>JAABUR0100008774.1_pt1 | contig 11559 bp, 13 predicted proteins | sample 5560091 | NCBI WGS metagenome assembly JAABUR01 (sample SAMN10711879, study PRJNA513375) | rock metagenome | isolation source: Antarctica rocks | place: Antarctica: Victoria Land, University Valley sud
TGATCGATTCAGTAGAGTTTTGAACGAAGCTGCATCTATGCTTCGAATCGAGAATGATTCTTTCTTAGTCGTAGTTGAAACAGATCGTTTGAGCATAATAGAGGCCTTAGTCTGAATGATAGAAGAGAGCAAAGTTGATCGCGATCAACTTGAGTGCTTTGAATTGAGAAGAATCGAAAAAATCGAAATAGAAGTATTTAATTGATTCAAAAAAACAATGACGTCGTTTCGCATATTCAATAATATTTCGTTTTTGTTCATTCAGAGCTTACTCAATATGACTTCATAATGATCGATATCAGCTATCAGCATTGATACAGTCAATTTCTTATGACTTTCGATGATGAGATTGAGTAGAATTTTATGAGTGATGATCTTCTTAGATATCTTTCCATCATAATCTCTTATTAGCTTCTCTTTTGCCAGAAGTATAGATTGAATTTCTAGTTTCTCGCATACTCTATTGACTAAATTAGCGTGTATGAGCGTATGAGCGACTGAATCACTGTTTATTAGCGAACGAAGGCTGAAGAATTGACTCTGCGAGATGAGGTGAGCATCAATTAGAAACGACTTTTCAAAGTAATTTTCTTTCGGTAGAATTTCATCTAGTTTGCACAAAGATATAATCTCTACTTCTTCGATGACTTTTGAAGAGATGACTAGTTTTTTGAATCGGAATTCGAATCGAAATCGAACTCGAAACGATCGTATTCATTGTTCACTGCATTGATTCTAGTAGGTCGATCAGAGCACTCTCTAGATCTATGACCTGATTTATGACATATGAAACAGATTTCGACTAGAACGTCTGCTTTCTTGACGCTAGTTAAAATCGCGTCGCGCGACTTTAGATGATCAGATTTTGAATGATCAACTGACTGAGTAACAACAGCTCTATGAAAGATGATCTTTGACAGATTGTCAACGCGTTTGATGAGATTGACTTTGTTCTTGATTTCTCGAATGACTCGTTGATCATTATTCAAATGAATCAGGTAGAAATGAATCTCTGTGAAAATCTTAATTTTCATGTCACACGTTAATTTTCAAAGCGAGATCACGAATTTGAACGTCATATGCTTCAGAGAATTATTAATGTCAAGCTCAATAGAATGAACAATGAAACTGAGCATGACGTTGTTATTAAGACTTTCTGCTCATACTTTTAAAGAATCAAGATGAGAAAAATTCTCAACATGAAAGATCAAGAATTCTTTCAGCGCATCAAGATTGAGTTAAGTGTGAATATTCTTGAGCATGATGTGAGCGCTGTTGTCTGCATGCTGATCAACTTCAACACTACTATGTTAAAAAAATTCAAAGAAGATCATGTTGAAATCGTGCCTAGAATCTAATCACACTGCAGCGAGATAGTGCGTAGCTGAATAGAATGTTTGATCAATAGAGATAGCTCTAACTAGAAAACTAAGAATACAGAAGAAAGAAGACAGTTTTGAGCTGTATCTATAGTAGAGCGAACAAAGGAACGAAGTAGTCGATTTGCTAGAGCTCAAATAGATGAAATGTTTCAGCATATTTCAATTTGAAACATTGCTGTTTCTTGTTCACATATTGAAATCTCTAGAGTCTATTGACTAGACTCTATTCAATGTCGACACGCTTTGTAACAGATCATACTGTTGTTCAGAAAGTTGCAAAAGTCAATAATGCAGAGATCTTTATTACTATGACTCACAGCAACGATTCAATGCATATGTTCAATGATGATGAACAACTTCGATCAACAAAAGAAGATATCAAGAACAATTGCTTCATGCATTATATAAACAGAAGTTTATTCAAACATCTGATTATGCTTAAATACTCTTATATGCTTCTCACTGAACAGTATTGCGCAATTCTCATCATAGATGACATTGTATTCACTGTCTGATACAAAGCTCAGATGCAGTTCTCAGTTGATTTTTCACTTCAACTCAATACAATTATTGCAATCATTGTATTGAAGAGCTTTTGCAAAATAAAATGATCATTGACATTTTTCAATGTCAATGAGATTAATATAAGAGTCGATGCATCTCAGTTCAAGCAGAATGAGATTGAAGTCATTGTAACAATTAAGCTAGTCAAGATCTACGCTGAAGTTGAAATATCTGTTAAGAACATCGTCATTCTCACAGAATATATTGCATAAGTTCAGCTACTGAAGAGAAACTTAGTCTCAGACTCAAAAGTTCAAAATGTTAAAGCGTACATGATTGATTCTTTTCAAGACAAAGAAGCTTTTGTCATCATTTTATGTATGATGAAAATCAAGAAACTCAACTTCATGTCTCAATTCAATCATCTTCTGACTGTTTATAATCATGCTTGCAATTCATTTGTTATATTATGTAACTATGATGAACTTTAGCATGATTATGCTTGCAATTTACATATGATATAACATGTTCAAAATTTGTTCTCAATCAATGAAGTCTATAAAGAATACTTTAGTCAACAAGAATTCATCGATTTCATGAAAGCACAGCGTCAATTTCAAGAGCAAGAATCACAATGAAACAAGAACAAAGCTTGATATGCAAGCGAAGATCAAGCAACAAATTCTTCAGAAAAGCAAGAGCATCATCAGAATGCAAGCGAAAATCAAGCAACAAACTTTGCAGAAGAACAAGAGCATCATCAGAACATAAGCAAAGATCAAGCAATAAATTCTGCAGAAAAGCAAGAGCATCATTGAGACATGAGCGAAGATCAAGTAACGAATTTCTCAGAAAAGCAAGAGCATCATCAGAACATAAGCGAAGATCAAGCAATAAATTCTGCAAAAGAGCAAGAACATCATCAGAACATAAGTAAAGATCAAGTAATAAATTTTGCAGAAGAGTAAAAGCATCATCAGAATGCAATCAAAGATCAAGCAACAAATTCTGCAGAAGAGCAAGAGCATCATTGAGATGTAAACGAAGCTTCTGCAACAAATTTCGCAGAAGAGCAAGCATTGCAAGAGAATAAATCTGATCAAGAAGCAGTATTCATCGACTGATAAACATGTTTCACAAAAGATGACATTCTTTTTCGATGTCTAAATTCTTTGTCTGCTGCTAGTTCAAGTCTGTCAAAGAGATTGAGACATTGATCACTGTGTAATACACACTGAAATACAGACATAACAACTTGCAAATACAATACACTTCAATCAACAATAAACTAGCTTAGTCTTTAAGCTGTTATGTGCATTATGTGAGCGCAGATCTTCAACATAAGCTAAAGTAAATTCATTATGTTTCAACTTCTACAGTATCACATTCACTGCATGTAACACAATTTAATCTTTCATTCATTTGCTTATCATATTTAATGTAAGTCTTTCAATTTGTTTTCATAATCACATAAGATCATGATTTAGCATCATATGTTTCTTTCAATGAGCATCATTATCAAGATCGAGATATGTTCATTGAACTTAATCTCAGTTAATTGAATTTGCATATTTAACATCAGTTAAGTACGCGTCTAGTTTATCACGTCAACTCATTTCACATAGTTGAATAGCAGCATTAATATTTCATCATCATCATCAATTTTATCAAACTGATTTTATCAACTCATCATAGTGACTAGCTTATGTCTCAAAAAGAATATCACTATCAGATATCAGAATTCTCAATTTGATGATGAGTGTTTGACTTTCAAAAACATGAAAAAGATTCTTAGAATCTTAAACATTGATAAATATAAGCTGAAGAATCTAACAAATTAAGCTGAGCAATGAACTGAAAAGTATGCATTTACACTTAAGCACATCAGATCTAATGAGAAGTCAGCTATCATTGATAAACAATTAACATCATTTCTGTACAAGATCAACACACTTATGTTCAATGACTTCAAAACAAAACAAATTTTCAACATTTTAATCGTTGTAATTCAATGAATGCTTTACAACAGAAGATGCTTTGAACAGAGACGTGTTAAACAAATCAACACATTTTTCACTCACACACAAACTAGTTTTACATCATATTCAGATGATCAATCACTCATCATCATATACAAGATTGTAAAAATTCAATAAACATCATTTGCATCTGAGTTTTTGCAATCACAAAAAGTCATGTCATTCATCAGAACATTCAAAGACGTTGAACTTTGTACAATGATGAGTTTTCACTTGAATCTGATCACTTCAAGAGAAATCTTGAAAATGAGCTTGACTTCAATTGAAGATGTACTTGATCATGATTTACATGATGATAAAGATCAATTTTATAATGTTTCATTTCAGATGTAAATTGACATTCTTAAAGATGACATCAGCTACATTGAAATGAACACTATCATTTACATCATAGATGACGAGATCTTGAAAATAAATTCAGACAGAGCTTTTTGAGCTGTTTTACACAATGTCTTGAATCAATTTAATCATGCTGCTCGCTTTAATATGACTCACGCTACATCATATTCTGATAGATTAGAAACACATGTATGTAAACAATGAACTAATGATCAATGCAGAACTCATAAACAATGCTTCATTAATTTCAACTTCTCATCAAGAGCATATAAGATTCATTAATATTAATGAAAGCAAAAAGATTAACAAAGTGACAACTTGAAGAAATGAAATTACACATTATTAATTGATCATGAAATGACAATTGATAATTTAATAAATCATGTATGTTAATAAAGATTGACAAGAAGTTTAAATTTCATAGAGCAGAATTGAATAAACTCTACTCATGTTCAAAAGCAGTCAGCAGTCGTTAACATGAAAGAGAGCGTTACAAATGACACAGCTGTTCTGTTTACAACAAAGAATAACGTTGACTCAATTGATAATGCAACGTCTACTTATGTTCAGAAGCAGTCAGCAATCGTTAACATGAAAGAGAATGATGCAAATGACACAATTATTCTGTTTACAACGAAGAATAATGTTGACTTGATTGACAATGCAGCGAAATCTGATAAATTTATGAAGAATGTACATTCACAGCAAACTGACAAGAGTGAAGATTTCACGAACAAGATTCACATGCTTTTATATTATTCTCAAAAGCGATCAAGATTCAATCATTCAAAGAAAAACACAACAAGCATTATATTAGCTGATCAAACATTGCACTATAGTAAGTCACTGAAGTATGTGTATGAACAACAGATTAACGACAAGTGATTTTTACAAAGAATGATGAAAGTTCTGAATCATTGCATTCAAAGTGATGAAAGTTGAATGACAAGATGCAAATTCAAGAAAATGACATGTTAATATCAGCTTTAAATAAGTTTAACATTTCAGCTTCAAATGTTGATCAGTCAATAAACATAAGTTCAGAATTGAAGTATGATAGTTCTTCATTGAAGAAAAACAAAATCATCAGCTCACATCAAGATTTGACGAGTCAAGTCAAACAACATGAAGCAACTGTATCATCTTCATTTCAGCAGATGAAATCTCAACAGAACATAATGATCTTCGATCATTTAATTACAGAAGATCTTGCAAGAGAGTTAAATCAGACGCGATCAAATATGAATCTTAATGATGATAAAGATAGTGAGCAGAATTCAAAGAAGCATTACGCAAGATAATTGAAATATCGAAGTCAATCTTGTTTCTTAACTAACAAGATTGAACAGACTCATGATAAAAATATTATTGACTGTTACAAAACATTTTCATAAAGAAGACAGATGACAAAATTACGCTCAATTATTTCTGCATAATTTTAATCATGTTAAATCTCAATCATGCATACATTTGCAAAGAATGAACACATCACTCTTTTTATATCAGACTTTTGAGATTTTTGTAATGTTTAAGATGAAAATGTTCATGAAAGAAGAATTTAATGTTGATGATATGAGTCTTGAAAAGATAAACATGAATGTCAACAAGATTAAGAATGAAGCATGCTAATTTATTGATAAAACAATAAAGATGCTTGAATTGATTTGTCTGAATTGTTTATTGCACATAACACATGATGAGATCAACGATGCTCATTACAAGAAGACACTTTCAGTACATTTCAATCTAAAGATGCAAAGTGTTCTTTCAATAACAAGTTGAAAATTGAGTGTTCATGTGTGAACGCAAACTCATTTGCACATCTCATATCATTGAAATTTGTTAATCTAGTTATTGTTTTGTCAGTCTTAATCATTAACTGACTAAAGAAGATTCAAATTTATCTCAATAAAAACAATGATTTATTATGTTGATAAATTCATCACGCATATTATGATGCAAAGATAAATGTGCTAATCATCAGATTGACATAAACAGATAGAGATCTTTTAATAAAACAAGAGCAAGCTAGTTCTAGTTTCATATGTGTAATCACAATAAACATGTACAAGACTTACGTTGCAGCATTAATAAGAAATTGATATTAATCTGAAAGAGCAACTTTTAGATCAAAATAATCACAGTTGATATGACAGTTCTGAAATATAAAATGAGATCAACTGATTGCAGATGAGATGCATAGAAAGATGATTCAAACATTCAAAATCATCAATTTATTTAAGAACATGAATGAAAAATCTTGTAAGTAATTTGTTACAGATACATTCTTTGAATGATTTCTCATACAAATGATGACATGAGTGAACATGCTGATGATAGACTTAATGATGAATCAACATGAATCAATATGAAAAGAAAAAAAAGCTCATCAAGTCAATTTGATATACTATACATACAAAAATTTGAAAAAGATAAACAAAATACATATAAAAATCATCAATCTTCAAAAGAAAGATCATTGAATCATTAAAAAGTACATCAAAAAGCTAGAAATCATGTGTGACATACTATGGTTATAACATGATGTTAATTTATCAAAGTTTTTCAACTCTTTTCTTACAGATGTGAAATTGAATAAGCATCAAGATGTTGATTGCAAGCTTTCATCAATGTTCAATGAATTTGTCAATTTTTCAGTGATGATAATCATTGAACAACTTCAAAAGAATAAAGATAGAAAAATGTAAAAGTGAAAAGCATAAAAGTGCATTGAAAATCAGTCTTAAATCAACATCAACAACTGAATGATAAAAGTTCATTGACTTAAAATACTTAGCACATTTTTGCATCTTGAACAACTTTCAGAGACACAGTTACTTATGTTCTCTGAAGAAGAAGATTGAAAGAAGAGATATGTTTGCTTTAAAACAGATAATTTCTATGACTTGAAGAAAGTTAAGTCTCTTTATGAAAATCACATTCTCAAGATTATCTTCAAGATGAACTGTATCAAGATCAAAGCAATTAATGAATTCATCAATCATGTTTAAAACAAGAACAAGAAGACTGTATTCTGTATCATGAGTTCTACAAATGCATTTATTCTTTATTGAGTAAATGACAAAGTTTCTACTTTCTGTTAATGTCGTTCTTAAAAGTTATCATGCACATAGTGAGAAAAAACATGTTTAACATGATTACTAATGTTTAATTATGTAGTACTTTCAACTTGTTCTTAAAGTTTTAATGACTTTAATAACTTCAAAATTGCTCAAATCTAAAATGATGAACATAGTTTGATTGTTTCAAGAAAATTCGAAAAAACTGCAGAAGTATTCAAATGAAAAGTTATCACACTTTATCATTGATATTATTAAATTAATCGATGTTGATTACAATTTACACAAAGTCAAGAAACTAGTTCAGATTGATTCAAAATGAATGAAGAGAAATCAAGCACAGATCAAGAAGAGAGTCAATCATCTTGAACAACATGAAAAAACTATCACTTATGACTTGCGCTGCGTAGATTCGCAGATTGAGATGCTGATATACAACAGACAGAATCATTAAGCGCATCTAATGAACATGATATTGAAGCTCAAAACATTTCAAGTTAAAGAATTAATCAAAGATATTGAGAATGATGATAATGATGAAGATGATCACATTGAACTCAGTGACAGAGTGAAAAATAATGACTGCGCATAAATCACATTGCTTCATACATGTGCATCAAGAAAGCGCAATGTGTTACTAGTTTATCAGTCTGTATTATAAATAGTTGTACTCACTCTTTCTTCTTTGACATTCATTGATATATTCATCAAAACTTATTGAGATCATGAAAAAATTTATATAATCAACATTAAGTTCTGTGATTCTTGATGATGTTGCAAATATTGCTTCGATGATTTAACAAATCTTCAATGATACAGATAACATTGCTTAAGCATAATCATAGATTCTCATTTTCGTTCTTTCAAATAACTCATTAAGAAAATCATGACTATTCAATCAACATTGTGTCTGAATGTGTGCAGATCAACAATGATTCAAAGAAGTAAATGCAGTATCATTTCTTAAATCAACAACAATGTTTATTTGTATTGATCTCAGCTACAATTGTTCTGCATTTATGAAATGCAGCAGAGTTTAAAAAACTTCACTCATTGAAGTAATAAAAATGTTTGTGAAACATTAATAATTTTACAACTTGAAATCACGCTTTTATTACATCACTAGTATCAATCATGAAAAGAGATAGATGAAAGATTATAAGTAAGAAAAGTGCACTTTTTTTAAAAATCATGAGTCTCGAAGTTCAAGTCATTTACATGAAAATGTGCACTTGAAAAGTCTTCTCATACTTATCAGACATTTACACACTGCAGATGATGTAAACATGAACACAATTGATGAAGATCTGAAGTACAAAAGTATAGAAATATTTTCTCAGAAAAGAGAAAAAGTGCTGTCAATACACATGAAGAATGTATGATACTTCATTTATATTATACTTTGACTCAAAAGTTGACTTGACTTCTAATGTTTAAAAATTGAGTGTCAGCTCGCTCATTTGCGAATTTGCATCAACATGAGTAACTTACATTTTATGATGATGACTCACTCAAAACTCATCATTGCAAATACAGAAGTCATAATTTGCAAAATCTAGATTCATGAAAGTCATTTGCAAAGATTCTGACTTGAAAAGCGTACTGATTACAATCATCGCAATTAATTATCAACAAGATCAATGATGTAGTTACTTGATTGAAGAAGACACAGATGCACTTTGCTTCGTCATGATCACAATAGTCAAGTTTTATGATTTTCAAGTGATTGTCATTAAGTTATTAAATGCAATCAAGAGTGTTAAACTTGATGATTTTCATACATCTTGAAGACTACATGATGATTAATGACATCAAAGCAGACATCATGAGTTCAATGAATCTGTTTTGCAGTTCAATGAATCATACATCAGTTAAACTTGTGAAAACAATAGATTGACTCTGAAACATCATCTCATCAGAAATTATGAGAATTCAATCATCAAAGTTGCACATCAAAAGATGAAATGCTTTCTTTATATATTATATATATATAGTTAGAATCATGAATATATACAGCTCATCAAGACATACAAGACATTATTACTTGTATCTGAGTAATTGTTTTGCTCTGCTCATCATCAACAGAAAGTCTTACTGCTTAATCTTGTGCTTTGTCATCAATCATTCATTACATGCACTAATGTGATAAATTGACTCAATGAGATTATTTTGATCGTACTTCTCAATATCTTCATGATTGCACATGTTTAAATCTTGCAAGAATGTTTTCTTCATGTTTCTTGCATGAAATGAAATATGCAAGCTAAAGTTATTCAATCATTACATTTTAACAAAGCTGCAAAGTATTTATCTGCAAAAGAAATCATCTTTTGCAAGATTTTAAAGCTACTTTTGTTGTAAATTGTAGAAAGTCTGAGTAATCTTGTCTCTTTAAAAATAGTAGATAAATACTTGATATGATTGAAGATCTTGAATGTTCATGTCATGTTAATTAATGAACTTTGACATCATGTTCAACATCATCAACTCATGAACATGAGAAAAACTTTCTGTCGCTGAATATTCTGCGTTTGTTCAAGAACTTGCAAATCACAACATCAAATCTCTAACAGCAATTGCATTGAATGAAAAGAAGAATTTTGCAAAACAATGTCATTATATGATCACGAGAGCGAAATCTTTCTATCTACTTTTCATATAGAGCACACGACTCGTTTTTTTCACTGCAAAACGTGATGCTTACAATCTCTTTATACATACTGAGTGTTTCTTGATCTTCAATCTTGCAAATCAACAAAGATTTTCAATTTCAAAGATTACATTCAATGTGCTTTTGCAATTCAAGTACAATGATAGTTTAATCAATCAAGTCAGACTTCAACGTTCTGTCAAGATGTTAAAAAAGTATCAGCGTATCTGCTTTAAAATCAGTCAAGCACATGCAATTAATTTAACTTGAGATCGAAGATCATGAAAAGTCAACTCACAGAATCTTTCTAGCAGCTATGTCAGACTACTGCAAAGCTCAGTTCTCTGATGAGTGAAATCATCTACTTGCACATTAAGCAAAGATACAAGTCAAAAAGATGACATTTATGATACTTTTGCAAATGATCAATTTTGCATACATTGATATAATTGACTGATCTCAGATTCATGATTTTGAAAATAATGATGAAATCACGAAAAAGCTAAATGAGTTATTAAATTTGCTGCAAATGATAAATATGTGATTACTTGAGATCTTGCACATTATGATCGAGAGCAAGATCATCGACAATGCAACAATTAATGTCAAATCAAATAATGTCAAATTGTTTCAAAATATTGCAAAGAATGTTAATGCATTAAGTTTAATCAGTCATTGCAATGCATTCATAGCGAATAATTCAAGCTTTGTGAAGACTGCAAAAAGTCAAAAGTAGCGATGAGAATGATGAAATCAATAGAAGAAAAGTTTGAGCTGTTGTTAATATAATGTCGAAGAATGAAAGAATGAGTCATCATTGAAAATCTAGAGTGAATACAATGATGACATTCATTGTAGCAACACTTCATACTATAATCTGTCTATAAATAAGTCTCTGTAAATATATATAATATACATAGATAAAAGAATCAACATATGTGACATAAGCAACGAAAGCGAGATTCATTTCAGTGCATATGAACAAACGCAGATTATATTGAAATGCAGTTTAGAGCATATGAATAAACGCAGATTTTATCAACAAAAGCAGAACTCAGTCAGGCAAACTCAGCTTAAATCTCAATTTTATTCAGCTTTAAGTGACAAATGTTTCTTTCATTAAACTCTAAAATTTAGTTCACTTTACAAACTGTTGATGTCACTTTCTCTTCATGCTGTAGCATTAGAAATTAAAGTTATATTCATCTTAAGACTAGCTTTATCACTGCTGTCACTGCTGTTACTGCTGTTAGTCTCAATATGTTGTTATCACTTCTTTCAACGATGCAAAGTTGTGTTACGAGTGTGTTGAAATTGAATAGAGTTTTCTAGTCAACAAGCTCTAGAAGTTTTGGCTCATGTTGAATCTCTAGCCTCAACACTCTATTCTAGCGCTTTCAATACTCGAGCAAATCTGCTTCGTTCTCTTTGTTTTGCACTACTATAGATACAGCTCGAAACTCTCTTTGATTTCTTCTGTATTCTTAATATTCTAGTTATAGCTATCTCTATTGATCAAACATTCTATTCAGCTACGCACTACCTCGCTGCAGTGTGATTAGATT
>JAABUR0100008775.1_pt1 | contig 11559 bp, 12 predicted proteins | sample 5560091 | NCBI WGS metagenome assembly JAABUR01 (sample SAMN10711879, study PRJNA513375) | rock metagenome | isolation source: Antarctica rocks | place: Antarctica: Victoria Land, University Valley sud
AGACGCGGCGCAGCCGGCGGCGGCGGGCAACGACAGCGGCAGCTGGCTGTCTGCTGCGCTCCAGCGGCCGGGCCAGGGGGCGGCGGGGCGGGCGGCCGCGGCGCCGGCTGGCGGGGATGCTGCAGCAAGGGGGGCGGGCGCGGCCGCGGCGCAGCCAGCGGCCGCGGCGCAGCCGGCGGCGGCAGGCAGTGACAGCGGGAGCTGGCTGTCTGCTGCGCTCCGCAGGCCGAGCCAGGGGACCGCGGGGGCGGCGACCGCCGCGACGGCGGCTGGCGGCGTCGCGGGCAGCGCGCCGCCTGCAAGCGCCGTCCCTGTAGCATCAGGGTCAGGTGCGGGCGGCCTGCCCACAACCCAAGGGCCCGCTGCGTCGCGAGCGGACGCGGGCGGGCGCCTGGGCAGCGCTGCGGCGCCCCTGGAAGGGATGGGGCAAGGCGCGGGGCTTGCCGGGGCGGCCGCGGCGGCCGCCGGCCGGGATAGCGAAGCAGGGGGAGCGGGCGCGTCCACGCCTGCGGCGGCCGGCGACGAGAGCGGCAGCTGGCTTTCTGCGGCGCTGCAGCAGCCTGGCCAGGGGGCTGCGAGGCAGGCGGCGCCAGCGGCGCCTGCGGGCGCCCCGGCGGGCGGCGCGCCGCCCACTAGCGCTGCCCCCATGGTCATGGGGCGGGGTGCCGGCAGCCCGCCTGCGAGTCGCGGCCCCGCTGCGGCGTCGCCGGACACGGCCGGCCGCACGGGCAGCGCTGCGGCGCCCTCACAAGGGACAGGGCAGGGCGTGGGGCTTGCTGCGAGCGGGCAGTCCGGCGGCGCGTCCAGTAGCCGGCATACGGGGCGGGCCGCGCCTGGGAGCTCGCTGAGCACAGCAGACGACCAGCTCATAGCGCGCTCGGGGCCGTTCTACGTGCGCAACGAGACCGCGCGGCTAGACGCCCAGGCGGCGCAGCACCGGGAGACGTCTCGCAACGCCGAGGCGGTGCGCAGAAGCCTGCGAAAACCTGAGCGAGCGAGCGAGCAGGCGCCTGTGTTTTGGGACACGCACGTAAAGAGCAGGCCCCGAGGGCGCTCAGCCGCGCGTGCGCCGGCGCGCGCGCAGGTGATGCAGCAGGCGCACGCGGCGGCCGCGGCGGCAACCGCGCGCGCGCGCAATGCGACCGAGCACCGCGCAGGCGGGTACAACCAGGGGGCGTTCCCAGGGTCGCTGCCCGTGCTCAATCGCACCGTGAACGGCACCAGCAGCGTCATCGTCGGCAACGGCACGTTTCCTGCAAGTCAGCAGACGACGCTGCACCAGGCGCGCGTCTGCTGTCTTGAGATAGTGTATAGGGTACCCTACCCTGTACCAGCATGCCCCGACGCTGCATGCCCATCACAGCTCCTGCCGCTGCTGTGCTTGGAGGTGCTGTGCTCTGCTGCGCATGTGCACTTCTCAGTGGCTTGGTTCTGTGCCTTGGCTGCTGCCAAGTGCGCGCATGACCCCTGCCGTCGTGCACTCGCGAGCGCGTGCGCGACGTTGCCGGTGTCCGGCGCGGCGCCGCGGCAAGCACGTCTGTGCCCAAGTCGCCGAATAAGCCCACAGGCGTTGTGCGAGCTTCAGAGCGCACTTGTGTGATGGCTCCATGTGCATGCCACGTCGACACGCGAGCGGCCAGCGCAACATCCACCGCTCACTTCTCCTCCGCCGTGCGCAGGACCTGCAGCCGCGCGCGCACTTCAACTTCAGCGACCCCGCCTCGCTGCCCGCGCCGATCCGCGCGGCGAACGAGCAGCAGCTGGCCGCCAGCGGCTTCAAGCCGAGCAGCTCGAGCCAGGTAGCCCTATACCCTAAGCGCGCCCAGCTGCCCCGCCCGCGCGCCTGCACGCGCGCAGTCGCGCGGGAACAGCATGCAGGACCTGCCGCAGCACGCCGCTCTCATGAGCGCGGCAGGCTGATGGCGGGCGATGCGCGGCGCGCAGGGGAGCACGCAGGCAGGGCCGCTGCGCACGGCGACGCTGCAGTCGGCCGGCGGGTCCGACCCGGCCGCGCAGGGCTCCGACCTCAGCGTGCTGCAGGGTGTGCGCATCGCGACGCCCTTCTTCGGCACAGGCTACAACTTCTGCATCGGTGCCCACCCCTAACCCTACCCTAGCCATATCTTGGCCTGCATAGGCACAGGGATGATTGGCCGCGTTTTGACTCGGGCCCGGCGCGGTGCGGTGCCGCGCATGGCAGAGCCTGCAACAACCCCCCGATCGCTGCCTCAGTACCACAGTTCCAGTAATGCACTTGGTACCAGGTCGGACTCCAAGGCGACACCATGCGCTGGTGCTGGCCGCATGGCCTCGTTAGAACGCGTGCGCTGACCGGAGGCCGCGCGCGCGCAGACCGCTACTTTGGCAGCTTCCCCAAGGTGGGCATCGTAATACCCAATCCCAGCGTCACGGTGCTGCCGGAGCTGCAGGACCTGACCGCGCGGCTGGCGACGACGCTGCTGCTGCCGCCCAACGGCCAGCTGCCCAACGGCCTCTCGCTGCAGCCCGACTCGGACGGCTTCCTCATCTTCCTGCCCTCTGGTGCAAGCCCCTGCCCCGCCGCGCATATTTAGACCACGCCCGCGCACGCTTCAATGCATTCCCATGCCGCGGTCGAGAGCCAGCCAATCCGCATGTTGTTCTGACTACGGAGTGCATTCCCAGTCAGATGCAAGCGACATGCGGCAGTCAGTGTCACACAGCTACCTTGGGCGCTCGGCTCTCTTGAGCACCGCCTGTTCGGTGCACGGGAAGCGCCTTTACTAAGCCAGCGCAGCGTGCTCACCGCGGGCGCGCGTCTCCCGGCGCGCAGTGCAGCCGAGCAACATCCCGGACGTCGCGTTCCGGTACGGCGTCCAGATCGGGCAGGCGTTCGGCCTGGACTTTGGGATTGGGTTCATCCGCGACATCTGCTTTGTGAGTTTTGCGATCGTGTGACGCGCCGCCCGCACGCGGCTGCCCACCGCGGCGCGCGCGCGCATGCGCGCCGTGTGTACCTCAAGCAGGGTGCCAGCTGTGACCCATACATGGTGTGCGCATTTAGACATGGGCCCCTCCGCGCGCCCCGCGGAGGCTGTGCCAGCTGCACTGCCCGCGGCCTGTCGGGAGCCTGCTGATTGGGCGAACGCGGCTGCGCATGAGCAAATGACGGGCCGGCCAGTGGGCCAGCACGGACGTCTGGTTTTTCCAACCGCGCTTTCTGCTTTTTGTGCTGAAACGGGGTGCACACTGGAGGCGATGAGGGCGGTCGAGGGCGCGGGGCGCCTGCAAGGCGGACCATCCGCGCGGTGGCAGGCGCAGGGCCGCCGGGGCAGGGGAGTTGGTCAGCGCGTATGGAGAGTTGTTCAAGAGGCGCTCGGAATGTGACACGGCCGCCGCGGCTTGGCGGGGCCCGTGGGGGCGGGCCCTGCGGCGGCAGCTTGCTCACTGTCCCGGTCTTCCCCCGGAACAGCAGTCCCGGTCAGGCGTGCACCCTGTGCCAGATGCGCGCTCTTTGCATATTGGGCCATAGACTGGCGTACCCAAATACAGCTCCCCCCGAAGTGACCTGTTGACCGTTGAGTTTCTGCTGCGATGACACATTGACGCGGCGCGGCCTGTCCTGCCTCAGGGCGGTAGCGACACCACGTAGCTATGCAGCTGGCCGGCTGCTCCATAGCAGGCTGCCCTTGGCCAATGAATGAGGCTATGTGACACTGCCGAGCGCTTACGGTGTGGTGGCTGCCCCGGGGCCGCTCGTAGGCTGCGCCGGGGCCGCCCCGCGTGTGACACCGGGACTGTTTTTACGCGTATGCTCAGCGTGCATGTGTGGTGTCCGCTGCGTCTTATGCTGTGCAGTAGGCAGACTCATTGAGCATATTGAAGACGGTGATACAGCAGCCGATTCATTCATGCAGAGCTGTTCAGGCGCCCAGCTCTAATGTGAGCCGCCAGACAAGTCAAACTGCAGCATGACTCCACGCACGGTGCAATGCAGCAAGCAGCTCCCATGAATGTCACAACCTGTATAAATTAAGCATGGGGACAACCTGCTCACCAGCTGAGCGCATGTCGCCCACCACAGCACAACAGGACGTCAGAGGCAGACAGGTGCTCCTGTGCGTCGGCACCTCACTGAGTTTCATGCTGGAGACAAGCTCGAGATGCCCCATGCACTACGGGCCCCATGCACTTGACATGCATGTCAAGTGCATGCAGGGTCCCTCATCTGGGCTCGGCGTGCGTGACTCTCACATCCATAGCCGGACGCACGAGTGAATATATACACTGCCCCAAAAGAGTCTATTCGCACGCCATGAAGTGCCGTGTTTGCTTGTTTTGTTAGTTGGGCCACCCCATCAGCGCAACGCAAGTTCTCGCCCAGTTTGCTGCGGCAAGTTGAACACTACCAAAGCGCTCTCAAGGGGTGATCTGGCCAGTGCCTTATCTGGAGCCTGCTTGCTGCCCGCCGCCTGTCCCAGAGTGGCGCGCTCGACATGGCGCCGGTCCTGCAGAAGCTCAAGTCTGTCGACTTCTTCAGGTAGGCCTCAGTTTGCTCCACGCAAGCTCCCTCTGCTCCGACAGTTCCATCTTTCTGACTCGTGTGTGGCTGGGACACAGGAAAATACCGACGTGCGCAGATCACTTGGATGCGATCCCTCACCTGCATAGTACTTCTTCGCATTGCGGCCTTTGCGGCTAACACTGGGGCACCACTGACAGGGATCTCACAGAGGCAACTGTTGCGGGCGCATCTATATCTCTGCTCACTGCGACTACCATCTTTTTGTTGTTTGTGATGGTGAGCAAGCACCTACCTACTGTGCTGCCACAGTGCAGTTCCGCACGGCTGGTGTGCTGCCTGCAGTCCAGTGTAGTCCAGCTTGTGCTTGCAGTGGTCCTGCTGAAGAACACGCAGATCTGTGTGGTGCTGCCACAGCCTGCTTTGGTGAGCGAGCTTGTCGCGCGAAGGAGCGCACAAAAATCTAAACGGTTGGGGAGCTCCTCCAACTCGCCACTCCTGGTCACACCACGGCGAGTTTAGGAGGCCTTGCACGTCTGCCGGCGAGCGGGCGGCTGGCAGCGCCGCGCCACTACCACGCGCGCCGCGCGCAGGAGCTGGGGAGCTTCCTGCAGACGGAGTCGAAGACGCAGCTCGTGGTGGACCGCAGCCCGCAGGGCGACCTGCTACGCCTCAACTTCAACGTCAGTTTCCCCTCGCTGCCCTGCGAGTTTGCCTCCCTGGACGTCTCCGACGCCCTGGGCACGGTGCGGCCCGGCGCAGTCAGGGCCCGCAGTCTGCCTCCCCTCGCCGGCCTGTCGAGCGCCCCGCTGGGCGCCTGGACGCGCGGAGCGCCGCGCGCTCTACGGTCGCGCTCACCTGGCCACGCCCCTCGCGTGCGCCCGCAGCAGGCACGTCACGGCGCCGTGAGGGCGGCCCATGCACCGCGCACCTCGAGTGCCTCGCATGCTGACCACTCACGGCCCGCGCGCCGTGCGCGCAGAAGCGCATGAACCTGACAAAGACGGTGCGCAAGCTGCCCATCCACCAGAACCTGGAGCGCGGCGGCTTTTACCAGCACGACGACCTGAGCACGCTCAACGTCAAGTACGACGACCACATCCCCGTGCGCGCCCCCCCGCGCCCGCCCCGCACGTGCCGGCGGCCGCCTGCTGAGCCGCTGTGCGGCGGCCGATGGAGGCAGAGCAGCCCTATAAGCGCATGCAGCAGTGCAGGCCCTCTCGCGTCTGTGCATGGCGTTGCCTGTGCAGGAGCGCCGCACCAGGTTGCGGCTCCTGCGCATGCTGTGAGCGCAGCGCGTGACTCGCACTCCCTGGCGCCGGGCTGTCGGCGCGGAGGCGCGCTTGACTGTATGCCACCCAGGCATGCTGCACGACGCGCGGGCGCGGGCCGTGCAGGACATGCCCGATGTTGACGTCTCGCTGGGCTTGTCCGAAGAGACGTTCGAGCCGACGCTGAAGAAGTACCCCGTGGGTGGGCGGCCCGCGCCCTGCAAGCCCTACGCCTGGGCGGGGCTGCGCATCGCCGGAGGTGTCTGCCCTGGCGGCGCCGAGCCGCTGACCTGGAGCGTGCGGCGCTCTCGTCGGGCCTGACGGCCGGGCCCGCCGCCGCTCGCAAGCCCCGCGCCGCGGCTGCGCGCCCCTGGCAGGCCCGCTGACCGGCGGCGCGCGCGGCGGCGCGCAGTGGTGGTGAACTTCTACGCGCCCTGGTGCCCCTGGTGCCAGCGGCTGCAGCCGACGTGGGAGGCGGTCACGCAGGAGGTGCACACCAAGTACCCCGAGGCTGACGGCCGCATCCGCTTTGCCAAGGCGCGCGCCGCTTAGGGCTTAGGGTACCGATAAGAGCTGGAGCGCATAGGGCTAGAGCAAGGCAGGAGCCCGGCGGAGTTGCTGGAGCTGAGAGTGTGGCCGGCGTTGGGCCCGCAAGTGCTCGGCTCGGCCGGCGGCGCGGGCGGCTGCCGCTGCGCGCCCGCCGCGGGCGCCCAGCCGCGCGCGGCGCCGCGCAGGTGGACTGCGTGCAGCAGGCGGCGCTCTGCCGCGAGCATCACATCACGGGCTTCCCCGGCGTCCGCGTGTTCCGGAGCGGCCACGACGACATCGTCGTGCGCGGCATGAAGGACCACGAGGTGCCGCGCGCCCGCCGCATGCAAAGCGGAGCCGCAGCCCTGGCCCGCCAGGCTGTAGTTGTTTGGGCTTGGCTGCGCTGCTGCATGCAGGCCAGATGCTGCCCCTATGTGCCGATGCAGGCTGTGCAGTCTGCTGCCACAGCGTGTGGGCGACATGCCTGGGCCGTGGGGCCTTTTCGCCATGTCATCAGGTCTGCACACATGGACAGCCGGACCTGCCCCATGCCGCCTGGACACACCTTTGCGCCTGTGGGCAGACGCCTGCTGAGAGCCACAGCAGTGGGAGAAGGTGCCAGGCACCCGCGTTGTGCTTCATGTGCAGCGCGCTGGTGAATGAATGAATTACAGCCGCGTATCGCTGCGCGGGCGCCCGCGCAGGCGTACCACGGCGACCGCACGAAGGCCGACCTGCTGACCTTTGCGGACACGCTCGCCGGGTCGGCCGGGCAGCCGCACTACTACATCAGGCGCGCCCCGCGATGGCGTAGCAAGCTATACCCGTACCCATCCGCCCTTCATCACACGCCGCTCATGCCATTGTTGCTGTCAGGGCCCGCGCGTTGTCCTGCTGCATGAACGAGGCGTGATGGACTGACAAAGCATGAAAGCTGGTGCGCGAGAAGGACGGCGGGCGGCGGCTGCTCTGTCGGGGAAAGTCGGAAAGTCAGTGCGCCGGGCGCGCCGCGCAGGGGCGTGACGCGCATGGCGCGCACGAGCGGCTGCGCGCTGTCGGGCTTCGTGCTGGTGAAGAAGGTGCCGGGCACGCTGCACTTCCTGGCCAAGTCGGCCGCGCACTCGTTCGACCACGGCGCCATGAACATGAGCCACGTGGTCAACTACTGGCGCGCAGCCCCCCGGCCTGGCCTCGTGCCCGTGCCTGCCGCGCCGCGCCTCGGCAGCGGATGGGCGGCCTGTGGTCACCATCAGCTTGACAAGCTCATGTGTGCAGTGCGAGCGGCTGCGAGCCGCCTGGTACGAGCGCTCGCGAGGGGGGCCGCACGGCCGGCGGCGCCTGCCGCGGCCGCTGAGGGCCGCGCGCCCCGCCCGCCCGCAGGTACGCGGGCAACAAGCCGTCGCCGCACTGGCACAGGGAGCTGCAGAAGCTGCACCCGGCCGGCCTGACCGCCGACTGGGCGGACAAGCTGGCCGACACGCAGTTCTTCTCGCACAATGCAAAGGCCACCTTCGAGCACTACCTGCAGGCGCGCCTAAGGGGAGGGTACGGTAGGGCCGCTGCGCGGGCGCCCCCGGCTCGATTGGGGAATCGATGTGGTCCGGCGCTGCCATGGCGGGTCGTGAACATGGTGGGACGGTCGGCCGCGCGCTGCAGCGCCTCTTGCACGCTGCCGCGCATGCCCGTGTTGCGGGCCCGCGTCCCGGCACTTGACACGGCGGGCGCGGACGGCGCAGATCATGCGGACGACCGTGGAGCCAGCCAGGCATCGCAGGGAGACCTCGTACGACGCGTACGAGTACACTGCGCACAGCCACACGTACAACAGCTTCGACATCCCGTCCGCGAAGGCGCGGCGCAGCCCGGCCCGCCACGGCTGGCCAGCTGGGGTACCTGCGCAGCGCGGCGCCACCGCACCCTACCCACATTGACCTTCGCACTCTCACACACCACATGCCTGTTCTTCAGCACACAACAACCTGGCAACCAGCACGCGACATGTGCGGGGAGCGCGCGCAGTTCTCGTACGACCTGTCGCCCATCCAGATCATCGTGAGCGAGCAGTCGCGGCCGTGGTACCACTTTGTGACGACGACGTCGGCGATCGTGGGCGGCGTGTTCACCGTCGCGGGCATCGTGGACGGCCTGGTGCACACCGGCGCCAGCATGGCAAAGAAGTTGGACTTGGGAAAGCAGGGCTAGCGCCGGCTCCAGACCATAGAAGGACGGAACTCCCCAGTTGCGGCCTGTGGGATTCGGGCGTAGTGCCTGTGATTGTTTGTTCAGGGCTCAAATCCCTGTTTTCATGGGTTGAACGCTTTACACAGCCCATGCTTGCATGCGCGCTCAAGACAGGCAGCCATGCATATTGGGAGGCGCATGCTGGCCGCACCGGCAGAGTGCGTTTACCCATGATTGTCAATGCATGGGTCATGCTTTCCATGTATGTTTCAGACTGCAGGCACGCGTGCTGGGCCTGGCAAATGCCGGTGCGCCCTCACTGAGCTAGCGCCACTCCATGCAAGGTGCAGCCTGGCCCCATGGCATGCCTGTCTCCATGTAATTTTAGCACTGCTACTGAGCCCCGTATGTCCAGCTGGTGTGCGGCAAAGCAGGAGAGCTGCCACCGACAGGAGGACGCTGCTCACTGCATGCAGCCAAGCCGAGAACATTGACATTGGCACCTAGTTAGACACCCTTTGCAGCTTAAGCAAGAAGATGGAGCCACATGTTGGGACTGAATAATGGAGGGGGGTACAGTGCACGTCCATGCAACCCTGCGAGGAGCCCTCTTAGCAAGGCAATGTCCTCATGAGTACCGGTCGTAGCACGGCAGAGAAGCTGCGCCGGGTGTCTTATCCCTGCGCTGGTTCTCACCGGCGCTGCTCCCTTCGTAGACCTTCCTGGCAAGGGCCTCATACAGTCATGCTGGGCGGTGCCACTCCACACCCGGGCAATGTGGTTCAGCGTGTGCAGCTTCGCGGCCGCGAGCGAGAGGCGGTGGAGCTATGACAGCAGGCAGGGCGTGGCGATGGACGACCCTCCAGACAGCCGGCTCTTTGTCGTGTGCGGCAAGGCTGCAGAGGTGCGCTGGCGAACGCACCTGCGCTCTCTGCACACCGGCGTGCACGCAGCGCTCGCCAGGCTCCATGCGTGGCGCCGCGCGCAGGTGGAGCTGCTGCAGGAGGCTTTTGCCCGCTTTGGGAATGTGCAGAACGTGAAGGTAGTCAGGGACAAGGGAGGTGCGCACTCCTGTCGAGCGCCTGGCGTCCTACTCTGTGCAGATGCTTGCACGCAGCGCCGGGTGGCCCCCCGCTGCGCGGCATCAGCCCATGCACACGCAGCCTTCCGGCAGCTGCAACCCGCTGAGAGGGCGCACGTGCGCGCAGTTGCCTATGTCAAGTACGACAAAGCGTCGTCGGCGGCGGCGGCGATTGAGAGCATGCACGAGGCCGTGCTCAATGACGGGCGCGGGCCGATGCTCAAGGTCCTTCTTGCCGAGGCGCCCAACGTCAGGTGCCGGCAGGGCCGGCCCCAGCAGCGTCACAGGCAGCTGGGCACCTTAGCAAAGCTGATGCGTCAAGGTTCCCGCAGAGGCGCCCGGCCTCAGATGCTGGCAGGGCCCAATTGATATCTGGTAGAGCACCCAGAGCACGCGCACCTAAGTGCGCGCAACTGACCCAGGCCGGGTCCTCGCCCGGCTGGATTGCTTAGGCCGCTCCTGCAGTAAGCACGAGCTGGCGGGCCCAAAGGTGTGGTACAGTAGCGCCAAGACGTGCTCGGGGGGGTCTCAAGGAGTCTGTTGCATTGTCATGCGTGGCAAACGCCCGGAGTGCCATACATACATTGCTGGGCGCACCGGTGTCACAGGCTCGACGGATGATGACCCAGCGACAGGCTGGGCCTGTGGCGTCACGCGGAACTGTTGCTGCTTATTAGCTGTCTGCATGAGTTGGTAGGCGCCATACCAGGCACTCCATCCTGACATTGCAGTCTTTGCTTCGCCCTGGCATGCAAATAGCTGATGTTCCATGGACGTTCAGGGCGTTGGTTTAACAGGCCGCTCCGCTAGTAGCTGTTTGCCACTAAAGCATCATGCAGGGCTTGGCGTAGCTCTAGAGGCCTGACAGTGCTCCTGCCACAGGGCATGCATGGCGACACTGAGCCCCGGAACGATATGAAGCCAAGCTGACGCTCAGCGCAAATGCGCGGCAGGCGGCTGGGGCCGGCGCGGTCCGCCACGGAGCCGGACGCGGCGCCGGACGCGTCGCTGGACCCCGACAACGTCCCGCCGCGCTCACGCCTCTTCCTGGTCGTGCCCAAGAACGCCGACGGGCAGGCCATCGAGGCGCGCCTGCCTGCTCGGGCTGTCAGAGAGGCCGTTCTCGGCCCGTCTGCTGCTTCCGTCGCTCAGCAAGCATGGCTCCCAGCCCCGGCATGCCTGGCGGCCCGAGCCGGGAGCGGGAGAGCCCACTCGGGACGCGCAGGTCCGGATGGCCACCGGAGCGCCCGGCCTCTCCACAGCAGCACCGCCCTGCGCAAGGGGCCTGGCGAGTCTGCAAGGTGGCGCACATTGCGTTCCTCACCCCGCGCGCGCGCCTGGCGCAGGCGCACATGGCCGCCTTCCAGGACCTGCAGTACTGCAAGACCGACCTCATCGCCGCCAAGGGCATCGTGTTCTGCAAGTACGCCAAGGCGAGCGCCGCGCTGCGTGCGCTGGAGGCCGTCAACGCGACCGGCCAGGTGCCGCCCGCCACGCCGCTCCCGCCCCGCACGGCCGCGGCGCCCCGGCGGCCGCAGCGGCCGCCCGGGCGCGGCGCGCTGCGCACTCTGGCGGCCCGCGCAGGGCGGCAGGTGCTGGGAGAGCGGCTGCGCGCTGCATGCGCACATGCCCGGCGATAATGGCCGCCTGTGGCAGCGGCGCCGCGGTGGCCGGGCGCCATTTCAGCGCGCGCTGGGTGCTGCCGGCCGGGATCGCCAGGCGCCTGCGCAGGTCGGCCCGCCGGGGTCGCCAGGCGCCTGCGCCAGCCGCCAGGGGCACTGCGCCGTGGGGCAGCGGGCGGCGAGCACGCGTGCGGCGGGCGCCCATGCGTGAGAGTGTGAGGCGGAGGGTGAGGGCGGCGCGCGCGCGACGCAGGTGGCGGGCCTGAAGGTCAAGTGCATGCTGGCGGAGCCCAAGGGCAAGCGCGGGCGCGCGGACGCGGCCTGGCCGGACCCGGCCTCGCCCGCGCTGGTGGTGCGCGGATACGGCGACCACCG
>JAABUR0100008776.1_pt1 | contig 11558 bp, 12 predicted proteins | sample 5560091 | NCBI WGS metagenome assembly JAABUR01 (sample SAMN10711879, study PRJNA513375) | rock metagenome | isolation source: Antarctica rocks | place: Antarctica: Victoria Land, University Valley sud
GGCGAGAGCTACCGCATGCGCGAAGCCCGAAGCCGAACAGGAGGACGCCCCTCGAAGCCCTAACCCATCACGCGAGGTGGGGACTTTTGTTGGCCACCAGCGGGGACCGCCACCTGGCCATTGACAGAAGGCTCAACCCCAAGGACGAGCAGCTCGGTGGTTGTCGTACTCGGGGCGCTGAGCGCGTTCGGTCCACTCTCGCTCGACCTGTACCTGCCGGGCCTGCCGGCAGTGGCCGACGGTCTTGGTGCGAGCGCTTCAGCGACGCAGGCGACGTTGACGGCTTGCTTGCTCGGGCTCGCCTGCGGGCAGCTGGTCAGCGGGCCGTTGAGTGATGCGCGCGGGCGCCGCGGCCCGCTGCTCGCCGGAGTCGGCGCCTATGTCGTGGCGTCGCTGGCGTGCGCGCTGGCGCCCTCGGTGGCGACGCTGATTGCGTTGCGCTTCGTACAGGGCCTCGCCGGATCTGCAGGCATCGTCATAAGCCGGGCGGTGGTGCGCGACCTCCGTTCAGGCGCCGAGGCCGCCCGCCTGTACGCCGCGCTGCTTCTGGTGAACTCGACCGCGCCGATCGCAGCACCGATCCTGGGGGGCGCGCTGCTGCAGGTGACGAGTTGGCGCGGCGTTTTTCTCGTTCTGGCCGGCCTTGGCGCCCTCATATTCGCGGGCACCTGCCGCGTCGTCTACGAGACGCACCCGATGGCTGCACGGGCACCGACGAGTGTGCGTGGAACGCTGGGTTTGATGGCACGGCTAGTTGAGGATCGGCGCTTCCTCGGGTGCATGGTCTGTTGCGGGCTCGGGCTCGCGGCAATGTTTGCCTACATCGCCGGGGCGCCCTTCGTGCTGCAGGACCTGTTTGGCCTCTCGCCGGGACAGTTCAGCCTGGCTTTCGCTGGCAACTCCGTCGGAGTTCTCGCGGCGGGAGCGGCCGGCTCTCGGCTCCTACGGCGGGTGGCGCCGGTGACCGTGCTTGGTGCCGGGCTCGGCCTAGGGCTGACCGGCGGCACCGCGCTCCTTGCAGTTGTCGCCACAGACGCCGTCGGCCTGCCCGGGGTCCTGCCGGCGCTGTTTCTTGTGGTTGCCAGTGTGGGACTGGTCGTTCCGAGCGGAACCGCCATCGCCATGGCCGGCCACCCCTCGATTGCCGGCACCGCAGCGGCCTTGCTCGGCGTCGCTCAGTACGCCACCGGCGCCGCGCTCGCGCCGCTGGTCGGTCTAGCCGGCCGTGGCACGGCGATGCCCATGGCTGCCGTCATCTTTGGATGCGGACTGGGAGCGGCGGCCGGCTGGCTCCTGCTGATCCGACCAGCGGTGCAGCGTGCCACTCCCGACCGAGTCTGAAAACGGCTGGCTGTCGCCCCCGGCGGGCGCCCGATCTCGGCGGTTACAACCCGTCCGCTGCCAGGAGCAACCCGTCAGGGCACGGCGGAGCCCGCAGACCTGATGTCAGCGAGTCGCTTGCGAAGGGCGCGGGCCAGATCTTCGCTGCGGACCAGTGTTGCCGCGGCGGCAACCTCGAACAGCCCGTACCGGGTGCCAGTTGAGCCTCGCGCTACCAGCTCGACGGAGACAGGGCTTCCACTGGCTAGCGGCCACGGAGGCGGGGCGCTCTCGGGGGCGTGCAGGTACGCGAGGCCGACGGCCTACCGGTGTGCGCTGGGGCGTCCCGCCCTGGAAGGGTCCGGCCCGGGTGCATCATTTGGGCAGGGCTGCAAGTGACAGCCGTTCAGCAGTCACAGCCCTCGGGTGGCACCGCCGCAGGGGCTTCTGGTCGTGCCACGAGGAGGAGCCGTTGGGCAGCGACGCGGTGCGGATTGTCGGCGGCGAGCTCGTGGCATCGACAGTCGAGGTCGGCGGAGCGGTGCAGGTCGAGGTGCTGCGCAGGCGGACCGGCCAGAACCTGAACTGGGAGTTCCGCCAGCCCCGGACGGCGCTGCTGTGGCTGCGGTCGGGAGTGAGCCGGCTCGACTTGCGGGTGGGTGACGAGAACGTGTCCAAGGCGCACTCGCGCCAGGCCGACCTGATCCTGGTCCCCGCCGGGGTGCGTGCGCACGGCAATTTCACGACCGGCGGCGGCTACAGCGACTACCTGCTGGTGTTCATCGACGAACCGGCGCTTGCCAGGGGCGAGGCCTCTCGCTTGACCCAGCCGCTTGTCGGGTTCGGCGACCCGGAGATCCGGCGGGGTCTGGGACGGCTTGCAGCGGAGGCGGCGACCCCCGACCGCCACTTCGCCATGTACGCGGAGGGATGGGCACTGCAGACGGCCGCATGCCTGGCAAGACTCGGCCGGACCGCCGGGGAAACGACCCAGTACCGCGGCGGCCTGTCCCCGGCGAACACACGCCGAGTGCAGAGTCTGGTTGCCGACGGCCTCGAGGGGAGGCTGACCGTGGCTGGCCTCGCGGAGGCGTGCAGGCTGAGCCCCCGTCACTTTCTGCGCGCGTTCCGACAGACTCTCGGCACGACCCCACACCAGTACGTCGCCGATGCTCGCCTCGAGCGGGCCAGGCAGATGCTGACCGCAGGCGACAGCGACATGACGGCGATCGCGTTCGCATGCGGTTACTCGCAGGCCCAACACTTCAGCTCCCGGTTTCGGCAGCAGACGGGGCTGACGCCTACCCAGTACCGCCGCGTGACCCGAAGTTGACCCGGCAGGTCGGCTGGTGGCCGACCCGCGCACGGCCCGTCCGAAACGCGGACGCTGGCCTGACCAGCTGGCCATATGTTCCCGCCATGACGAACCGGTCGTGCTGATGCCGATCATCGAGTGCCGCAACCCCGCCGGGCTGGACGACTTCGCCAAGGACCGTCTCGCGGAGCAGATCACCGCCGACGTCCACGCCGTCATCCGGTCACCCGAGGACCTGATCAGCGTCACATTCGACGACCTGCCAGCAGGGTCGACGTACCGAGCGGGCACGCGAACAGCAGACACCGTGATCATCTGCCACATCCGGGAAGGCAGGAGCGACGAGGCGATCCTGCGCCTGATGGGCACGATCAGCGCGACGTGGAGCAAGCACACGCACACAGCCGAGGAGCACATCGAGCTCGCCGTCGCCCAGTATCCCGCCAAGCACACCATGCGCCGCGGACAGCGACTCCCCGAACCGCCCATCGTCTGACAGGCCCGCCGGCGACAGGTCCCTTCCCGCCGGCGACCCTCGGCGAGCCGACGGCACGGTACGGCGGCGCCCGCCGCCGTACGCCCAATAAGCAGGATCGAGACGCCAATGAGAACGTTGAACTTTGAACGGGTCGGCAAGCTCGCGTGGCACGAGGCTCCTGACCTGACCCTCGATGGGCCGTTGGAAGCGATCGTTCGGCCGATCGCGTCGACGACGTGCGACCTTGACCGCCGGATCATCAGCGGCCTTGTGTCCTTCGGTGAGGGCTTCCCGATCGGACATGAATGCGTCGCCGAGGTCGTCGAGGTCGGCGACCAGGTCAGCAGCGTGGTACCGGGCGACGTCGTGGTCGTGCCCTGGCATATCTGCTGCGGCGTGTGCCCGGAGTGCCGACGCGGGTTGTCGGCGGCATGCTCGTCCGTGCCCCGCATGTCCGGCTACGGCGTGCCGATCGCCGGGGATTGGGGCGGGCTGTTCTCTGAGCAGGTACGGGTCCCCTTCGCCGACGGCATGCTCGTCCGGGTACCCGACGGAGTCGACCCTGCCTGGGCAGCCAGCGCCGGAGACAACTTCACCGAGGGGTACATCGCCGCAACGCGGGGGCTGTCCAAGCACCCGGGTGCACCCGTCCTGGTCGTGAACAGTCTGCCGAGTCTCGGTCTGTTCGCGGTCGACCAGGCGCTCGCGGCGGGCGCCAGCCGGGTCGACTTCATCGACACCAGCGAGCAGCGGCGGGAGGTCGCACGGGCGCTCGGTGCAACGACCCAAGCGGAGATCGTGCCCGACGACCATCACTGGGCCTACCCGGTCGTGATCGGCGCGGCGCGCGAACCCGAGATGCTCGCCGAAGCGGTGCGATGTCTCACACCCGGCGGCCACATGTCGAACGCGGCCATGTTCTTCGCCGACACCCCCCTGCCGCTGTGGGAGTTCTACAAGCGCGACATCACTTTCTCGATGGGCACCGCGAGCGTCCGCCCCCACCTGCCCGCCGTCCTCGAGCTCCTCCGCCAGGGACGCCTGCGCCCAGACCGTGTGATGACCACCCACCCGTGGGACGACGCACCGACCGCCCTGCTCGAACCAGACATGAAGCCGGTCCTCGTCCGGCCCCGGCTTTTCGCGGCCGCCGAAGGCGAGGGACACCGGCGCCGTGACAGGATCTGATCAGGCACCAGGGCGTCGATCAGAAGGTAGTCGGCACGTAGGACCGACGGCGAAGCCGATTGCCTGCGCCATCCCTCCCCGGGAGGAGCACTAGGTGGCCGAAGAGCAGAACGGGCTCGTAACGACCGGCGAGGGCAGCGCAGAAGTCGAGGCAGTCACGACCGAGCTCCTGGGGCACGTCCTCCTGATCGGCCTGAACCGGCCGGAGAAGTACAACGCGTTCAACCTCGCCCTGATCAACCAGCTCGCTCAGGCCTATCACCGCCTCGAGAACGACCCGGAGGTCAGATGCGGGGTCCTCTACGGCCGGGGCAAGCACTTCACGAGCGGTCTGGTCTGGCCCAGGTCGGCCCTGAGATCGCCCACGGGGCGCTCGACTTCCACCGGCCGGGACGACGCGACCCGTGGCGCCGGGACGGGCCGTGGCTGACGCCGCTCGTCATAGCCGCCCACGGCTGGGTGATGACCCTCGCGATCGAGCTGGCCCTCGCCGCCGACATACGGATCGCGCCGTCGGACGCAAGGTTCTCCCAGTTGGAGATCAACCGAGGGATTTACGCGTTTGGCGGCGCGACCGCCCGGCTCCCCCGTGATTGCGGCTGGGGCAACGCGATGCGCTAGCTGTTAACGGGGCAGGAGTACGACACGGCAGAGGCGCTCCGGATCGGACTAGTTCAGGAGGTAGTCGCGCCCGATGCCCAACTCGACCGAGCGTTGGACATCGCGCGGCGGATCAGCGACAGATCCGCGCCGCTTGGCGTACGTGCCACGCCCGCCTAGGCGCACCTCGCACGGGGAGGCGAACGGGCCGCGTTCGAGATCCTGAACCAGGAGGTCCTACGGCTGCTCCGACTCCGCGGAAGGGCAGGAATGCCTGTGTTCGTTTGTTGACCGCAGGGACGCAAGGTTCATCGGCAGGTGACCGCAGACGACGGGCAGTCCTCCCTGCGTAGTGTGTGCGGGCTGACGCCGGCCGGATACATACCCATCAGCGCGGGCGAAGGGCACACTCCATGATCATGAACGTGGTGACTTTCAGATGGGCCGCCGACGTCACCAAACTGGACGTCGATGCGCTCATGGAGGAGCTCGCGGCGCTGCCCGGGCAGATTCCCGCGCTGTCGTCCTACCGATTCGGCAGCGACGCCGGACTGCGTCCCGGGGGCGGCGACTTCGCGATCGTCGCCACCCTTCCAGACAGGGCCAGCTTCGCTGCATACATCGAGGACCCGATGCACATACAAGTGGCTGCGCGGCTGCAACGTATGGCTAGTTCTCGGACCGCCGTCCAGGTCGAGCTTCCAGACTGACGCAGGGGTCTCACCGGGAACGAACACTTGAGCGCAGGCAACGGTGTGGTCGTGCACGTCACCTCCGGGAAGGCCGGCCTGACAGACCTGACGGCCTGCTTTATGCCAGCGTCCGCGCCGAGCTCATTCCTCTAGCGCTGCCCGCATCGCCAGGTCCGGTCAAGCCTGTTCACGTCCGGGCGGGACCGAAATCGCTGGGCACCCGAACCGTCACCGTCTGCGTCACTCGAACGCACAACTGTCCCGCCTCGTCGGTGACGTCCACCTGAACAGTGACACTGCCGCGCCCAACATGCAGAGCCGTCGCGGCCGCGGTGGCCCGGCTTCGCATCGGCCGCATGAACTGCGTAGCCGATGTTGCCGTCGCGGGAACCGCCCCTTCCGGCCCGTTAAGCGTCGCGCATACCGCAGCGCAGACGTCCGCCAGCCCCATCAGCGCCCCGCCATGCATGCCCCCGCCGACGGTCGAGAGCTCCGGAGTCAACGCCAGGACGCCGCATACGCGGGCGGCAGTAAAGTCGCCGAACTCCACACCCAGAGTCCGGGCGTACGGGACCTGGGCGAGGACATCCTCGGCAGAGAGAGCCATGCGCCTGTTTAGCACGAACTTCTAGGTAGCCCTCGCGGAGCTACCAGGACTTCGCGTCCGCCAGCCCTTCCTGACCCCGGGACAGGGCCGGCGCGTATTCCAGCGGGCCGCTCGCACGCTTGCAGACTGGGTTTCTGTCACCTGAACCACAAGGTGCCTGCTCAAGCTGTTCCGTGGACGCTCAGTGAACGTCGCCCGATCACCACTCCAGCACGCCCATTGGCCGCCCCAGAACAGGAGCGGCGTACGTGTCCGATCAGCGACCTTGACCCGACCGCGGCCGCTTGCAAGTGCACGCCGCGGACAGGACCCGCGCACGGGGTCGGCCGAGTTCTTTCCAGCGTGCTGATAACGGTGCGCCAGTGATTCCGTTTCGCAGGATCCACCGGTAGGGCGGCAGGAACAAACCGTCGCTGCGGCCCATGCCGACGCCGTCCATCAGCACGATGCGGCCGTACTCGCTGACCCGTCATCGCAGCAGTTCTTACCGGGCCGGTTCCTGCCGACGGCAGCAGGTTGATCGCGACGCCGACGGGGCCTGTGCCGCGGCCTCCATGCCCGCCCGGTCTGTGTCCTCGTCGCCGGTCGGTGAGCACCCCTTCATTCCTCCCGGGAGGCCGAGCAACAGGGTGCTGATCCGCGCGGCGCGGAACCCCGCTTCCCTGGGCCTGGCCAGCCTCCAGCGCCTCCCTTCGCATCGCTCGTCGGGGGAGAGCCGCCGGTGTCAGTGCTGGTTGATCGGCGCTCCAGAGACGACCGGACCGATGCCTAGCGGGGAGACTGCGGCGCTCGAACAGGCCATGCCGCCTCTGCGCAGCACAACAAACGCTTTTTGGTTCGGCGGGTAGATGCGCAGCCCGTCGGCGCGCGTCATGCGGCACTTCGGCGGCGGGAAAGCCTCGGCCGCGACGATGGACAGGTCGGCGTGGGCGACCCCCCCGCGGACGAGGGTAACTGCCCGGGGTGTTCCGCTGCGCGTGGCGGCCGCGCCCACCTCGTGCGCATCGGTCCCGGCGACAAAGGAGACGCCCGGGAAGCCCGTCAGGGTGCAGATCGCCCGGTTGTTGACGAAGTTGACAGCGGTGTGGGTGACGTTCGCTCCCTGACCGGAGCCGCCACCGACGGACACGAGCAGCTGGGAGGTCGCGCAAATCGGTGCGGCTGCGATCGGCTGGCTCGTCCGATTGGCGGCGCTGCTCTTCGCGCTGGTCGGTGCGGCGGACGCGCTGGACGTCGCCGCGCTCGGCGGCGGGCTGGAGGCGGTGCGGGTGGGCGCTGCGCTCGTGGACGAGGCGCCGGCGGTCGTAGAAGGAGCGGCTGGGGTGCTTACGCCGCAGGAGACGCAAGCGGTAGTCGCGGCGAGGACGAGGGCGCCGAGAGCCGCCCGGCGCAGGGGTGGGGTCACAACTGCTACAACGTCGGGCATGCCGGATGAATTGCATTCTGGTCTCGGGTGGTGCGCCGGCTGTCCGGCGGGCCACGAACATCCCCTGCCCGGCCCCGTCACGACCGCGAGCAGCGCCTGTTCCGACCCGACACTGGTGCAGCAGGTTGTAGTCGCGGCTCCTTGCGCTCGTGGGAAACACCGGTCGTCAATCGCGAACCCGCGGGGCCAGGCTTTCCTGCTCATGTGGGTGGAGGCGGTCGGGTCCGAGCCCGGCCTTCGTGAGGTCTACTCCGAAAGGGACGACTGTTTCGGGCGGTGCTCGCCGACATCGTCACCCAGGGCGTTGAAGAAGAGTCGATTCGAGCCGACGTCGACCCGCTCGCGGTGGCCGTCGTCCTCGTGGGCCAGCTCCGGGGCATCGGGCTGCAGCTCATGCTCACCCCCCGACTCGGCCTCCTACAAGTCGATTCGACGGCAGGCCCTGGACTTGGTCCGGCACGGCCTGACTAGCCAACCGACCGGGCTTCCCGGCGTCTGAGGTCGGGAGCCCCGCACACCGAAGCCGGACATTCCTGCCTCCAGAGGAGGGGGCGACCCCGCGGGCACCTTCCGGTCCGAGCATTGGACGCACCTACGCCTTGTGGGCACTGCTCCGGCCGGAGCGGCAGCGCCCCGCCGTGGGTAGCACTCAGCTACCGTTCATGGACCCCGTGAGGTCCCGTTCACCGGCGCGGTCCCGGCGGCGCGGCTTGGCCCAACTGGCTTCGGTGTGCTGCTCGCCGTCGGCCCCCAGGATGCTGGGGGCGTAGAGCGCGGCGACGGCCCAGAAGGCGCCGGAGACCGCCGCCAGGACCGCGAGCAGGACACACGCGGAGTTGGACGTTCCCCGCACGGTCCGGGTCCTGGCGCACCTGCTCGGCTATGCGTGGGTGTCGACGATCCAGCAGAACCCGGACCTGCAGGTCGACGAGCTGACCCCGGGCCGGGTGCTGCAAGGTCTGGACCGACCGGGCGTCGGGGGTGTTGGACCGACGACCGCAGCTCGACGAGGCCTGGAGCAGCTACGGGCGGGGACACGCTGGTGGTGTGGCGGCCGGACCGACAGACCAAGGGAGTAGTCCAGGCCGTTCGGCGTATGGGATGCGGGCTGCCGGGTGTGACGCGCAGAACGCGTAGTTCGCTCAGATGGTGCCGGGCGCCGCGAAACGGTAGAAGAGCAGACCGACACCAGCGTCCTGCACGATCGACATGAGGATGTCGGCGAATGCTTCCTGTGTTGCAGCCCGCTCCAGCGGCCCGCCGTACAGGGCTTCCATCCCGATGTCCCGGCTGAGTTGCTCAACTGCCGCTCGAGCGCCTTCATCGCCGACCCAGAGATTGTTCGGCCGGGCCGAGGCGGCGCCGGCCTGGTCGAACAGGGAGCCGAAATTGAGGTTGAACGCTTTCGCCGTGGGTCCGCCCGTGTTGGCTTTGACGCACTCGGCGACCGATGGATACCCGGTTGGCGCGGCCTGACCACCGAGCCGGTTCGTCGCGTCGATGGTGATCTTGCCGCGTAGGCCGGTAACGCATTCAAGAGCGGCCGGCACCACTTGATTGGGTACGGCGAGCAACACAACGTCTGCGTCGGTGGCGTCCCCACCGGCTCGCCCAAGGCCGGTCACTTCGTGCCCGGCGGAGGTCCACAGGCGTGCGAGGGTCCCTCCGATCGTGCCTTTGCCGATCGTCGTGATCTGCATGGCGTGCTCCTTCTTTCGCTTCTGTGTCGTTGTCACGGTCTGAGAACGTTCCGCTCACGCGGTGTCGGCTATGCGTAGCGGACGACGTCGTCGTGGTCGAGGCGGGGCAGGCGGCCGAACCAGGCGTCAGCCCCAGGGTTTCCGATGTTGACCACGAGATGCGAGTGCCAGGTGGTGCCGGCGAAGAACTCAGCGTCCACCGCGGCGGCGTCAAAGCCGACCATCGGGCCGGCAGCGAGGCCAACGGCTCGGATAGCGAGGATGAAGTACGCGGCCTGCAGTGCGCCGTTGTAGCGGGCTGAGTTCTCGCGCATCGCGTCGTTGGAAGCGAACACCTCGCGCAGCTCGGGCTTAAACGGGAGCAGCTCGGGGATCCGTTCGTGGAACGCGTGGTCGTTGGCCAGGACGGCGACGACCGGAGCGGTAGCCGTCTTGGCACGATTGCCGTCGTTCATGAGCGGCATCAGGCGGTCGCGTCCCTCGCCGGGGCGGACGAACAAGATCCGTAAGGGGCTGATGTTGGCTGAGGTCGGGCCGAACTTCGCCAGCTCGTAAATCGTGTGCAACTGCTCGTCGGTCACTGGCTGGTCCGTGAAAGTGTTGGCGGTTCGAGCCTCCGTGAATAGGAGACGGCGGCCGGCTTCCTCAAGCACGGGCAGGCGCGTTGCGGGTGATGCGGCGACGGACATTGTCAGGATTCTCCTATGGATTGGTGGGGTGAATTGGCAAGAGGAATGCACGGGTGCATTCTTCGCGGCAATCTTCGCCTCAGCCTGAGTGTTCGAAGAGTTGCGGTCGAACCCCAGGGGGGATCGCCCTGCGCGCGGCCGTGACAAGGTGATCATGACGACCTCCCAGGTGGTTTATGTGTGAACCAAGACGACTGTAGGCAGCGATTGGTTCACTTGTCAACCAAGCAGTAGAGTCATGGTTGTGACAGCGGACGTGCGGTGGCTGAATGGTCAGGAGGAGCGGGCCTGGCGCAGCCTGATGGCGATGCAGGAGGGCTTGTCGGAGTTCATCGAGCGGCAGTTGCGCAACCGGTGCGGCCTCTCGAGGGCTGACTTTCAGGTTCTGGCCCACCTTTCGGAGGCGCCCGAGGGTCGTCTGCGTTCGGTCGTACTCACTCGACTGCTGCACTGGGAGAAAAGTCGTCTGTCCCAGCACCTGAGCCGGATGCAGGGTCGTGGTCTTGTGTCGCGCGAGCGGTGCCTCGACGACCAGCGGGGGGCGGTTATTTCCATCACCGCGCGGGGCAGGGAGCTCATCGAGGCTGCGGCTCCGCGGCATGTTGCCGACGTCCGCTCCGTCCTCATTGATCATCTCAGTGAGGCAGAGCTGGCGATGCTCATCACCATCGGCGACAAAGTCTGTGGACGCCTGGCGGTGTTAGAACAGAGTAAGTGATGCCACGGAGTGTTGTCGGTGGCCGGTGCGATCCGCAGTGTCGGTCCCGCTAACCGTGTGGTGCCTTATTTCAACAGGAACTTCTAAAGCTGGCCCGATGAAAGGGGCTCATCACAGATGAGGGTGTAAACGTCGTCGGCGCGTCGTAGTCCGGTCATGGGCCGAGGTCCTTCAAGGATGGGAGTTCTCACGCTGCCCATCGAAGGACCTCGACGATGCCGGACGTTACCTTCGCCTGTCCTGATCTGACGTTGTTCTGCCGCCTCGACGAGCTGGGGTTGGAGGTCGTGGGGCAGCGGTTGGAGCCGGCTGGGGCGGTGCTGTCGTGCCGGGTCAGCGAGTGTGAGCAGGACCGGTGGTGCCGGCGCTGCGGCTGCCGGGGGGTGCCGCGCGACACGGTGACGCGCCGGCTGGCGCACGAGCCGTTCGGGTGGCGGCCGACGACGCTGCTGGTCACCGTCGGCCGCTACGGCTGCCCTGGATGCGGGCACGTGTGGCGTCAGGACACCAGCCGGGCTGCCGAGCCGCGGGCGAAGCTGTCGCGCGGCGCGCTGAGCTGGGCGCTGGCGGCGATCGTGTGTCAGCATCTGACCGTCGCCCGCGTCGCCGAAGGGCTCGCCGTCGCGTGGAACACCGCCAACGACGCGGTGCTGGCCGAGGGCCGCCGGGTGCTGATCGCCGACCCGGCCCGGTTCGACGGTGTGCGAGTTCTCGGCGTGGACGAGCACGTCTGGCGTCACACCCGTTACGGCGACAAGTACGTGACAGTGATCATTGACCTGACGGGCATCCGCGACCGGACCGGCCCGGCGCGGCTGCTGGACA
>JAABUR0100008777.1_pt1 | contig 11558 bp, 14 predicted proteins | sample 5560091 | NCBI WGS metagenome assembly JAABUR01 (sample SAMN10711879, study PRJNA513375) | rock metagenome | isolation source: Antarctica rocks | place: Antarctica: Victoria Land, University Valley sud
CGGCGTACTGCTCGGCTCGCTACCCTCGCTTAGCCCGATCTGCCGCTACGATATGGATCGCTGGGGCGACTATTGGCGCTTCACCAGTGCGGCGGTTCAACGGCTATTTGGCGACGTCTTTGGGTCCAACAATGTGCAGGTCGAGGCGCATGGGAATGTGCTTGTTGGCACTGCTTTCTTCTACGGCATGGCCGCAGAAGAGCTGACTACAGAAGAACTTGACTTCAAAGACCGTGATTTCGAGGCTCTCATCACGGTTCGGGCAGTAAAGGCGTGATTGTAAGCTTTATTAAATGATCGTCGTAAGGTTGATGCAAGATTTTGAACGGAGGGACCTGTTTTTAAAAAACCATTACGTATCTTTTTTACAATAATCATCTGCACCAAATTTCTTTGCTAATACTAAATTGTAACCTTTGTTAATTTGTTCATCTGTATTGATACAAAATCCAATTGCTATAATGCCAAATATTGTTTTCATAATTTTTTTAAATCAAATACAGCAACACCACCAGATATAATAGTAAAGTTTCGTCTATAAAGTATACGCTCCGGTGATCATAGAAAATTTTAAGGAATAATCAATCAGAAAGTATTAGAGATGTTTAAGGTAAAAGCATCAGATAGAAAATACCAAATATGGCAAAGGAACCTTTTGAGTGTTTCGTAATGTCATAACCCTATTTAAACAAGTAGATTACTTTCATTTAAATCATGTTATTGCAGGTATTTGTATGTTTTCTGAAGGGTCTAATTATTCCTCAGCTTCTTGTTATCTTAATGCCGAGTGTAAATGGTCTTTTTTACTCACTACAATGCCTGAAGAATATTTTTTGGTGAAGGAATAGTAAAGGCAAGGACGAAATGTTATATATCTTTTCCTTAAAAATTACAATAAGAAGTCGAAATAGTTCTTACTGTTTTGACTATTTTTAAATTCCATTTCTATTTTTAAATCAACCCAAATGGATTTGTCTCTCAAAATTATAAAACTACTTTACCTAAAAAAGTACAGAAGTTCTCTGAGAGAACAAGGTAAGAGAATGTGACGAAACTGAGAAAGGACATTATATTATATTGCTTATGTTAATGAAGGGAAAAATACCTTCGATGTTTCGCTGGTTCTCTCACCTGATCAAAAAAAAAGTTTCTTCTCATGCCTGCGACTGCAAAAACATCAGCAGTTTTTGCCAACATAAAACTGCTTTGCTTATTCATATAGCAAAAGGAACGAAAATCACACATAGTGTAGTATTGGGATGTTTAACCGGACTTAGGTTTTCAGATTTTTCGGTAATTAAATCAGATGATGTAAGAGATGGAATGTTGTATAAAAGGTATGTAAACAAATTATAAATGCATGCAACAAAGCAGTAAATGGTTACATAAATCTGATATGTGCTAATACATCATGTGCACTTGCGAATGTTACATCAGGATAGCGGCCGTTGTCAAGGGGTACGCTTTTAACACTGAACATGCTGTGCATATACTGGCTGCCCTGCCAGTTGGGATAAAGTTCATTTTCTCCCTCGGGATGTGCTGCCCTTTCTTTTTTATTATAGGCAGAAAGTGCATCCAGGCTACCCATTGGCACAAGCTTAAACTCAGTCTTTTTTATCTCTGTCGCCATTGCTGCCAATTTGTTAGCGCTAATTTGAAAACTGGCGATATGCAACATTTTTGGCGTAGTGGGGTCTAATGCTGCTGCGGCAGTATAGGCTGCTGTATCGTCTTTGGTAGTAAAGTCAACATGAAAATCCGGGTCATCTCCCCAATACCCAACGCTGTTTTCTTTTAAATTATAAAAGGGTGTGTTGTAAGCCAGAATATCAGCGAACGCACCATTCATAATGGAGGTTGAAGAAATTGAGGCGCCATCTAATTTCTTATGAAATTCTTTTCTTAAATCGAAATTGCGGTTTTCGCCTTCCGGCAGTTTTGTAAAATCGGATGAAAAGTCGGAGGGGATAAACCTCGGTACACCGGCAGCTATAGCCGCTTCCAATAGGAGCAACTTCAGGGATTGGTTTGACGATAGCAAACAAACTTCATAGCAGTGGCTTTAAGGTTTATGGAACAAGCCGCACCCCTGATAGACATAAAGACAAAGTAGCCTTTGAACTTTTGCAATTAGACATTACTTCTGAAACATCTATTCACAACTGTATTGCTTCTTTTTTATCCAAATCGGCGACCATAGATGTTTTGATAAATAATGCCGGCATTGCAATTAAAGGAAGTGCAGAAGAAACAAGCAAGGAATTAGCTGATAAACAGTTTCAAACAAACTTTTGGGGAGCAGTTATCTGACCAAAGCCGTTTTGCCAGTTATGCGTCAACAAAGAAATGGTAAAATAATTGCCATTGGTTCATTAGCCGGACTTATCGGAGTTCCCTTTCAAAGTTACTACGCTGCTTCAAAACATGCTTTGGAAGGATTTTTTAAATCGCTCAGGTTTGAGGTAAAAACTTTTAACATTAAAGTTTCGGTTATTGAGCCAGGCTTTTTTAAAACTAACCTTAATGAGGCATTTGAATTTGCAGAGCCGGGCATAAGTGACTATGACAAAACAAGAAATAAGGCATTGAAGGTTTTTTCAGATTCAATAAATAAAGCTCCTTCACCAGAACCTGTAGCAGAGACCGCCTTAAAAATCCTTCGTTCAAAGAATCCACAGTTTAGCTACCCGAGTGGGAAGCGATGCTAACACACTACCGGTTTTGCAATTTATTTTTGTTAGGTTATTTGAATGGGGAGTTGCAAGAAAATTCAAAATCTAAAAAACGGTGCAATAGAGAGGATGGTTCCGCCACTTGCTAGTATCGTGCTGAATACCATGGTAGTGGCAGTGGTTTCTTCAATTAAACGACTGTCTGAACTCCAAAGGCGAGAGGTTGGTTTTTGTTTTGAATAACTTGCTGAAAGACTGCGGATGTTCAAAACCTAATTCGTAGGCAATCTCACTTACAGATAAATCTGTAACAGACAATTTTTCTTTTGCCTTTTCAATCAGTTTGTCGTGGATGTGATGTTGTGTGCTTTGTCCCGTCAATACTTTAAGCAATCCGCTTAAATAACCCGGCGATACGCGTAGTGTTTCAGCAATATAGTGAACTGTTGGCAATCCTTTTTTAGTCAAATCGTTGCTATTGAAATATTCCGTAAGCATATCTTCCAAACGATCAAGGATAGTGTGGTTTGTTATTTTTCTGGTTATAAACTGGCGGTGATAAAACCTGTCTGCATAGTTGAGCAATAATTCAAGTTGAGCAATGATTATATCCTGGCTGAACTTGTCAATGTTGGAGTGATATTCGTGCTGAATGCTTTGCATAATGCCTGCAATAGTTGTCTCTTCTTTCTCTGAAAGAAAGAGGGCTTCATTTACCGAGTAGTCGAAATATTCATACTGCTTTATTGTTTTCGCTAAAGGCGTGTTCCATAAAAAGTCGGGATGAACCAGTAACATCCATCCCGACTGTTGTAATTCTGTATCCTTCTCTGCCTCAATTTTTAAAACCTGCCCAGGTGACATAAAGAACATTACGCCTTCATTAAAATCAAAATCCTGCTGACCGTATTTCATCCTGGCATTGAAATTCCTTTTTAGTGCGATGGAATAAAAGTCCTTTACTAAGCTTGTTTCATTTGCCGGCAATGCGTGATTAATTCTAAATTTATCACACTGATTAACGGATGTTCCGGTTTAGGTAATCCCCTAAACTGATGAAATTCGCTTATCGTTTTAAATCTGCGAGGTTGAATGTTTGCCATACCTGAATATACTTACTTTTGTTTATAGTATGCAAGGGATAGATTTGCGAGATGCTCAATTGCTGAAAAATGATAAAACGGTATAAGAGTGCGACGCAACGATGTACAATAGTAGCACTGCAGCTCGGCTCCAAAAAAATCCCTTCACTGTTTTATCAATTGTTAGCCTTAAAAGCAACCGCAAATTCCTTTGCAAAATCTTCCAGCTTTACTTTTGCCCATAATCGTCGGTTTATTGCGGTAATAATCCTCTGATAATATGCCACTATGCAGCCCTTCATACATCTCAACCAAACCTGCGGCAATGAGTGGCTGCATTCCAATTGCTTCTAAACCACTTTGCGTTTGTTCGTTAGTAATAATTACCCATTTCAAATCCGGCTTTCCAATAGCTGCACCTAAAATACTTGCAGTTTTGTTGCCCGTAAGTTCCTCGCTTGCTACATAGCGCACTTTTCGGCCAGCAAGGGGTGTTACTATTTCATCAGCAACCGCAGCAGCAATATCTATTGGAGAAACCCATGGAATAATGTCGTCTGCGCCATAATTGGCTGCAATAATGCCCGCGCTTTTTATCATCGCTGCATAACCATATAAATTGTAGTAAAAAGAAGTAGGACGCATATGAGTAATGGCTAAATCCGACGGCAGTTTGTTAAGAATCTCCTCTACGTCGTGAGCGCCAAGTAAAATGCCTGAGCCTTTCTCTAAATGACCCCCAATGGTGCTGAGATTAACCACACGCTTTACTCCAGTTTGTTGAATGGCTTTTGCATAATTATTGCCAAACTTGTGGTAATACGCCAACAGGTCGAGGCTATGATCGAAATAGTTGGCTGGCGGTACCATTGTGCACACAGCATCTGCGCCGGTAAAAGTAGCTGTAAGAAAATCAACGTCATGTAATGAGCCAATGGCAGCGGTAGCGCCCAGTGCTTCAATGTCTTTTTGTTTTACGCGCTTGCTGCTGATTACCGTTACAGCATGTCCTTTTTGCACTAACGTTTCTGTTAGCGGCTTACTTATGTGTCCTAACGAACCTGTTACTATAATTTTCATTTTTCTGTTTATTTGTTTCTGCAAAGTTTGGCAGTAACAAATAAGCTGATGTAGTCAAATCTACTTTTGTTGTAGTCAAATTGAGGTTTGTTATGTTGTCATTTCAACTTTTGAATTTTATCTACTATAAAAACTATAATCCATTACAAGAGGTTCAAGTCTGTTTTGCTTAAATCAGTTGCAATCTGTCCTTGGTTGTGAGGAAACGTAATACATTCCTAATCATTCACGCTCAACTTTGTAAATATTTGCAGGTTCTTTTCGCCCCTTTAAGTGAGCCATTTCCAGAAATTCATATGTATACCCTTTTTTTGTGTCGGCTAAAACTTTCATGTCCTCCGTAACGATGAGGTCTGCTTTATACGCACCACATAGTTTTTGTATCCGCGCGGTTACATTCAGGGTATCACCATGATACGCTATTTCACGTTTTATATCGCCTACTTCCACACAGGTTACAACCTGCCGGAGGCTGTACATCCGGTCATGCTATCATGGGTTTGTCTAATCTGCAATTGCCTTCTTTAATTGCTACCATCAGTTTTATGGTTGGTGGCTTTATAATGGCAAACCTTATCCTTCCATTTATTGAAACTATAATCATGCAAAGTGAAACTATAAAGCCGCTTCAGGCAAATACAGATTTTGAATTCCGTTCCTTAGACACATTATTTACCGAACAGGCAAAGAAAGATGCCTGGTGGTCTTATATTAAGTATCTTATTATGGGCAGCTTGTTTTGTTTGGAATAATACTCGTAAAATCAGAAGTCATTTCATGGTATCACATCTAGGAAATGTTCAGGCTGCAAAGCTTTCACATGTTTGGCGTAATTGGTTCAGCAGTCGTAACAGGAATGATATCAGTAGGCCTGATAAAGAAATTTAACATCAAAACAATTCAGGGAGAAAAGATAGAACTTCCAACAAAGACATTCAATAAAGGACAGATATACGGCGGATTAATTTTCGGCTTCAGCTGGGCTATAACCGGCGCTTGTCCCGGTCCTTTGTTTGCACAAATTGGAAGCAGATTTAGTGTAATCATCGTAACACTATTAAGTGCCATTGCAGGTACATGGGTGTATGGCTACTTTCGGGAAAAATTGCCTCATTAGTCAAAGCATTTTTCCAATTTACTTTCCTGCAAAATGAAAACCGGCTTTTGTTAAACGATGATGATATAGTATAATTGCTTATTTATTTTTGGTCTTCCAAATTTTTTATTGCTTCCTTTTCCTGCAACGCTGCTTTTGCGTTTAAGGCAGTTACCACTTTTTTACCTGTTTTTGCTTCGAGTTCTTTCATAGCTACTTTCGCTACATTGCCGCCTTGGCGGGCTACTTTTTTACTGCCTTCAAAGCCTGCAGGATTTACTGCCTGTGAAATATCTTTGGTAGAAGCTTCGGCAAGCATGTTCAAAATAAGTTCTGTATTGGTCATATTATCCCGCAGATTCTCTTTCTTTAAGCCTTTAAGTATTTTGTATTCTTTTGTGGTTTTACCCGCCCAGGCCTGGGTAATAATATCAGTAAGGGTGGCAAATTGTTGCCCTTCTTTTAGTCCCCTGCTTTTCCATTCATCAGTAAGCTCTTTGCGTATTTCGATGCTTTTTAGCCGCTGATTAATCCAGTTTTCAGAATAACCCAATTGTAAATATTGCTCTAATGCCCTGTCAATGGTCAATTCGGGGTCCTGCATTTCGTCTAATCTTTCGGAAGCTATTTGTGCAAGCCATAGTTTAAATGGTTCAGCCTTTGGAGAAGGTATAGATTGAATAAGCCTGAAAAGCTGTTCGGTGTCTGCGACATCGGTTATTCGCATCTTTCCGTCAGGAGCCTGCATTTTCAAACCGTTACAATTTGTAACGGTTTCATTTCCCTCATCTTTTAATCTTTTTTTCATCACCCTCCAATAGACCTGCGGATTTGGGCTATCCGTTAAAATAGCAACCACATCTACTATTGAGATATACCATTTTTCCTGTTCGGCGTCCCATAGGGTTCTTACCTTTTTGTCTTCAAATACCTGTATTGCATTTTGCTGCTTCATTGTTTTCAACTTTTTAAATTCGGGAAAGTAAAATTCAAATTTTAGATGTTTCTTATGAATGTTATTTCGTTATTTCTACATTTTTTTACATGAGCAATAAAATTTGAAAGCAGTACCTATTTCTGTTAACTCATTGTTGTTGCAGCAATGCATAAATCTAATAGGCTTGAACGATAACAGCTAAGGTAGATGGTTAATGAGCGCTCTCTGATGGCTGCTCTTATCTCTTAGTCCAATTGTAAGTTCCAAAATTATTAATGTTGGTCATAATTTCTTGAACAAGCAATGGTTTAGTCCAATTCCGATGAATCATCCTATGGCAGTTGGAACAAACTGGAATTAAATTTTGAACAGCGTCCGATATTTTTTTATTTAAGTCTTCATCTTCATACATATAAACAGGTTTTGTATGATGCAACTCAATAAAACTTTCACCAATATTGCCATAGAAAAGTTTGAAATCAAAACCACAAATCTTGCATGAAATATGTCCATTAGCACCGACATATTGTTCAAAAGCTGCATCTCGCAATTTTTTTGAACGTTCATAGACATTAGCGCTAATTTGCTTTTTGTAGCCTTCTTTAACTAAGGTATCTTCATCAATGTATGCTAGTGGTCTTTTGTCTTTAATTGATTTAGAAAAATCTTCTAAAATTTTTTTGGTATCATCCCATTGAAAATCATTTGAAATTATACCCTTTAAAAAATCTAAATTTTCATTCAATAAATTATTTCCATTGCCAGATATTGTAAACCCATTGTTATTATAGCTAGCTAAGTCTCCGTATTTTTCGAATGTATCATGTGATTTCAGATTCCTCACTTTTTGAGAAAACTTGCTGTCATTTCTGCTTGAATTTTTTTGCAAATCTTCGGAAGATGGTGTTAGTATTATTTCAAGCTGCTTAATCAAATCTGATGTTGTAATAGATTTATTTGGAGCAATACTCATAAGGTATAATGCTGGTAGAATTAATTGCCGTTCAGATATTACTTGAACCATCTTAGTAATTTGTTATTAATAGATGTTCAACATTTTTATCGTTCCTGTTCATAAAGCTTACAAGATAAGTTTTGTCAAACAACTTTATATTTAATCCCTTGTCGTTATAAAGTCTAAAAATGAATTCGGTATTTTTAATAATCATCATCCATTTTGCTTTACATTCTTTTATCAAGTAATTTGAAAGTCTTGTCTGGTCGTCTTTTGTAAACTCATTTTTTGCATAAGTGTTAAATTCACTATCATAAGGTGGGTCAAGAAAAATAAAATCGTTCTTTGTTGGAATGTGTAAAGCAAAAAAATCTTCAAAGTCTAAGTTCTCTATCCTGGTTTGGTCTAACAAAGATTTTAATTCTTTTGAACGTAGGTAATTAATCTTTTTTGAAAAGTTTTTTCTGTTGTATGCAATGCCACCGTAAGGCACATTAAAATCGCCACTTGAATTGTAGCGAAACATTCCACTATAAGCGAAGTTGCGAATAAAAAGAAAAATTGCAGACCGAAAAGCAGAACTAAGTTTGTACTTTAGTGAATTGTTGTAAAGATGGCGAAAGTGCATATAAAAAGCACTTTTTAAAGCTGTTTCAATGTTGTCTAAAATATCATTGTTTGGAAGCAAGTTTTTGATTTGCTCCAATTCTTTCATTCGTTTTGATTTTCTTAGTAAATTAATTTTTATTTCTTTAATAAAGTTTTCAATGTTAAAATTGAAAATAGTTGAAAACATTCCATTAAACTGTTCAACGTTTTTAAGAAGGAACTCAAAAAATATGTCTTTTAGTTTTGTATCGTCAATTTGGTCTTTTGAATATTTTGTATAAGAAGAAATGAAGAAGGTGGAATGAGTTTGAATTACCGTTGTCAATAGGTCCCAATTGTGAATTATTTCATCAACAGCTTTGAAAAAAACTTGTCTGTCTTCATTAATTATGCTACGATAAAGTGAAATAAGTTCGTCTGACTTATCATTAATGAAGTATTGTTTGGCTTGCATAGCAGTATAAACTGCACCGCCGCCAACAAAAGGCTCAAAATAGTTATCAAACCTGTCTGGAAGGTTGGGAATAATATATTTTAATTCCTGTTCTTTACCGCCTGCCCATTTAAGAAGTGGCGATAACTTATTAGCTCCTGTATAGTTAACAAAGTCAAGTCCTATTTGAGGGGATGTCACAATTAGTTCGTTAACTAAATTCATTGGCTAAAAGTAATAAAAAATGTCAAAACATTACTGAAGTTCATTAAAGCTATACTATGTAAAAATTATTCAAAAGATTCATTAGCTAAAATTCAACTCAATATTAGCAAGTCTCAATGAACGCAGGCTTTATAAATTGATAGCTGTTCGAATATCTAAGTAAATCTGTTGGGGTTGATGCGTTTGGTAATAGATTGGTATATAACGTAATACTGTTTCTTTTTTAAACTTTTGTGTTATCCCAAATATCCCTTCTAAGCCGGGTCTTTGAGTAAATAAATGCGTGGGAGGAAGCACTGTAAGAATATCTGCTGTTGTTGTTGCAGTTGTCGTATTTCCCAGGTCTTCGTCGACTATTGCAAAACACTCAATTTGAAATCTATTCAGAATTTCTACCATTGGCTTAATTCCTGAAATACTGCCGCACTCTACGACAGATATATTTTCCTTATCTAAGTCAACTGTCATTACTTCAAATGCAGTTTTTAATGCAATTTTATCAGCGGGACCTTCCACTAATATAACTTTCGTTGCAAAGAACACCTCATTAAGTTCATCATCAAACTTAGATGCTGCTTTTATCGCATCAAAATTTGGTATACTACCATTAAATCCATCAACAGTTGTGTCACTGGTTGCCTTCTTTACAAGTTTTATGTATTCGTAATCTGCAATGTTTACAAAACTCCTTTCATGGGTAGTATAGAAAATTTGGACATTTTTGCTTGAGAGTTCCTTGAACAGCTTATAAAAGTGTCTACAAGCATGTGGATGCAAAAAAAGTTCGGGTTCTTCAATAGCAAGAATAATTGGAAGATTTGTAACAGTCGCATAAGTTCGTGCTATTGCAATAGCCACAGCGCTTTGAACACCTGCACCTTCCTCATCAACGTCAACTTCCAATCCATTTGCATCAGTAATTCTAGGTCTAAGTTCTTTAAGCATCATTGTTGGGTCTATGATAGACATCCTTAGATTTATTTGCTTTCCCGTTTGCTCTCGAACATAATTTTGCAAATTCTGCTCAACTGGGGTAATGTAGGGGCTAAGATTATTTTGATATGTATTTATTATATCTTGTAGAAACGCTGATTTGTGTTGTGCTTGAATCGAATTGGCTATGAACTTCAATAATTTTCCATATATAGTCCATTGTGTTGGTTTTATTTGCTGGTAAGACAATCTATCAAGAGTAATATACATTAAGCTAACCTCATCTCTCATTTCATTAGTAACCCTGATTTCTCTTGTACTATTATTATAAGTTAACGGTTGATTGTTGAACCCTAAAGCAATATAGTTTGCTTCCTGCCCATTACAATCAAGTCTAAATCCATAAACATTAGTATTGCAGGTAAGCCTTGTGGAGAAATGAATGTCAATTACTATATGATTGGATTTATTCTTTTGATAATAATCACAATCGTCAAACGATTTTATTGTCGCATAGGTTGCTCCAATTATTAAATTTAATGCTCGTAGAATATTCGATTTACCTGAACTGTTAGCTCCTATAAACGCATTGATGTTATCAAGTGGTAGGTCAAGTGATTGAATTGAACGATAGTTTTCAATAAGAAGTCTCTTTAGCATATAGTAGTTTAAGCTTGCACACAACAAATAGAAAAGTATCCGCAAAGCCCCCAGTCAAAGCCCCGCATTAGAGGTACTTGCGGGGCTTTGTGGTATACTTTTGGGTTGTCCGACTTCGCCGTCCGCTGCCTGTTAGGAGGAAAGTATCGAACTGTCCCTTTCCATTTGTTTGGTTTTAAAATTTAGTTTTGTGTTTAGAATATCTTCTTTCGCCGATTAGTGGCTTTAGCAAAAGAAATAACCTTCTAAAATTAGCACTTTGAGGGTTTATTTTCCATTTTATTCCTTGTTTTTTTGTGCATAGCCATACCTTTTCCATTACGTCCGTCAACGTTGCCTTTCAATTTGCATTAAAACCACTCTCTTCTTATCTGTCAGCCGTCATCTGCCTGTTTGCAGGGATAGTATACCTGCACCAGTTGCAGTGTGTTGCCTTTGCAGCAGGGACACTCATTTATGTTTATGCCATATTGTTCCTGCATCCTGAGCTCTAATGGTATTTTTATGAGTCCTTTATGTAAGGGCAATTTCATGTTTTTGAGCACCTCATTAATTCTTTGATGTCGTTTTCTGTTGGCCAGGTATCCATAGGTTCTTATTTTGGTAAATCCTTTAGGTAATACATGTTGTCCGAAACGCCGGATAAACTCCTTGGGTGTAAGGGACATTTGTTTTTTCTTATTGCCATCAGCATAATCCTTATAATCAAAAGTCACGGTATCATCATCAACACTGCAAATCCTGTGATTACTAATAGCGACTTTATGTGTGTATCTTCCCAGGTATTCAATAACAGCGTGAGGACCGCCAAAAGGAGCTTTGGCATAAACTATCCACTCTTTCCGGTACAATAAATTAATAAGCTCTTTATGA
>JAABUR0100008780.1_pt1 | contig 11556 bp, 14 predicted proteins | sample 5560091 | NCBI WGS metagenome assembly JAABUR01 (sample SAMN10711879, study PRJNA513375) | rock metagenome | isolation source: Antarctica rocks | place: Antarctica: Victoria Land, University Valley sud
GCGCACAAGTACACTACACGCATGCGACCGCAGCGTCACATCGAGGCCGTGCCACAGCCCGTATCCTGGTGGCCGCCACGCTCCACCCTGACACGCGCATGCACGCGCATGTGCCTTGACTGCGCCAGGCGCAGGGGCGCGCCGCAGAGGGCGCCATGTGAGCGGCCGCGAGCGCGGCGCGCAGCAGCGCCTGCTGCGCGCGGCCGCTGGGCGCGGTCAGGCTGCTGGAGCGGCCGTCCTGGTTCAGCGCGGCGCCATGCAGCAGCGCGTGCGGGCGCGCGCCCGCGCCGCCCAGCTCCACGCCGGCCACCAGGCTGAGCAGGCGCAGGCGCAGGCCGCCGACGGCCTCCGCGCGCACGTACCCGCTCGCCGCCGCGTCCAGCGTGCGGCAGCGGCCCTCCGCCGCCAGCATACCTGTGGACCGGCTGTCGTGGGGCCGGCCGTGCGAGCACGCCCCAGGAGCACGGGGCTCGCGTGGCTCAGGCGCACTGCAGTGATCGTCCTTGCTTCAGAGACGCCCCGTGCTGGCCGCTGCTGCCAGCCTTGGCCCGCGCATGCCGGAGAGACTGATGGGGGGCCAGCATGGGCCTGCGGGCGAGCGCGTCAGCAGGGCGCGCCTGCAACGGCAAACCCGGCGTGTGTGGCTGGCGACAGGAGCAGGTTGGCGGCTGCGGCCAGCGCGGCCGCGCAGTGGCCCAGCAGCAGCGCCGCATGCGCCTGCGCGACCGCCACCAGCCCCGAGCTGCACGCCGTGTCCACCGCCAGCGCCGGGCCTGTGAGGCCGTGCACGTACGCCACGCGCCCTGCGCCCGGGGCCGGCCATGCACGTCGCGCGCCCAGCCCGCGGTCTGCAGGCGCGGCCACCCAGCGGCGACCATGCTGGGAGTGTGTGGCTTTGCTTTAGAGCACTTTCGGCGAGGCGCAGCCGATGCATGCACCACCAAACGCTGACACTTTCAGGTTTTTCATCCTGAGTGAACCAGGGCTGCACACCCGCAGCGACGCTCAAGGAGCACCCCGTGGCTGTGTAGGCGGACACCGTAGGAGAGGTCTCAGCGGCGAGCGCCCCGTAATCGTTGCCGGACACGCCCACGTACACGCCGACCCCGCCGCTCCGGCCGGCAGCGCCCTGCGGCTTGGTGTGCTCGGCGCCGAGCGTGCCGTGCGGCGAGCACGCACGCAAGACTGCCCAGGGGCGCGAGCGGCATGCGGGACCCGCGGACCTTGCTGCCCAGTTGCTCCCTGGGGCCGGCGATGCCCGGCGCTCCGCCCTGCAGCAGCTGCGTGGCTGCTTCCAGGAGCAGGCGCTGCTGCGGGTCCATGCCCGCCGCCTCATTTGCATTTATAGCAAACAGGCCCGCGTCGAAGTGCGATATATCTGCGTTGCGCACGCGGGCCCAGCCATCAGCTGTGAGGCCGCAGCAGGACAGCATACACCTGAGCGCTGTGCCGCGCCAGGAGCACTTCCGGGCACAAGCCAACAGTGAGCCCTCTCACAGCTGGGCATCTCCAATTTCCGGCCAGGTCACCTGCCATGCAGCCCGCAAAGCGCGCCGGCAGCGCGCCGCCCAGGCGGCACGCGCGCGCCGACTCCGTGTCCCAGCGCGCCAGCGGAACCTGCCCCGGCGCGTCGCGCGCAAACCAGGCCGGCGCGGCCTCGCCGGGGTCGCTGCCCGCGCAGCGCAGCGCGGCCGCGTCCGCAACCACCACCTGCCGGGCGCGCAGCTGCCTGACCGCACTACCGGCTCTCACCTCACAGCAGAAGCGAGTCGCCTTCCCATGCTGCCGCAATGTTATGAGATTGTGAGGCAGAGCCCTGCCAGGGGATTGGCGTGCCCCCTAGGTGTTTTAGGACGCAAGCATGCCTGGCGGCCATGTGCATGGATTGCAAGAGGTGCTGATCTGATGCGGGTGCCGCGTTTTCTAACATATTGATGGCGCCATCTTGACAACAGGGCATGGTCACTGCAATCCCTTCCATAAGCTACGCATGGACATGCGTGTCTGGTACAATCGCTGGGGACCGCCCCACCTGCAACGCGGGCACGGCCGAGCCGTCGCCGGCGAGCAGCACGGAGCCTGCATGGCGCGCCGGCAGCAGCCCCGCCAGGTGCCCGTGCACATACGCGCTGGAGCGCCGCTTGGGCCGCGGCTCGCCCGCCAGCGCGGCCGCCAGCGCCAGCGACGTGCGCCGCACGGAGCGCCGCGACGCGTCCATGGTCACGCCGCTCGAGCGCGAGGAGCTCTGGCTGGTGCGCCGCGTCCCGAACGGCCCGCCGGCGCCAGCGGCTGTCGGGCGCCCGGCGCCCAGCATGGCTGGCGTGAGCGAGGACCTGGCGCGCGCGGGTGGTACGCTGGCGGGCGTGCGAGCGTGCCACTGAGGGATCTGGCAGGAGGGATGGCACGCACGCTGCGGCCTCCCTGGCCCCTGGCACGTCAGCAGGGACGCCAGAGTGGGGGGCCGGCCCGTGGGCGCCAGCGCGCGCGCACCTGCGGAACACATCCGCCAGCGAGCCCTGGCGGCCGCGCGAGAGCGCGTGCGACACCGAGGAGCGCCTGCGCGCCTCCGCGTCGACCAGGCCGCCCTCCTGCATGCGCACGCGATGCAGTACTGCCGGCCGCCTCGCCCCATGCGAGAGGTGCGCGGAGCGCTTGCAAGCCCCTCCGCAGCAGCCGCACCTGGAGGCTGGCTGCCAGGTAGTTTGCCAGGCCCTCGATCGTGGGGAAGTCGAACGCGAGCGTGGGCGGCAGGGCTAGGCCGAACTCGCTGCCCAGCAGGCTCACCACCTGCCGGGGCCACGCAGTCAGGCCCTGCCCTGCATGCCCCTGCCGCACCCGCGGATTTGGCATGCATGCTCAGACCGCACTGCTGGTGGCGGCCGCGACAGCGCGCCTTGAGCAGGTCGAGCGAGTCGAGCCCGGCGTCCATGAGCGGCTGCTCCAGGCCGGGCGCCGCGCTCTCACCGCCGTGCGCGGCGTCCAGGTACTCGCCCACGACCGCCGCCACCCGCTCAGCCACCGCAGCATCCCCTGAGCACAGTGCCAGGCGGGTAAAGCACCGATGTTGCATGCAAGCCTGACAGCAGTCATGCACGTGCGGCGCCAGCGGGCCGCGTGACAATATCTAAGCAAGGTCACCATCCGTCCAGCATCACTACTTGCTGGCTGCCGGGCAGCTTTTGTTGATCAAGCACAGCCCGCCCGCACCGTCCGCGTCAGCGTCCGCCTGGCCTGCCAGCGGAGCCAAAGAGTCGTGCTGCCGAAAGGCCTCGCGCGCGGACGCGGGCCTGGGCGCAGAGGCGGGGTCCACCCATGCCGCCAGCAGGCCGTCAAAGCTCAGGCCTGGCGCAAAATGCACCTGTGCGCACAGCCCTCCTTCCTGTACTGAGGGAGTTCGGAAACGCATCTGCACCCCCGGTCCTGCAGGAGGCGTGCCAGCCCCTCTCAAGAGTGCCGCGCTGAGAGTCCCGGGCGCGCACCTGGCGCCTGGCGTTGCCGTCTTCGGTGGTGTCATAGTCGAAGGTGGCTATGAGTCCATCCCCGCCCGGATGCTGCGTCGGGAAAGCCAGTGCACCTGCTGGTGCCGGCGCTAGTTGAGGGGATTGCATCATTGGAAAGGGTCAGCCGGTGGGACAAGCAGGCCGCATGCATGCGCCCGCTCGTCCCACACGCGGACGGTCATCCACACGCGCACACGGGTCAGGAGCCGGCCGCGCCCTGGGCCAGCGAGGTGACGCGGTCGTCAGCCAGCATGTAGTGGAAGAGGAAGGCCAGCAGGCACTCTGCAACTTCGGGGGCCTCCTCCAGGCCGCCCTCCACCGCGGCCAGCACCAGCGCCAGCTGCCCCGGCTGACCATGCCCCGGGACAAAGCAGTCATGCATCTGCATCTGTTGGGTGTCCATCCTTAGCGAGCCGCTCAGCAGCCTGTCAGCGCAGCCCGCGGCACGCTGGCGCCTGAGTGGACGAGGAGGCTGCGGGTGGCGAGGCACCTGGCTTGTGGCGCGGGCCAGCAGCGCCGCGATGATGGCGCCCTCATACACGGCGACAAAGCTCCTGGGCGAGCCCCCCGCCATGCACTCCGCCAGCTCCGCCGCGTCTGCAGACACCTGCCCGTGCAGTTGTGCCTGGCGTTACCTGGGGATCGCTTCACAGCGTAAAATGCCGCGCATCCAGCTTCAGCTGCATCACCCTCTGTATTGCGGCTCAGGCGCTGCTGCAGCAGCTCAGCTTCTTTTCAGCGCATGCATGGAAAACATAAAGGCGCAATTGCAACGTGTACGCAACACTAAGCACTACGTATGCCCCACACAGGCAGGACGCACCCGTAGAGTGGACAGGCTAGCGTCCTGAAGGCGCAGCAGCGCTGACGTGTCGCTCGGCGCGGCCGCGCGCACGGTCAGCGGCACCTTGATGAGGTGCGTCCACATGAGCGCGTTCTGCGCCCTGCCCAGGCGCGCGGGCGGAGTGAGGCAGGCCGTCGCAGCGGCCCCATGGCGGCGCTGCTCGTGCCATGACATGCAACTGCCGCGCCGAGGCCAGCACGGAGGCCGCGGCAGTCGCGCGCCTGCAGGCGACCCAGCGCGCGCACCGCGAGAAGCGCATGCCCGTGCCCGGCCGCGGCAGCAGCCCGGCGGCCGCGGCGGCCGCCAGCAGCTCCGCCGGCTGGACGAGCGCCTGGCCGCGGGCGGTGCGCCACGCGTCGAGCAGCGGGCCCAGCACGGCCTGCGGGAACGCGCAGCCGGCCGGCAGCGCGGGCACGTCCACGCTGACCAGCCCGAAGCGCCCGCCCACCAGGCGCGCCCAGGCCGCCAGGTGCGCCGCCAGCGCCTGCGCCCGCGCCCGGGCCGCGTGAGCCCGCGGCCGCTCGCGAGCCGCAGCACCGCCCGGCAGCAGGGCCGGTGCGGCGCGCCGGGCCGCCAGGCAGCGCGCGTGCCAGGGCGGGCCTGGCGGGCGTCGCCGGGGTACGTGCGGCGCGTCAGGTGGAACGTCTCCAGCAGCGAGCCGACCCAGAGGAAGTCCTCCAGGCCGGCCACCGTCACGCCGTCCAGCACCGCCTGCACCTGCTGCGGGTCGGTCGTGGTGACCGACGCGTGCGGCACGCCCGCCGCGTCCAGGCCGCGCGACACGCCCGCCAGGTAGCTGCGCGCCGCGCGCGCGGGTTGCGGCAGGGCCGCGCGGCGGCTGCGAGGGTGCGCAGGGGCGCGGGGTGCCGGCGCGCGCCTGGCGTCGGGGTGCAGGATGAGCATGCTGCACGCCCGCTCCTCATCCTCGGAGCCCTCCCTGCACGTCGCAGCACGGCGTGGCGCTCGATGCTGCTCGCGCGACAGACCGTTGACGGCCCTGCGCAGTCTTGAGCGGCCAACGGCGCGCCCAGGTCCGCGCTTGCGGGGCGCGGGCGCACCGAGCGGAGATGGCGGTCCGGTACAGCCCGGCGAGGAGCTCCGTCTCCGCCCAGGCCTGCCCTGTGCAGAAGCGCGCCAAGCCGGCCGGGTGCCCCAGGCTGGACTCGTCGTGGAACGCGCGCGAGCCCGCCGCTACCACCGACGCCTGGTTGGCCAGCCACCAGGCCTGATCGCTCGCCTCCACCACATCGGGGTAGAGCACGTCCTTCTCCTCCTCCAGCGCCCAAGCCACCCCCGCCTCCCGCTGCGCCATGTCGCGCACGTACAGCGCAACATGGCGCACCAAGGCGACCGCGCCAGCCTCGTCCTGCGGCGACAGCGCCGCCGCAAAGGCCGCCGGCAGCAGGGCCTGCAGGCGCGCGAGGTCACCAGTCGCAAACGCGCCGCCCCGCACGGCCGCAACCACCGACTGCAGCCGAGCCGCCAGTTCCCACAAGCGGCAGTCCGGACCGACGCCCAGCAGCTGTGCCGCTCGCTGCCCAGTGTCGTCCAGCATCCCGCCCGCGGGCAGTCGCTGCTGCCGCTCGTGGAATTGCCGGACATAGCTTGTAACCCCAGTCATGTGAAACCGTCCCTGGCACCCTGGAACTGTGTGTGCCAGCAGCATGCATCTGCAAGGAAACAGAGGTGGAGACAGACACTCCGTCAGTATTTGTACTGGTGCTGAACACTTATTTGCGCTTGCGCAGAGACAGAGCCAGAGTCACTCCGTGACGTTTTTTGCTGGTGCTGAACACTTACTCGCGCTTGGCGCAGGCTGGCAGGCAGCAGTGGTGTGCAGTTATGCATAGACAGCGCGGTCTTTTGCTCACTCGTTACAGCGTGCTAGACTCCCCCCCAACTGGTGCGCCGGACCAGTGCCAAGCAGCGCAGCCCACGGCTGTGCCGCCGCGCTTGGCAAGGCTGGTCGCGGCACTCTGCGCAGACGCGCGCGTGCAGGCCCTGTCCCGCTAACTAACTGCAAACGGAACACCAAACAGCAGGTGCTGGCCACCCAAAGATATATAGCAGAAAGCTTGCCGCGGCGCGGGCGCTCAGCCCCCGCCCGTCGCCGGCGGGGCGATGCCCGTCGTCGCCGTGGCGCCCCCGGAAGTGGGCGGCGCGTTGACGACCTTGCCCTGGCTGTTCGTGATGACGGGCGGCTTGGGCCTGGGGTTGATGGAGATGCCCTTGGAGAACGTGGCCGGCTTGCCGCTGCCGGCCACGACCTTGACGGTGGGCGACACGTCAATGAACACGGGCGAGACCTGCGCCGCGCGCACGCGTGCTCAGTGCTGCGCGCTTGGGGTTATTGTTTGAAAGGGGGGTGGTTGGGGTGGGGGTAGGGGGCGTTGCAGCAGGTGCGCACCGCCACGTGGGTCAGACCGATGTTGGTGCCACCCGGGGTGATACCGATCAGGATGGGGCCGATGGAGATGCCTACAGGAGACAGGTTGACGCCCGTCGCCTCAGCTTGGATGAGACGCGGCGAGATGTTGAGCGCGACGGGGTCGACCTCGACGCCTGCAGGCGGGGCGCGCGCGCGTCAGCGGCGTGGCGGTCGTGGCATGCACCAGGCAGGCGCATCAGGCTGGCGCAGCGAGCGCCGCGGGGGCCGTGCTGCCAGGCACGCACCGGCCGGACCAAACCGGAAGAGGCAGGGCTGCACGGTGATCGCGGTGGCGCCCACAGTGGTGAAAACCTGGGAGTTGGTTGCGACCTTCGGCGCGTTCTGGAACCACGTGAGCTTGCCGAAGGCAACGTTGGCCGCCAGGTTGGGCGAGATCTTGAACAGCGTCTGCCGCCCCCACGCCTCGCTCGCTCAGGCGCTGCTGGCTGCGCTGTTTGCAGGCACGCTGCCAGCGCTTGCTCGCAGGCCCCGCTTCAGGCCCAGCCACGCACCGCGTTCGCCAGGGCGGAGAAGTTCTGCACAAAGTTGTACGCCAGGTCGAACAGCAGAGGCGGGTTGTTCTGGAACTGCAGGTACCAGTTGGTGAACTGCTCCTGCGCGGTGGTGGCCGCGAAGGACAGCGCAGCCTCCGGCGACTCCTGCGCGCCGGTGCGTCAGCGCGCGCCCGGCCATGCCAGTGCGGCACACAGGTGGCACGCCAGGCAGCGCACCGGGCCGTGCGTGGCGAGCACGACCTCGTGCTGCGCGCTCATAAAGTGCGACAGCAGCGTCACGACGTCAGCGTCCGTCTCCGGCAGCAGCACGTCCGCGGACTTGGGCATGCCCTCCATGGGGGCCGGCGCCGGCGCCGCCACCATAGCGCTTGCGCTCACGGCGAGGCCGCACAGCGCCAGCAGGAGCGCGCTCCTGCGCATCTTGAAACATAGCTTCAGCGCGCTTCCCCCCGCTGGCCCCGCCGTGCGCCCCGCCTGTGCGGTCCAGATCGCGGGCAGCAGCCTGAGCTCCTGCCCCGCCGCGGCTCCATGCAGGGTCCCCAGCCAGTGTGGCCAAGTGAGCCAGAGGCCCGCACCGGGCTGAGCGCGCCGAGAACGCCATTGCTGGAAGCGGAGCCCTGCATGCAGCCAGGACACTTTCGGTACGCCGCCCGCGCCGGGCCCCGGCCGCAGCCCCGTGGGCCCGCACGCCCGGCAGCCACAGCAGCCAGTGCCCGCACCTAGCTCTGGCGGGGCCGGCGGCTCCTTGCTGCTCCCGCAGGCTCTGCTTCAGCAGGCTCTCCTGGCACGGCGGAGCTCGCGGAAAGCGCTGGCTGTGCTCTGCACCTTGCTCCAGCTTGCCGCATGGCTAGGCAGGGTTCTGATGACAGGGATTCCTGTATCGACCCTTTTTGAAAGGATTCCAACAGCCAAGGGCAGCCTGGCTAGCCGGAGCTTGCATCCACTGCGCCAACACTCGCCTCCCCACCCTGGCAGAGCTTGGTCGTCGCTGGCAGGGAGCCCCGTTCCGCCTGGGCGTGCTGGGAGCGAGCTGCCCGTGACAGGCGTGCCCCCGGCGCCGCGTGCCTGGCCCGCCGCGGCTGCACGCCCGGGCCGAGGCTGACGGCTCGATCCCTGTCTCGTAGGCACCGGAGCAGCAGCAATGGCGCGGAGCATGTTTGCGGGCGCGGCCTGGTGCGCCCGCGCCGCGTTGCAGCGCCACGCTGCGCGGCCTGCGCGGCGCGGCCAGCACCCTGGCCTGTGGCGGCACGCGCGGCTAATGGCGATGCGCTGGGGCGCAGCGCGCTGTGCGTCGTGCTGCTGGCGAGCGCCGCCAGCGCACAGACCGCGGCCAAGAGCGGCCAGGTGTACTTGCCGACCACGCCGGGCGACTTCAGCGGCATGATCCTGTCGCTTATGGAGCGCCAGATGAACCTGCTGGCCGGCGCAGACGGTGTGGAGGTGCGGATCTGCGTCGCCCGCGCGCTGCGGCCCCGCGCGCACGGCAGCAGCGCTCGCGCGCGCAGGCCCCTCTTAACGCGCTCCACGCGCGCAGACTGAGGGCACGCCGGCCAACACGCTGGCGACCCTGGCCAGCAACCTCATGGGCGTCCAGCAGGCGTTCACCGTGGACCGCAGCGGCAACCCTGCGGCCCAGAGCCTGCAGAGCACCGTGAAGTCGGGCGACGGGAAGAACGGCGTGGGCTTCCCCATCGTGGACCCGGGCGTGTTCCCCAACGGCACGGCGAAGAGCGTGGCCTCGTACTACCAGGGCCAGCCCGCGGTCGACCCCATCCCCGCGGTGCGGCCCTCGCGCCTGCGCAGCAGTGCTTGAGCGCCCTCGGGGCGGGGCAGAGGGGAGCGCTGCAGAGCTCCTGTTTGCACGGGCTGAGGCGCGGCGGGTTGCGCTGCAGGCCTTTTTCAACCTCATCAACACATCGCCGTTCGGCGCGGAGCTGGCGGGCGCGTTCAACGCGCTGCCCAACTTCCCGGACCCGCTCTCCTTTGGCACCGCCAACTTCTCCGGCGGGACGTACAACCGCGGCCCCGCCATCAACGGCTCCGCGCAGTTCCTGACCTTCTCCGCGCGCGTGTTCTCCTACACGCCGTGCTTCTTCTCGGTGCGCGCCGCGCTGCCCTGTGTCGCTGGCCACGCGGGCACCCATGCATGCGCCGCCGAGGCTGCCACGCGCGTTCCCTGACCTGCACGCGCGCGCGCGCGCGCAGGGCACGGAGAACGCCGTGGCCATTGCGCCGGGAGCCATTAACGTGACGCCGCGTCTCATCTACTCTGCGCCGTACGGCGTGGCTGTTGAGCCCCGTGCCATCGAGATCCTGCCGCGCCTTATCCTCGTCAAGCCCGTCGGCATCAACATCACGCCCGTCGACGTCGCTGTCAGCCCCCGCCTGATCAGCGTTGCGCCCAAGGTGGCCGTCGCGCCCAACCCCAACCGGGGCAAGTAGGCAGCCGCCCAGCCGCAGCGGCCTGGGCGGCCGCAGCGCCGGGCTATGACAGAACTGTCCCCTAGGTTATGACGCGTTAAGCATTCGGGTTGCAAGGCACATAGCTATCTTGGCTGCCGCGCTTGCTTGCAGCAGTGCTGCGATGGGGCAGCCCTGATGGAGGGTCAGGTGTCGTCTGCATGTCCAGTCATTGTGGTGATGGTGCCCTTTAGCTGCGTACAAACAGCGTTCCAGCGAGGCAGTGGGGTCGGCAGGAACCTGTGCTCTAGCGGGTGCTGTTGTAACCAGTAAAGGCGCGACCACATGCTCCTCAGCGTCGCCGTATCGCAGCACCCCGAATGCCCACACGCAGCAGCTTCTGCAGCCATGGGTTGCATGCCACATGACTTCTTGACGCGCTCTGCTCACATGCGTGCCCGGTGTGCCAACAGAGCATGCTCACAAGTCTGACACCCTTCTCTGACTGCTGCGCAACAATTGCTGCAAAATAGGCCAAAGCGCATGGTTTCACAGTGGCGGCACATAATTGTGCTGTGCTGCAACATCTTGCAGACTACACTGGGAGCCTGATCAGTCAGCGGCATGCTTGTTGCTGCCCCGCGCTTCAAAATGGGTATGGTTCCACGACTTTCTGTGCGGAGCATGATGAAGTAGTGTAGACAGGTCTTGGATCTGAGTGAGAGGCGCTCAGGTCCGAGATGATAGCTGGGCGCCTGGCCTATCGACTGACTACCAGGTAGCGCCATACCGCCTACCCCTATCCCGCTGAGGTGCCTTTTTCTACTCGAGCCTGAAGCGTCAGGCCCACCCAGAACATGCCCTTGGCAGACCGCTTGCGTGAAGTGTGACAGCTGACTTGCATTACAAACAGCAAGACTCATGAGCCTGTCTAAACAACAACACATCAAAGGTGACCATTTTCAGTCTTGACAGGCCCGGAAGGGCGGAAGACCACGCTGCGCCCAGGGCATGCGCCACACGGGGAGCGGCGTACCCAGAGCATTGAATGACGATCAGTGCACCATACATGTGAGCACCACCATGTACAAGCACGCACGTCTTTTGCATGCAGGCAACCCATGCACACATCGGGAACATCAACATACGCTGCAAGCTAGTCCACCTCGTCGGCGCCTCAGTGCGCAAGGTCCGGCGACAAGCTGACAGAGTGCACCGCTGTGACCTGCTGCTGCGGGCAGTCCGCTTCAGGGCGCACGCTGGGGGCGGCTCACAGCTCGTGGCGGGCGCCGCCGGCTGCGAGCTGGCCGCCGCGGCCCAGCCTGACGCGCAGCGCCTCGGCCGCGTGCGCCAGCGCGCGCTTGCGCAGCATCCGGAACTCGATGACGCGGGCGGCGGTGGGGCCGGGCGCAGCCGGCCCGCTGGCGCCCAGCAGCTCGGCGTCCTGCGCGGCGCTGGTGGGGAAGCCCGCCAGGCGCGCCTCCAGGCGCGCGGCCTCCTCCTGCCGCGCAGCCGCCGCGCGGCGCATGGAAAGTCGGGCGGCGCTGCCCGCCGAGGCTGCCCTCGCATGCCGACATGCCGCTGTGCGGGGCCGTCGCCGGCAGAGGACGCCGGGCGCAGGACGCGCGCCCGGCAGGGGCGCTGACAAGCACGTGCCCGCTCAGGCGCAGTAGCCTCCCTCTGCCCGCCCACACGCCGCCCCCCGCCTGTGCAGGGCCACTGCGCGCGCCGCGGGCGCACGCCCCTGCCGGCGCGCACCGGCGCCCGGCAGCGCGCGCGCGCGGCGCACCTCGAGCTCGTCGTCCAGGCGCGGCAGGTAGCTGGCGTCGGGCGCGCCCAGGACGCCGTCCAGGCGGCCGGCGGGCAGGT
>JAABUR0100008787.1_pt1 | contig 11552 bp, 5 predicted proteins | sample 5560091 | NCBI WGS metagenome assembly JAABUR01 (sample SAMN10711879, study PRJNA513375) | rock metagenome | isolation source: Antarctica rocks | place: Antarctica: Victoria Land, University Valley sud
CATGAAGTGCAGTTTCAGAAAGATCAATCTTCGAGAGAAATGCTGCCTTGAAGCCAGGGTCGAGCATAAGTTCCCCAGGGGCGTCCATGCTGGGTTCGTTCATGCTGACACCTTCAAGGCTAGCTAACTGTGCAATACTGGGGTATTTAAAGATGTGGGCCACGCTCAGTCTGACACCAGCTCTACGAGCCTCACCGACGAGCTTCATCGCTAGAATTGAGTCTCCCCCGAACCGGAAGAAGTTATCGTCCATGCCGATATTAGCGGCGTCAATGTTGAGCACCTTGGCCCAGAGGGCTTGAAGCTCTCGCTCTGCCATGGTCCTTGGAGGCTTCTCTTTTTGTCGTTCGGCTGTCTGTAGCTCAGCCAATTGCTTCGCTGATATTGATGCGACTATCTCACGTAGCCTGTTCCGATCTGTCTTTCCGGATGTTGTCATCGGTATATCGGACATTGTAAAGAACATTGTAGGTATCATATAAGCTGGTAAATGCTCCGCGAGTCTGTTCTCAATGTCTTCGTTGGAGGGGAGAAACCTGGCTGTAGCCGATCCTGAACTTTGGTCTACAGGTGTATCACCAGCAAAGTGCGAAAATGCAGCCAAAATAGGGCTTTTATTCTCTCCAAGTGGCGTAATAGCTTCGACTTTGACTTGCTGAGCCGCAGGCATAAGTCTCTGAACGTGATACTCTATTTCTCCAAGTTCGACTCTCTGGCCATGGATCTTGACCTGGGTATCCTTACGTCCAACAAAGGCTAGGTTTCCGCCTTCGTTATATCGTGCAAGGTCGCCTGTCTTATACAGCCTTCCTCGTCTCCCCGGGAAGTCAGGAGCGCCTCGCAGGAGCCATGGCGGATCCTCGATAAATGCTGCAGCAGTCTTCTCCGGGTCGTTTAGGTAGCCGCGGCCGACCAATAGCCCTTCAACAAGTAGCTCACCAACGCATCCAAAAGGTGACAGCAAGTCATGATCCTCTGGGTCTACAATCCAAGTCACCAGTCCCATGCCTTTGCCAATACTCGGCACCATAGCTGCATTAGTTGCGGTAAGGTTGATGGTGCTAATTGGGGTACACTCGCTCGGCCCATAGGTATTGATAACTCGGGTTTTCCCCCACCAGTCTTTGCTGTCACTCTCGGTGACCATCTCTCCTAAGAATATCAAAGTCTCGAGACTCGGGACCGCTGCACGTTTGATGAGGCGTGCCACTGATGGGGTGAGATTGACAAGTGTAGTTCCCATTGCGGCCATAGAAACTTCTATGTTGTTCTTCCGAGCTGTTTCATTCGGAATGCACAAGCATCCTCCGACAGCCAATGTTGCAAAGAGGTTGTGGACTGAGACATCAAAGCTATAAGAAGCGAAGTCAAAAACCCTCGATGCTGCTGTAAATCCAAGATAAGGTAATTGATAGTGTAGAGCCGAGCATAAGTTCTCGTGCGATACGACGACTCCTTTGGGTGTCCCAGTGCTCCCTGAAGTGAAGACAATATACAAGGCTGCGGACGGCTCGGGTCTCGGGAGTTCGCATAGTAAATTCTGCTGCTCGGCTATGAAAAGTGTTGGTCCAATCATCACGACACTCTGCGAAAGTTGTGAGCTGAGGTCTCGGTTTCGGAAAGACGTCGAAATGATTTGCGACTGCGTCTGTCGAACGATAGCTTCAAGACGCTGCTCTGGCAGAGCATAATCTAGCATTACAAAGGCTGCGCCAGTCTTAACGACGCTCAGCGCGGACACCACTGTCCACATCGACTTTTCAAAGTACAGAGGCACGATACTACCAGGCCCGAGGCCAAGATTGACAAGCTGGTACGCAAGCTTTGTAGATAGTTTGTCCAGCTCGCTGTATGTCATTTGCCCATCCCATGCACATATCGCTGGTGCTTGAAATATTCCCTGGACGGCAGCTGGGACTGTACTAGCTAATGCCCATATTCTAATTAAGTCGTCTGCTTCATGAGGTAGTCGAGGTGAAGCCATCGGGTTCTTCACTTTCACACTTGGTATTAGGACACTTCTTCTGTCGTGTCGAGATGATTAAGCTGCGTGCCTTCGAGACCCGTGAATAATTCCTTAACATGGCTTTGTCGAGGACGAGTGTGGCTGAAAATGGAGGCTGAAACTTTTGCCTTCTCGTTCACATTACACCTGTTGCATCGCTGGCCGCAATCTCCCGGACGAGTTACATGTGGGCATAAATCCTTCACGTCGATTGTGACCACACCCTTGATGACTCGGGTTGTCCCGTCTCTAAGTCTGGCGGAAGATCATCAGTGGTACCACCAAAGTCCAGTTGACCGACCACTGAAGTCACACCATGCGGGCATCTAATGCAGGACAGCTCTGATCCGCCATCACCTGGCATGCAATGAGATCCAGAATCCAGCCTGACCGACACTGCAGTCATTTGCTGGTTGAGGAAGCGCATCCGGCAGCGAAACGCTAGAGATTCCTCCGCAAAAAACGCGTCCAAGATATTGTGCATAGTATGACGATGTGGCTCTGAGGTAAGCATGGCAAGGATTTCGAGGTGACGTTAGGGGATCGCTCAAAAGGATTCGAAGAATCATGGTGCCCAATAAGGATCATCGGATAAGGTTCCTGGGTGACATTCGGGGGATCACCCAAAAGGATTCGAAGAATCATAGTATCCAATAAGGATCATCGGATAAGATTCCTGGGTGACATTCGGGGGATCACCCAAAAGGATTCGAAGAATTATAGTGCTTAATATGGAATATCGGGTAAGATTTCGAGGTAACATTCGAAGAAGCTTGACGCTGATGATAGAGTCGGCTGCATCGTAGTGACTGGCGGAGAGGGTAGATCTTTCAGCGTTGGTGGCGACTTTTTCTCAAGGGGTGCTAGCTTATCATGTCAAAAGTTCGGATGGGTATCGCTTGCAATTTCAGTGGTTCTATGCTTGCATGTTTTGGCGGTGAAGGACCCGGCACGAATCGTTCAGCATTACGACGCGAAGCCGAACAGAATCTAGCGCTGTTTGGGGCTATGCATGTAAGCGCCGACTTGTGGGATCAGCTAAAGTACATTGCATTTGGCAGGAGCAAGCAAGCCGGCAGTAATCTCGAAAAAAGTTCAACTGGACCATTTAATAAAAGAGGTATAATCTTTCGGACTTGGCGGTTTGGAACTTAATGGCTTGGCTTAGCCCTGCGGGAATGGTCGTGGGAGCGACGATTTGGAATTTCTCGACCGCGTATCTTCGCCTACGTAGAAAACAACACTCATAGGGACTTCGAGCTATAGACAAAGGCAATCTAACTCCATCACCGTGCCTAATTGCTAAGGCTTAGATTATCTCGTATTCGAACGAGTCCCTGATAATATCGCCCAGCGTTCTGACCTGCTCTCTTCCCTCCATACCGGTCAGTGTAGCTGCGACTAAGAAGTATGCTATAAAGGGCCATTTGCCCTCTCTCTCCGGATCATTGATGATCTGACCCTTTTGCATGAATACTTTGAAGTGAGGAATGTACTTCATCAAATCTTGCGAAAGAGGTTTCGCAGACATGAAGGTGCCGCCGCGCGTAACGGGTATTAAGACTATATGTGTGGGATATTGGACAGACGCTGGAAATTGTCGGCTCAGGGCGCGTAGTCTAGACTCCAGCGAGGCAGAGGATAGTGCCTGAAGCATGCTGAGCGCAAAGTAGTCGATGCCGTATGTGTATTCCACTGCATATGATTCCTGGTGTCCTGGACACCTTGCGTTGATCTCTACGAGAAAGACGCTCGGTTCCTCGACTCGTCCTGCCCTGGAATGATAAGTCGTTAAGTCCATTCCATTTTCTTTCGACTCATAGCTTTTGCTGCTATTTTTCACTCTAGCCTCGACATGAAACACACCGCTCTGAAATCCCAGGCTGAGAAGCATTTCTGAGAGAGATGACTTCAAGAGCGAAATCTCTGCATCTGGAAGCGCCGAGGGCATGATAATGGACATTTCGGCGAATGATAGTGATGAGGATAAGTCACTAGGAACTTCGGTATGCTGAGGGATCTCGGCAGAGGAAGGGAAGTCGTCGGCGATCTCTGCAAAGACTACTTTACCATCAAACAGGACGAAGTTTGCATCCACCTCTGGTCCAGATATATACGGCTCGATAAGGAAGGAGTTGCCTGGGAACTTTTCCTCATTCCTTCGGACCACTTCGAGGAGCGGCTGTTCCGAGATTACTTTACTGACTCCATTGGACGCAAATCCAGTGGCGGGCTTGATAATTATAGGATATTCTAACGCTCGCTGTGAAGATTCTATTTTCTCTTTCAGATCCATGGCTCCGGTGGTGCAGGTAAGTGGCAGGTCTGGCGTTATGTATTCGCGTGTCTTCCGTTTATTGATACATACATCTACCGCTTCTGGCGAGCTTGTCCAGAGTCCCAAAACTCTAGCGGCTTTTGCTGTCGCGGTCAAGTACTCGTCCGAGAAGGTCATAATACCGTCTACAGGTGCCGTGCTCTTAGACAAGGCGTCCACAATTTGGCCTGGTAAACTCTCGTCAAGATGTAAGTCGCATACTAGAAATTCATCACGCAGATGTTCATTGACAGAACCTTGAAGCCAGTGCCCTTCTTGATCAAGGATGACAAGCTGGATACCAAGCGCCGCAGCAGCTCTTAAAGGGCCCTCTGCAGCCGCTGAGACTACCGGATCAGGTCTACCCCCGACAAGTGCAAGACGCTTCCTTGGCATGGGGCTATCGGTGATCCATTGGAAAGACAGTCGAGCCATGACATCGGATTCCAACACATTCATCCCAGCTTCCACGAGCTGTCCATTGGAATCCGGCAAGCCTTTAAGCAACACAGCACCAATGGCATCAGAAAGCGCTCTTTGGAAGATGTCCTTAGTTTGAGTCTCAAATTCTCGGATCGGCTGCTGTAAGCTCGCAAAGTCTGCTACTTTCTCGGCAAGATCATAATTAAGAAAGCGCCGCTGAATTATGTCGTCCCGAATTACATAGCCGTCAACTGCGGGTAAGAGCAGTTTTATTGCCGTGGTAGTGGAGCCATAATGTTCAAACTTTTTCTTGATTGCATCCTGGATGAACAGCTGTGCCTTGGAAGCACGTTCCTTGGGCTTCAATTGAGAAAGAGTACTCGTGCTGACAGTTTGCCCGTTGGACTTCGAGCTTGAATGACGGATTGTCGCTCCTGCTAGAGATTTTGCGGCTAAGTCTTGAGGCAATGTTGAGATGGGTGCAAAGAGTATATCCAAGGTGCGACAAGGTGCTTCATGTATAGCGTTCGTCTTCCCTGGTAGTCCTGCCGTTGATGGGCGCCAATTCAATTTCCATTGAAATTGCAAATGCACTACATTTAGGTTTAGCCACCCAATTATACTCCTAGAAGTCTAAAGTCATTGTGCAAATGTTGACTTACTTGCTTCTCCAGCGACGTCGACCTCGAAGGAATCCGAAACATATCGCGAGCCATTAAACTGTGTGTCCATATTTTAGATAACTTGGCACATGGCCAGACAGAGCACCGTCAAGAGGTTGAAAGTTCTTCCTACTGCGTTCGAGGAAAGCTTGATCAATATTGGACATTCGCACGAAATCGATGTCCGTGAAAAGCTCGAGCTTCCTGTGAAGCAAATGGACCAAGGCAGTGTTTGGTGCCACTAGCAAAATCAAGCTTTGTGCCTTTCTGGATTTCAGGGATTTGCGTTACAATGGTCGGCTTAACTCACATAATTACCCTGGATTACAAAGGATGTTAAGTTTTGTTTCTAGGTGCATTCTTCCCCACTAAGTTCGAAGGGACTGTAATCCGTAACTAAGCCATTTCTGGTTGAACTGGAGTTCTGGACTTAAGCCAAGTTGAGGGTTTCCTAAACCTGGAGTTATACATGGCACCAGAAAGTCACATTTGAGCCAAGGCCTATTGACGCTGATAATTCCACATCTGAAAACATTCTGTACCCTTTCTTGCTTTGTCTTATCATCACACTTGTTTCTGCCATGCTCCCGCTGTCAGGCGCTGAGAAAGGCGTACCGATTTCCTTGAAGCAGGATGAAGTAGCGAATTTGCAGCAGCAACTTCTCTTTGCCGATGTCAATGTATCGTTCCTCAGTCTCTTTCGATATGCGACAAAGAGTGAACTTGTCATCATCGCAATCAGCACCGTCTTCGCTCTCGCCGCAGGTGCAATTGCTCCACTGCCTCCGGTATCAATTCCTGTTCTTACACTCGACATTGTGCCTTGACTTTTCTGACTTACTGCGCAGATTCTATTTGCTCGAATAGCGGACCTGTTTGCCAATGTTGATGATGGCGGCAAGACATACTCAGCCTCTAAACGTCTAATCAATCACTACACTCTCTATTTTGTCTATTTTGGCGCCGCCGCATTGGCAGCCTGGTTTATATCGACAGCAGGATTTGCATACACTGGAGCAAAGATTACGAGAGAAATAAAGGGCCGGTATTTGGGCGCAGTTCTGCGGCAGAATATGGCTGTCTTCGACAAAATTGGGACTGGAGACATGGTCACGCAGCTTACCACAGATGCAAACGTGATTCAAGAGGGTATTTCCCAAAAATTATCACTGACTCTCAGTGCGATGGGAACGTTGACGGCTACGTTCGTTGTCAGCTTTGTTTTGAATTGGAAAGTTGCGTTAATGCTAACTTGGTCAATTTTCCTCAGCCTTGCGCTTTTATATGGTGGCAACAAACTAGCTGTGAAATACTCTGGACGTTCGATGGAAGCGCAGTCTACAGGTAGTTCGATAATTGAAGAGGCCCTCGGTTCCATAAGGAGCACGACCGCAATGGGCATGCAAGATTACATCGTCAATACTTACGAGGAGTACCTTAGCATCACTGAAAAAGCCGGCGTTACACTCAAATCAGTAATGGGCACCATGGTCGGCATAGCAGTCGGCACCGGATATCTGAATGTTGCCTTGGCTTTTTGGCAAGGTTCGCGATTTTTGGTCAACGGTAAGATGTCATTTCAGGCTGTTGTCGCTATAACGTTAATCACCAAAAATGCTGCCTTCTGCGTCCTTAGCGTAGGCCAGAACGCGGATGCGTTCACATCAGCTGTTGCAGCGGCAGAGCGGATCTTTCGGATGATAGGGCGTGTGTCTCCCATAGATGCTATGTCTGGCGAAGGCCTTGCTCTTGAACGGGTCCAAGGTACAATTGAAATCCGAAACGTCAAGCATGTCTATCCATCCAGGCCAGGAGTCGTCGTTGCCAATGATTTGAGTATTTTGTTTCCTAGTGGTAAAACCACTGCAATCGTCGGTCCTTCTGGTTCGGGGAAAAGTTCCATCGCACAGCTTATCATGCGGTTCTACGATCCCATCTGTGGTGAGATCCTCTTCGATGGCTACAATGTTCAACAGCTCAATCTGAAATGGCTTAGGCGCCAAGTCCGACTAGTCAACCAGGAACCATTCTTATTTGATACAACCATCCTTGAGAACATTGGTCATGGCTTCGTCGGCACTCTGTTAGAAGGTATTGCCGCTGAGGAGAAAGTAAAGCGAATTGAAGAGGCTGCTAGGATTGCTTGTGCACATGACTTCATCATGAGTCTACCACAAGGATACCAAACAGCCGCAGGATCCAGAGGATTACAGCTTTCAGGAGGGCAAAGGCAGAGGATTGCTATTGCAAGAGCCATAGTTGCTGATCCAAGAATTCTTATTCTAGACGAAGCTACCTCGGCGCTAGATACCAATACAGAAGCTCTTCTTCAGGGGGCATTGACTCAAAGAAATGCAAACAGAACAACGATCGTTATTGCGCATCGTCTGTCCACTATCCGTAACGCCGACAAGATCGTTTACCTAAGATCCGGTGCGATTGTCGAACACGGGAAACACACTGAGCTGATGGAGCGAGAAGGGGCGTACTTTGAACTAGTACAAGCCCAGAGAATTGTGAGTGATGAAGAGGCAGATGACGAGCATATATCAGACGAAGATGAAGTAACCACCGGGCGCTTCACTAACTCCAACTTCGAATATGAGAAAAAGACTTCGGTAGTTCGCAATGGATTGGTCGACACGTCCTTCACATCTCCGTCGGATTTCTTAGAGAAGGAACCCTCGTACTCGCTTCTGTCAATGGCCAAATTTGTCATGGGATTGAATGCGCAGGAGTGGCGTTTCATCCTCATAGGCCTCGTCTGTTCCATCATTGCGGGGTTCGAAGAGCCAGCATCGGCGATATTATTTGGAAAAGCTATTGTTGCTATATCAAAACCGACGACCTTGGCCAGCCAGATCCGTTCAGACGCTGGATTCTACGCATGGATGTTCTTTTTACTAGCATTAGTCATGATGTTGGTCTTTGGTATTCAAGGTTCCGTCTTTGCGTACTGTTCGGAGCGACTAATTCATAGAGCTCGCCACCTTGCCTTGGGCAAGATACTACGACTGGAAATCGCCTTTTTCGACCACAAGATCAATTCTGCAAGTGCGCTTTTCAGCTTCTTAACTACTGAGACTGCCGATCTGGCAGGCATCAGCGGCGGCACCCTTGGAATGATCTTAATTGCTGTTTCCACTATCGTATCTGCCTTCACTGTTGGCATGATCTTCGGCTGGAAGTTGGCGCTTGTTTGTTCCACTGTCATTCCAATCCTGCTCGCGTGCGGCTTCCTCGCAGTCTGGTCTATTGGAGAATTCGAGAAGCAGAATGAAAAATATACTAGAGCATCGGCAGCCTACGCTGGCGAAGCAATCTCAGCCATCCAGACTGTAGCTGCACTTCCCAGGGAGTCCGAAGTCCTAGAGTATTACCAACACTCACTTGCCGCATCATCAATGGAAAGCCTCATTTCGCAGCTAAAAGGTTCCTTTATGTTCTCTTTGGCACGAAGTGGCTTATATGCGTGCATGGCTCTTGGCTTCTGGTACGGAGGAACGCTCATACTCGACCGAGAGTATTCTCTACTCCAATTCATCATCGTTTACTCCTCAATCATAATGAGTGCCTACTCTGCTGGCTTCGTCGTTTCTCTCACGCCGAATATTGCCAAAGCGAAACGGTCCGGGTACAATCTTAAGAAGCTTCTAGACCGTCAATCGAGCATCGATCCGAAATATACGGATGGCAGATGGCCGGGTAAGCCTCAAGGGCACATCGGATTCAGAAACGTAAGCTTCGCGTACCCAAATCGCCTTCAGCATCTAGCTCTGCAGGACATTTCTTTTAACATTCCTGCCGGTTCAAATATTGCTCTTGTCGGCGAAACTGGTTGCGGCAAGAGCACGATTGTGTCTCTGCTTGAGAGATTCTATGACCCAGGTACCGGAGACATCTTTCTTGACGGGGTTCCCATCAACTCATACAACGTTGCACAGTACCGTAGCTGCATCGGATTAGTGAATCAAGAGCCAACCATGCTTGGTGGATCAATCAAAATGAACCTGCTTGCTGGCTTGGATTCCGAGCACTTAACTGATGCTCTTGTCGCAGAGGCATGCAGGCAGGCCAACATATACGACTTTGTCTCGTCGCTGCCGTGAGTGTCTTCTAGAAGATTGACAGGGTCTTTGATACTGATCATTCACAGCCACGGATTTGAAACCAATGTGGGAAGCCGTGGAGGCCAACTTAGCGGGGGCCAAAGACAAAGGCTTGCCTTAGCTCGAGCACTTATCAGGAATCCTGCTATACTGATCCTTGATGAAGCCACATCAGCAGTTGATTCGCAATCCGAACTTCTCATACAAGACGCACTTCATAAAGCCTCGCAAGGAAGGACTACTATCACAATTGCACATCGAATGAGCACCATCCGCAATGCGGATGTCATATACGTTCTAGACCAGGGAAGAATTGTCGAGTACGGTCCGCATCCGGAACTCATGGCCCGTAAAGCAAGGTATTATGAGCTGTTCACTTCTAGCGTGTGAGGTCAAGATCCGTAAATTTGCGGAAGGAGAGTCATGCGCAGTCATTCACGTTGTCAACGGCCCAGCGAATAGATTGCAGAATAAGCCGATTCGAAATAGAGTGTATAGCTGCCTGGGTATCGGGTACGCGGCGGCCTCAGCTATATAGGTATTCCAAGCTCTTTCAATGCATGTAACATTCGTCCCATGCACGTATAGATGCTTGCAGTCAATCGAGGGTCCCTGCCATTCTGTTGAAGCAGGCTCGTTGATATTGAGGGATTCGTAGCGTACAAGAATTTGTTGATGCAGTCGTAGTGGACACTATTAAGTTGGGCTAGCTGTGAGTTGGGTGAATGCGTTTCTCGCTCGTCATCACCACTGACTGCTGCAGCGCAGTAGGCCACAGCTTGCTTTGATGACGTACAAGGTCTCCAGGGCGGTTGAAGCTCGTATGCAGCCTCTCTCTCTGATCGGGAGGATCTCGAGGGTAGTCTCACAGAGGACTTGCCGCCATCTCTAAGGTTGAGTAACTTCACGAAAAGGGTATTTTCCGGGCACTTGTTGTACATTAATGGTGTAGTAGCGGCGCTAAGGTGACGTGTCCTCGACAAGTATGTCGGAGAATAGTCGGGCCGAAGATCTCGTTAACAGAACCAAGAACGAGGTGTATATTTTCCTTTCATTTACGGTCTGTTTACATTTATTTTAAGATGGCTTCGGAGCAGCCTAAATCGCGTTAACGACATAGGATTCGAATAGTTGGCGATTTGAGGACCAACGCAGCACGTGATGAAGGCCGATAAGTACGCCAAGAAGCTAGCGCTACCACGTCGCCACTCTTTCCTCCACCAATTTTTAATCTGCCGAAGGGCGTCTTTTACGCTATGCTGCCTCTCCATTTCTATTATTACACAGGTCTTGCATTCTGAAAATGTCTACTATCGGAAGACTCGTCTTCTGTACTGCCTGTGGGGACCTGCTTCCCGAGAGTACAAGTGCCAAGCCGGTGAATGCTGCCTGCGCTGTCTGCGGAACTGAAAATCTCCGCAATTATTCTTTCCCCACTTGAAAAATTGCCCTGGATGGGCTTCGGTCCTAATCATATTGAACCAGTTCCTGTACCGCCAGATACCACCTCCACATCTAAGCTTGGCACATTTCCCTCGGTTTTACGGCGCAAGAAGTATTCGAACGTGCAAGCAATGAAGCCTAACGAGTATCCTCCCAATCCACTTATCGGACAAGAATGCTCGGAATGCGGAGCGAAAGAGATGTGGTATTCAACAAAACAATTACGAGGTGCCGACGAAGGCTCTACAATATTTTTCGAATGTCCTCTTTGCCGACATAAGTGAGTGGTTGGAATTCTGTGCTATAAATTCTCAAATTAACATCACCTATCCTTGCCGGTCTACTTTAAATAACTACGATTATCGCCTTCCTCTTTATCCTTCTCGACAGCCTTTTCCCCGCGTCGTGCACCTACAGAGCTCCAATCTGACGATTCTCTCGTGGAGTCGTCATTCCCTCTATACTCGCACCGGTAGAAAGACTGCAAGGCTACCGGCTCCGAAGTCTGGGCGGCTTGTGATTGGTTTTGGACCCTGTTACTTGAGGATACGGAGGAGTATTGGGCGCTTTGGGGTATCAAATACAAGTTTGCA
>JAABUR0100008788.1_pt1 | contig 11551 bp, 8 predicted proteins | sample 5560091 | NCBI WGS metagenome assembly JAABUR01 (sample SAMN10711879, study PRJNA513375) | rock metagenome | isolation source: Antarctica rocks | place: Antarctica: Victoria Land, University Valley sud
AGATCACGACATGTTTTCGAACTATAGCTGTTTCCTTCGAATAGCGGTACACAACTAGGCCATGTCGTGTGTAAGATGCTGGACTGACGCAGTAGGGAAGCTGTTCTTGAATTTGAGATTCACCAGCGGCTGGAAGCTGGCAAGACCTATTCCATTAGCTCACGACTACTTCACGATCCTTTTGAGAATGCAAGAACTAAGACAAATTGTGGTTCATATCTTGGATCTGACATTGGGGAAAGCCAGATGAGGGGCGGTATCGGGGACACAATGCGTGAAGGATGCGATGCCAGTAAAGCCACATCGAAAAATCTCTTGAAACGATGTTATCACCGGTTTTTGCATGTTGCCATCTCCCGTGCGTCTCCTGCCATTGTGGGGTTCTGGTAGACGTCGCCGACATCAATGGTTAAGGTGTTGTCGTTGGATTTGTGAGCCGAGATTGGCGCCCCGTGGCGAGAGACGAGGAAACCCTCGGCCTGACCCTAATCCATCAATCGTTCCATATCAATCTCTATACCTCTATTCACTGACGGATTGTTGTTCGTTGAAGGTGTGTGGCTTTACATCTCTGTACACTGAAGAAATCAAGTATTCTAGTAAAATTTTCAAGTCCTCGTTAGAATTAAGAAAGGACGAGCATCGGTATGCCATCCCTCGTTCAAGTAACCTTTTTTCACAATGACCGTACATCTCGAATAGAAGCTGACTGAAATCGAAAGTATCCTCCCTCTGCAGCCATAGCGTTTTTACGAATGCGGATGCAGCCGTGAAGAATACACATATCCCGCTTCTTATATGGTTCTTCACTAGACATGTCATCCTTGACTACCCATACCACCAAGGATGTCGATACACAGAGTCGTGATAAGTTCGTACATGAACTGCTATCTATACAACCTCATAACCGCTCGAAATCTATGGCTTCGTTGTTGTTGGCGGATACAGCTGGCAAGCATCTCAAGTCTAAAAGTTATACCAACAGTGGAGTCTCCCACCTGTTATTTTAACATTCCGGGTCAGCTTCTAAATATTTTGGAGACTTAGGACTTTCATTAACGGCCGATCATTCGCTCGCTCCTTCCAAAATCCTGGATCCGACTCATCTCCTTAGCGAGAAAAGTGGGCAGGGGCCTTCTTCCTCTGACATGAGTGCTAGTTGTGGTGACGAGGGTAACAGCAGTGGTAAAAGATCACGAAATTCTAGGGTTTCCCAAGGTTACCCATCAGAGCAGTTCGACTTAAACACTCTGATACAAATTGCAGATGCCTCTGATGAGACATCTGGCTCACGAAGAATGGGCAGCACGCCTTCAAAACTGTCGGGATTGTCATCATATACGTCAGCGGAGCCATCGTATGTGAAGGACGAGATGGACGAGGACGATACTTCGTACAGCATGCTAAACGACCCTTCTTCTTTATCCTCCGTATCGTCTCAATTATCACCAGCTAAATCTACGACGCCAGTTACTTTGAAGCCACCTACCAAACCCAAGTCAGCCAAACAACATCGAAGTTCATCGAAAGTGGCGAAACTTCGATTCTCAGACCTTCGGCCCAGGACCTCGATTCCTTCTAATATGTATCCTACGGATCTAGCCCAGCAAAGCATACATGCAGCGTATTCATCGAGGCTTCATCCATTCGCACTCCATGCGGATGAATATGAGCTACTCCGAGACCATATATGTCATGTGCATGTCACAGCATATCTCAATATTAGAAATCGTATACTGCGATTGTGGGTGAGAAATCCATTGGTTAGTGTTACACCTGAGGAGGCCGCCGGATGTTCACTCTCCTCGAGATGGATAGGATTGGCCGAAGTTGCATACGAATGGCTTATAAGGAAAGGATACATTAACTTCGGTTGTGTAGAAGTCCCAGACATTTCCAATGTCCGGGTGAAGAGATACAAATTGAAGCGAGCCAAGAGGAAGACTGTCGTTGTAATTGGCGCAGGTATGGCAGGCTTAGGCTGTGCAAGGCAACTCGAGGGTCTATTCTCTCACTATCGGGAAAGATGGGCATCTATCGGCGAAGAGCCACCGCGAGTTGTGGTTTTAGAAGGCAGAAACAGGATAGGTGGACGAGTCTACTCACATCCTTTACAAGGCAATTCCACCGGCATACCCGAGCAATCAAGATGCACGGCAGAATTGGGTGCTCACATCATTACCGGTTTCGATCATGGCAATCCTCTGAGTATGATCATACGCGGCCAGCTAGCACTTCATTACTACCCCCTTAAAGACAACTCAACTCTGTACGATGTGGATGGAAACATTGTTGATAAGGAACGAGATATGATGGTTGAAAAGCTGTACAATGATATCTTAGACAGAGCTAGTGTCTACCGTCATCGAGTCGCGCCACCAAGGACTGCGAATGGGGATAAGCAGCTGATTGAGGCAGGACGAGATCCTGTTGGGGAAGTAGGCCTACCAATGAGTGCTACGGAAGATCAACACGCCCCCAACATTCCAGAAGTCAGCGGCACTAGATCTGAGCCCGTCCCTGGAGGAATGGACAAACTCACCGGAAAAGCGCATATGGTGTCAGGCTCTCGTACGAAAGCCCCGCCTGCTCTTGTTGCTGAAGCCATGGGATGGCGTTTGGCATCAAATGTGCTAGCATACCGAGATATGAACTTGGATGCTGTTGCTAAATCAACACATCCAACGCTAGGTGCTGCGATGGACGAGGCGGTCAAACAGTACCAATTTCTTCTCGATCTCTCGCCACAGGACATGCGTCTACTCAATTGGCACTACGCAAACCTCGAATACGCAAACGCGGCGAATGTTGGTAAACTCAGCCTTGGTGGCTGGGATCAGGATATAGGCAACGAATTCGAAGGTGAACATGCACAAGTCATAGGTGGATACCAACAGGTCTCTCGCGGCATATGGCAGTATCCGTACAAGCTTGATCTTCGCACTCGCAAAGCTGTAACGAGAATAGCGTACGACACTGGGGATAGCCCAGAGAGCGCAGCTCGGGTACTTTGCGACGATGGTGAGATTCTAGAGGCAAACCAGATTGTATTGACTACCCCGCTGGGCGTACTCAAGAATGATTCCATTGCTTTCGCTCCCGCTCTACCTCCTTGGAAGACAGCGCCGATAAAGCGATTGGGTTTCGGCACGTTGAACAAAGTCATACTCGTCTATGAAAAGCCTTTTTGGAACGTCGATCAGGACATGTTCGGTCTGTTGAGAGAGCCAGAGGTACCTGACAGTCTTGATCAAGAAGACTACGTGTCGAACAGGGGACGGTTTTATCTTTTCTGGAATTGCATCAAGACAAGCGGACTTCCCGTGCTCATCGCGCTCTTAGCCGGAGATGCTGCTCATCAGGCAGAAACGGAGAGTGATGCTACTCTGGTTTACAGTGTCACGCAGGAATTGGCCCGAATGTTCAAGCAGACTGTGCTGCCTAAACCTACAGAAACTATTGTGACGAGATGGGGAAAAGATCGTTTTGCACGAGGTACCTACTCCTACGTTGGAGCTACATCCGAACCTGGAGATTACGACGCAATGGCTCGGCCTATTGGCAATCTTCATTTTGCAGGAGAAGCTACTTGCGGAACCCATCCAGCTACGGTCCACGGTGCGTACATATCAGGGTTGCGGGCCGCATCTGAAGTTATTAACGATATGCTCGGGGAGATTGAAATCGCCGACCCGCTCATTCCAACCACTCAAGCCAGTAGCAAAACAGAGTCTCCAAAAGAGACTGGTCAGAAACGTAAAGCCGATGGCCCTGCTCCTGAGGAGACGCAATCCGCCAAGCAAGCTCGTCTCGACGCATTTGAGTCGGAGATTCTGGGAGCCATCTTCAATGAGCTCGGATATCGCCCCTCCAAGCCAGGGAAGCCAGGTTCCAATCCTTTCCTCCTGTTTACGAAAGACAAATGGGCCATTTGCAAGAAAGGATGTGATGAGGCACGTCGCATAGTTACGGGTAATCCGGAGGCCAAGGCTGCAAGGAACGAGGTCCGGTCAGCCCTGGGTCTGATGTGGCGAGAAGCTTCGGATGAGGTGAAAAGACCGTATCTTGAACAGACGAACACCAACCGAATGGCAAACATAGAAAGCGCAGCGACCTTCCAGGACCGCCTGGCAGAGTGGGACGACAAGGCGATGAACATAAGAAGAAGCTACGTCGAACAGCATCCGGGTATTTTGTCAGAAGAAGAAAATCTCGAGATGTGGCAGGCCTTGGGGGTGCATGATGCGGGTGATCGTCGGGCGAAAAAGATGTCTGGGTATGCCGAGGAATCTGGATCGGATGTGGAGATGGGTGTATGATCTATTCTCAATACTATGTACCTGATTATAGCAATGTAGCGATGCCCTTCTGGCGCACCTTTTTTAGACGTTCTTTGGGTGTAGGCTCCGAGTCTGACATTTCCAAAGCTGTGTGCAAATTTTAAAGGTTGAATAGGGCACACTCTGTCGGACCTCAAAAAAATTGCGTCGTCTAATTTAAAGGTCAGATTCAAACCCCAGGATTTATCAAGCCCAGCCCATCGACCCCTCTTTTCACATTGAGTCTGGACAGAGCCAGGGATCTTCGAGTAACTCTTTAGCTGACTTTCTTTTCTCGGGCAGCCATTGGAGCATCTTTGGCGCGAAGTTAAGGAACTCCTGCTTATCACCTCCCTCAAGAGATAGTACCGAGTCCGCCAAAGTGAAAGCTGGAATAAGGTCTTTGCGCATGAATTCTCCTGGGTATAAGGATTAGCTAGGGTTTGCTCTTATGCTACAAATGCTCCCGGAAATATTACCTTGGGAGTCGAAGAAAGGCCCCCCATAAAACTCACTTGCACTTCCGCAAAGTTTGCCTTCTGAGTTTTCCACCTCAGGTCTGAACTTCCAACCGAGTCCTTCTTTTTCTCGATCACATAGTTCTTTTGGAGGGGGGCCCAACAGCGCAATCATTTCCGCAATATGCGCCTGGCCATTGTACTTCCCTTGATTGGAATGGATCTCTCGAAACAAATCTCTTTTTTCTAGCAGACTCCAGATCTATCTCTCAATGTGTCAGCAAATGCCAATCGGGCAGAAGTCAAAACACACCAGCACACCAAGGTTCCAGACATCTGCGCTATATGTCCAGCCTGCTCCTAAGATCACCTCGGGTGCGCGGTAATGATCCGGCTGTATTGGGTGCCTTTGGAGCTCGTTCTTGCCGTACTGGGCCAAGCCAAAGTCCGCTATTTTCGGCAGAACATAGGATGATTTGAGAGGTCCGAAGTCATTATGTGATTGATAGACTGAGCGCCCGTCCTGAACTTTTCGAGGCATAGGGTTTTGGGTCTGTGCTCGGGCAAAATCCTCGATCACGGATGGATCCTCAAATCCCACCATTATGTTGTCGAGCTTAATGTCTGTGATCGTCAAGTAAGCTTCAATCGGCAAATAATTATAGCTTCAAGCCTACCCGTGTGAACGATGTGACACTCCGAGTGAAGATAATCCAAGCCCATGAGGAGAAGTCTTAAATATCCTTTTAAGAGGCCTAATGTTAATCGGCCATTCTTGCACCGTCGCTCAAATAACCAGAGGGGTTCTCTCATAGCTTCATATACCAGACATATGTGGTTGCCATGTGGACCGCTAATCCTGAAGCTGTCGACGATCGTTCTAATGTATGAGAGCCCTTTATGCGATGGAATTGCTTGCGCAATGCGTCGAGAGATGTTAAGCTCATGATCCGCCGCGCCCTCGTCGGCGAAATCGCAGTTATTGACTTTCACAGCTACGTAACGGTTGGACCGCCACTTCTGCCTAGAAGTACGTTGAAGAGGTTACATAACGAGGACTCTGAGCGTACCGCTGTGTATCTCTGGCCAGCCATACTGTCGAACAACTGTCACATCCAAGCTTCGCCGTCATTTCGTACCTGTTGTGAAAAATGTCACCAGGATTCACTGGGTAGAAATGTCGGGGATCATAGCCGAAGACTAGCTCTTCCTCGATGGGGATATCAGATGGGAGAATGACGGGTTGGACTGGTATCACAACAGGAGGCCGAATTCCAAGGGAGGTGAGGGCACGCTTCGCGCTGAAGGGAGACGCGGTCATGATAGAGGGTGTTGAAGTCCCAAGAAACCGGTGAAAGTGCCTAAGTGTATGTGTTATTTGGCGGCTTGGGGAACACAACATATCTTCATGTGCACGTCCTCCGTACTGAGATATTTGTGGCTCTAAAGCCCCAAGGGCAAGATGGAAGAGATCTTAAGATTTCTCGGGACGGATAAAGTTGTTTTTCCGTTCCCGTGTTGGACGGTTTCAGCTAGCGTCCAACTGCTGCTAGGTAAGTACCTTACTAGGTACAGTCTCCTACCTACTCTAGGTACCTAAGCTTAGGTACTAAGGTATGTAAGGTACGGAATAGTTGCAATCTTCCGAAAGATTAGCACTACTACTAACCCAAGATAAATTGACGCTAGTCGGCCGCACAGTGGTGTAACAAACTTATGACGTCGGGTTCGCCATAGTGTATTGTGCAGGACAAGCGTCAATTCGTGTACCGTCGTCCTTTGCGAGCAGCAGCTTCACCACCTCTTCCTGCCTGCTCGCTACGGCCCACGATAGCGGCGTTCGACCGTTTTTATCCTTAAGATCCGGGTTGACGTCGACCTTTGCGAGCAGCAACTTCATCACCTCTTCATGCCCGTTTACTGCGGCCCACCAGAGCGGCGTTCGACCGTCGTTATCCTTAGAATCCGGATCAACGTCGGCCTTTGCGAGCAGCAGCTTCATCACCTCTTCATGCCCGTTTAGTGCGGCCCACGATAGCGGCGTTCGACCGTCGTTATCCTTAGAATCCGGATCAACGTCGGCCTTTGCGAGCAGCAGCTTCATCACCTCTTCATGCCCGATTAGTGCGGCCCACGATAGCGGCGTTTGACCGTCGTTATCCTTAGAATCCGGGTCAACGTCGGCCTTTGCGAGCAGCAGCTTCATCACCTCTTCATGCCCGTTTACTGCGGCCCACGATAGCGGCGTTTGACCGTCGTTATCCTTAGAATCCGGGTTGACGTCGGCCTTTGCGAGCAGCAGCTTCACCGCCTCTTCATGCCCGTTCCTTGCGGCCCACGATAGCGACGTTTGACCGTATTTGTTATCCTTAGAATCCGGATCGACGTCCCTTTCGAGCAACTGCTTCACGACCGCCTCATGCCCGAGATACGATCCTACCATGAGGTCGGTAAAGTTTGGAGGGGGCCAATAGTAGAATATAGTGGTAGTCCAGTACACTTGGAACCAAGTTCTAAATCGCACAAATCTAGTATCGCAATTTTCCAAGGCTAATTTAAGAATTGTTCTCTGCTCGGATTCAGCTTTTCGGAAATGAGTGGCCCAGTGTTTTGCGGAATAGTCAAGTAAGTCGTGCTTAGTTACGCCTTCTACTACTTGCCGCTGGGTATCCCAAACTTCGATTTCGTCCGAGACTAATGAATCGCTTTCAAGTTCAGAAAACAGGAGATACCGGATGCATATCTCTGCAAGGACGAGATTCGATTCCGTTGGTTCCAGTGAGTGCTTCCAACTTCCATTGCCAGAACTAACAGGTTCAATAGCGTTTTCATGGATCAAGAACTTCTTTGCTGTTTGATGAATGAGATAAATTCTCTTATGCTGTATGCTTATGAAAAGACCACAGAGATTTCTAACTACGTTCCCGAATGATTGTGGTGGTACCAGTGCAGCAAAACAACCATTCTCTTTGATCGACAGTGCTCGATTCATCTCCGTGAGTGTGAGTGGTCGGGAAGTCGCACAGACAATATGAAGTAGCCTTCTGGCTTTTTTACCGTTAGTGCTCTTCGATAAGATCCTCTCGTAGGCTTCATCAACAGTTGAAGAAATGCGCTTAACAGCTTCCAGCAATTCATCCTTCGCGTATTCTATCATCTTTTTCAATTCCGGGAAGATAAGAGCCATTCAGAGATACGTTCGATTCTCAATGTTTTTGAGTTGCTTCTGAACGACGACGTCTGCGTTATCGTCAATTTCATACGACAAGAATCTCTCTTTCTTGAAGTCTTTCACTTTCGCATCGATAACCAAATCAATCTCGGCACAGATCTCTTTCATTTCAGGTTCGTTCTCTCCCATCAATTTAACGGACGCTAGATCCTGATTATATTGAGAAAAGTTTTCGGAAAAAACGCGTCTGATGAAAGAATTCGGACGGCTGGTGATAAGAAACTTGATCTTCGCCGTTCTATTCGCGTTGAAATGAAACTCTGCTAGACATTTGATGAGCTGTTCACAGCTTGATTCGACGCATTCATCAAGGACATCTATGATGCAGAAAATACGACCACTATTAGGATCTGCTGCAGCTTGTAGAAGTATGCTCCAGAGTGATTCAAAGAGCAGAGGGAGCTTGGTTCCATTGCTGTTGTATTCGACCATGACGTGCTTTAGAAGCGCATGATTCTGTATGAAGAGCTGGTGCAAAATTGAACAGAGAGCGTTCGTTGCGCTCTTGTTCTCGTCACTGTCGTCCTTGAAGAAGAAATAGCAGACGGACGTATCGTTCCACATTCAGCTTTTATAGTCGTTGATCAAGAATTTTGATAAAACAGACTTGCCGCATCCCGGATCCGCGATTATTCAAAGCAAGTCCGATGCGATATCATTCAACCACTTGCAGTATCTCGGATTCCGCAAGAACCATTCACAAGTTCCTGGTACGCGGTCTGAATTCTTTCCCATGGTATTCTCGTAAGTGGTGGTCCGAAGACTCTTATGGCAATCCATCTCCTCTTGAGTCTCGAATGATGCCTTCTGGTCTTTTCGCATAGCCTTTATTTCCGCTAATAGCTCTCCATCTTGATCGCGAGAAATTTTCAGCAGCTCGTCGACTTTGCGAGCCTGTTTTTCAAGCATATTCCCCAACCGTCTCATGCGCACTCGCTGATCTTTTGCATCAATTACCTCTTTGAGTCCATCACAGGCTACTTCTGATGTCTTTATGTTGCCAAGAATACTCTCCCAGCTATCCGTGCCGACAATATTTCTCGCTATTTGAAAGACGATGTTTCGGTTAAATTGGCATGCAGCTCTGGCTTCGTATTCCAGTACCTGCCTGTAAAGCTTTGTAATCGCAGCTTCAAGATCATTCCGAAGCGCGGGTTCTTCTCCCTGAAGATAAATATGCTCGATTTCAGTGTATCGGCGAACCAATCGCGAGATATATTCGAGTCCCTCAATTGCGGCAGAACGCTGCTTAGTATCGTTCACCATCAACTGCAGCCATAATAGTTAGCCTTTATAGTACAGACCGTAGGAGCTTGAGATCACTCACAGGAAGCAACATGCACACTCCAGCCCAAGGTAAACCAGCATGAATGGGGTCCATACTTGCAGCGGAAGAAACAAAGTCTTTTGCAACAAGCACGACCTTGACAATCCGGTCCACTTGCTCCCTTACCTCCACTGATCTTCCGCACACTCTAACTCTCCACTGCCTCTCATTCATGACCGCCAGCTTCTCATCAACAAGCGCTGACATCTGCTTCTCCCGCTCCGAAGGATCTTTATATCCCAAGCTTAATGCTGATTCGATTTCGGGTTTGGACATCAACATCTTTTCAAAGGCATCAACAAGCTCCTCTTTCTCCTTACGCAAATCCTCGTATGCCCGGTCCCAGAGGCTTTGGCAAGGTTCAGCTTTTGGTTGCGAAGCCTGATTATGAACCTTAACTTAACCAGAATTCACTGCGCTGAAGACTGGCGGATCATATACTTCCGGACGGTTTCCAAGCCCAGCTTCAGCCTCATTTGCCAGGTTCGACCTCGACGGTACGGCGATCGACGAGGCTTTTGGGTTGGGTTTCGACTTTCTCTTTGTTCGCATCCATGATAGGCGATGCATTTTTGGGAGATACACAAATCGATGATAGGTGCTGTAGTCTACAGAAAGTACTCTGGGATGCGTAACTCGTTTTGCTCCATGGTACGGTAACAACAACAAAGGTGGCGTGCAGCTTCATACAATGATTTTGCGAAGATACAGGTGGAAATATTCGACTAATCTTATCTGCCTCGGCTAAAGCTACTGTACTGTGGCATACTGGAGCCTGCGTAAGGTAGATCTGAGTTTTCCAGCCTAGCACTGTCATAGCCACCATGGAGTTGATAACGATCCTGCCACGTGCCTGCCTGAAGTCTCACCGAGTATCTATATCCGCACATCTTGTACGGAGTGATACTGGTATATGTAACCAGTGACGAGATTGAGATATAAACGTGAACTGACGGTGGTAGAATAAAGTGACGGGAACAAAGAACAGCAGCGTACAAGTTCACAAAGAACGTCTACGATGTATGAAATGCCGCTTCAACGCAAGAGAATCTGCTCAGCTATCAATAATTTGCCGTCTGATATTGATTTCGACCTTTCACAGTCAGCCCCTTCATTTCTTCTAATCAGAACCTCAGAATTCTTAGCAATCAAATGTTGAGTCCACGTGAATGCTGGAAGAAGACGTTAGCCAGTCAAGCCTTGTGGGCTCGCAAGAAGTTACATCGATCACCTCCTTTACTCAAACAACCGGACGAGCATCTAAGAAATCAAGGAATGACCATGCCGCGAGGTAGTAGCGCTGAAATGTCGGAAGAAGGCCTGGCAGTTTCAAAGCAGTGAAGGAAGCGTTTTCGAAGCAACAGCCATCTGATGACTTAGATCATGTGATGATCGAACCTAGCAAGGTTCAGGAATCTGTAAGCGTACGAGATGCATTGTTCTTGAGCAGCAACTACATTCTTCAAACACCGCTTTCGAAGGACTGTAAAGCTCAGAGCCTGTCTGCATCGTGAAACAGAGAGCCTACCCAAAAATTGTGGAAATGAGCGCTCATCGTAATCAGTAGAGCTCATGCTTTAATTACGTCTTGTCGAATAAGAGGGATGGCCGGTATTTTATGCGCTGCGAATGGGAGAACTTTTTCGTGATCATGTCCAGAGGGGTACTGTATGTACAGCACACACGAAAGATACAACGACTTCTCATGGAGTCATGGTCGACTCGTCGATAATGCTCTAGTCAAGTGCGGTTACTGTTTTACAGTAGCACTGGGATATCACCCGATCTACAGATTTCCCCCGGACAGTAGAAATCAAGCATCGCCGAGAGCTGCTGCTCACGAATCCATATGAATGCGACAGAACGAGTATGTTGCGTTGATCATCAGTGGGAACGCGAAGATCCCAGAGTTGGTACTTCGTAAGAGATTTCCACGGGCTACGGAATTACTTTAGATAGCTTTCGAATTAGAGTTGCTTGGAAACGCAATTGCCACGAGTCGCGGGCCACGAGCCTCGCCTAGAATCACCAAAAGATCTTAGAACTAGTGAATTAGAAGTATCTAAGTAATATCTGCTTCCGAAGCACCCTGTCCTCCAACGCTTACAGCCTAATCAAAACCATTTATCGGCGTTTACATAGATGCCTTACCCCACCACTGCTCCTCCACTGCTGCCGCAGGAACAATCGTAGTTCCCAGCGGACTCCACTGCTA
>JAABUR0100008792.1_pt1 | contig 11550 bp, 10 predicted proteins | sample 5560091 | NCBI WGS metagenome assembly JAABUR01 (sample SAMN10711879, study PRJNA513375) | rock metagenome | isolation source: Antarctica rocks | place: Antarctica: Victoria Land, University Valley sud
TCATTACTTGGTAACCAGCCAGCGAAGCCATGCCCCTGGTATACGCTGATAAATCATCATGACCCCATAAGCCTACACCCGCGGGACGAAGAGTCTCTTTAGGTCGAAATTGAGTTCTAAAAGGTGAATTATAAATAAAGAGATTCTTCTGAATTCTATAAACGATATCGAAATGACAGTGAATCTCTTCGGCGATAGCTTTGGGGCGTCAGTGAAGTAGTAGAAGCCGTACTATTTTGAAGCGAAGGGCAGAGGGTAAAGGGCCGGTCATAGCTGAAAACACGTCAGTATAAGCGAAGAAGTCTGAATAACTTCATTTTCACCCATTTGAGCCTGTTTGGAATTTTTTTGATGCGATAGTAGGTGTCGGAGGGTTGGGGTGTCGAATGGCCTTTACAAAACAGGAATGTCAAGAATTCGAAAGCTTTCTGCACACGCTAAGAGTAATTTTCTGCTACCGTAATCTGGAATTTTACCACACTTTTCTAGAAGAATCTCATGATTTACTTCTGTCATCAACACAAATCATTTACATGCATCCTTTGCTTACACGAAGTGTTCTTCGACTCCATGTCACATTGTAAATATCGAAGAGCGGTAAATCGAGTTCAGAATGTGTATACGTGCGACATTCTCCAATGTAATGTGCTGGGCTTTGACAACCTATTGTCAAGTACATTGGGTTTGCTCTTTTAGACAGTGCAAAATGTTTCCTTGACTTTGGAATGGAACGTCAGTGCTTCGAAATTCCCATTGGCCAATTACCCAGCCACGGACTTCAGCCACAGAGATCTAAGGTGTGCATGAGGCTGTCGTAACCGCGAGGCTGTCGACATGGCGCCTTTTCATGTCAATGTTTTCAAACTTGCTATGGTACTTCTTAGGCCAATATACTTTTCAAAGCGTTAAAAATGGATAGCTATTGGGAGACTGAAAGAATGCGTTTTCAAGATCGCATGTTTGTGTGGAATCGAAACTTTACAGAAAGGCAGAGGCGCGCATACCAATTCGAAGACAAGAGGTTAGCGCCAGATCACGGGCAAACCATCATCAGCGCCTTTCTCAAAGAGCAAAGCTCCAGGCTGGACCCTCTTCAATACAATTACACTGCCCTCACCAATTTCCTTGAAGCAGCTGGCAACGTAATATGGTCGAATATTCCATCTTCACCACATCACAACACACCATTAGCTCTGCTTGATGACAGAAGGGATGATACTGGCTGGGAAGACATCAATGGAACACAACATTCAGCTAGAAACTGGGACAGATATGCAGACTATCCACCTCAAGGTAAAAGCAGAAATTCCGGTCTCTTTGGCCCCGGAGAGTTGTATAGGAAACAGCTAAGAGGTGTACGTTTATGCTTCTCTATCATCTTTATCCCCTCATGACTAAACTGTGAATAGAGGCTAGTAGACGGCGCTGAGCGCCGAATCTTGTGAGTACCCTAGCCGCATGTAATAGTTCCTATGTTGAGAACGTTTAGATATGTTGCGAACATGGATTCGTTGTGTGGGCTTGCAATCGTTTCGACTGCATCCAGTCTACGAGCTCCTGTTTTGCGAGATTTTCTACAGCGTTACACCTCTTACCGCGTGTTTTTTGGAGTTTCAATGGTGCGTCCCTTTTCTACTTCGGGTCCATCTAAGCTAATCATGGGGATTAAGTCATTCGGGTTTGCTCTGGAATTTCACCTTCCTTATTATGCACTTCGTCAAGGCTCTGTGAGGCAAATTGATCCCCGTGGTCTTCGGCGGTGCGCCGACTTTATCCCTGATCGATTGTCTCCAGACGCATCTGAATATCTGTATGAGGCGCAGATATCGGTAGTAGTGACTGGTATTGACGAGTGGTTTTGGACGGCTTATTGCTGCACGGACACACATTTCGGAAGCGAAGAATCGGTACAATATTACCATGAGAACGGCCTGGATGCTCCTACTGGCGGAGAAAAGTCGACCGACTATCCGATATGGAACCCTAGGGAATATTTTCTTGTAGTCCTATCCTGCCGAGTCAAACAGACCACGAAAGAGTGGGGAAATGTCATCAATACCCTCGAAACCCGTTTAAAATACCATGTAGAAAACCCGTTCTATTCGTTTAACAAACTAGCGCTGACTTTAATAGGAAGAAAGTATTTTCAACAAATTAATCCGAGATACTTCACTCATCGACGACGTTGAGTACAGTCGCACCCGTGAATACACAAGGACAATAGAGCTTCTACGTCTTCTATACAATGCACTCGTTAAGGTCATCGAGTCTTGGGAAAGTTTCGAGAGTGGCGAAATCCGGTACTTCGATGTTAGGGAGCAAGAAACCCTACGCAAAGTGTGCGAATCTTATCTTGCTAGTATTGAGAAGGATATGACGGAGCTTCGATTCCTCAGAAGATCATTGCAGCAAAGAATCGAGATGTTCGACAACATGAGGAATGGAGTAGGTCCATTCACAATAGCAACATAGAACTGGCCACTAATGGCTAAAGCTAGTCAATGCTTCTGCAATGGCAGAAAGCCGGGTGGCCACTCTCCAAGGAAAGAATATAGGCCGACTCACAAGAGTAACAGTGGTGGGTAAATCACCAATCTTCATCGTAAAGTGTTCGTTACTGAAAAGACTAGATTTATTTACCTCTGAGCCTGGGCACAGTGAATAAGAATCCATTGTTCAAGTTTGTGCGTCCTGAAAGCTAATGTCAATTAGGCAATATTCAGCATGGCAATTATGCCTAAAGGAGCGTCCTGGAAAGCTTATGCCTTCGTTCTTGTTTTCCTCACTGCGGCTACCTTGTTAATGGCATTCAAAATAGAATTTGTCAAAGCCATGGGAATCTCTGCCTGGGCCAAAACAGTTGTGATCACGAAGAAAATTCTTTAAAAGAAAGGCACCCCGGGAAGGTGCCGTCTACCATGTTCACTCGAAATTACATAGTCTAGCGTCTGATCCCCGTCTTCAAGTAAGCTTGCAATTAGAGCACTTGTCGTGGCCGCAAGCGACGCATCTCGGCATCGACGCTGTGCTATTTGGGCCTGAATAGCATCGACACTTCGTATTATTAGAGAAAATTTGCCAGGAAATCTCAATCAGACCTAACTTACGCAGTACCACATAGGAGATCTACCAAGATTGATTCCATGTTGGATGACATATTCCAAATCGTACAATATCCTCAAAGCCAAGTCTAATTGGTCCGCCATGTCTTTCAAGCCTGTGCATCGGCTGCATCTGACGTGGAGACAGCTGCCACAACTCGAGGTATTGGTCGTAGACGTGGTGGTGTTAGTGCATTGACACTGTTGGCAGAATCTTAGTGTTTGCCGAGAGTACTTAATTATAGTAGGTTCGATTCCTAATGGCGCTGTTACAATGGTGTTGTGGTTTTGTTCTTTTCTCTTAGCCCATCTGGCTCTATCCCACGGCTTTACTTGCGCAAGGCGGGCGAAACTTTAGGGACTCACACATTTCCATTTGCAGCTTCCAGTCAGCAAAGAGAGACCATGATACTCGTCGCCCGTGTGGTCGTGAGCATGGTGGTCAAGAGTTGGAAGGACACAGGGAAAGACATCCATGTCTCAGTCTAGGCTAGGAAATAGCTTCTTTGTTCGTGTTCAAAATTGTAAACCTGCCCCTCCCTCGCCACTACTTAGACGGTCCAATCACAGCCTGTTGCGGTTGGAAGAGGCTCTGCGGCACATCCCGTGGCATCCTAATGATAAGGCTCCAGGCTCTCTCGTAACCTCACACAATCCTGCTGCATCACAAATCAAGAAATGGACACAAGTTGCGAGGGACGAACTTATAGTTGGTATGTTAGGAAATCTCCGGGAGTGCACGGGCCACTTTTAGGGCTGAACCTATCCTTACCGTTGCCCACACTAGCAAAGACATAAGGTAGTCGACGCCATAGCATAGCTTGGGTACTCGCCGGTATAGCTCTACCTGCCTCCACCATAGCACCATAACAGCTTCCAGGCCAAAAGGTCCAGACTATTGCTAAGGTGGATGTCATGAATGGATACCGTATTCCCAAGTTGAGGGGAGCCCAGAACTATGATTCTTGGGTAACAGAGATTACTTCTGTACTAAAGCTGGAGGGCCTATGGAACATTACCGCTGGAAAGACCTCCGAACCTATGGAACCTGTACGACCCCAGGCCGTTCAGGCTACCAACAGCACTACTGTCGTCTGGCTCATCTGAACATGAGTGACGTTAAGAAACTCGCTGGAATAAGTACTGGATTGGATGTTAAAGCGGCTGATAGCATGCAAATACACGAGTCTCCAGAAGAGATTTGTGAGTCATGTGCCAAGGGTAAGCAACATTGGAACAACGTTAGGATACCCCATACACGAGCTACCAAAAAGGGGGAGCTAGTTCACTGCGGTCTCGCTGGTGGAGGCCTTCTACCTACTACCTTAGGGGGAGCCAGATCTGTTGCTGCTATGACTGATGACTATACAGATTTCACCACCGTGTACCTACTAAAGCGGAAATCAGAACTCAGGGAAGTTCTTCGCAACTATCTAAACACTATGAAGACCGAAGGTAACCCGGTACAACGCCTCCGCTCAGATAACGGAGGGGAATTTGCTGGTTATCGGACGATCGAGCTTCTAGAAGAGTTTGGGACAAAGTGGGAGCCGACTGCACCTTACAATCCTGGTCAAAATGGGGTAGCTGAACGTTGCTTTCGAACTCTTTTTGAGCGAGCACGTGCTATCCTCGCCGAATCCAAATTGCCTCCTACCTTATGAGGCGAGGCAATCAATACTGTGACCTATTTGAAGAATAGAAATCCAACTACCTCCCTCCACAATAAGACTCCTTTCGAGGCCTGGTACGGAAATAAGCCGGATATAGGGAATTTACACATCTTCGGCTGCTTGGCCTACCACCATGTAGAAGGACCTCGCCGAAAGCTCGAAGAGAAGAGTGTAAAATGTCGTTTTCTAGGCTATGAAGGGCTTAATAAATACCGTCTTTGCGAGGGACATAGGGTTATTGTCTCATCACATGTCTTATGGGATGAAGTCTCTGCTATTGAGGGCGAGGACTATGATGACGATGATTATGCTCATATTAGTGTCAATAGCGATACTACCCAAGGAGAACTATTGTCAATTGATTACTACAGGTCTACCTCAGTCGAAGATGTAGATATCGACGAGAATAAGGAAACTGACAATGGTAATGAAGATGAAGGGTTAATCGAACCCGAAGCTCAATCTTCTACTGATCTGGATCACGTGGGGGAGCCTGAACCTTCATCTCTATTAGATACAGTAACAATACGAAGACCTCCCCGTCGCAAGGCAGCTGGACCTTCCAATTACGATATCCTCGCTGATTCCTTCAATGTACGTTGGGGGGGAAATATCAATCCTCCGGGATTTCAAGGTCAAGGGAAGATAAACACTGCAAAGAAAGGGTTCGCTGTTCGAATCCTGAAGGCGAAGATTAAATCTGATTATCCTACATACTTTTCTCTTAACCCATTGGGTTGACCGAGTTGGGCTCATGGTCTGACTTGACCCGGGTTGGGTTGAGAGTATTGAACCCAACCCCAACCCGGAACCCGACTCGAGTTGGATTGGGCAACCCGGACCCGACGGCAGGCCTAACCCTATCTCGAATTCACAGCGACAGATATCTTCTTTCAATGAATCAGATCAACTGCTGCTCATCTGCATTGTATTGTCACAGTCAACTACTTTGAACTTGTTTCATCTTACTCTCTCATTGTCTACAACTTCATTATTATCTGGCATTTTTTTCGCGAGCGAAATTCTTGCACACTATCGCAAAACGCACTTATACGACACCAACGAGACTTGGACGCAAGAATCGCCAACCGGCTGACTCACAACGTCTCTTCCCCTCCCGTCGACTGATCCTAGCGGCGATATAATTGCAACCTTTGATGTCTGTATGGACCTCAACCCCCGCAATTCCTCGCCGATTACTCCGCCTACGAATTCTCTACCCATGCCCTCACATCTCGTACCGACGTGCTCCTCAGCATGGCTTGGCTCACAAATAAGGAACCTTCTTACCTCAGCTCCGCACCCAAAGAACCAGATATGAATACACTGAGATACTGGTTGAAGCGACTGCAACCGCTGGTCAAAGATATGGGGAAAGAGGTAATAATAGCGGTTGCAAATAAGTGTGGGGAGGAAGGGCCAGATGCGAGATATGCGGGGACCAGCTGGATAGGGAGAGTAGGTCTAGGGAAGGCTGAAATATGAAATATGATGGGAAGAGAAGAAGAGGGGTTGGTGGTTGCGGATACGGACCAGAAGCTTAAGTGGGTGGTTAGATCAAAGGATAGAGAAACAGAGAACAAGACGAAGAAAGCAGGTGAGGAGGTAGACGGTAGTCGTTCTCTTTATAAAGCTTTCAAGAATATGGAGCAGTTCATTTTCATCCACAAGATATTCAGGCATGATTTTATACCTCGTTTGATCCTTCGAACTCGCTTCCCATTGTCGAAATCTCAGTCTCGTTCTACTGTACTGCAGGACCCAATCGATGCCCGGTCAACACCAAAACACGCTGAAGTGCTTTCAACTTTCCAACGTACGCGCTAAACAGGAAAAAATAAACCTCTCAACACACTTTTGCAGACTTCTTAATCCGGACGCGCCAAAGCCCGTTTATATTTGCTCCCTTTTTAACTTCACCTGACCTCTTTCTTTCCAGTTCTCCTCAACTCATCTACTCAGTATTGAAAACAGCACTCAAATATTTTTATCTTCTTTTGCATTAAGACATTGATCAAAAGAAGACGGTCATCGGATTTTTGGTCTCGATTACTACCAGACGACGAGCATTTTGCTTTATTAAAAGTCGAGGAGAGAGAGCGTGGAACAAGCAGGTAATGTAGACAACAGCGCTTCTTCAAATTCTCATCACAACAAGAAACAAAACAAAACAGTGTTCCTTTTTTTTAAATCAGTGGACTTAGACTTTTATAACTCCTTTCTGTTACTTTCTTGATCTTTTCGAAGCCAGCTTCAATGCTTTGCTTTCTTGAAGGATTTTTTTTACTAACTTCTATAGCATGGTTTACTGCATAGCACACAGGTTACTTACATCTGCATTTGATGCTTCTTGAGCTTCTTAGGTGAGATTTCGAGATTGTGCACATCATCTTCAGCTCATATCTTAAAATCCAGTTGTATCACAGCACGCAACATTCTTTCTTTCTCACCTCATCGCCCCCCACCTCATCTTCCCTTGAATCACCTCATCCTTACCCCAACCTATCTTAACCTACCTCACATTCTGTCACACACCATTAAACCTCGTTATCTGCTGCTGCAACAAAATATGTAATCCATTTGTCGCGCAAGCAGCTTGATTCATCAAACTTAAGCTTTACACGTCGAGCTGACATATGACAGCTCAATACCAAAACCTCAACACTCCTCACCTCACTTACTATACCTCGACCTCAAGTCAAACCACTTTCCTCTATTACTTCACAACCCAAGCCTCGCACATACTATCCTACCTACTCTATAAGACAGAAGCACCTCCATCTTTATACATCTTATCATATCTCGTAAGTACCTGCCCCTTTATCCATGCAAATTCACACTAGACTACCATGACTAACACATATCAGTGTATCTCTGGCGAGCAGGTCAAAAACGTTGACACGGGGTGGTGGCACAAACGGATTGCTAATAATCTGGCATTTCTAGTTGATCTGACCAGAAAGAAGTGATAGGAACTCGTACAATCTGACTTGTTCAGTTAGCTCAGGGGACGTGATAGGACGTTACAATCTGGCATCTCTATTTGACTTGACCAGGGGGAAGTGATAGGATCGTAACAATCTGGCTTGTTTAGTTAGCTTGCTCAGAGGCCGTGGTTAGGAAAGCATAATCTGGCATTTCTAGTTGAAACGACCGGGGGGGGAAGTGATATGGAAAACATAATCTGGCTTGCCTAGCTTGGCTCGTTCAGGGGAGGTGATTAGCACGCACAATCTGACTTGCTTAGTTAGCTCGCTCAGAGGACGTGATGGGATACATACAATCTGGCATTTCTAGTTGATTTGACCGGGAAGAATGGGTTGGATATTACGCATATACATGTGTAGCTTAGACCCAGCATCGACTTTTTGCCATCCACAGTCTATTTACTCAGAGCCCAAGGAAAAAGAAGCATATGGCGTAAGTTGCTCCTATCCCACTTCTTTTGTTAAAAGAAAAGCTCAAACTAAAACACGCAGCAGCTCATTGCATCACTCGTCGCGTCGAGTCGACGGAAAGGAAGCATGTTTCTTCCTCGCTATGGTTTATGCTGCGATACAGTCACTTTTTTTCTTTTTGCAGGCAGGTTTGTTGCTTTCGTCATTATGGTAGCATGTAAATAGGCGAGCTGACTCGAGAGTAGGATTACTGGAGGCTGAGAGAGGAATGAAACATGAAAGAATCGAAGGACTCGTTTTTTCTATCGACAGGTTTGTTGCCGTCATTGTTGTAGCAGGTGAATAGAAGGCTGACTCGGGAGTAGAATCGCTGAAGACAGAGAGAGGAATGAAACGGAAGAGTCGAAGCATTCGTCTTTCATCCATGCAGGTCTGTTGCCGTATTCATTGTATTAGTGGCTGAGCACGAAGAGCTAACTCAAGAGTAGGACTAGAATTACCGAGGGTGGAAAGTACGGTGCGAGGGGAGGTCTGAAGTGGTGGAGAATGTGGGCTTGATACGAAGAAGAAAAACAAGAAGAAGAACAAGATCGACTTTGAAGAAGACAATGACAAGACACGACGAAATCGTCTTCGCGTATGAAATCTCAAAAGTCGAAGCCTGAATTCACCTATATGAACCGCAAACGAACAATCGAGAATAGATGTCCTCTCAAAGGAAAGAGAAAACGCAGTAATAAAGAGCTACATAGCGAAGTGAAGACATTGCAATATCAGAGCGATGACAAGGTATCTACATACACTATTTACAGAAGCGCAATCCAAAATCGAGTAAATAAAACCACGTCGATCATCCCGTGGTGCAGACTGTTCAGATTGCACAACCGTTAGATCACGAGCATGATATCGCGGTGCGGGCAAGCGCTGGCGAAGCCCATTGGTAGATTATCGGACATTTGTAACGAAGAAGAAAGAAGAAAGAACGTCACGCTGTGCAGCGGTATTTCTGAGAGTGGAGTGGCGTCCGGCGCATCTGAAAGCAAGCATCGGGGTGTTTTGTCATGATACTGCTGTTTTCCGTACATTTGGCTAGAGGGAAGTGTTCGTACGCTGAGTAAGGGGACGTAGTATTTTTCCTATAGACAGCGATGCTCGATGCTGGTGGAGTAGGAGCATAACACGCCTGACTGGGGAGGTTCGGAATTTTCATAACAAAAGGCTGTTTTTCTTTACGGGTCTTGGTCGTGTGGTATGGAAGAAACTTTAGGGGGGTGAAGATGTTAGCGATTGGAATGGAATGGGACGGTGATGGGATGATGGTAGTTCTCAATAATGAGGAAGGTAATGGTGAATTAGTCGTTCGAGGGCGTATTCGATAGGGCAATCTACAGTCAAGAAGCATGGCCTGCATGTCGCAAAGAGCGAGTTGGATTATGATATATGGACAGCGGAAACGAAACCCAATTCTTACTGTGACGCTACACATGATGACTCTGATCTGTGATTTACATAGTCATACCACAAAGCACTGGGCTCGATATTCTTCAGTGCTTCCTCGAAAGTAAGAAAAAACCTGGCGTCCTTGACGTGGAGAGCAAGAGGGAAGACAACCTAGAACGCGGAAATGTTCCCTAACAGTAGGTAGAAAAAAGAAATTACATTATGGAAACAATGAATTATTCAACGTACTAACGCAGAAACTGTTACCTGACTCTCGCTGTCTCATGCTCTTGCACAAGCTTAAATGAGGAGCGTAGAATTGTCAAACAATGTTACACAGGGGTTCGCTGCTCTATAAGATTCCAATGACGGAACTCGAACCAATAGGAGCGTGATTAACTCCTGGGGCCGGTATACTGAACGTACTCTATCGCCCAAGGCTTTTGAAAGCTATCGACAGCTTATCAGGAGCAGCGTCATCACTCAAGCATTCAAGAAAAAGTGGTGTGAAGTCGAGGTCTTTCAGTTCGGAAGTGGTCCTTTTTCCTTTTTAGGCGAATTGTCCTGGGTCTTTGTTAAATTCATGCATCAAGGTGTTGAAGATGGAAGTATAGCCTCGCCTCAACCTGCTCTGGCGAATGCGCAGAAAGGGCGGCTTGCATATCAGCTTCCCATTGCCTGCAGGCCTACCATGCTACGGAGTGAATATTCTGTGCCTCGATTCCGTTGAGACTGTAGAATTTTAAATCCTTCGATCGGCATGAATCACATGAATGTGAACAGAGAAGAACGTCATTCGATATAAAAATTCGTAGCCTAATTTTGTCATACGTTATGCAGATCTGTCATGCAGTAAGGTAAGGTATCAGGCATGTATGGGTTCGCGGAGACACTAGAACGGGCCGCATGGGAGGCTTTTATTACTTCTTCGAAGCCGTTCGAGATCTCTACTGGCTCAAGAGGTTGTCAGTATTCCGTAGCACGAAGTAATTCCTAAAAGAGAAGCGGTGTAGCCCATGCACAGACATTTCCAACCCCCAAATGTTATTGGGGTGGGAGCACAGACGAAGTAAATCATTGGCTTCCGTTCGCTGACGGAAGCCACATAGCTAATCGCGCATGATAACGAGGTCTGCAAATTTACCTGGTTGGCCTGTGTGTAGAAACGTTCGTGGTGATGGGAACAAAGAAGAAGAAAACCACAACATCATCGTACCAGCGCTGTTAGAAATCGAACCTAATATAATATAACTCTTCAACGACTGAAACGGGCATCGCTGAAGAATTTCGAAGGTTTTCAATTAATTAAATGCTGCTACTGCAGGTCAAGGGCAGGCAGAGAAGGAGATTGCGGCATGAACTGAACAATGTGTTATGCAGTAGTCGCAATGCCACGCCGAGGCTTGATCCGATTGAAAGGAAACTGAACTCCATCGACATACACATACTATTGTAGCCTTGCAGTTGTGTATGTGAGACAGTTGCGGAATGGGTCAACGGTCTGTGGCATCAGCTAGGCGACACCCAAGTCGGTATTCAACTACATAGTGTAACATACATGTATCGTAATCAGGTAAATAACGAGCTCGAGTCAATAATACAAGTACTCTGAATGGTCCTCGTGCTGCGATCAGCATTGCTTACCTTGCAAAAGTCGATGAAACTCGGGCAAAAATCTGTGTGCATCACTTGATCCCATGCCATTGGGGATCATATCGTAGTGATGGAAAGTTTGGACCCCACACCTTATCGTTCGCAGAGTTCATACATTATAGGCAAGTACCGCAGCTCTGAGTCTGGGATTGGTATTATCTCGATTGGTGGGATGATATGCCTGAAGTTCCAGCCAAGATTGGTAGCTTGCTTTATCATTTACCGACTTTGGCGAAGAAAGGTCCAGCTTGACTGGAGGCTATCGGCAAGCGAAGGTGGCTGCTA
>JAABUR0100008793.1_pt1 | contig 11550 bp, 10 predicted proteins | sample 5560091 | NCBI WGS metagenome assembly JAABUR01 (sample SAMN10711879, study PRJNA513375) | rock metagenome | isolation source: Antarctica rocks | place: Antarctica: Victoria Land, University Valley sud
TTCTGACCGGGCGCTTCAAGTCGGCCGACGCGCTGGAGGACGGCGACTTTCGCCGCCAGAACGCCCGCTTCTCGGGCGAGAACCTGGACCGCAACGTGGAGCTGGTGGAGAAGGTGGAGGCCCTGGCGCGCGAGAAGGACGTGGCGCCGGGACAGCTCGCCCTGGCCTGGGTGCATGCCCAGGGCGACGACGTCTTCCCGATCCCCGGGACCAAGCGCCGCACCTACCTGGAGCAGAACGCCGCGGCGTTCGAGATCGAGCTGAGCGACGACGACCTGGCCGGCCTGGACGAGGCCGTGCCCGTGGGAGCGGCGGCCGGCGAGCGCTATCCCGACGACCCCGAGAGCTGACCCGGCTCAGGCCCCGGCCTTCACCCGCACGGCCTCTCACGCGGGTGGGTGGCCGGCCCGCTCAGCCCAGGTGAAGCGCGCTGATCGGGCTGGAGAAGTCGTCGCTCCAGACCCGGTCGGCCGGCCTGCTGGCACAGCCGTGCCAGCGCCGGTCTCCTTCCGCCTCGCCCAGGTCGGCGCGGGCGCCCGCCATCACCACCCAGTGCGACGGGATCTTCCCGCGCGGGTGGCCCAGCACGCGCGTGGGCTCCTTCTGGGCCACACACGACAGCCCGGCGTCGCGAGCCAGGTTGCCCAGCACCGGCTCCAGGCTGAGGAAGCGGTTGGAGATGTGAAAGGCGATCACCCCGCCCCGCTCGAGCCGCGAGCGGTACAGGCGCAGCGCCTCGCGCGTGAGCAGGTGGGTGGGGATGGCGTCGGAGGAGAAGGCGTCGGCCACCAGCAGGCCGTAGCGCTTGCCAGCGGCCCGCTCCAGCGAAAGCCGCGCGTCGCCCTCCACCACGCCGAAGCGACCGCGGCAGTCGCGTAGGTAGGTGAACAGGCGCGGGTCGCGGGCGATCCGCACCACCGTGGGGTCGAGCTCGTAGAAGGTCCAGGAGTCTCCGGGCCGGCTGTGACAGGCCATCGACCCCGCGCCCAGGCCGATCACCGCCGTCCGCCGCGTCGCGCTCGCGGGCAGTCCCGCGATCAGCTGCCCCACGGGCCCCGAGGGATGGAAGTAGGTGAGCGGGGTCCGCCGCCGATCCGGCGTGGTGTCCTGGGCTCCGTGGCGCGTGGTGCCGTTCTCCAGGTAGTGCAGTCGCCCGTCGGCCGAGGTGGTCACCCGGTTGACCCCGAAGAAGGAGCGTTCCTGCAGCAGCTCGGTGCCGTCCACGCCGATCGGCAGCGAGCCCGCGACCGCGATTGCGCCGACCGCCAGGCCGAAGCGAAGCGGCCGCCGGATGAAGTTGAGCGCGATGCCCGCCCCCAGCCCGAAGGCGAAGCTCTTGCCGGCGCCCTCGAACTGGCTTCCGCCCAGATCGACGAGAAGCAGCGCACCGGTCACCACCAGACCGATCACCACCGGCAGTCCGAGGTCCAGGTAGCGCGCATAGCGCCCCGGGGGGATCCGCGGCTTGCGCCACGGCAGGCACAGGCAGGCGCCCACCAGCGCGGCCGGGTACTCGGGCACCGAGTCGAAGACGGCCGGTACAGCGATCGCCACCAGCGCCCCGCCGGCCACCCCGCCGGTGGCCACCAGCAGGTAGAAGCCGGTGAGATGGCGGGCCGCCGGCCGGTCGCGGGCCAGCTCCCCGTGGCACACCATCGCCGCCACGAAGAAGCCGATCAGGTTGATCGGCATGACCGCCCACAGCGGCTCGCGGGCCTCCACCAGCAGCAGGATGATCAGGAGGATCGCCACGCCGGGCAGGGCAAAGAGCATCGCCCGATGCACGCGCTCCGCGGTCGGGGAGGTGGAGAAGGCGGCGATGAACGACGCCAGGTAGAGGGCCAGCGGCAGCGCCCACAGCAGCGGCACCGGGGCGATGTCGATGGTCAGGAAGGTGGTCAGGCCCAGCATCAGCGCGGAGGGCACCAGCGCCAGGCCGACCCAGCGCAGCCTGCGCCGGCGCGACGGCGGCCCCTGGTCGAGCGCGGCCCGCGCGGTCTCGGCCGCGCCGCCGGCCGCCTGTGCGTCCGGCGCCGGCCGGGCGTCCAGCGCCGATCGCCCCCGCCAGACGGCTACCACGCACGCCACCAGCAGCACGGCGAGCACCACGTAGCCCGCCGACCACAGGTTGCCCTGCGCGTCCAGGCGCAGGTTGGGCTCCATCGCCAGGGGATAGGCCAGCAGCCCGACCACGCTTCCCAGGTTGCTGGCCCGGTAGAGGAAGTAGGGGTCGCCGGCCGCGGGGTGGTCGGTGGAGGCCAGCCAGCGCTGCAGCAGCGGTGCGGTGGTGCAGACCACGAAGAAGGGCACGGCGACGGTCACCACCAGCAGGCCCAGCAGCGACAGCACCTGGACGCCCTCCGCGGACGGGCGAAAGCTCTCGGGCACGGCCAGGGGCAGGAAGGGCAGCGGCAGCAGTATCAGCGCCAGGTGCAGCAGCGCCTGGCGCCGCGCGCCGAGCCGGCGCGTGGTCAGGTGGGCGTATAGGTAGGCCAGCAGCAGCGTGGCCTGGAAGAAGACCAGCGACGTGTTCCACACCGCCGGGGTGCTGCCGAACAGCGGCAGCACGAACTTGGCCACCATCGGCTGCACGCAGAACACGAGGCCGGCGCTGGCCATGAGCGCGGCCGAGAAGAGAAGGACCACGGCTAGGAGGTGCGCTCGCCGGCCGGTTCCTCGACCAGCTGGTGGCGCAGACGGTCGCGCAGGTCGGCGAACTGGACCTTCTCGTAGGCGATCAGCGCACAGAGGATGGCGGCGATGAGCGCCAGCGTGACCAGTGCGGGGACCGTCGCGCCAACAGGGATCAGGGCGAGCAGCAGGACGGCCACGACCGCCCGCTGGGAGCTGAAGCGGTGCACGTTGCGCCAGCGAAAGGCCACGTGGGCCATCAGGTAGATCGCGGTCCCGCCAAGCATGGCCGCGGCGGGCACGAGCTTTAGCGGGTCCTCCACGTGGCCGAGCGTCTTCTTCATCCCCAGCGCCACCAGGACGATGCCGGCCACCATCGGGAAGTGCAGGTAGGAGAAGGAGTCGCGCGCGATCCCGTTCTGCTCGCGCCCGGGCTCGGCGTTCGACAGCCGCCGCTCGGCCACGAGCGCCACCACGTCGAAGTACAGCCAGAACAGGGCGGCGGCCACGACCGTCCCCAGGACGGCGGCCGCCACCACGCCGGCGTCGACGTCTGCCTGCGCCCCCGCACCGATGGCCACGATCGACTCGCCCAGGGCGATGATCAGGATCAGCCCGTGGCGCTCGGCGAAGTGGGAGGCCGCCAGCTTCCAGCCGTCCTGGCCGAACAGGTAGGGCCCGCCGGTGTCTACGAGCAGCGCCACGGCCCATATCCCCCCCTGGAGCGCGCCGTCGGCGGTCGAGGCCAGGACCAGCAGGCCGACGCCGTCGCGGTGCTCGTCGCCAGGCCCCACACCGACTTGCGCAGCCCGGGGTCGTCGCGGCTGGCCACCACGAAGAGCACGATCTGTGCGACCCGCACCACGGTGTAGGCGCCCGCGAACAGCAGCCCCAGGTCGTCGAAGGCCTGGAGCACGCACAGCGCCGCGACAAGGAAGGCCGCCATCGCCCCGAAGATCGTGACCCGCACGGTCCCCTCCTCGGGATCGACCACACTGGTCAGCCAGGCATAGCCCACCCACGACCACCACAGCATCCCCAGGATCAGCAGCCCGCGCGCCAGCCCGCCCCAGGTGGGATCGTCGGCCATCAGCGCGGTGCACTGGGTCAGAGCCAGCACGAACACCAGGTCGAAGAACAGCTCGAGCGGGGTGACGCTCTCTCCCGAGCGCATGACCGCGGTCAGGTGGGGGGCGCGGGGCCGGGTGATCGTCGGCACGGGGCGATCTTCGCAGGCGCCAGGCGCCCCGCGGGGCTTGGGCCCTCAGCCCTCCAGCAGCTCCAGCTTCCGGTCGCGCGGCAGGCGCTTGATCCGCGCCTCCTCGCGCATCGCCTCCGAGCGCGAGGCCATGCCGCGCGACCACGCGAGCTCGAGCGGCAGCCGCGAACGCGTGTAGCGGCTGGCCGTGCCGGCCCGGTGCTTGGCCAGGCGCTGCTCCACGTCGGTGGTCCAGCCGCAGTAGAGGCTGCCGTCGGCGCAGCGCAGGAGGTATACGAAGGCGCTCGGCTCGGAGGTCATGGAAACCGTTAGACGGGCTGTTTCGCCGGAGCTCGGTCCGCCGCCGCGCCGGGGGCGTCGAGCTGCTGGCCGATCCAGTCGTCGAGCACCTGCCAGCGCTCGTAGAGCCACGCCACCCGCTTGTCGTGGGACTCGGGTATCTCGGCAGCCGGATAGCGCCAGAAGCGGACGCGAATGGTCGTGCCCACCAGGCTGCCGCGCCAGATGTCCCCCAGCCCGCGCAGGCCGTCGAAGCCGACGTGGCCGCAGAAGACCACGTCGGTGCCCACGGTCTGGTCGAGCAGCGCAAGCGGTCCGCTCAGACGGGGCGGCAGCACGTGGTTCAGGCGGTCGGCCCGCGAGGACAGCTCGGGCTGGCGCTCGGCGATCGCGGCCTTGGCCCGGGCCAGCTTGCTGGCCGTGCAGCGGGTGCCCTCGGGGTAGATGAGGATGCCCTCGCGCGAATCGGGGCCGAGGTTCTCGCCCAGCCGGCGCATCTGGACGGCTTCGGCCTCGGGATCGTCGGAGGCGCGGCGGACGAAGAAGTTCGGCACCCAGCGGGCGCCGATGTCGATCACCGGCAGGCTTTCGAGCTCCTTCTTGATCACGAAGCGAAGCCCCATCCCGTGCGCGCGCCCGGCCGCGTAGTCGGGCAGAGCGTTGTCGATCATGCTCGCGTGGCGCATGAGCATCAGCACGGGCCCCGGGCCGCTCTGGTCCAGGCCCTCGACCTCGAAGCCGACGCCGAACAGCACCCGGATGCCGCCGATGTGGCTGCTCATCCAGTGGATGCGCAGGCCGTAGAGCCAGCGCCGGCGCCGGTCCGAGCCGTAGGAGGTCGACAGCCTGATGGCGAGCATGGCGAGCAGCACGCGCGCCTCGGCGAACAGGAACCACCAGCCAAAGGCCAGCAGACGGATCGCCACCCACGGCTTGCGCCGCTTGAGCCACAGCGTCAGGTCCACCGCTACCGCCACCGCGGCGAGCAGCGGGAACAGCAGCGTTACCAGGACGAGGGCCACCACCTCTATCGAGATGCCCCTGGCGCGACGCACCAGGCGTGCCCCGCGGGGGCCCTCGTCGGGGAACAGCGGCCCGGCCGTGACCCCGTGAACGCGCATAGGTCGCTAGACGCTACGGCCTGTCGTCCTCACGCGCCCAGCACCCCATAACTGCACGCCACGATGCCGACTACAGCTGGGAAGAGAGGCAGGACCAGCGCGGCGCTCAGCGAGCGACGCCCACGGGAGGCGCCGGCAGCATGCCCAAGAGCTCGGCGGGGAGCGCCTCGCTTGCACGCCAGTATTCGAGGCCGACGAGGCGGCGGTCGGAGGGATCGAGCTCGCGCAGGCCGAAGTCGGCCTCGTCCGCGGTCACCGTCGCGGGGTCGTAGCCGTCGAAACGAAGCCATGCGATGTCGGCGCCTTCGTCGTAGTGGCCGTCGATCTTCACGCTTCTGATCCTAGTCGCGCCAGAGCGTGACCACGCGGGCGCCGAGCTCGTCGCCCTGGTCCGGATCGGGCATCGGGGCGGCATGACGCGCCACTGGCTAGGCCACTACGCGCAGGTGGCGGTAGGGCCGGCCGCGCAGGTCGCGGACCACGGCCTCGACCATCCGCTCCTCGTCTCGCACCTGGCCGTCGGTGATCGCGTCGATCAGCCCGCGCTTTCGCTGCAGCAGCTCGGCCATCGTCTCGTCGATCGTGTCGGGGGCCAGCAGGTACCAGGCGGTCACCGCGCTCTCCTGGCCGATGCGGTGCAGGCGGTCCTCGGCCTGGTCGTGGCGAGCGGGCGTCCAGTCGAGCTCCAGGAAGGCGACGTTGGACGCGCGCGTGAGCGTGATGCCCTGGGAGGCGGCCTTCATCGAGCACACCATCAGGCGGGGGCCGTCCTCGTACTGGAAGGCGTCGACGGCCTCGCGCCGCTTCTCGGCCGAGTCGGCGCCGAAGATGTGGACCGCACCGGGGAAGCGCTTCATGACGGCCTTCTGGATCGCCACGTGCTCGGCGAAGACCACCAGCGGCTCGTCGGAGGCCATGAAGTCCTCGATCCAGGCCAGCGCGCTGGGCAGCTTGCCGTCCGCGGCCAGCTGGCGCAGCGAGTTCAGCCGTACGAGCTGCTCGGCGCGGGCGGCGGCCGCCACCTTGGCGTCCATCGTGCGCAGGTCGAGCGGCAGCGTCTGCAGCCACGCGATCACGTCGGACTCGGCCAGCCGGTAGGCCTCCTCGTTGGCGAGCATGACGGGCACGGTCTCCTGGCGCTTGGAGGGAAGCTGGGGGAGCACCTGCTTCTTGGTGCGCCGCACGTAGCAGTGCGCGCGCAGGTTCCAGTGCAGGCGGTCGTCGCTTCCGGCCGCCTTGAAGCGGCGGGCCAGCCGGGCGCCGCTGCCGAACTCCTTCAGCCGGCCGAGCACCCGCAGCTGGGCGATCAGCTCGTCCGGACGGTTGAGGATGGGCGTGCCGGTCAGCGCCAGGCGCAGGGCGTCGTCGGGCAGACGCGAGGCCAGCTCGACGGCCACCTTGGTGCGCCGGGCGCGAGGGTTCTTGACGTAGTGGGACTCGTCCAGGACCAGCGCCTCGGGACCCCGCGCCAGCAGCCGGTCCGCGTGGGCCTCGAGAATGTCGTAGTTGAGAACCACGATCTCGGCCTCGTCGGCCTCCTCGGACCAGCCGGCCCGCGTGCGCCCGCTGAGCACTGCGACGGAGCGGTGGGGAAGCCAGCGGGCGCTCTCGCGCTCCCAGATCAGCTTCATGCTGGCCGGGCAGACCACCACGGCCGGGAAGGCGTCGTCGGCCTCCAGCGTGGCCAGCGCCTGGACGGTCTTGCCCAGTCCCTGCTCGTCGGCGATGAAGGTCTGGCGCCGCTCCAGCGCGTAGCGCACCCCGGCACGCTGGAAGGGGTGAAGCTCGCCGCCCAGCTCGAGGTCGAGCTCGGCGTCGTGGGCGTAGGAGAGGGCCACGGTGCGCGACGCCCGATCGTGCTCGTCGGCGAGGTCGTCCAGCACCCCGCGGGCGGGTTCCTCCAGGCGGACCTTCGGGTGGGCCCACACGAACTCGCCCAGCTGGGGAGCCAGCGCGGGGTCGGCGGGCACGGCCACGCCCCAGGCGGCCTCACGGTTGAAGAAGCGCCCGGGCAGCGCCACCAGATGCGCCTCGGGGAGCTTCTTGAAGGCGCGCGCCGCCGAGTGGTCCCAGACGGTGGCCAGCCTCAGCACGGGCTCGCCGTCCTCGCCGACCTCGACGGTCAGCTCGGCCGCGGGCGGTTGGCGCCCTTCGTCGAGCTCGCGCATGCACGTACGCGCGAGCGAGTCCAAGTCCGTGCCGTCCAGGCGCTCGATCTCGGCGGCGCCGGCGGCGGTGAGGGGCAGCACCAGGCGGTCGTCGGTGACCGCCGTGGCGCCCTGGAGATCACTCGGCGGATCGCCCGAGAGGGTGCGGACCACGAACGCGCCCTCGCCCTCGTGGACCAGCACGGAGACCAGCGCCCGCCAGCGATCCGAGTCGCTCAGCCAGGCCAGCACCTCAGGGTCGGGCGCCAGCACGGGGAAGCGCCCCAGCACGTGCTCGATCGCCTTGGCCGCGCTCGGGTCGGCCGGGACGCGCCAGTGCTTTCGGCGCCAGTCGAACCACCGCCGCGGGAGCTGTTTGACCGCGTGGTTGAGCTCCTCGTCGAAGGGAAAGGCGAAGACCAGCTCCTGCTCGCGGCCCCCGGCGAGCATGGAGACCCGGCCCCGCGCAACTGCCTCCTCGTTGTCCACAGGCTCGGGCATCGAACGGATGAAGACTAGTGGCGGCGCAGGTCCGACCGGGCAGTACCGGGCGGTCTACTTGCGGATCTTCCGGCTGCGCCCGCGTGTAACGCCTCCAGGGACCGCTGGAGGCTGGATGTTGCCTTCGTGACCCTGCTGTAACGAAACGCCCGGCACACCGACCGTCGTGCCGAGTGCGGGTCGCGAAACCAGCCTTCAGGGCCGGAAACGCGACCCGCACCCGGAGGTCCTCGTCGCGTCGGATGGGCACCGGGCCGTACGCGACCGGCCACAGGCCCGGCCAAGCGCGCGACTGCGATCCCGAACGTCATCGGTGCACTTGCGGTGGTGAGGCCCAAGGCCGGCACGGTCACGCTGAAGATCAAACCCTCCAAGGCCGGTAGGGCACGACTGCGGGCGCGGAGGAAGTTGAAGGTCAAGCCGCGGGTCACCTACAGGCCCAGCAGCGCGAAGTCGGTGGTCACGCTTACCCAGAAGGTCACTCTCCGCAAGGAAGTAATGGAGGGTGACGGCCAGTCGTCCAGGCCGCTGCCCCGACGGCCCGAAGCGGCGCGCTACTGCGGTGGGGTCGCGCCCCCCGTGCATGGGTCGGTGACCATGCCGTCAGGGGACGGCACGCCCTTGGACGAGGGAGGCCGCCGGGCCCACGGGCATCATCCTGGCGGGCGCGCCGGCCGGTGCATAATTTCCCGTTATCGAGCGTAAGGGGGTATCCATCTAACTCAGGTAGCGTGCGTGGGTGCCTCCGATCGCGGGCCGTGACTACCCGGGGTCCTACGCCGAGCTGCTGGCCTGGTTCCCTGACGATGAGGCGTGCCTGGACTACCTGGACTGGCTGCGCTGGCCGGGGGGCTGGCGCTGCCCCGCGTGCGCGGGGCAGCGGGGCTGGGTTCTGGCCAGCGGGCGTCGCGAGTGCGCGGCCTGCGGACGGCAGGCGTCGGTGACCGCGGGGACGATCTTCCACCGCACGCGGACGCCGCTGACGGTGTGGTTCGTGGCCGCGTGGCAGATGACCAGCCAGAAGCACGGGATCTCCGCGCTGGGCCTGCAGCGCGTGCTGGGGCTGGGCTCCTACCAGACGGCGTGGGCGATGCTGCACCGCTACCGCGCGGCGATGGTGCGCCCCGGCCGCGAGCAGCTCAGCGGGCAGGTCGAAGCGGACGAGACCTATGTCGGGGGCGAGGAGCCCGGCGTGAGCGGCCGCCAGACGGCGACCAAGGCGATCGTGGCGATCGCCGTGGAGGTGCGCGAGCCGCGCGGGTTCGGCCGCGCACGGTTGCGCTGCGTGCCCGACGTGTCGGCGGCGAGCCTGGTGCCGTTCGTCTGCGACGTCGTGGCGCCCGGCGCGGTCGTGCTCACCGACGGGTGGGGCGCCTACAACCCGCTGCCCGATCACGGCTACACGCGCAACAAGACGGTGATCTCGGCCAGCGGCGACCCCGCGCACGTCGCGATGCCGGCCGTGCACCGCGTGGCCTCGCTGCTCAAGCGCTGGCTGCTGGACACCCACCAGGGCGCCGTGGGCCCGGAACACCTCGACGCGTACCTCAACGAGTTCAGCTTCCGCTTCAACCGCCGCAACTCCCACCGCCGCGGCATGCTCTTCTACCGCCTGCTCGAGCAGGCCATCGCGACCGACCCCGTCACCTACCGCGATCTGGTCGTCGACCCGCGCCCCAAGCCCCGCCGGCCCCTACCCCCGGCCGGCCGCCGCGCCAACCCCTCCAGCCTCGCCCAGCCCCCAGCCGACCGGCCCTGGCGCCAGCCCACGCCAGCCGCTTCGCCACAGCCAACATCAACCTGAGTTAGATGGATACCCCGTTCGTCACAAAGAGCGCAACGTCTGCGATCGGCTGCAGCTGCTCGCGAGCGAACTCGACCGGACGTGGCCTGACGCGGCCGGCTCGCTCAGGGAAGGCCTCGAGGACACGCTGACGTTGATGCGGCTCGGGATCACCGGCAACCTCGCCCAGACGCTGTGCTCGACGAACCCGTGCGAGTCGATGATCGAGATCGTCCGCTACACGCAGCGCAACGTGAAGCACTGGAAGGACGGCGACATGCGCAAGCGCTGGACGGCCGCCGGCATGCTCGTCGCCGAGCAGCAGTTCCGGCGGATCATCGGCTATCGTGACCTCGCCAAGCTCGTCATCGCCGTCGAACGCCACGCCATTCTCACCGCCCCCAACGACCACGTCCACCAAGAGATCGCCGAGCCCGTTACCGTCTAACCATCAACCCCGAGGATCGCCGCCGAAGTTCCACGACGATCCGGACAACCTCCTCACCTGCCTTTGCCGGGGCACGGGCACTGGGTTCCCCCCTGTTCGAAGGCCACGCCTGGCTACCAGCGCCGGAATTACCTGACCAGTTACGACGGTTACACAAGCACGGGCCATCTCGCTCCGTGACTCGACCAAGGAGGTCGCGTGCAGTTCGACAAGACCGACACCGCACTCGTCCTGACCGATCCACAAAACGATTTCCTCAGCCCGGACGGCGCCGCATGGGAGCTGGTCGGCAAGAGCGTCCAGGAGAACGGCACCATCGAGCACGTCGAGCAGTTGCTCGTCGGCGCCAAGCAGGCCGGCTACGAGGTCTTCGTTTCCCCCCACTACTACTTTCCCCACGACCACGAGTGGGACTTCGGCGGGACGCTGGAGAACAAGATGCACGAGATCGGCATGTTCGACCGTCCGGGTCCGCTGAACCTCGACGGCTTCACCGGGTCCGGTGCCGACTGGCTGGAGCGGTACAAGCCCTACCTGCAGGATGGCAAGACCATTGTGTGCAGTCCTCACAAGGTCTACGGACCCGAGCAGAACGACCTCGTCCTCCAGCTGCGCAAGCGCGGGATCAACAAGGTGCTGCTGGCAGGGATGTCGGCCAACCTGTGCATCGAGAGTCACCTGCGTGAGCTGCTCGAGCAGGGTTTTGAGGTCGCCGTCGTCGCCGATGCCACCGCTGCGGCGCAGCACCCCGAGATGGGCGACGGCTATGCAGCAGCGCTCACCAACTTCAAGTACATCGCTGGTGCAGTCCTGTCGACGGATGAGGCCGTGCGAGCACTGACCGCCTGAAAGGCACCTATCGGCCCCTCACGCCTTCGGCTCAACCACGTCGACGAGGGGTGCTACCCCACCATGACGATGAGTCCAATTGCCACGTCCCGCTCGTATGCGGATCGGCCCCTCGGTCGGGGGGACTACAACGGGCTTGTTGCCAGCTACAACTTGTGAGCCGAAGGGGGTATCCATCTAACTCAGGTAGCGTGCGTGGGTGCCTCCGATCGCGGGCCGTGACTACCCGGGGTCCTACGCCGAGCTGCTGGCCTGGTTCCCTGACGATGAGGCGTGCCTGGACTACCTGGACTGGCTGCGCTGGCCGGGGGGCTGGCGCTGCCCCGCGTGCGCGGGGCAGCGGGGCTGGGTTCTGGCCAGCGGGCGTCGCGAGTGCGCGGCCTGCGGACGGCAGGCGTCGGTGACCGCGGGGACGATCTTCCACCGCGCCGGCCCCCGATCCCGATGGTCCGCCCGTGACGTGTCGCGACTACAAGTGCACCCAGGCCGGCGCGGAGGTCGCACCTCGGTCTCGCGGGGGGTCAGGCCAAGGCGGTCGAGCGCATCGGTGCGGAAGGTGGCGACCTCCTCCT
>JAABUR0100008797.1_pt1 | contig 11548 bp, 9 predicted proteins | sample 5560091 | NCBI WGS metagenome assembly JAABUR01 (sample SAMN10711879, study PRJNA513375) | rock metagenome | isolation source: Antarctica rocks | place: Antarctica: Victoria Land, University Valley sud
CTTCGTGACCGCGCGGCGCCGACGCTGAGCCAGACCTTGGTCTGGATGGGTTTCCTGGTCGGCACCGTGCTACTGGTCTGGTCGTATTCGTACGCCGGCACCCACGATCGAGGCCATGTGCACCTGGGGCTGTTCGTGGCCGGCCTGGCGGTGTTCGTCGTTCCCGCCTTCGTGCGCCTGACCGCGGCCGATGCCTCACGCGACGAGCGCCTGGCGATCGTCGCCGCGCTCGGGCTGTTCTTCTTCGTGCCGAAGTTCCTGCGCGACCCGACGATGCCGCTCTTCTTCGACGAGCTCGGGCACTGGCGCCAAGCGCAGGAGGTTCAGGCGACAGGGACGCTGTTCCAAGCCAACGGCATCGTGCGGATCGCGCAGTTCTTCCCTGGACTGCACGCACTCACCGCGGCTCTGCAGAACCTGAGCGGACTCTCGACTTTCCAGGTCGACGTGACGCTCGTCGCTCTCTTGCACGTCATCGGGCTGTTCGGGATTTGGGTCCTCGCGCAGAGCCTGTGGCACTCGGATCGCGTTGCTGCCGTCGCCGCCGGCTTGTATGCGCTGAACCCTAGCTTCATGTTCTTTCACTCGCAGTTTGCCTACGAGTCGCTGGCCATCGTGTTCCTCATCTGGACCTTGGCCGCCGTCGCGTCGGCGCAGGCGGCCGAGGACGATCGAGCGGTGCGCCTGGGGTGGTTCGCCGTGGCGCTCATGCTGGCCGCGGCTTGCATCGTCACGCACCATCTCAGCAGCTACATGCTGGTGGGGATCCTGCTCGTGACGACCGCGGTCACGGCGGTGCGCGCCCGTCGTGGGTCCGAGCGCAAGGACAACGCCTGGCTGACCGGCGGATTCACGCTGGTGGTTGCAGCGGGAGCCGCTGCCTGGATGTTGCTGATTGCGTCGGACACCTTCGCTTACCTGTCCGCGAACGTTACGGGTGGCGTCAGGGAGGTCGTGAAGCTGATTGCGCACGAGCACTCGGCGCGCCGCCTGTTCCTCGGGAGCTCTGCTCCGCTGTATGAACGCATCAGCGCTTTTGTGGCCCCGGCGATTGTCGCGTCGGCAGCGGTGTGGGGCGTTGTGCTGCTGCGCCGGTCACGGACCCGGTGCTCGTCTGTCGGCCTTGCCGTGGCGGGCGTCGGCCTGCTGTACCTGCCCTCGGCCGCTTTTCTCTTCTCACAGGCCGGCAACGAGGGCGCGCGGCGGAGCTGGAGCTTCACGTTCATCGGCCTCTCCCTCCTGGGTGCGAGGGCAGCTGTGTCGCTGCGCCAATCTGCGGCGGGCCGACCGCGCCTGGCTCGCGGGGCGCGCGTCCTCGCGCTGTGCGCCGCGGTCGTCATCGTCATGGTCGGCGACAACGCTGCCGGCGTCAACGACGAGTACCGGTTTCCCGGACCGTACGTCTACGGGTCCGACGTGCGGTCCTTGACGGCAGAGCTGCTCGACACCACACGGTGGTTCGCGCGTGTGTACGGACCCCGTCGGCAGCTCATCGCCGATCGCTCAACCGGCACGGCGTTCACGGCCTTCGGACACGAGGACCTCGCCGTGCCCTACGCCGGCCTGCCCGTGTGGCGGCTGTTCTTCTCGGCTCGGCTGCCCGACGCGCCGCTGCTCAGGCGCTTGGCGCGGGCGGGCGAGGAGTACCTGGTCATCGATCGGCGGATGGCGACCCAGACGCCGCGGATCGGCTTCTACTTCGACCCCGCCGAGCCGCTCGCCTTCCGGCGCGACGTCCCTTTGCCGCTCGCGGCGATCACCAAGTTCGACCGGCTGCCCTGGACCATCAAGGTCTTTCAGAGCGACAACCTGGCCATCTACCGCCTGAACTTCGCGGCGCTCGCAGAACAGCCCGCCGCGCAACTCTCGGGGCGCGGGCGATGAGGGGCGGCGGGCTCAGGACACGGTGGCCGTCGCTCGGCCGGCGCGCGGCTCAGCCCGGCGTGCCGGGTCCGTCGCCGGGCGGCTCGACGAGAGACCGGCTCGGCGCGAGGGCGCTTCTGACCGTTCCGCCCTCGACCGTGGGTCTGCTCGGCGCTGGTGCACTGATGACCGTCGCGGCGTTCCTCCCGCTCGAGCCGCTGCGTGCCGTGATCGTGGTGCCGGTTGCTCTCCTGGCCCCCGGAGCAGGTGTCTTGCTGCTCACTCTGGGACCGCGACGTCGACTCGACGCGCCGATCGCCGTCTCGCTCAGCGCGCTCTTGAGCATGGCCACCTACGGCCTGCTGTCGCTTGCGCTTTACGCGGCATCGGTCAAGCTCACGCGAGCCAACCTGCTCGTCAGCACGGACGCGCTCATCGCGGTTCTCGCGTTCGGCGTTGAGCTGGCTGACACGTCATCGGTGAGTGGCTATCGCCGCGGCGCGCTCGGCGGCCGGGTCCGTCGGTCGCTGAGCAGCGCCCGCCCGGGGCTGCTGTTCGCGACCCTGATCGCGATCGTCGTCGGCGCCGTGGCCGCGACTCTCAGCGCGCTGCCGGGATCCGCACCGACGCCCTACAGCGCCATCTACCTAACCGGCAGCTCAGCGCACATCGACAGCAGCCAGACGATCTTGGAAGGGCGGGCGGCGGTGGTGCACGTGGGAATCGCCAACCAGACGGGCCGGTCCCGCTCCGAGCGCCTGGTCTCCTACGTCGATCTGCGCCGGGGGTCGCAATCGACGGACGTCGCCATCCCCGCCGGCGGCAAGGTGGTCAGGACGGTCCGCGCCCCACTTCCCCGGGACGGTTGCCTGCACCGGCTGAGCGTCAGCTTGGCGCCGTCCGGCCGCACGGCAGAAGAGCATTCGATCGACGTCTGGGTTCGTGCCGCCGGTCCCTCTATCCCCCTGTGCCTTAGATGAGGGCCCCGGCGGGGATGGGTGACCACGAGGCGAGCCGCCGCTCGCCAGTGCGTCAGCGGGCGGCGCGCATCCGCGTCCTGCCGGCTCGCCTGGCGGCGGATTCGCTCCTGCGCAACAGCGCCTACATCATGACGACCTCGCTCGTCAACGCGCTGCTGGGCTACGTCTACTGGGTGACCGTGGCGCGCACGTACTCGGCCCGCGACATCGGTGTGGCGACGGCGCTCATCTCGGCGATGATCCTGGCGTCCGTGATCTCCGACCTCGGGCTCGGTTCGGCCCTCGTGGCGCTGCTGGCCGGGCGAGGCGCCGGGCGCGACTGGTCTCTGACCGTGAGCTCTGCGCTGGCGACCGGCGTCGCAAGCGGCGTGCTCGCCGGCGCCGTTCTCATCGTCCTCCTGCCGCTCCTGTCGGACGCGCTCTCGGTCGTCGACCGCAGCGTTGGCTACGCGGCTCTGCTGCTAGCCGGTGTCGCGCTGTGGACGCTGGCCACGCTCGTCGACGCCGTCTTCGTCGCCGAGCGCGCCGCCGGCAAGACGCTCGCCCGCAACTGCGCCTTCGCGGTGCTGAAGATCGCCCTGGTCCTGATCTCGGTGCTGTTCTTCAGCACGGGCCCGGGCGGCATCTTCGCTTCGTGGGTCGTCGCGTCGGGCGTTACGGCGCTGGCCGCGCTCGTCGTGCTCGTACCCAGGCTGGGGCGGAGCTTTCGCCCGGTCTCGCGCGGGCTTTGGCGGGAGGCCAGGTCGATGGGGAGGGCGATGGGAGGACACCACCTGATCAACATGGGCGGCCTACTGCCCATGTACGTGCTGCCGCTGCTCGTCGTCGGCCGGCTATCCGCGCCGGAGAACGCGTTCTTCTACATCACCTGGATGCTCGCCAGCCCATTCTTCATGGTGTCGCCCGCGGTGGCGTCCGCCCTGTTCGCCGAGGGCTCGCATGACGCGGCGCAGCTGTGGCGCAAGGCACGTGCCGGCGCGCTCGCGATCGGGCTGCTCCTCGGAGGGCCGATGCTGGTCTTCCTCGCTGGCGGCGGCTGGATGCTCGGCCTGTTTGGGCCCGAGTACCCCAGCCACGGAGTGGTGCTGCTGACTCTCCTGGTCGCCTCGGCTGTCCCGGATGCCGTCACCAACATCGCCGTCAGCATGCTGCGCGTCAACCGCCGATTGGGCTCCGCCGCCGCCCTCAACATAGGTATGGCGATCTTTGTTCTCGTCTTCAGCTGGCTTCTCCTGCCGCGGCTGGGGATCGCGGCCGTCGGCTGGGCGTGGCTGATCGCCCAGAGCCTGGGCAGCGCGGCCGTTCTCATGCCTGCGCTCGCCGCGCGGCGGCGTCGGCCAGGCCCCCTCGGCAGTCAACGCTCGGTCCGCCCGAGGGCGGGTACCAGCGATGCGTGACGGTCTCGACATGGCGCCCGTGCACGTCCCCCACCAGGAGCTTCGGGACGTCTTGGTGCGACGGATCACGCCCCGCAATCTCGCCGGCCTTTGGCGCTACCTGCGCCTGCGCCTGCGCTTCCGCAGGCTGCGCGTCGGCCTCTTCTATCTCGACCGCGGCGCGGACTTCACCGTGGGCCCGAGCGCGAACGTCCGTTTTGGCCGGCGCGTGCGCTTCATGCGCGACGCCACCGCAAAGCTCTACGGAACCGTCACGATCGGGGACGACGTGTTCTTCAACCGCGGCTGCCACGTGGTCGTCCATAGCCGCCTTACGGTCGGTGCGCACTGTCTGTTCGGCGAGCTCGTCTCCATCCACGACGAGGCGCATATCCCTGGCGCCGACGATCGCCCCTTGGCGTCGCGAGGCCTCGTGGCGCGCCCCATCACGCTCGGTGACAACGTCTGGGTGGGCGCTAAGACGACCATCCTGAGCGGGGTGCACATCGGCGACAACGTCGTCATCGGCGCCAACTCCGTAGTTACGCGCGACATCCCGTCAAATACGGTGGCGGTTGGAGCACCCGCCCAAGCGCTCAGGCGGCTCTGACTCCTGATGGCCAAGACGCATCCACTCACAGCGTCACCCGAGGCTCTACGCATCTGCGTGGTCGGCTCGGGCACCCGGTTCTTGAGCGGGATCAGCTACTACACCAACCGTCTGGTCGATGCCCTGGCGCCGCGGCACGACGTCTCGGCGATCCTGATGCGCCGGCTCCTACCTCGATGGCTGTATCCGGGGCGCCAGCGCGTCGGGGCCGCCCTCAGCCAGCTGCGCTATCCCGCGGGAACGCCGGTCTTTGACGGCATCGACTGGTACTGGATCCCCAGCCTGCTGCGCGCGCTGCGCTTCCTGCGCGCGCAGTCGCCGCAGGTGGTCGTACTGCAGTGGTGGAGCGGGACGGTCCTGCACTCCCATCTCGTCCTCGCTGTGGCCGCCCGGATGCTCGGAGCGCGGGTGGTGATCGAGTTCCACGAGCTCCTCGACACGGGGGAGGCGCGGCTGGCGCTCGCCGGCGCCTACGCGCGCGCGGTGGGCGCCGCGGTCGTGGGTCTCGCGCAGGGTTACGTGGTGCACTCCGAATTCGATCGCGCCGAGCTCGCGAGCACCTACGCCACCCGGGACAAGCCGGTGGAAGTGATCGCTCTCGGGCCGTTCGATCATCACCGCGCAGAGACGCCCGGCGAGGTCACGCGCACCGCCCCGGCCGACGCCTGCAACCTCCTGTTCTTCGGGACGATCCGTCCCTACAAGGGGCTCGAGGACCTGATCACGGCCTTCGACTCGATCGCGCCGGACGACATCGGGCGCTACTGGCTGACCGTGGTCGGCGAGACGTGGGAGGGCTGGACAGCTCCGAGCCGGATGATCGCCGCCAGCCGCCACCGTGACCAGATCACCTTCGTCAACCGATACGTCGACGACGCGGAGGTCAGCGCCGTCTTCGCCGGCGCGGATGTCGTCGTGCTGCCCTACCACCGCTCCTCGGCCAGCGGACCTTTGCACATCGCGATGAGCCATGGTCTGCCGACCGTCGTCACGCAGGTGGGGGGGCTGACCGATGCCGCGTCGGGCTACGAGGGCGCCGTGCTGGTTCCGCCCCGCCGCCCCGATGTCCTGGTCAAAGCTCTGGCGACCGCCGCCGAGCTGAGGGGTCAGCGGTTCGCCGACCGCCACTCGTGGGAGACGACCGTCGGAGGCTTCGAGAATCTCTTTGCGCGCATGGGGATCCCCGGGCAGGTCGCGGCATGAGCCACGAGCCAACGCCTGCGGCGGCCGTCGCGGAGACGACTCAGCCCCTGCGTGTCCTCATGCTGTCGGATTTCTACGCGCCGGTGATCGGAGGGCTCGAGCGTCACGTCCAGACGCTCGCTCACGCGCTCGTCCGTCGAGGCCACCACGTGGCCGTCGCCACCCAGCGCCATCCCGACGCCGCCGACTTCGAGCTCGACGGCGCGGTGCCGATCCACCGGATGCAAGGGTGGAACCAAGCTCTGGCGGCGGCCTACATGAGCGTCGAGCGGCCCTTTCACCCCACGGCGCCCGATCCCGGGCTGATGGCCGCGCTGCGGCGAGTCATCGCCACCGAGCGACCTGACGTCATCCACGCCCATGGGTGGGCGCTCTACTCGTATCTCGCGCTCAAGCGCCGGCTCGGGATCCCGCTGGTGGTCTCGCTTCACGATTACGGCCTGGTCTGTCCCAAGAAGAGCTACCTGCACCAGGGGAGCGAATGCAGCGGGCCCGCGTACCCCAAGTGCGTCCCGTGCGCCTCCGGGCAATACGGGTTCGCCAAGTCGCTCGCCGTCACGACCGGACTGCACGCCAGCCGTCGCCTCCACGCGCGCGTCGATCGCTTCATCGCCGTCAGCCAGTCCGTCGCCCGCGCCAGCTGGCGCGGCACACGGCAGCCGCCCGCCGCCACGCAGGTCATCCCGAACTTCCTGGCCGACACAGCGGAGGAGTCCGGGCGGGCCGTCGCGCGTCCGTCGTTCCTACCGAAGCGCGACGGCTACCTGCTGTTCGTCGGTGCGCTCGCCGGCCACAAGGGACTCAACGTGCTGCTTCGCGCCCACGCCGTGATGCGCCAGCGCGTTCCGCTGGTCCTGATCGGCACGCCCCAGCACGACACCCCGGCGGGCTTCCCCGCCGACGTAGTCGTCGCCCGCGACGTGCCACACGACCAGGTGATGGCGGCCTGGCAAGGGTGCGCGGTGGGGGTGGTGCCGTCCCTCTGGCCGGAGCCATGCGCGACCACCGTCCTGGAGGCCATGGCCTGCGGACGGCCAGTCGTGGCCTCGGACACCGGCGGGTTGCCCGAGGTCGTCGAGGACGGACTGACCGGGCTTGTCGTCCCGCCCGCTCGCCCGGAGCCGCTCGCCGCGGCGCTGGACCGGCTCGTGGCCGACGCGGGGCTGCGCGAGCGGATGGGTCAGGCGGCACGCGAGCGCGTCCGCGGGTACACCGATTCGGCGGTCTCAGAGCGGATCGAGCGCGTCTACCGAGACGTCGTGCGACCACCGACCACGGCTGGTGTGGCACGCACCGGCGGAGCCCGAGCCGCCTCTCGACAGCCCGCCGTCTGGCGGGGTGCCGTGCCGACGGCGTATGAACCGGCGCAGACGCAGCCAAAGACCGACGCCTAGCCCGGTGGCGAGGAACACCGCATAGACCCCATCGGGCACCAAGAAAGTCCGGTCGTCGAGCGGCCACAGCAGCGCCAGCCCGCTCTCTGGCTCGGCGAGGTCTCGCACGAAGTGCGCACCCAAGCCGATCAGCACCCCGAGGCCAGCCTGCTGGGCACGCTTCCATGGGCGCCCGCCGGCGCTGAGCGTGAGCACGAGGGTCATGACGAGCAACAGAGTGAGCAGCGAATGCGGATAAGGCCGTGCGGTGCCCTCGGTGATCGACAGATCACCGAGGTACTGCGGCACGTGATCGAGGTCGATTAGGACCGAGCTCAAGAGAAGCGCCCGAGCCAGGGTCACATCGACGGCGGTACCGAGAGCACCGATGACGATCACCGCCGTCGCCAAGTGCGCAAGCTCGTCGAGCGGCCCCGCAACGAGCGCCGGGCGCGCCGGCACCGGCGCGATTGCGTCGACCGCCGCGATCAGCCCGAGAGCGAGTACGAGCACGATCGACGGGAGCTGATATGAGCGATGCCGGTGCGCCGCAGGCGCCGAGCAGCGCTCGAGGTCGTGCACCGCCGGCACCGCCTCCGGCGCCCGTGGAGATGCGAGCGAGTTGGCTCTGTGGGGCATCATGTCCCTTGGTCAGGCGCTTTCCCTGCGCCGAATGATCTGACCTGCCGTCCGTGCGACTGCGCGAGAGCGAGCGCGCACTCTAGTGCGGGGTGCGCGCGTTTGGCAAGGAGTCTCCCTTTGGCGAGGAGTCTCCGGTCAACGCCGTTACGCGGCGAACCACCGATGTTCGCGCTCGACCAATCGCGATCCGGAGCGACCCCGCCGGCGAGCTGGAATCGGGCGCGTCCTTCTCGGTCGCGAGGACGCCGGGCGTGAGCCCGGCCAGTCCGGAGGCGATGACGAGCGGTCGGCCGGAGCCCTCGATCGCCGCGCCGAGCGTCGCGAGGTAGCCAGACATGTTCTGCTGTTCGACGTCGAGTCCATCAGCCAGCGTTTGCACCGGCGTCTCACCGCGACGCTCGAGGAATCGACGATCGGGGTCCGCGTCCGCGGAGCTAGGACGCCGTAAGTGGGTGCTCGGCGGTGCAGGAAGCCGCGACGGCGACGCACACCGTCGCGAGGATCAGCGCCGCGTTGCGGAAGATCGCTCTCTCGGCTCGCGCGCACCCGGCTCCCGAGAGCCACTACGCGCCGGACGGCCCCCGGCTGGTTGGCGCGCTACTCGAGGGGGGCGCGCCGAGACGCTCGACGAGCTCGGCGCTGGCGCCCTGTCGGGCAGGTTCGTGTGCGATCGGCCTCGCGTGAGCAGCTGATCGACCTGAGCGAAGAGCGTGCAGTCCTCAAGGCTGGAGCACTGACAGGCGACGGCGTCCGGCAGCCATCGCCTGACCACCCCGACGCGCTCGATGAGCGCCTCGAGCTCGGGCAGTTTGCGTTCGGAGACCCGGCGCAGGCGCATGATCGCGGCCGGTCCTTAAACGGGGAGGATCCGAGCACTTCACTGACCTCCTGCAGCGACAGGCCGGCCCGCTGAGCTGTGTGGATCACGGCGAGGCGGCGCACCGCCTCGGCCGGGTAGCGGCGCCGGCCGCCGACCCGCTCGGCTCGGGGCATGACGCCCACCTACTCGTAGTAGCGGATCGTCGAGGTCGGCCGGCCCGCGCCAACTCCCCGATCGTGAGCTCTGCGGGTTGAGCCTGTGCCATCGCGACTTGACCTCAAGTCATGTTGAAGAGCGACGATAACGGTCGGCAACCTCGGTCCGACGCGACGGAGGACAGTTGGAGTTCGTGATCGTGCCACTCTGGCACCGTGCTCTCTGGCGAAAGGCGACCTCGCCGCGCGGCGCGAGCGCTGGCTGCGCTTTGCCGATCGCGCCTTGTCGGAGAAGGAGCTGACTGAAACCGGCGCTCCACGCTTTCGAAGGCTCGAAAGCGTGGAGAGAGAGAGAGCTGCGGGAGCTCGCTGCGCCCGTGCTGCTCGTTCGCCGCCTGGTCGGTAAGGAGCGATGGGGAAGACCTCATTCTTTGAGGTGTGCGCCGAGGGCGACGCCGCGGCGACGGCACGCGCCCTGTTCGGTGAGCCGCCTCCCGCTTCGGCGGGCGCAGGTGACCGCGCCGGCGGGTGGGCGTCCGGACGCTCGCTCTGCTGGTTGCGGCCGCTGTCGCTGAGATCGGAGGGCCGGCCCACGCCGTGACGATCCGTCCGTCGGTCGGATAGGCCTTGGCGACCGCCACGATCGCTGCGTCGAGCGAGCCGTCCGCCGTGGGCGTCGCCGGGGGCGGGCGCGGCGGGTTCGGCACCCAGTACAGCGCCTGGCGGGTCATCTGCACGACGCGCGCCACCGCCGCCAAGGCGTAGCCATCGGCGACCAGCCCACCAGACCGAGCGACGCGCACGCTCACTGCCAGGTCCCCAAATGGTCTTCCCCCGGTTTCGAAGATCACCTTGTGGGAGCGGTCGCTTGCAGTGGCCCGGTGTGGACGCTTGAAGTGGCCCACCTCGCGCTGGTTGATGTTGAGCTTGGGATGGTGGCAGACGGTGGCGCTGGGGTCGCGCGGAGGTGTCGCCCGTAGGGCGGCGCCGGAGCGCGATCCCAGCGCCACGCGCGCGTTCCGGTGGGCCCTGGGGTCAGGGGTTCTTGCGGGTGAGGCCGTGCCGGAAGCGCCAGGACTCGGTGCCGGTGTCGATGATGTGCGCGCGGTTGGGTGAGCCGGTCGACGACGGCCTTGGCCAGCCGGGCGTCGGGGAACACCTTCGTCCACTCGCCGAACGGCAGGTTTGTGGTGACGATCAGCGAGCCGCGCTCGTGGCGTTCTGAGAGCACTTGGAAGACCAGCTCGGCGGCACCTTCGGGCAGCGCGAGGTAGCCGAGCTCGGCGACGACCAACAGTTCGACGCGGGCGTAGCGGGCGACGACACGTGCGAGCTCGCGGCGGCTGTCGGCCTCTTGGAGCTCGTTGGCCAGGCCGGCCAGCGTGGTGAAGCGAACGCGCCGGCCGGCGTGGCAGGCCGCCGCGGCGAGCGCGATCGCCAGATGCGTCTTGCCGGTGCCCGAGTCGCCGACGAAGATGACCTGCTCGCGGTCTGAGTCCAGCCGCCTTCGGCCAGCGCGGCGATCGTGGCCTGCGGGACCTTGGGGTTGTCGTCGAAGCGGAACTCGTCCAAGCGCTTGAGCACCGGGAAGCGCGCGTCGGGCAGCCGTCGGCGCTTGCGGCGTTCGGCGCGCTCTTGCTGTTCGGGTTCGAGCAGAGCGGCGAGGTAGGCGACCGGCGTCTGCTGCTCGCGCAGCGCCTCGTCGGCGAGCTGGCGAAAGCGCCGCCGGACGGTCGGCAGCTTGAGCTCGGTGGCGTGCGCTTCGATCAGCGCCTCGAGCGCCTGGGCGCGCGCGTCGCGGCTCATTCGTGCCTCCTGGCGGCCGAGCAGGGCGTCATAGCCACCCAGGTCGGGCTCGGGCCACTCGACGGCGGCCAGGCGGTCGTCCAGGCCGAACAGCGGCTCAGGGTCGGGCCGTTCGGCGCGGCGGGCAAGGACCGCGACCGCGCGCGCGTTCACCGCGCCGGCGGCCAGCGCGCCGCGACAGGCCAGCGTCACCCGGCCAGGCCCGACCTCGTCGACGATGGCGAGCAGGTCGACCATCTGCCGGGCGGCCTCCGAGGCGCCGTGACGCTCGTCCAGCGCGCGCCAGAGCTCGTCGAACGCGTCCGGCCAGGCGCCGTGCTGGCAGGCCTGCGCGAGCGGCAGCGACCCGGCCAGCGCGCCCGGCTTGCGCTCAAGCAGCGGCCGGCGAATCCGTGGCAGACGACGAGGGCTACGCCTTCCCCTTGATCACGCTGCGCCTCGGGATTGCCTACCACCAAGCCATGGCAGACGAATGCGCCGCGATCCAGCAGCAGGCTCCGCCACCCTGCTAAACCGGGCTAACCCCACCGACCCCTTGAGATACGACGCAACATTCAGCGCTGCTCCTCGACTGGCTGAGCCCCAAGTCGCACCTGCCCCGGCCCCGGTTCACCGGACACTTGGGTGAGCAAAGTGATCATGCCATGGCTGGTTGGGCGAGCGCGGCGAGGTGTGCTCGTGCTTCGGTCGGGGTGCGGTAGCCGTGGCGCTCGAGCAGCC
>JAABUR0100008799.1_pt1 | contig 11548 bp, 14 predicted proteins | sample 5560091 | NCBI WGS metagenome assembly JAABUR01 (sample SAMN10711879, study PRJNA513375) | rock metagenome | isolation source: Antarctica rocks | place: Antarctica: Victoria Land, University Valley sud
TGACGCCGTCGAGCGTAACGAACGTCGATTCGACCAGCTTCCTCATGTGAGAACTCCGTTGCTGGTGGACATCGCCGGCGCCGATCCGCGGACCGACCATGACGACCTCGGCGTACGGCTTCAGCGACTCGGGCGTCGGTGGGACGCCGGCCCGCTCGGCGGCCAGCCGATCGAACCGGCGCTCGAACCCGCCCGGCGTGCAGACGAGCAGGTAGCGCGCCGCGGCGGTGCTCAGGTTGCGAGCGTGTGGTGGCTGCCGCGCGGGGCGAAGACGAGCATGCCCGGGCCGGCGGTGGTCAGCTCGTCGCCGAGCTGGAACGTGAGCTCGCCGTCGAGCACGTAGAACGCCTCGTCGAAGTCGTGGTGGTGCAGCGGCGGCCCTTCCCATCCGGCCGGCACGGTGTTCTCGATGATCCCGATCGCGTCGCTGCTGTGCTCGCTGCGGAGCAGGACGTCGGATCGCGGTGACTCGTTGGGCATGGTCGCTCCTTCGCGGGGTTCGGTCTATCGGGAGGCCAGCGGGACCTCGTCGAGCACTTAGGCATCAACTCCTTAGACGTCAAGCGTTATGCATCGGACCATGAGCCGCGGCCGACGGGCACCTCGAGGCGCGCCAGGGGGCGGGGACGCAGATCCGCCGCGGGATCGCGACCGTCGCCGAGGCGATGGCCGCGGTCCGGCGCTGAGCGCTCACCAGACGGTGTTCCACAGCAGCTCCCAGGCGAGCGCCTGCGCCGCGAGCAGGCCGAGCACCGGCCGGACCTGGCGGTCGGGCAGGGCGCTCGCGGCGGCCAGGCAGGTCAGCGGGGCGAAGCACAGCCAGATGCGCTCCACCTCCGCCTTGGTGAAGCCGGCGATCGCGGCGATCGCGATCACGGAGAAGATGGCGACCGCCGCGTCGTCGCCCGCGACCAGCGCGCGCAGGCCGAGCCAGGCGATCGGCAGGCCGAGCATGAGCAGGAACGCGGTGGGGGAGCCGGGGAGCCAGAACCAGTACGGGCGGTCGCCGGCGACCCCGAAGCGGTAGACCTGCTCGGTCGCCCGCAGCGTGCCGATCGGGTCGAAGCCGGTGGCCGCCGCGAACGCGGCGTGCAGGGCCAGCAGGACCGCGCCGCACAGCAGGCCGAGCGCGACCATGTCGCGCAGGCCGCCGCGCCGCCAGGCCAGCAGCGCCGCCCACGCGCCGACGGCGAGCAGGGACCACGCGAACAGCGAGCCGATCGCGAGCGCCACGGCGCCCGCCACCCGCGGCCCGAGGCGGGGCGACGCGAGCGGCCAGGCGGCGAGCAGCCCGATCACCGCGTACAGCGCGTCGGCCGACGTGGCGCCGAACAGGAGCACGGACGGCGCGACGGCGGTCAGCAGCCCGGCCAGCCGCGCGCGCCGCTCGTCGACCAGCCGGCGGCCGAGCGCGTAGGCGAGCGGCGCGGCGAGCGCGCCGCCGACGATGCACAGGGCCGCCAGCCGCCCGGGCGTGGTGATCTCCAGCGCGTCCATGACGAGCAGCAGCCCGGGCGGATGCCCGGCCGCGTGGACGGGGAGCGCGGGCACGAGCTCGGCGAAGCGGTCGAGGAAGAACTCGGGCCCGTAGCGCAGCGCGGTCAGCGCGGGCAGGTACTCGTTCGCCCCCTCGAAGCCGGCGGGATCGAAGACGCGCCGCCAGTCGGCCGTGCCGCGGCCGGCCGCGCCGAGCGCCAGCCGCAGCGCGAGCGTGAGGCCGAAGATCCCGGCCGCGAACGCGGCCGCCGGGAGCGTGGGGGAGAGCAGCCGCGGCGCGGCCCAGATCGCGAGCGCGAACAGCGCCGCGGCGACGAGCGCCCACACCGTGACGGCCGGGTCCCAGCGACCGACGAACGGCGGGTACGACAGGCCGAGCTCGCGTCCGTCGTGGCGCGCGAGCCACAGGCCGGCGGCCACGGTGGCGCCCATCGCGACGAACGCGACCGCCGGCACGAGCCGCAGTCGCGCGGTCATCGCCGCCCCGCCGTCAGCGCGCGGTCGTCGGTGCGTGCCATGCTCGCGGCATGGTGCCGCGTGCCGCCCTCGTGCTGCTGCTCGCCCTCGTGGCCGGCTGCGGCTCCGCCGGCCGCGACGAGCTGCCGCGCGCGGCCGAGCCGGCCTCGTCGCCGCCGGCGGCCGCCCGGCCGGACGGCAGGCTCGTGCCGGTCGGCTTCAAGCCCGAGGGCGTCGTCGCCGACCCGCGGACCGGGCTGGTCGCCGTCGGGCTGCGCAGCCCGGACCAGCTCGCCCTCGTCGACGGCGCCGGCGGCGAGGTCACGCGGCGCGTCGCGCTGCCGGCCGCGCCGCGCCACCTGGCGCTCGCGGCCGAGGGCGGGCCGGTGCTGGTCCCGGCGGAGGACGCCGACGCGCTGGTGCGGGTCGCGCTCCCCGGCGGCGCGGTGCAGACGGCTCCCACCGGCCGCGAGCCGCACGACGCCGCCGCGGCCGGCGGTCGGGTGCTCGTGGCGGACGAGTTCGCGAACACGCTGACCGTGCTCGACGGCGACCGCGCCGTCGCGCACCTGAAGACGGCGCGGCAACCCGGCGGCGTCACGCCGCTCGACCACGGCCGCCAGGTCGCCGCCGTCTCGGTGCGCGAGCGCGTGGTCGAGACGTTCGACGTGGCGTCCGGCCGGCGCACCGGCCGCGCGAACGCGGGCGTCGGCCCGACCCACGCCGTGTCCGACGGCGGCAACTACCTGTTCGTCGTCGACACCGCCGGCGGCGCGCTGCTGATCTACCACCTGCGCCCGCGGCTGGAGCAGTTCCGCCGCTACCCGCTGCCCGGCTCGCCCTACGGCATCGCGATCGACAACCGCCGTCATCGCCTGTTCGTCACCCAGACCGAGCTCAACCAGCTGACCGAGCTGACCGCCGAGGGACGCCCGCACCTCGTCGCCCGCTACGCCACGCCGCGCCAGCCCAACACCGTCGCGGTCGACGAGGCGTCCGGGCGCGTGTTCGTGACCGGCAAGGTCGACGGCGTGCTTCAGCTGCTCGACCCCGACCCCGACCTCGACCGCGAGCGGACGAGGTAGAGCGCGCCCGCGACGAGGAACAGCGCGGCGCTCACCAGCAGCCAGCGGGCCGCGTAGCCGTCCCAGGACTCGCCACTCACGCGCGTGTACGTCCCCTCGCCCTTGGCGCAGATGACCGGGAAGAACGCCAGCAGGAGCAGCGCCGAGATGCCGACCGGCACCCGCACGTAGTTGGCCCAGCCGGCGGGCCGGCCGCGCCGGGCGAGCCGGTCGAGCGTCGTGTACGCGGGCCAGAGGATCACGTCGTGGAGCACGATGGCGCCGACGAGCCAGAGCGCGATCCGCTGCCAGCCGCCGAGCTGGAGCGCCTGCAGCAGCGCCCACGCGGCGAGCGCGAGCGCGGCCAGGTGGGCGAGCAGGTGCAGCGGGGATGCGCCGTAGCGGGCCTTCACGCGCGGAAGCTGAGGGCCCCCACCCACTTGGTGTTATGGACACCCGGCAGGCTCGGCACGATGATCCGCGCGGGGTAGCCGTGATCGAGCGGCAGGTCGCGGCCGCCGACCTTCAGCGCCAGCAGCGAGCGCGCGTCGGCGACCTGCCCGCGGGCGAGCGTCGCCTGGCGCAGGGCGCCGGCCGGCTGCAGCGACTCGACGAGCAGCTCGCTCGCGTCCGCCACGCCCGCGCGCCGGGCCAGCTCGGCCAGCGGCACGCCCGTCCAGGTCTGGCGCGTCGACCAGCCCTCGACGCACCCGAGCGTGAGCGTGTGCGTCGACTGGGGCAGCGCCAGCAGCTCCTCGCGGCTCAGCTCCAGCTCGCGCGCGCCGCCGCGCAGCACCAGCCGGTAGTCGGCCCCGACCATCGCCTGGGTGACCTTCGCGCCATCGGCCGTCTTGTTGACCGGAAAGCCGCCCGAGCGCCGCGGGGCGAGGAAGGCGACGCTGCGCGCCGGCCCGCCGATCGACTGGCCGGCGTTGGCCACCAGCAGCGCGACGGAGCCGCCGCCGACCGCGGCGAGCAGCCCGCGGCGGCTGACCGTCGGGGGGTCGGGCCGCAGCGCCAGCGTGTCGCCGTCGGGCTCCTGGCGCGTCTCGGCGAGGCCCTGGCGCAGCGGGGCCAGCACCCCGCGCGAGCGGTACGCCCGCAGCGCGACGGGGACCTTGACGACAAGGTGCACCGCGAGCGCCACCACGAACACGACGGCCGCGTAGTAGTGCGCCTTGACGAAGTCGAAGCGGAAGACGTACCAGTACTGGATGTTTGCGATGCCCGTGGCGAACAAGAAGCCGGTGCTGGCCACGAGCAGGGAGATCGAGAGGCGCTCGATCCCCTCCGCCGGCGTGCGCACCGGCGGGAACTGGAACAGGCGCGGGATGACCGACCACAGCTTGGCCAGGAGCAGCGGGATCGCCACCAGGCCGGCGTTCACGTGCACGCCCTGTGTGAAGGCGTAGAGCCACGAGGGGCCGGTGGGCCAGTCGAAGAACGTCGTGAACGGGACGTCGGGGTTCACCAGCGCGTTGCGCCCGAGGTCGGGCTGGTAGGCGGCGTGGGACAGGAAGCCGGTGAGCGCGACCGCGGTCACGAGGATCAGCAGCAGCGAGCCGAACACCGACGTGAGCCACGGGCCGCGCAGCGGGGACTTCCAGAACTCGGGCCGGAACGGGCCGGGGGGCGGCCTCACCGCGGACGCTCCAACCGGGCGAACCAGCGACCGCCGGCCGCGAAGGTGGCGCGCGGCTCCAGCCCGGCGGCCCGCGCGAGCGGCGCGATGCCGTCCGCCCCGACCGTCGCCCAGCCGAACCACGTGCTGATCGCCGCGCGCGTCTCGAGCCGGACCCGGACGCGCCGGGTCGGGACGCCCGGCGGCTCGGTCTCCACGAGCACTATCCCGCCGGGCGCGATCAGCGCCCGGGCGCGGGCGAGCAGGGCCCCCGGCGCGCCGCCGATGCCGATGTTGCCGTCGAGCAGCAGCGCGCTGCGCCACGTCCCCGCCCGCGGCACGTCCGCGAACACGGAGCGCAGGATCGCCTCGGCGCCGCGGGCGCGGGCGAGGCGGACGGCGACCGGCGAGAGGTCCAGGCCGAGCCCGTCGTGCCCGGCGGCGGCGAGCGCGGCCAGGTGGCGGCCCGGTCCGCAGCCGATGTCGAGCACCGGTGGCTCGGCGTGGGCGAGCACCGCGCGGTCGGTGGCGTCCACCGGCCCCAGCCAGCGGCCCAGCGGCAGCTTCTGCGATCGGCCTTGGGCGATCCGGAAGCGCGCCTCGACGGGCTCGCCGCCCGCGGCGGCGGAGGCGAGCAGGCGCCCGTAGAGCAGCTCCGCGGGCTCGAGCCGGTGGAGGCGCCGTGCGGGGTCGCCGAGCGCCCCGGCGCCGCCGGCGTCTGCCGCCGGCAACCGGCGCTCGATCGCGTCGTGCGCGTTCATGCGGCCGCCAGCGAAGGGGCGATCACCGCGAGCTCCGCCGCGAAGCGGCCCGCGGGCGCCGCGGCCGCCGCCGCGCGCGCCGAGGCGATGTCGTCGACGTCGAGCAGCGGCGGGAGATCGACGGTGCGCAGCCCCAGGGCAGAGAGCCGCGCGCGCTGGGTCGCGCCGGTATGCGGCCGGCTCATCGGCACGCGCGCGAACACGGCGGGATCGGGCTCGCGCAGCCCGATCGACCAGTACCCGCCGTCGGCGGCGGGGCCGAACACCGCCTGCGCCCGCTCGAGCGCCGCGAGGCCGGCCGAGAGCTGCGCGGCGGTGACCTGCGGCGTGTCCATCCCGACGAGGAACGCGGCCGGGCCCACGTCGGCGAACGCCGCGGCGAGCCGCTCGGCGAGGCCGTCGCCGCGCTGCGGGATCACCTCCCAGCCGGCCGGCAGCCAGGCGCCGGGCCGTCCGTCGAGCACGAGCACGCGCCGTCCGGCGCCATCCGCGGCGGCGCCGGCCGCGAGCGTGTCCTGGAGCGCGGCGCGCGCGAGCCGGGCCGCCTGCACCGGCGTGCACGGTGGGCACAGGCGCGTCTTGACGCGGCCGGGCACCGGCTCCTTCGCGATCACCAGCAGCGCCGGCTTCACGCGAGCGCCGCCGCCATGTCGCGCACGGCGCGGACCGTTCCGCGCACCGTGCCGGTGACCTTCGATCGCCCCGCGCGCGGGTGGTAGTCGACGGTGACCTCGTCGATCCGCCAGCCGGCGGACGCCGCGCGCAGGACCATCTCCAGCGGCCAGCCGAACCGGCGGTCGGCGATGCCGAGCTCGAGCAGCGGCTCGCGCCGTGCCGCGCGCATCGGCCCGAGGTCGCGCAGCGGCACGCCCGCGCGGCGGCGCAGCTCCCACGCCAGCACCGCGTTGGCGGCGCGCGCGTGGGCCGGCCAAGCGCCGGGAGCGGGGGAGCGGGCGCCCAGCACGAGGTCGCGGCGTCCGTCCGTCACGGGATCGGCCACGCGGGGAAGCTGCCGGGGGTCGAACGACGCGTCGCAGTCCATGAAGCAGACGACGTCCGCGCGCGCCGCCGCCAGCCCGCTCCAGCAGGCGGCGCCGAAGCCGCGCCGCGGCTCGTGCACCACCTGCGCCCCCAGCTGCGCGGCCAGCTCGCCGGACCCGTCGCGCGAGCCGTTGTCGACGACGATCGGGTCGTAGCCGGCCGGCATCCGCTCGAGCACCCACGGGAGCGCCGCGCGCTCGTCCAGCACTGGAAGGACCACGTCGGGCATCACCGGTTCCTACGCGCCAGAAGCTACGGGCGGATTACAAACCGGGATCCGTAGGCTGCGCTGCCCATGCGCGGAACCATCCTCGTCACCGGCGGCGCCGGCTTCGTCGGCTCCCACGTCGTCGACCTGCTGCTCGCGAAAGGCCATGCGGTGCGCGTGGTCGACGCGCTGCTGCCCGCCGCGCACCGCGCGCGCCCGGACTACCTGGCGCCCGCGGCGGAGTGGATCGAGGGCGACCTGCGCGATGCCGACGTGGCGGCCCGGGCGGTGGACGGGGTCGCCGCGGTCTGCCACCAGGCGGCGATGGTCGGGCTGGGCGTGGACCTCGGGGACGTGGCCGACTACGTCGGGCACAACGACTACGCCACCGCGCAGCTCCTGCGCGCGCTTGCCGCCCGTCGCTTCACGGGCCGGCTGGTGCTCGCGTCGAGCATGGTCGTCTACGGGGAGGGGCGCTACGCGTGCTCCGAGCACGGCATCGTCGCGCCGGGGCCGCGCGTGCCGGCCGACCTCGACGCCGGGCGCTTCGAGCCGCCGTGCCCGCGCTGCGGCCGGCCGCTCGCCGCGCTGACCGTCCCCGAGGACGCCGCGCTCGATCCGCGCAGCGTCTATGCCGCCACGAAGGTCGCCCAGGAGCACCTGTGCAGCGTATTCGGGCGCGCAACCGAGGTGCCGGTCACGGCGCTGCGCTACCACAACGTCTACGGCCCGCGGATGCCGCGCGACACGCCGTACGCGGGCGTCGCGAGCATCTTCCGCTCCGCCTACGCCGCCGGCCGCGCGCCGCGGGTGTTCGAGGACGGCGGCCAGCGACGCGACTTCGTGCACGTGCGCGACGTGGCTCGCGCCAACGTACGCGCGCTGACGACTCCCGAGCCCGTCCCCGGCGCGTTCAACGTCGCGAGCGGGACGCCGCGCACGGTGCTCGACATGGCGCAGGCGCTGGCGCGGGCGTGCGACGCAGCGCCCGAAGCCGCGCCGCAGGTGACGGGCGAGTGGCGCGCCGGCGACGTGCGCCACGTCGTGGCCTCGCCCGACCGCGCGGGCGAGCGGCTCGGCTTCCGGGCGCGGGAGGACTTCGACGCCGGCATGGCCGAGTTCGCGGTCGCGCCGCTGCGCGGCTGACGCTGGCATCATCCGCGCCGATGGAGGGGCTGGTGCAGGCGCGCGCAGCGGTGGTCGGCCACGTCGAGTGGATCGACTTCGTGGTCGTGCCCCGGCTGCCGCGGCCCGGCGAGATCCTGCACGCCGGCTGCTGGTGGTCCGAGGCCGCGGGCGGGGGCGCCGTCGCGGCGGTGCAGATGGCGAAGCTGACCGGGGACGCGCTGTTCCTCACCGCGCTGGCCGGCGACGAGCTCGGGCGCCGCACCGCCGAGCAGCTGGCCGGCCAGGCGGTGACCGTCCACGCCGGCGCCCGCGAGGGCACCCAGCGGCGCGGCTTCACCTACCTCGACGACGACGGCGAGCGCACGATCACGATCCTCGGCGACCGGCTGGTGCCGCACGGCGACGACGCGCTGCCATGGGACGCGCTCGACGACGTCGGCGGCGTCTACTTCACCGGCGGCGACCCCGCGGCGCTGCAGGCGGCGCGGCGCGCGCGGGTGATCGTGGCCACGCCGCGGGCCGAGACCGCGTTGCTGGAGGCCGGCGTGGCGGTGGACGTGCTCGTGCACTCCGGCACGGACGCGGGGGAGGAGCTCGATCCGGCCGCGCTCGACCCGCCGCCGCGCACGGTCGTGACGACGCTGGGCTCCAAGGGCGGCCGGTGGGACGGCGAGGCGGGCAGCGGGACGTGGGAGCCGCTGGCGCTCCCCGGGCCGCGCGTGGACGCCTACGGCGCGGGCGACTCGTTCGCCGCCGGGATCACCACCGGGCTCGCCGCGGGCATGTCGATGCAGGACGCGATCCTCCTCGGCTCGCGCTGCGGCGCGGCCAACATGACCGGCCGCGGTCCCTACGCGGGCCAGCTCGACCTGCGCCCGTGAGCGGCTCCGAGGTGCTGCTGCTGGGCCCGCGCGACGTCGCGGCGCTGCTCGACCCCGCCGCCCTGGTGGAGGCGCTGCGCGGCGCGTTCGCAGCGGCCGCCCGCGGCGAGGTCGAGGCGCCGCCACGCTCGGAGATCCGGCTCGACGGCGGCGGCGCGCTGCTGCTCATGCCCGGGCAGCAGGCGGGGCGCGACGCGATGGTCAAGCACGTCGGGCTCTTCCCCGGCAACCCGGCTCGGGGCCTGCCGCACCATCCCGCGACGATCTGCGCGTTCGACGCGGAGACCGGCCAACTGCGGGCCGTGCTCGACGCCACCGGGCTGACCGCCGCGCGCACGGCCGCGGCCGCCGCGCTGTCGGTCAGCCTCGCCGCCCGCGCCGGCGCGCGCATCGCCGCGGTGATCGGCGCCGGGCCGGTGGCCGCCGCCCACCTCGCGTTCCTGCCCGCCGTGTGCGTCCTCGGCGAGCTCCGCGTGGCGGGGCGGCGTCCGGACGCCGTCGCGGCGCTCGCGTCCGCCCACGGAGCGCGGGCGGTGGCGACGGTCGAGGAGGCCGTTCGCAGCGCCGACGTCGTCTGCCTCTGCACGAGCGCCTCCGAGCCGGTCGTCGCGCCCGCCTGGCTCGCCCCCGGCGCGCACGTCACATCGGTCGGCTACGCGCCGCCCGGCGGGGAACTGGATCCGGCGCTGGCGCGGGACGGGCGGCTGCTGGTCGAGACCCGCGCCGCGTTCGCGCCGCCGCCGGCGGGCTGCGCGGAGCTGGCCGGCCTGGACCCATCGGCGGCCGCGGAGCTGGGGGAGGTGGTGCTCGGCGAGCGGCCGGGACGCGCGTCCGACGACGAGCTGACCGTCTACAAGTCGATGGGCAGCGTGGTCGAGGACCTCGCGGCCGCCGAGCTGGTCATCCGCCGCGCGGGCGAGCTGGGCGCCGGCCGGCGGGTCGCGTTCTAGGAGGTCTCCTCGCGCTGGGCCTGCGTGGGCTCCTCCGCGGTGTCGAGCACGCCGAGCAGCTCACCGACGCGGCAGACGAGCAGCTTCTCCTCCTCGACCTCGACCCAGACGCCGGCGGAGGCGGGGAACACCACGTGGTCGCCGGCCCGGACGGGCATCGAGACGCCGGCGGACTCCCACCAGTCGATGCCCGGCCCGACCGCCAGCACGATGCCGTGCTGCGGCGGCGGCTCGTGCGATCCCGGCGGCACCACGAGGCCCGACTGGCGGATCCGGTCGGGCTCGAGCTCCTTTATGACAACCCGGTCGAAGAGGGGTCGCAGCTCCTGGCGCATGCGGCGAGGATACGACGGGGCCCAGTCGGTGCGTCCAGTCCGGCGCGTAGCATCGCCGCCGATGGCCGCCGCCGCACGTCGCCGCCCGCCCACGGGCGAGGCCCCGCTCGAGCCGCGCGACGGCGAGGTGCTCGTGTGGACCGACGGCGCGTGCTCGGGCAATCCCGGCCCGGGCGGCTGGGCGGCGATCGTGGTCTGGCCCGACGGCGAGCACGAGGAGCTCTCGGGCGGCGAGGGCCACACGACCAACAACCGGATGGAGTACACGGCGGCGCTCGAGGGCCTGCGCTCGCTGCCGGCCGGCAGCCGCGTGTGCGTGGTCACCGACTCGCGGCTGATGCTCGACTCGATGACGAAGTGGATCGCGGGCTGGCGGCGCAAGGGCTGGAGGACCTCCGGCGGCGACCCGGTCAAGAACCGCGACCTCGTCGAGGCGCTCGACGCCGAGCTGGCTCGCCACGACGTGCGCTGGCACTGGGTCCGCGGGCACGAGACGGGCGCCGCGCACGCGCACAAGGCGCTCAACGACCGCGCCGACCGGCTCGCGGTGGCCGCGGCGGCCGCAGCACGCGGTGCGGGCGCTCGCCGAACTGCACCTGCCTGACGGTTGATGCGACATGATGCGCTGCGTGGAGCGTCGGCGAGCACCGCAACGGCCGGGTCATCGCACGACCCTGAAGGTTCCCGACCGGTTTCTGGAAGCAGCCCGCGCGCTGGCGGGCGAGCTGGGGACCACGACCAACGATGCGATCGTTCGCCTGGCCGAGGACGGCACGGCGGCGCGCCGACGGCGCCGGCAGGCGCAGGATCTCGCGAACGAACGACGCGCGGCCGTCGCCCGGGTGGCGGACGACGCCCACGCCGGTCATCCGCGCGATGCCCGTCAGCAGCGCTACGTCGTCATCTCGCATGGCCACGACCATGCGGCAACTCACCGATCGTCCTCCGTTGAGTTCCGAGATCACGAAGTGGGCTTCTGCGTCGATCAGACCGGCGATCCCGTGGCCACCCAGCGGCACAATGCCACACAATGCTGCGATTTGCAGGCACATTGGGAGTGTCGCAGCCGGCTCGGACGTTATTCACGTCGACATAAGGAGGGTTTGCGGGCGCAGTTGCGATCGCGCAAGGGGGGCGCGCCGCCGATGAACGCCTCCAGCTCCGCCGGGCTCGTCGAGCGGTCGCGAGTCGACCACGTTGACCGCGGCGAACCCGGCCACCCGCGCCAGGTCGGCCAGCGCCTCGGCGGTGACGAGATGGTGCGGCACGCGCGCGCCGACGAAGGCGTCGACCAGGACCGCGTGCACCACGCGGCGCGCGCCCGTCGCCTCCACGAGGTCCCGCAATCCGCCGCAGGTAGTCGAACTCCAGGTGGCGCGCGTCGGCCAGGTCGACATAAGACGCGTCCATGTCCCCCTGGCGCAGCAGCCGGCCCGACGGGCGTTCGCGGTCCCGCAGGACCGTCAGCTCACCCGCCGCGGCAACGAGCTCGGAGCGCTGCCAGCCCACCGCGCGTCACGCCGCGCGCTCGGCCCACACGCCGGCGAGCCGCACGGCGACGGCCGCGGCCGACGCCATGTCCTGCACCGACGCCCACTCGCGCACC
>JAABUR0100008801.1_pt1 | contig 11547 bp, 10 predicted proteins | sample 5560091 | NCBI WGS metagenome assembly JAABUR01 (sample SAMN10711879, study PRJNA513375) | rock metagenome | isolation source: Antarctica rocks | place: Antarctica: Victoria Land, University Valley sud
TATTCGAACGGCGATGGAGCCAAAGTCCAGACCCACCACCTGCACCTGCGTGGTACTAGAGCGCTGTCGAGACCAGCCCGATCTAAGAAGCTCGAGCCCGCTTCGTTTTAGAAAGCTGGACATCCCATGGTGTGATTGACCGCACGATGAGAACTCATCGCCACCCCTGACCGTGCGGGGCCCGCAAGCTCCTGGCCCGGCGCGCGAGTGAAGCCCCCAGGGCCACGGGCTCGAGACGTCTCACGTTGCGTGGCAAGGAATGGAGCGCACACTCTCGCTCCTTGCAGACAAGCAAGAGCGCACGTCGCACCGCTCCACACGCCCGCTACGGACGACAAACAGAAGCTACTGCTCCTACTGCGCGGACGATCGCTTGCGGCGCATTGCGATAGCGGAGAGCACGTCTGAGGGGGCAATTCCCGGACGTGTCCGAGGCGCGGTCAAGCTCCCCGCGCCATGGCGCGGGGAGCCGTCGTCGTCGTGGAGGAGGTGGTCGATCCCGCCGGACTGGCCGTCCGCGCCGCCGACGTCCGCGCGACGGCGCTCGCCGGCGGCCCGGCCTGCCGCACGGGGTTTCGTGAGCGCGGGCAATGCGGCAAGGGCGAGCTCACGCCTACGCGACGGCCGGCCCGACAGTAGGCAGTGGGACACAGCAGGTGAACCGCAAGTTCCCTCGAGCGCTAATCGGCAGCGTTGTCCGGGCAACGCTCGCGAGAGAGTCCTTCGCCCCGGACCAAGATGGGTTGCCTTGGTGCTCGAGAACTCGCGTTAGGTAGACCGGTAGGCGAGATCCCGCGTGGGGCGCGGCGACGCGGGTGCTTGCAGCTCGGCGTTTATGTATCGCCCAGGCTGCCCTCGAGCCACTTGTCGAAGACTTGCGCGACATCGTCGCGGTCGTAGGCCTCGGCCAGCTCGGCCAGGACGCGGGCGGCGCCGTGCCGGGCGGGCCCGGTCAGCGCGGCCAGGGCCGCGAGTGCGAGCTGCGCGTCGCGCACGGCGACGCCGGAGGTCTCCTGGCAGAACCGCGAAAGCCAGCGCACTGCGGTGCGCTCATAGCGGTCGTGGTCGTGGTCGCGGAAGACCAGGCAGACGGCGAGCGCGTCGGCTAGCGACAGGCGCCCGAGCTCGAGCGCGGCTGCGGTGACCAGCGTGGGGTTGCCGGTGGCCAGCGCGCGCTTGAAGCGCGGGTATGGAGACCCATGCTCACCCACCGAACACATGTTCGCACTTGGCGAGCGGGTAGGGATCTCCTGTCACTAGACACCGGATTCTGCGCGACGGGATCACCCAAGGCCTCTCGCTACAGGCCCTCAGATCGCCTGAGAACACGTCGCCGCCGGCGCCGGGGACGCCACCACCGGCCGAATCCGGGTCAGCAGGCCCCAAAGGCTCCCGAGCAGCCGCGGCGGTCGTGCCCACCGATGGTCACATCGCGTCTCCGGGCACCCTGGACGACTCGCCGCCACCCCGCCCGGAAGGCCGCGTGAGCGTGCCCGGCGTGCTCATCGCGTCAAGAGACACCGCTGCGCGGCGGCTGCGCTGGCCCTGACGGGCTGCCCTTGACGCGCTTGCGCGCGCCGGACTTCTCGCGCTCACCTTCCGGGGGCGGGAGGTGAGCAGCGGCCCGGCCCCGGTCCCACACGACCGAGGAGACCAGTGCCGTGACCACCGCCCAGCAGCGCCAGCACAAGAGCGCCGTCGAGCAGCGGGCCCGCCACGCCGCGGTGGCCCCGCCCATTTCGATGCGGGCCTGCTTGGACTCGTCGGGTGTCGACCAGCGGGCCCGCCACGCCGCGGTGGCCCGGTTCTACGCCGAGCACGCCGCACGGCTGCGCGCGATGGTCGCGCGGCGCGTGCACACCACGAGCGCCACGGTCGAGGACGCCTGCCAGAACGCGTGGGCGATCCTGCTCGACCATCACGGGCTGCGCTGGCTGACCACCGTTGCCACCCGCGAAGCATGGACCCAGGCCCGTCGGGGGCGCGAGCTGACCGCCGGAGCGCTCTCAAACCCCGACGGTGACTCCGGCGAGCTCACCGAACCGACCGGTCCGGCCGGCGATCCCGCCGATCTGGTGCTTGGCCGTGACGAGCACTGCAGCCGCCTGCGAGACCTCCAGGTGCTCAAGCCGCGCGAGCGCGAAGCGCTCTGGCTCCACGGCCTCGGCCACACCTATGAGCTCGGAGCCGCCGATCAGCCCCGAGATCGGGGCTCAGGGAGTGGCGAGACCCGGACTCGAACGGGCACGCACCTGTGCGGGCCGGGCCGCGCCGCCCCCATCGTCCCCATGACCGGTGGTGACGGACGCATCTGACGGCGCGGTCGTACCGCAGCCAGTACCGCCAATCGGTGTGCTCGACTTACACAGGACTACACCCTCGCCATCGCGGCGCTGTCACGACAGCAATTGCGGCGAGCGTGCGGTTCTGCTTTCTTAGGGAATGTGTTCCTTGAGATCGACATGCCGGAGCGCTTCGTCCTGGAGTTCCTGACCGGTGGCGGCGAGTGGCTAGATCACGGCCTGTTCCACGCGTCGCTGTTTGGCCGCAATGACGACGGCACTTACGTCTGCAGCGGCTACGGAGGGTCGCCGCTCTTTCTGCGGTGCCTGCGTCAGGACGGGGCGGTCCTCTACGTCCTAGACGGAGGAGGTCGTCCGTACACGTATCGCCTCGTCCCGTTTCCAGGCGGCGGGTACGGCGAGCCCAGCACCTGACGACCGTGGCGGCGCAGCCGTCCGTATTCGTTCCGAGCGGACCAAGTGCAAAGGTCTCCCCGTGATGCCGTCGGACGCGTTCCTTCTCACCACGTCCTCTGGTCGGAGCCTCGACCTTCGCGACCCCGGTCCTGAGGACATCTTCGCTGAGGACATCGCCCGTGCTCTCTCGAAGGTCTGGGACGCGTGGGACGCGTGGGACGCGTGGGACGCGCCATCTGACGCGACACCCCCGCGGGCCCGGGCCTCGCCCCCCCAGCCGCTGCGTCCCTTGCGTCCCTTGCGTCCCGCGAGCGCAAGCGGACCGCAGATCCGCACGCGTCGAGATCGAGCTGATGACACCGATACGATCGATGCGTGTCCTGGAGCTTCGACCCAGACGACTCCCGTAGCCACTACGAAACGGCGGCGATCTGAGACAACCGTCGCGGCACGGCATCCGGTGCCCGCCCGTTGCGAGACCTGCGGCTCTCGTATCACTCCGGTAGCACTCTCGTATCACTCTCGTATCACTCCTGCCCAACGGCATTGCCCCTTCCCCCCGACGGGTCATCCGCGCTCTCCCGCTGGCTTCCCCGGGGCTTCGATGGCGTTCCGCGGCCTCGGGCCCGCACCGACCAACCGACGCGAACGGAGGGCTCGCGCGCTACAGGCCGCCGACGAGTTCCGCGAGACGGAGGTCAAGAGCGTCGGCTAGTCGCTTCGCAGTGATGATCGTGGGGGCGTGCCAGCCCAACTCGATCTCCCCGAGGTAGCGCGGATCTAGCCGGGGGACCCGGCCGGCGACGTCCTCCAGCGTTTCGCCGCGAGCTTCACGGGCGCGGCGGACGGCGGCGCCGAAGCTTTCTGCGACCGGGTCGATGCGGTTAGGCCGTCGAGGCAACTCGGATCCGGCGGGGGCAGGACAAGGCCGGTGAGTCTCGAAGCGAGCCGCCATGACCTCCACGGAACATGTTCCCGCTACATGCACGCTGGGGATCGACCTCGCGTCACAGCCGAAGGAGAGCGGCGTCTGCTTGATCGACTGGACCTCGGGGCAGGGACGAGTCGTTCAACTCGAGGACCGACGCCTCACCGATGAAGTACTCGTCGAGCTCATGCTGGACCGCCGCGTGTGCAAGGTCGGGATCGACGCGCCGTTCGGGTGGCCACTCGCGTTCATCGACGCGATCACCGCCTACCGTGACCACGGAAAGTGGATCGATCTTGAAGCCAACGAGCTGCGCTTCCGCGCCACCGAGACGGCAATCGCTATCGAGACCGGCCAGCCTCCTCTGAGCGTTGCGCTCAGCGATCTCGCCTGGCCGGCGATGCGGTGCGCGCGCCTGCTCTCGCAGATCGCATCAGCAGATGAGGCGCTCGACCGAAGCGGTGCCGGGCGCGTCGTCGAGGTCTACCCAATGGCGGCGCTCCGTCGCTGGGGCGCGATCGCGCCTGGGACTGCCGCGCCTGACTGGTCGTATAAGGGGGACGCACCTGGCAGGCGCGAGCGTCGCCAGGAACACCTCGCCGGGCTGCTCGCTCGACTCGACGACACGCTAGCCCTCACCGCCAAGCAGTCCGAGTGCTTCGTCGACGATGACGACGACTTCGACGCGCTCATCAGCGCACTCGTTGCACGCGCAGCTCACGTCGGACAGACCGACCCGATCCCGCGCGGGATGAAGTGGCACGCGCTCCGCGAAGGGTGGATCCACCTTCCCACCCCGGGCTCCCTGCCCCGACTCTCACCCGTTCCCAGCGAGTAACGCCCGTCCCGGGCGTCCCGCTGTCCCGAGCAGCCTCCGGACCTGGCTACGCGCCTGGCGGGCCGGAGGTCGCGCCGCGCACGGTTCCGCCCGCGGCACGCCAGGCGTTGTTCTCCTCCCACGCATTTCGTCCGTGAGGACCGAACCCGTGCGCTTCCAGGAGTTCCGGAACGCCTCCGTAACAGACGTTAACCACGGCAGCCTCAGCAGCTCTATCGTGCCCGGGCGAGAAGAACACTGTCGTGTCCTCAATGAGGTCGCCGCAGCCGCACCAGCATTCGCCCGTCGTGTCGCTCTCGATCACTGTTGGCATGACCGCAGCCTAAGTGGTCGCTCTCGCAAGTTCGTGCACGTATGGGGTGCGCGGCACGCTCGCTCCTGACGAAGAGCGAGCGCAGGATTGGATCGACGCAGGCGACCGTGTTTCGTCCAGAGCGGGAGCGGCCAGGACCCGCTCGGAAAACGCCCGCTTCCGTCGATAGCGGGTGCACTGTCGGATCCGCGTCCGGAACATGATCGCGAGGTTGAACGGCGGCCGGTACGGCGCTAGCCCGCTTCGCGGACCGGAGCGACTCGGCAGCGGACTCTTAATGAGCCGCCCGAGCCCGGGCGCCCTACCTGCGCCTCACGCGCTCGCAGCCGCGCGCGACCCGGTCGATTCGGTCTGCGACCAACGCGTCTCTGCTGCTCCCACAGGAGATACGGTCGCGCTGCCTATCGCGCGCGGAAATGCGATCCTTGCCGCTGCCGCCAGATATACGGTCCCGGCCGGAGCCGCCGTTGATCCGATCGGATCCCGAGCCGCTCTTGATCGAATCGTTGCCGGAGCCCCCGCTGATCCGGTCGTTGCCCGAGCCCCCGCTGATGCTGTCGTTGCCAGGGCCGGCGATGATGCGGTCGTTGCCGGCGTCGCCGAAGACGAGGTCGTTGCCCGTGCCGACGTCGATGACGTCGTTGCCCGCGCCACAGTGGATCTCGTCGTCGCCACCGCCTGTCCTCACGACATCATTGCCGGCGCCACACATGACCACGTCGCGGAACTCCTGGGAGCCCACGATCGTGTCGTTGCCCGCCGTTCCGGTGATCCTCACGGTGTCTCCCACCTTCTCGCAGATCACGCCGGCCGAGGTGCCTGTCGGACACTGAACGCGCGAGGTTGGCGTGGTCGGTGAGGGCGGCGTGGGCGGCGTGGGCGGCGTGGGCGGCGTGGGCGGCGAGCAGGAGGGAAGCGGCGGGGTCAGGGGCGTTGTGGCGCGCACCCCCCAGTCGACGCCCGTCTTCACGCTCGGGCTCCTGGTGACCGGCGTGATACCGGTACCGTTCGAATTCACCGTGAAGATGTCAGAGGGTGGGTCACCCCCCCCGCCCGGCGGCCTCCCGCTGGCACCGCGCGTGCTCCTGAAGGCAACCTTCGTCCCGTCGGGAGAGAAGGCCGGGTCGCGGTCGACGGTTCGAACGGCGGGATCGGGAACTTGTCTGGTCAGCGCTGTCTGCGAGGACCCATCGGCGTTCATCGTCCAGATCTCGTAGCTGAAGTTGGAGAGCCCGCGGGTGAACACGATCTTCGTGCCGTCCGGCGAGAAGGCTGGCTCGGCGCTGCCCTCCGTCCCGCCCCCGTTGGTGAGTCGGGTCTGGCCGCTGCCGTCGCTGTTCATCGAATAGATCTCGGGCTGCGCCGCAGCACTAGTGGCATCGCGAAAGCTCGAGAACACGATCTTCGACCCGTCGGGTGAGAAGGCGGGCTCGACGTCCGCGGCCGGATTGCTGGTGAGGCGAGTCTGGCCGCAACCGTTGGCGCTCATCGAGTAGACCTCAGTGTTGCCGTCGCGAAAGCTCGTGAAGGCGATTCGGGCCGCGTCAGGCGAGTAAGCTGGCTCGCGATCACCGCTCGGCTGGCTGACGAGGCGCATCAGGCCAGAGCCGTCCAGGTTCGTCGTGAAGATCGACTGGGGACCGTCGCGAAAGCTTGAGAAGGCGAGCTTCGTCCCGTCCGGCGAGAACGCCGGGTTGGTGTCGAAAGCCGGATCGTTGGTGTGGTTCACCAGGTCCGAGCCGTCGGGGGCGACCGTGTAGACCTCGCCCCCACTCGCAAAGGCGATCTTGCCGTTCTGGCCGGGAAAGGCCGCCTGACCCGACCCAGGCGCGAGTGCCAAGCCGACGAGAACGCAGGAAACGCCAAGCACCACGCGTATCCGCATCGGCAACCTGCGTGTTGTCGAAGGTCTCCTGATCAACGTCAATCTCTATCGGTGGGACCCGGGAGGAACCGCTACCGGACTTGCGAACGCAATTCCGGCCGGCGAAGGCCACGGGGCTTTCTAAGCCGGTGCGTACTCCATCGCCTTCACGTCAGCCACGAGCTCGGGCCGGTAGAGGCGCTCTCCCTCGAACATAGATAGACCGTGGGTGATTGCGGTGTAGTCGATCGTCTCCCGCCAGCGCTCTGAGTCCATCGACCCCGGCGCCACCACTCCATCCACCGCGTATGGCTCAAAGACCGCCCAGTTCGCGCGGATGTGTTCCTCAGAGACATCCGGATACTGGCGCCTGAACGCCGCTATCCCGAGCTCTGGGCGCTCGAGCTGAAGCTCATAGCCCGCCATCCATGCATCCCGGAAGCGCGACACCACCTCGGGCGCCACCCGGTCGGCCGCCACCAGCCCGGTCGTGTAGACCTCGATGTCAAGCGGAACCGTGCGGATGGGAAAATCGGCCTTGCGGTGATAGAGCGTCATGTCCATCCAGGTTGGGATCACATCGATCTCCCCTCGCCCTAGCGCCCCATCGAGATCGCCGTCGGACATCTCAACGATCTCCGGCGACCCGAGGCCCATGTGCGAGAGCGCCCCTGCGTACTCCCGCGTAAACCAAGGGATGCTCCAGCTCGCCGCCCGTAGCCCCGCCAAATCCTCCGGCTCCTCCAGACCCGAACCGTCGCGCACGATCCCAACGATCGGGTTGCGCTGGTGAGCGACCGCTGCAAACCGGACCGGCAGCCGCCCCCCAAGCTCAGTCTGGGCGGCAAGGAGATAGGCAACCGAGCTGAGCGCGAAGTCGGCATCCCCCGCGGCCACCGCCTTCGGTCTGGCGGTGAAGCCCTGCAGCGAATAGTCGGGGGCGCGAGCGCAGCCCACGAACTCCACCTGAAGGCCCTGCTCGGCGAACAGACCACCCTCCGCCGCCGCGAAAGCGGGTAGATGCATCCCACTGACGCAGGTCCTGCACCAGCCCATCAGACGTACACGATCCATACCGACCTCCTAGACGCTATTTGCCTGAAAAGGTGCCGCTCCTTGCATGACCCTCCCTAACGCGTGACGATCGTGAAGGAGACCGTCTTGGCCTTGGAGGTGTTCTTGGCGGCGTCGGTGGCGGTCAACTTCGCCTGATAGCGGCCCGGCTTGAGCGCCTTGCTTCCAATGCGCCCCGAGAAGGCGACGCGGTTGGCGCCCTGCCTGCTCGTGCGGGTCAGCGTTCCCTTCGCGATGATGCGCGTGCACTTCTTCGCCTTGCGCAGCTTACGCGTCGGGGCGACGCACCGCTTGGCCTTGTTGCGCCGGCCCGAGGCACGCTGGGCGATGGCGATCTTCACCGTCGCCGCCTCAGACAGCGTGTAGCGGAACGTCGTGCCCTTCTTCGCCTTCGCAGCGGTGCCAAAGATGGGCGTCGATCCGCGGCCCACGGCGAACGGGTTGTTGGTCAGTCCGTAACTCGACACGCCCGGAGCGGTCGTGTCGAATCCGGGTCCGGGTCCGGGTCCGGGTCCGGGTCCGGGTCCGGGTCCGGGTCCGGGTCCGGGTCCGGGATCCGGACACGCTCCTGGGCCATTGGAGAGGAAGAAGTACACCCTGCCCTGATCGGTATTGCCCCCGACATCCTGATACGGGGCCCCGGCGACGTAGTCGGGCTCGCAGTCTCCGTTGAGGTCACCGGGCGCCCGCGAGCTCCATCCGATGGCGCCATTGGGGTCTGCTGCCACGTCCGCGGCCGGCGTGTTAAACCGCTTGAGCTCTGCGCCGGTCCTACCGTCAAAGACGGAGAAGGAGGTGTTCCGGGTTGCCAGGTTGCTGACCAGCAGGTCGGGCTTGCCGTCCGCGTTGTAGTCGGTCTGGCTGTTAGCCCACCCGAACGCCCTCCGTTCGCCGAGGAGGGGATCCGTGAGCTCGTTGAGTACGACACCGGTGCCAGAGGCAAGCGTCGCCGCTCCGTTGAAGGTCCACCCCCGGCCCGCACCCGGTTGGCCACCGGGCCCGGGGGCCGCGAACGCACTGAAGTAGAGGTCCGTTGTCCCGTCGCCGTTCAGGTCTCCCGGCGCATTGCGGTCGGGGTCCTCTAGTCCGAAGAAGCCAGAATTAGGCTCGCCTGGCGGGTCGATCTTTGCGAGGACATTACCGGCGGTCGGACCGCCGCCGCTGAACAGGTACATACGCCCCACGAACGCCTTGCCCGAACCGGGTGGGCTCCAAGCGTAGGCCGAGACCGCCTGGTCGGGGAACCCGTCCTTGTTTATGTCGCCGGGGCTCTGGACCGTGCCGCCGAAGCTACATCTGCCCTGGGACGGGAAGGTGGTGGGCTTGGCGGGATCATAGAGTGTGGTGAGGCAGCCGCCCCTGTCCTCTGCGGGCAGGTTGAGGGTGCGGACGAGCGCCCCGTTGGCGCCGTTGAAGATGTAAGCCTCGCCCTCGTCCTTCCGGCAGCCTGCCGGAATCGGGGTCGCCGGCGTCGGTGTATTGCCGCAGCCTGCCGGAAAATCTTGGCCGTTGGCACCGACGAGCATGTCGGGCACCCCGTCCCCGGTGACATCCCCGGCCGTCCCGAGCCGCGCTGCGAACAGACCTTCGGCCTGGGGGGTTGGACTCTCGATCGAGCGGATCACGGCCCCGGTCTTTCCGTCGAGCACGTAGAGCCTGCCCTGGTTGACGTTTCCGCCGATGTCGCGATAGGGCTGGCCCGCGATGACGTCCTCGAGGCCGTCGCCGTTCACGTCACCCGCGGCCGAGACGTAAAAGCCGATGCCGTAGGTCGGGTCGGCCTGCGGCTCCGGGGTGACGTGCCACACCACCTGCTGGGTCGCACCATTGATCAGAGTTATCTCGCCTGAGTTGTTGTCCGCGGCCCCAATGGAGCCCGGGACTCCGCCTGAGACCAGGGCCGGGTTGATGTCCTGGCTGTAGCTGCCGATGAAGATGTCGGGAACCCCGTCGCCCGTGGAGTCCTTGGACGCAGTAAGGCGCGTGCCGAACTGAGCGTTGATCTTAGTCGTCGCGGGGTTCACCACCGTCGGAGTGTCGGTCGCCACCGTGCGGTAGGGCGTGGCCGACGTCGCGCCGAAGCTGCTGCTGACCCCGAACATCAACGATCCGCTGACCACCACCGCGAAGACAAAAACCTTGAGACTGCTGCCCATCATGCCAAGACGCGTCACGTACATGCCCTCCCTGGATCGACCCGAATCGGCAGGGTCTGACCTCCTGCCGGGCCGCGACTATACCCCTTGTCGACCTGAAAGCAAGCACGGCTTCAACCCGAAGTACTAGGTGTCAAATACACCCAGTACTAAGTGTTAAATACACCTAGTAGCTAGCGTCGTTTTCGTTGGACAAGGTAGTTTTTCCCGCACTGGCCGGCTATCGAGATGGTGCGGAAAGATCCGTTCCCCTACGGTGACTATCCGCTCATGTTGAGCTTGACTGGTGGGGGTATAGTGGGGAGGCCTAGTGCATCTGCGGTGGGCTCCCACAAGCAGAACTTCTATGGAGACATCTATGAGTTTACGTATTCGCCGGCTTTCCTGGGTGGCTGTTTTGTCCGCCCTGTGCGCTTGCACCGTCGGAGCGAGTCTCGCTTGGGCGTGTGCCCCTTCTAGCTGGGGATTCAGCGCGCCTGCCACGCCTGAGTCGACCCCGACGTCGGGTGGGGATGCTGGTGGCGGTGCGCCCGCCGCTGCGCCCGCCGCTGCGCCCGCAGCGGCGCCCGCCGCTGCGCCCGCCGCTGGCCTTGCACCCGCGCAGGCGACGCCGTCGCAGCCCGCGCAGAGCCAGCCGGCCAAGAGCCCCGCCAGCAGCCCCGCAAAGCAGCCGGCGCAGAGCCCGGCCAAGAGCCCCGCCAGCAGACCTGCAAAGCAGCCGGCGCAGAGCCCGGCCAACAGGCCGAGCCAGGCGTTCGTACCGCGCAGCGCGACGGGTGTCGCAGCGCCAAGCGTCGCCCAGAGCTCCGGCAGCGCACCTCAATCGGCCAGCTCAGGTCGTGCAGGCGCCGCTCGCTCCAACGCGGCCAGGAAGGGCGGGAAGGCGAGCACTCCATCCCGTTCGACGGCGACGGCGCAGGCCGCGACCGACGGCAGCGCATGGAGCGCAGCGGGGGGCAAGAGCCCATCGCTCATGCCGGCCGCGAGCGACCCGGCATCCCCGACCGCGAATGCCGGCGCCCAGCTCGGCTGGGGCGCGGCGTTGCTGGGACTTGGGTTGGTGGGGCTCTTCGGAGGCCTTGCCTTTGCCCAGACCCGCAGGCGTCGCTCTCTGGCTCGGAGGTAGATCGCCAGCTCGAGAACCGGAATCTACTGCCGGTTTCGTGGGTTTTTTCACCGTCCCGGTAGGGGTGGGCAGAGGTCGCCGAGGCTGAGCATGGCGAGCGCGATGACGGCCCATGGTGAGTAGTAGCCGAAGCAGGAGTATGCGCGGGGGTGAGGGTGCCCGCAAGGGCGGGTGCCGGTGCGCTGGATGATCACACGCTGCTGATCAGCTGATCCTGATACGCTGGATCAGCGAGTCCTGATATGCTCCCAGCCGCCACCTCCATAGCTCCGTTCGTGCTGCCTGAGTCTCCGGTCGAGTCCGACCTGCTGGCCAAGTACTTCCGCGGCCTGGGAGACCCAACACGGGTGCGCATCCTGGCGCTATTGACCGAGCATGGCGAACTCCCCGTGGGTGAGCTGGTGGCGCGCCTGGGTCAGTCGCAGCCGAAGGTCTCAAATCACCTCGCGTGTCTGCGGTGGTGTGGGTTCGTCGCCACGCGCCGTGAGCACCCCAGCGTCTTCTACCGCGTCGCGGACGGGCGCGTCGAGCAGCTGCTCGGGCTGGCTC
>JAABUR0100008803.1_pt1 | contig 11546 bp, 10 predicted proteins | sample 5560091 | NCBI WGS metagenome assembly JAABUR01 (sample SAMN10711879, study PRJNA513375) | rock metagenome | isolation source: Antarctica rocks | place: Antarctica: Victoria Land, University Valley sud
TTCAGCCCTGGTACTGGCCGGCGTCGAGGAAGCTGCTCGACAGGGCTTTCAACTGGTGTTTTTGGAAGGCTCGCCGGTTTTTTACCCCCGTCTGGGTTTCGTTCGTGGTGGCGAGGCCGGCTTCGGCAAGCCTTCCGTGCGGATCCCCGATGCCGCGTTCCAGGTTCGTCATCTCACGCCCGAGGCGAAGGTCTTGACGGGCACCCTGATCTACCCAGAAGTCTTCTGGGAAACTGACACCGTCGGTCGTCGTGAGAGGAATATAAAGAAGGAGTTCCCATCGCTCGGCAAGCCCAACGAATAGTCAGTCCAGGAACCCTGGTTCCCAAAAACGTTACCTGTCATGTGAGCAGGTCCGCCAGATACTTCTGAAGATCGGGTGCCAATGAGCGCTGAAGATAACACGGTTAGAAAACCCCTGTCATCGTTGTCTCACAAAACGACCGTTTATGAGACGTTTGGCTCTTTCAACCGATATGGAGATGGGAGGCTTCCACCGCCGCCTACCTGGGAGTGCGCGATCTCGTGGTTACCGGCCCACTGTTACGCCGTCTTCTCCCAGACGGAGACGTGACGCGTGCTGTCGCCAGTAAATGGCTCCCCCTGCCAGCCTCCCCAGCGCCCGCGCAGCGTCATTCCGGCGATCCGCGCCATCAGGTCAAGTTCGGACGGCCAGACGTAGCGAAACGGCACGTGGTGTACTCGGGCATGGTCGCCGTTGACCCAGTAGTGGTAGGAGACTAGGCCCTGCACGGGGATGTCGTACTCGTCGAATCCGAGCCTGGTGGGGCTTACCAGAAATGGCCGCACCGTCTCGCCGGGCGGCAGTCGCTGGAGTTCCGGAACCATGACCTCGATCACGAAGCAGCCACCTGAAACCAGGTGGGCGGCAGCGTTTCGGAAGCATTCGACCTGCTCATCCTGCGTCGTCAGGTTCATGATCGTATTCCAGACCATGTAGACGACCCGGAACGTCCCGGCGACCCCGGTGGTGGCAGCGTCGCCAACGGTGACGCCGATGTTCTCGCCACCGGGCTTTGCCTGCAGTCGTTCGATCATCGCCGAGGAGAGATCAATGCCATGCACGCGCACGCCCCGTTGACTGAGCGGCAACGCGATGCGGCCAGTGCCAATGCCGAACTCGAGTGCGGCGCCTTCTCCCGCCAGGTCCGCGAGGAAGCTCACGGCCGGGTTAAGTACGTCAGGCGCGAACATATCCGCGGACGTCTCGTCGTAGCGCTCCGCTGCCTGCTCGTCGAAGTAGATCTTCTTAGGCACAATCAGAGTATGCCAGGGGTCCTCCGCAAGAGCTAAATTGCTGGGAAGCGAAGGCAAGGTTCATGCGTCTCAAAACCCTGGTTAAATGAGAATTTGCCCGGTGCCTTATAAGCGGAGGCACTTGCTGCGGACCAGCTTTGAGAAAGGGCATGGTGTCGTAATACGAAGGTTTGCGAGACGAATTTGACCATCCTGGCGGATTCAGTTGTAGTTGTTTCACGACGCAAGACGGAGCAGCATAGCAACCCGGTTGACCAGCTCGTCCACGCTCATGCCGAGCTCGAGCTCGATGATAGGCAGGTCTAGAGCAGCGGCCTGACGCCGCACCTCGTCGGTGAAGAACTGAGCACGGGTTTGCAGATTGGTCAATGCCCGCTCGGGGTCACTTGTCTTCCGTGGAATATCCCACGTCGAGCCACGGCTGTAGCAGGCTGCACGGTGAAACTCTGGAGTGGGAAGTAGCCAGACTGCCTGACCGGGTCCACTTAACAGCGGTGCTACGAGGCGAGGTAATAGCGTGAAGCCCTCTGCAAGGATGGGAGGGTCCGTGGGCAGTGCAAGAAGATCCTCAACGACGAAGTCGAACTGTTCCCCCTGGAACCCGTGGAACGTCTCGACCATGACGTGCGCGGAGCGGTTGAGCCACCTCTCGTCCATATCCATCGCCAGGAAGGCATAGAGTAGCGGCACATTCGCGGGCGTCGTACGTGCGACGTAGGTGGAAAACTGCTCGGCATCAAATAAGCGGAGATCATGGTTTGTCGCGAGTTGGCGAGCGACCGTCGACTTACCGCCACCGCTTCCACCACCGATAAATCGGACATGGCGAAGCTTCTTGGGCAATTCTTCTCGATGCATACTGTATCCGTCTTCGAACTATCCAGCGCAGACGCTCCCTCATGGTCCCATGGGGATCAGCATCGCTCGGATCGTGCGCGGCTTTAGGAGGGCCGAGTCATCTTTTAAACAACCGTTTGATGAGACTCCGCGAGGTGTCCCAGGACGCAAGAGCTTCAGAGTGCAGTTGGTTGTTCATGGTGCCCATGCTATTGAAGCTCGCCGTACGGAGATTGACAGAGGTCCTCGATGTAGCCGGCGGCACGAGAACACCTATCGTTTCCGCACTGCCATCGATCGGCCGCAAGTGGTCCATGCAGAGGGTGATGGCGCTAGCCACTTCGGTCAGTGAGAGCCGTGTTGCGAGTGTGCAATGCGGCGCCCAGGCGTTGGGCTGCAGGTGCTCAGGATATAAGGACGGTCCCCAGGCGCTTGACGCGGACTCGTGCAGGTCGCGGTGCGCGGACATCAGCGCCGACGTCATGCGCGGCGCAAGGAACACTGTTCCCGTTTCAACAAAGACGTCCACAGAGTGGAAGGGAAGAGGAATGGCAGCTCTCCTTGCCGTCAGGCCAGGCAATGCAGCGCAGACGGCCGACAAATCGCCAGTTTCGTACGCCGCCGTGGTTATGTGTGGCCGATGCCTGGAAAGAACGGCTTCATCGATGCCGCCATCACCGAGGAGTTTCCAGAGATCCCGGATGGCGCGCTCCGTCTCCTCGTCAAAGCGAAGGGTCAGAAAAACGGCTGGCATGGTCGTTCGAGCTTTCTTTTCGGGCGTGCCAGGTATCGAGGAGGAACTGCGCCACAGTCGAAGCTGCGTTGAAGGCGAGCCGGGCGTGCCTTGTGGCGGCGGCGCTGGGCGCTGTGCGGCCGTGCCCCAAGCCCAATTCATTCCGAAGTTCGGCCAAACGCTGAACTGTGGTGACAAGTGCGCGCAGGACGCCCTGGGCTGCTTGACTCCCCTGGGCACTGGTGGGGACGGCCTCTGCTTTGAGCTTGAGTGCGTCTGCCACCTTCTTATAGAGTTCCAGGAGATCGTCCTTCCTGGTGTACGCGATTGAGTAGTCATCCAGAATGACCTTGCATGCTGACTCCACCAGCTCTTTGGACGATCCGATGGCGGCAGCTGGGTCAGAGCCTAAGCCAGCATCAATACGGCGGAGATGCTCTTCAAACGCTTGAGGATCGCGCAGGCGCTGGTACTGCCTCAGTGGTAGTGCACCGCTGATCTCCTGAGGCCCCGATGACCGGCGCGCTTCGAAAACTGGCCGCCCAGAGATCTGAGTCGTTGGTATCAGCCTCCACCCATCAGCACCAAGCTGCTGATTGAAGAACTGCACGAGCCGGTTTACGTCCTCTCTGTCGGATCGAACCTCTGGATGGACCACTTCGCACAGAAAACTGAGGAGGATCTTGTCCTGCCCCGCCTTCAACTGTAACCGAGGGTCACTGAAGATCCAGTCGTCATCCCAGTCGACGTTGTAGACGCGGTGCTGGAGCATGTCGCCAGACGCGTTGGGGAACCGGTCATCAGTGGACGGCAGCGCATCCATGTCGCAGATGCGTCTGAGGAACTCCAATTCGTCGAGACGGCCCCACCACTTGATCTTCTTCTCAGTGAAGTAATCGAAGATCTCGCCGCGAGTTACGGAAGTGATTGTTTCTTTCACCTGAAGTGCTCTCATACCCATCCCGTTTAGTCACGCCGCATTATCCGCAGGGAGGCGATGGAGGTTGTCGGTGATCCAGTGCCAACCGGTGAGGCGCCGGACCCGCTCGGGATCGGCGTCGAGTTCCTCCAGGATCGCCTCGACGGCTGCGACCTTGGCGTCAAGGGTCGGATAGACGATGTCCTCGATCCCAGCCCGCAGTTGCTCGAAGATGCGCTCTGCCGGATTCAATTCCGGCGACACCCGCAGGCGGGTACCCGGCGGCTGCTCGAGGAGCGGCAGCTCCACGGCGCGCACGGTCCCATCACGGTGGCTGGGCGCGCGATCCCACACCAGCACCGCCAGGTCCGTCTCCGTCCGGGTCGCTTCCACCAGCGCGCGGGCGGCCGGCGCCTGCATGGTCGCGGTCCACATCCACCACAGCTTGCCCTGCGTCGGATCGACCACCAGATCGAGATCGTCCCACGCGTAGACCAGTTGCAGCGGTTGGCACACCTGCACGCCGCGTCGTCCCCACACCCGTCGGGTCGTGCCCCGCAGTCCCACCCGCATCTCGTCGGCCCAGCCCACGCCCGCTCCCGCCGTGATCCCGGCAGTCGTTAGGGTGTCGGCACGTCCCCCTTTTTCCACGCTTCCTGGTCCTCCAGCTTGGCCTTGGTGTGCAGTGGGCGTGGCACCTTGGGCGCACAACGCAACCGAGCCAGCAGGGTGTACATCCCGCCTTCGCTGTACGTCACCCCGAAGGTCTCGGTGATCCACACCCGGATGGTGGCCGCGCTGCGGAAGCGTCCGGTCTCCACTTCCTTCGCCACCTGCTCCTGTTGCTCTAGCGTCAAGCGCGGCAGCTGCCCTGGTCCACCCAGCCGGTGGGAGCGGATCGCCGCCAACCCGCCGCTGCGATACCAGCGCACCCAACGCTGGACGGTCCGGTAATCCACACCGACCACGCTCGCCACCTCGCCCACCAGCCGCGTGTCACCGCGCAGCAGCCAGAGCGCCTGCACTCGCTGCCGCAGGGCGGGGTCCCGCTCGCCCCGGTACGCCATGCGCAACGCCTCCTCGGTATCCTCATCTCGCCACCACGAACGGTCGTCCTCGTCTCGCCATCTCGGGTCTCTCCCCTCTGACCCGATTTTACGGCATCAACACGAGGGATTGGTGTTATGGGGCTTATGTCCATCTCTCTCTCACCAGCGCATAGCCTACCTGCTCACTGTACCTCTTAGCCCTACCTGTTGGCGTGGCACTGCCATTCTTTAATTTAGGCTGACCCACTACCCCGATCACAGACGCGGGAACTGTCTTGCTCATCGTCGCGGCGACCTTCACGTTTCCTGCCTCGCATAGCATCCCTGCCAGCACATCGTAGTAGTTGAATACAACCGCAAACCTCATAAATGACGCAAGGTTACCCTGGTGTCGGTAGAGATGTCGCCGAGCCGAGTCTCTCCTTCGAGGTCGACACCAATCTGCCCCGATGTGTTCAAATACCGAATAGGTGACCCTGGACGAGTTTGACAGTGGAGAGAGGTGGGGCGTGGCCGAGGTGAACCTGAGCTGGGTTGTGAGCTATATCTGGCGCGACCTCTACGTACGCGGCAAATACCGCGATGTCATTCTGCCGATGACCGTGCTGCGCCGGCTAGATACGCTGCTGGAGCCATCGAAACACGCAGTGTTGCATATGAAGGGATCGCTGGACGCCGCCGGGATCGTTAATCAGGACGCGGCCCTGCGTGGAACGGCAGGCCAGGCCTTCTACAACACATCGAGGTTCACGTTGCGAGACCTGGCCGCGCGGACCAACCGGCAGCAGTTGCGAGCGGACTTCGAGGCCTATCTCGACGGCTACTCGCCCAACGTGCAGGACATCCTGGATAGCTTCGAGTTTCGCAACCAGATCCCGCGCCTGTCGAAGGCGGACGCGCTGGGTACTCTGATCGAGAAGTTGATGTCGCGCGACATCAACCTCAGCCCGAATCCGGTGCTGGCCGGGGATGGCACGGTGAGGCAGGCCGGTCTGGACAATCACGCCATGGGGACCATCTTCGAGGAGTTGGTGCGTCGCTTCAACGAGGAGAACAACGAGGAGGCGGGCGAGCACTGGACGCCGCGCGACGCGGTGCGCCTGATGGCAAAGCTGATTTTTCTGCCCATCGCCGATCGGATCGAGTCCGGCACCTACCTGCTCTACGATGGGGCCTGTGGCACGGGAGGCATGCTGACCGTGGCGGAGGATACCGTCAAGGAACTGGTGTCGACGCATCTGTACGGTCAGGAGATCAACGCTGAGACGTATGCCATCGCCAAGGCAGATTTTCTGCTGAAGGGTGAGGGGGAGGCGGCGGACAACATCGTGGGCGGGCCGGAGCATTCGACGCTGGCCAACGACGCGTTTCCCTCGCGCGAGTTCGACTTCATGCTCTCCAATCCACCGTACGGCAAGAGCTGGAAGAGCGACCTGGAGCGGATGGGCGGCAAGGATGGGATGAGGGACCCGCGCTTCATCATCGACCACGATGGCGCCGGGGAGTACTCCCTGGTGACCCGGTCTAGCGACGGGCAGATGCTCTTTCTGGCCAACATGTTGAGCAAGATGAAGCACGGCACACCCCTGGGCAGCCGTATCGCCGAGGTACACAACGGAAGCTCACTGTTCACCGGCGATGCTGGGCAGGGGGAGAGCAACATCCGCCGCTGGATTATCGAGAACGACTGGTTGGAGGCGATCGTCGCCCTGCCGCTCAACATGTTCTACAACACCGGCATCGCGACCTATATCTGGGTGCTGAGCAATCGCAAGCCGGAGCACCGGCGGGGTAGGGTGCAGCTGATTGACGCGACGACGTGGTTCAAGCCACTACGCAAGAATCTGGGCAAGAAGAACTGCGAGCTGAGCGAGGACGACGTGGCGAGAATCTGCGACACCTTCCTGGCCTTCGAGGACGCCGAGCAGTCGAAGATTTTCCCCAACGCCGCCTTCGGCTACTGGAAGGTCACGGTGGATCGTCCGCTGCGGGTCAAAGGGGTCGAAGCGGGGAGGGTGTACACACCCAAGGAGATCAAGGCGCTGCGCGAGAGTGGGGAACGCGACGAGGCGGCAGCCGCGGTGATCAAGAAGATGCACCGAGGGGGGACTGTCCAGCCGGACCCGTTACACGGCCTGTTCGCAGCGATGGTAGGCGGTACGGAGGTGGTGGTGGAGTACGAGCCGGATAGTGAACTGCGTGACACCGAGCAGGTGCCGCTGGTGGAGGAGGGCGGCATCGACGCCTTCCTGCGGTGTGAGGTGCTACCCCACGCTGCCGATGTCTGGTACGACGCTCGGACCGTAAAGATCGGCTATGAAATCTCGTTCACCCGGTACTTTTACAAGCCACAGCCGCTGCGTTCCCTGGAGGAGATACGCGCGGATATCCTGGCGCTGGAGAGGGAGACCGAGGGGCTACTGCAGGAGATTATCGGGGGGGTAGCGAGATGAAGGCAACAGAAGCAAAACTGCTGGAATTTCTCAAAAGGTCGCCGCAGTTCGTGATTCCGATTTACCAGCGGGCGTACAGTTGGCGCGAGACCGAGTGCAGGCAACTATGGGACGATGTGCTACGCACCGGTCGAGACGATGAGCTCCCAGCACATTTTGTCGGCTCCATAGTTTACGTCGAGAAGGGCCTGTATCATGTCTCAGCCCAATCGCCGCTGCTCGTCATCGACGGGCAACAGCGCCTTACCACGGTCATTCTCCTTATTGAAGCCCTGGCTCGCCGCCTTGGCGATAGAGAACCGCTCCCTGGGTTCTCAGCCAGGAAACTGCGCAATTATTACGAACTCAATCCGGAGGAAGGTGGCGAGCAGAGATATAAAATCATTCTGTCGCAGACCGATAAGCCCTCCCTCATGGCCGTGCTAGATCAGAAGTCAATGCCGTCCAATCACTCTATACGGCTGAAGGATAACTTCGAGTTCTTTACAGCGCGCGTGGGGGATGTCGCAGGAGAGCTTGAATCACTGTGCAAAGGGCTTGCGAAGCTAATGATCGTCGATATCTCGCTCGATCGGGATCAGGATAATCCGCAACTGATATTTGAGAGTCTTAACTCCACGGGGCGTGAACTGAGTCAGGCAGATCTCATCCGCAACTTTATCCTTATGGGACAGGAACCGGGTCTTCAGGCGGATCTGTATGAGAGGTATTGGCGTCCCATGGAGATTGCCTTCGGGCAGGAAGCGTATGCCACCTCCTTTGACGCCTTCATGCGCGACTACCTGACCGTGAAAACTGGGACGATCCCCAATATCCGCGCAGTGTATTCGGCGTTCAAGCTGTACGCACGGGCGGCGGCTGGAGCGGAGATCGAGCCCGTAGTTGCCGATATCAGTGCCTTCGCTGAATATTACTGCGCGGTGGCTCTCGGGAGGGAGACAGACCTCGAATTGAGGGATGTTTTCCAAGATCTGCGAGAGTTAAAGGTTGACGTTGCATACCCGTTTCTCCTCGACCTGTATCACGACTACAGAAGAGAGCGGCTCTCTAAGGCAGACTTACTGCGCCATCCCGACCAACTCTCTGAATTTGACTTTCGCTAGGTTCAGCCGCGCTCTCAAAAAAGACCGATATCTGGAGAGTATAAAGGCGCATTTCCTGCTGCTACCTTCGTACCGACGCTACCCCAGCGACGAGGAGTTTGAGAGGGATATCCAGACCAGAGACCTGTACAACTTCCGAAGCCGCAGCTACTGGCTACGCCGATTGGAGAACTACGGTCGCAAGGAACGTGTACAGGTGGAGGAGTACACTATCGAGCATATCCTGCCCCAGAACTCGAATCTATCGGCTGAGTGGCGTGCCGATCTTGGGTCTGAGTGGGAGCGAGTTCATCAAACAGCACTTCACGCCCTCGGAAACTTGACCCTGACAGGATATAATTCGGAGTACAGCGACAGGCCGTTTGCCATCAAGCGGGACATGCCGGGTGGTTTTCGAGAGAGCCCTCTGCGCGTAAACGAGGGACTGGGAACGCTGGACCGTTGGGATGAAGAAACTATTCGTTCCCGTGGCGAAAAGCTGTCGCGCCAGGCCGCACTCGTGTGGCCGTCGCCGGACCTTCCTGCGAGCGTGCTGAACGCCTACGGACCTCAACCAGCATCGACTGGGTACAGTATCGCCGATCACCATTACTTGCATTCTGGCCCGGTGAGGGACTTATTCGAAGCCTTCCGCAAGCAAGTGACAGCTCTCGATCCCTGCGTCACGGAGGAGTTCCTGAAGCTGTACGTGGCATATAAGGCGGAGACTAACTTCGTCGATGTTGTGCCACAGGCAAAGCGCCTGCGCCTATCTCTAAACATGTCCTTCCCCGAAATCAACGATCCGAGAGGCATCTGCAATGACGTTACCGGCATAGGGCGCTGGGGAAATGGGGATGTCGAGTTGGGCCTCTCTTCGGTCGACGAACTACCGTATGTACTTGGGCTGGTCAGACAGGCGCTCGATAAGCAGTTGGGAAACGGGGGCGCTGCATGATTCTCGACCTGAAGCCGTATCCTGCGTATAAGAGATCAGGTGTGAGCTGGCTAAGCGACGTGCCGGAACACTGGAATGTGACACGCGGCAAAAACGTGTTTTGCCCAATCGACCTACGTTCGCTGTCAGGGGAGGAAGAACTTCTCACAGTGTCTTCGGAGAGAGGCGTCATCCCACGTCGGTCGGCCACGGTCACAATGTTCAAGGCCGAATCGTACGTGGGCTACAAGTTGTGTTGGCCCAATGACCTAGTCATCAACAGCCTATGGGCGTGGGCGCGAGGACTAGGGGTATCCGGACATCACGGCATCGTCAGCTCTGCCTATGGTGTCTATCGTCTTCGCCCGGAACGTGAAAACAATCCCAAATTCATTCATGAGTTGGTTCGATCGGTGCCTTTCAATTGGGAGCTCCATGTTCGATCGAAGGGCATTTGGATCTCCCGCCTCCAACTGACGGACGAAGCATTTCTTGGTGCCCCATTCCCTCTCCCGCCGGTTGCCGAACAAGCCGCCATCGTGCGCTTCCTCGACCACGCCGATCGGCGCATCCGGCGCTACATCGCGGCCAAGCGGAAGCTGATCGCGCTGCTGAACGAGCAGAAGCAGGCCATCATCCACCAGGCGGTGACGCGCGGGCTCGATCCCAACGTGCGGCTTAAGCCTTCGGGTGTGGAGTGGCTGGGGGATGTGCCGGAGCATTGGGAGGTGCAGCGGGTAAAGGAGATATCCCAGGTCCTCAGGGGCAAGTTCACGCACCGTCCTCGGAATGACCCGTCGTTGTATGACGGATCTTATCCTTTTATTCAGACTGGGGACGTTGCGCGTGCAAAGAAAACCATTACAACTTACAAGCAGACACTGAATGAACAAGGTCTCGCGGTCAGCAAGATGTTTCCCGCTGGCACGCTCGTAATGACCATCGCCGCTAATATAGGCGATGTCGCCATTCTAGAGTTCGAGGCGTGTTTCCCTGACAGTGTCGTTGGCTTTGTTCCACGCGATCCTGTGAATCGTGACTATCTCTATTATGAGTTTGTAGCCATGAAGCCAGAATTGCTTCGAGAGGCACCCGTAAATACTCAAGGTAACCTGAACGTGGATAGGATAGGTTCAAGAGGAATTGCAGTGCCTCCAGCGCACGAACAAGAGCAAATCGTGCGCCACATCGAGCGAAGCACCTTGGACATCGACGGTGCCCTCGAACGCGCTGCGAGGGCAATCGACCTCCTACTTGAATACCGAACCCGCCTTATCGCAGACGTGGTGACCGGCAAGCTCGATGTACGCCAGGCAGCCGCCAATCTGCCGGACGAGGACGCCGAAGATCTTGCTCCCATGGAAATCGACGGGCTAGAAACGATGGACGCAGAATCTGAGGAGCTAGACCTGGAAGTGGAAGCGGCGCTGGCATGACAACCGATACCACCGAGAAGGGCCTGGAGAGCCTGATCTGCACGGCAATGACTGGCACTGCTGCGCTGCTCCCCGCCCAGCCGGGAACAATCGCTGAAAGCCACATGCCCTATGGCGGCACGGGATGGATTCACGGCGATCCGCACGACTACGACCGCGAGTACGCGGTGGACCTGGTGCAACTTCGCGAGTTTCTCTGTGCCACGCAGGCGGAGATGGCGGACGATCTTGGCCTGGAGCAGGACAGTCCCACCCGTCGCAAGTTCCTGGCACGGCTTCAAGGGGAGATCAGCAAGCGGGGGGTGATCGACGTGCTGCGCAACGGCATCAAGCACGGGCCGCACGACATCGACCTGTTCTATGGAAAGCCCTCGGCAGGCAACCAGGCAGCGGCGGAGCGGTACGAGCGGAATCGCTTTAGCGTGACCCGGCAGTTGCGCTACAGCCGGGAGGAGACCCAGCTGGCGCTCGATCTCTGCCTGTTCATCAATGGACTGCCGGTCATCACCCTGGAACTGAAGAACAGCCTGACCACGCAGACGGCGGAGGACGCGGTGGTGCAGTACCAGCGGGATCGTGACCCACGGGAGCGGCTCTTTGAGTTCGGGCGCTGCATGGTGCACTTCGCGGTGGACGACGGGGTGGCGCGCATGTGCACCGAGCTGAAGGGGAAGGCGTCCTGGTTCCTGCCGTTTAACCAGGGGTGGAACGATGGGGCGGGCAATCCGCCCAACCCGGAGGGGCTGAAGACCGACTATCTCTGGAAGCGCATCCTGACACCCGAGAGTCTGACCGATATTTTGCAGAGCTACGCGCAGATCG
>JAABUR0100008804.1_pt1 | contig 11543 bp, 10 predicted proteins | sample 5560091 | NCBI WGS metagenome assembly JAABUR01 (sample SAMN10711879, study PRJNA513375) | rock metagenome | isolation source: Antarctica rocks | place: Antarctica: Victoria Land, University Valley sud
CCGCCATGCGATGGAGGCGTGTGCCTTGCATGTTGCCACCGGCGTGCGCGAGGCCTGTGCTTGATGTGACAGGCTGGGCCCTGGCTGTGCTGCGCTGAGGCCATGCAGGCGCGCGCACCGGCCGGCATGCGCTGACCCGCTTACCCTAAGCCTAACCCGCGCGCAGATCATCCAGGTCAACCTGACCAGCGAGGACTTCCGGCCGATCGCGCCGGGCGCGGAGGTGGAGTTCACGTACAGCGTGCGCTGGGCGCCCACGGCCACGCCCTTCGCGCGCCGCTTCGAGCGCTACCTGGACTACAACTTCTTCGAGCACCAGGCGTGCGGCGCGGGAGGCGCTGCGGCCGCGATCGGACCGGCACTACAATTTGCTTCCAGAGTAGTCAATGATCAGTGCCTGTGGTGCAGTATGGGATGGCTCTGCAAGGGAACATGCCGCAAGCCAGTCACATTTGTGGCTGGTGTGCGCAGTATCTGTGCTGTTTATATTGTCGGGTCAGGGCTGGCGCTGTCGCTGCTGCCGTGTCCAGGCTCTCGTGCGGCCTGGTGTCAATTAAGGACATAAAGAAAGCACTTGTGCTGGACTGTGTCACGAGCAGAAGCGCCCAATTCTCAGCCCGCTGGCTGACCTGGCGGCGCTGCTGAGCGCGCAGATCCACTGGTTCTCTATCTTCAACTCGTCCATGATGGTCATCTTCCTGACCGGCCTGGTCGCGATGATCCTGATGCGTACGCTGCGCGCGGACTACGCGCGCTACACAGCGCGCGATGAGGACGATCTGGAGGTGTGCCGCAGCCCCGACCCGCTCTCTTGGCCTGGCCCGGGCTCTGGCCCTAGCCCGTGCCCCGGCTCTGGCCAAAGCCCCGGCCCTAGCTCTGGCCCTGCCGGTGTGATGACAGCACGGCAGTGTGCGCGCCTGGTCCTCTCCGCAGTCCGAGCCGTACGAGCATTTGCGCACCGGTTGAGCACACTATGCTGTGCATGCAACGACGCCGAGCAGCAGGCACTGCAGCGCGACGCGCGCGGCGAGAGCGGCTAAGTGTCTATGTGGTCGCAAGTGCTGTTCCTCTCTCTTTATATCTTCTTTACATGAGCCCCTTGGGTGCGGCGTAGGCATATCCCGCACCGTTTTGGAGTGGGCTACTCTTGTAAAGTCATCACTGAACCTTCAGGCGCAGGAGCGCGACATGGGCGATTAACCTACCTAGCCCTGTATACAATGGGCATCTCACATGCTTTGTCCTCAGGCGCTGGAGCGTGACATTGGGGAATCCATTCACCCAACCCTGTATACAGTGGGCTCCACCCATGCTTCACCTGCAGGCGCTGGAGCGCGACGTGGGCGAGGAGAGCGGCTGGAAGCTGGTGCATGGCGACGTGTTCCGGCCGCCGCGGCGCCTGGAGCTGCTCTCGGCGCTGCTGGGCACGGGCGTGCAGCTGGCGCTGCTGGCGCTGGCCGTCATCCTGATCACCATCGCGGGTGCGCGAGCAGCCCTGTGCCTTGATGCGGGGCCCGCGCGCCATCAAATCGCACCGCAGGGGCTTGGTGAGCGCGCGCGGCCGCCCACCTGCCCTTGCGCTGCCAGCCGCCCTTGCCGCCGCGTGCGCACCGCGGCGCCAGAGACCGGCGACGCGCAACGGCGTGACCGGCAGCCCATTGTGAAGGTAGCGGGGTGACGCGGCCCGGCGCGCGCGGCAGGCACGCTGTTCACGGAGCGCGGCACGATCGTCACGGTGTTCATCGTGTCGTACGCGCTGACCTCCTTCCTGGCGGGCTACATCAGGCGCGCCGCGCCCCGCGCCTTCGTGCGCGATGTAGCCTACCTTACCCTGCCTTAATCCTAATCCAGGAGCCGCCTGGTCGCCGGCTCCGCACCTGGGAGGCTCCTGCGGCGGCTGGCGTGCTCGGCTGGGAGGGGCGCCCGCCGCCGCACCGCGCCGACGGCGGCCGCGCCCGGTGACGGCCCTGGTGCTGCCGCTGCTGTCAGGCGGCCATGCACGTGGCTGGCGCATGGCCAGCCGTCACGGCCGGCGGCAGCGCGCGTGCGGCGCGCCCGAGCGCCCAACCCTAAACCTGTCCCGCGCCGCGCGCAGCGGCGGCTTCTACGCGCGCAACGACGGCAAGAACTGGATCGGCACCATGCTAGCGACCGCCACGCTGTTCCCCACGGCCTGCTTCGGCATCGCAGCCGCGCTCAACACGGTCGCGATCGCGTACCACTCGCTGGCGGCCGTGCCATTCGGGTCCATCATGGTGGTGCTGCTCATCTGGATGTTTATCTCCTTCCCGCTCTGCCTGCTCGGCACGGTGCGCGCGCGCGCCGCGCCCTACCGCAACCCTTACGCAGCCGATGGGGCTCAGGGCGCTGGGCGGCGTGCTTGCGAGGGGGCTGGGCGTGCAAGGGGCGCTGCAGCCGCGGGCGCCGGCTGAGCCCCTGTCTCCGCCCGCGCTGCCGCGCCCAAGATGTGGCCCACACAAAAGGGGTGACATGCAAGGAGCGGCTTATCGTAAGCCGCCGCAGGGCACCTGGGCCATCCCCAAGCGTGCCTGGAACCGCGCTTTCAGGCTCTCGCGAGTTGCGTCCTGAACGCGCGAGCCGACGGCGCGCGCTGGACCGCGCAGGTGGTCGGCCGCAACTACAACGGCGTGCCGGACAACCCGTGCCGCGTAAAGCGCATCCCGTCGCCCATCCCGGCCAAGCAGTGGTACCTGCGGCCGCCCGTGATCGCGCTCACGGGCGGCCTGCTGCCGTTCGGGTCCATCTTCATCGAGATGTACTTCATTTTCACGTCCTTCTGGAACTACAAGGCGCGCCCGCGCCCTCTTCCTTCCCTGCCGCCGTCCGGGTCAAAGTTCATAGACGTGCGCGCGTCGGGTGCGTCCGTCGCCACCGGGCGGCCCTCCAAGGCACCGGTCGGCAGGCGCGGCAGGCCCTCCCGAAACGCGTGGCAGGGCCGCAAGCACTGCACGACTGCGTTCTGGAAGCAGTTGTTCGCGCCGACGCCGTTCAGTAGGCCCAACTGTGCCCGACGGCGCCATATGGCCCGGGCCGGCGCTATTTATTCTCTGCGGCTGCCCGGCGCTCGGGACGGGGGGCAGCCGCAGAGCATGGCCAGCGCCGGCCCGCACTGCATGGCCCCGTCGGGCGGGTTGGGCCTGCTGCCGCGCGTCGGCGCAAGCAACTGCTATCAGAACGCGGTCATGTGTCGTGCTTGCGGCACTGGCACGCGTTCCAGGAGGGCCTGCCGCACCTGCCGGCCGGGCGACCTGGAGGGCCACCAGGCGGTGTTGCTAATGCCCTTGTTCACGCGCTCCTGGAGCTGCTGGGCGCGCGCCCGGCTGCAAACGTAGGCTCTGCTGTGCCCCATGCTTGCAGACCGCACTGCGCACAGGCCACGTTGCATGGCTGCAATGTTGCCACGGCTGCTCCGGCTGCTCTGGCGGACAGGCGGCGGCAGCCGTGCACTGGTGGCAGCTGCGCTCGTGGGCACAGCTGTGCTTGCCCTGTGACCACCTGGCTAGCCACCACGTGCTGCCTGCAGCGGTGCTGTTTCCAGCACTTTGATGGACTGCATGAGAGCAAGCAGTCTGCAGACAGGACAGCGGCTGCCCGGGCCAGGAAATCAAGCCGTCACCAAGGGACGCATGTCTCTCTGTGCGCGGTATCTCGCTCGCGGCCGGCCGCCCGGCGCGCGGCGTCACGCGCGCGGCCGCGCGCGCGCAGGTCTACTACGTGTACGGCTTCATGCTGCTGGTGTTCCTGATCCTGGGCGTGGTGACCAGCTGCGTGACGGTCGTCGGCACCTACTTCATGCTCAACGCGGAGAACTACCACTGGCAGTGGACGTCCTTCGCGTCGGCCGCCTCCACCGCGCTGTGCGGCCCCCCGCGGCTATGAGTTGCCTGCCAAGGCCGCAGGCTGTACTGTGCGAGCGCGGGCGCCGTTGTGTGCACGCTAGCCGCTGTGTGCACGCGCTAGCCGCCGTGCGCACGCGCTAGCCGCCCGGGATCGCATAGGCCAGGCGCTGGGAGGCATCTGACGCTTGCGTGTGTGAAACCTGTTAAGCCAGTGGCTGGCACCAGAGCATGTGCAGAGGTACAGGGCGACTTCGAGGCCTCTGCCTGTGAGTGGTACCAGCGACCTGGCCGAGGGCGCCGCGGGCCGCCGCCGCCCTCGCGGCAGCGCGCCGCCGGGCGCCGGCGGTAGGCCCTACCCTAGCCCTGAACCAACACCGCGCAGGTACGTGTTCGTCTACGCAGTGCACTACTTCTTCATGAAGACCAAGATGACGGGCTTCTTCCAGACCTGCTTCTACTTTGGCTACACGGCCATGCTGTGCCTGGGCCTGGCCGTGCTGTGCGGCGCGCTCGGCTACCTGGCCTCGGCCGCCTTTGTGCGCCGCATCTACCGCAGCATCAAGTGCGACTGAGCGCGCGGGAAGACCGCGCGCGGTTGGGGCGCGGGCGCAGGGTTCCCTATCCCTGCGCGTGCACGCCCTCGCCCGACGCCACGGCCGCTTGTGCTGCGTGCGCGCGCCCCCATGCCACCGGCTGCCTGTGGCACCCGGCCGCTGTGCAGGGCGGCCGCCTGCTAGGGTCTGCAGCATACAGCCACGGGCGGGTCATCTGCGTGCAGGGCGCGCTGGGCAGCTGTTTGCCAAACTGCAAGCGTGGGTGCTGCAGGCCCACGGGCATGGGGCGTGCAGGTCTGCGGGAGTGGGGAGTGGGTGTATGCAGGTTGCACCGGTGACCCTGCGGGTGGACAAGCAAAGCGCCACGCCAGTTCGTAGGCTATTCGGGGAGGGTGATAATAGTAGCTCGGAGGCGCGCTGGCGCCCGCTGCTTGGCACGCCGCGCCGCGCGCTGCCCTGGCCGTGGCGGCAGGCGGCCAGCCGGCGCCGGCTGCCTGGGCTGCCTGGGTGCGCATGTTCCTGGGACGTTGCGGCAGGCAGCAAGCTGTGCTCTGGCGCAGGTATCAGCCGGCTTGCAGTGTCAGCATCGGCTCGTGATGCGGACACTGCATGCTGGCAGCCCGGTGCTGCTGCAGGCGGAGGGGTTGCCAGGCGGGGGAGGTCATTGCTGTGTGCCGTTTGCGCGCCGTGTGAGAGATGCTTCTTGGCGGTGAGTCGGCCTGGCATGCGCGTCATATGTCTTACATGCAGCGCGTACTCAGGTTGATCTGCACACACGAGCTGAAACAAAAGGCGAGCAAAAACAAAAGGCGAGCTCGAACGGTTGCTGCAGGCTGGCAGGCACAGTCAGACAGGGTTAGGGCATATGATTAGCTATGACCCTATCCTGATGCAACATCCCGACCGCATCAAGGCAGGTGCTCACCTACTTCTCCAGCACAGCAGAAATACGGCACGGCACGCACACCCTGGGGGTCACAGGGGCGCCGGCAGGGCTGGCTCACTGGTACACATGGACACCGCCCACATTCATAATCATTATGGCCTGCAGAGCGCAGGCGGCTCACATGAGCCCGCGCAGCTGCTTGTAGTTGAGCAGTCAGTTGCCTGAGATCGTTGGTGTTGCGGCGACAGCGCCGGTTTCGCGACGCATGTCCCGCGCTACCAGCGGACCCGGGCCATGCAGCAAGAGACAGTGCTGGCATGGCGCAGGTCCGGAACGTCATGTAGCGCAAAAAAAAGACCCTCTCAGGGAGGGGCAGAGGCACATGTAAAAATAAGGCCATGGGCGGCATAGCAGGCCGCGGGGCCAGGGGCCCATGGCGCCAGCAGCAGTGCCGACGCCAGGAGCCCAGATGCCCGGCCACGCATGCGCGGCCGTGCACTTACTGTGCGCAGCAAAGCCAACTAGATGCCATGCATTTTTTGAGCAGCGGAGCGCCGCCACGGGCACCTCCGCATTGTGCTTCCCACACCAGGGCGGCCGCAAAACACACACCACAGGGGACATGCATGCACTGAGCTCGGGCAGAGGCACACAACATGGTATCAATGAACATGCGACGGGGGGCTGCACGAGCGCGGCTCCAGTGACACCCCCCCGGCCGCCTGACCTGATCATCAAACTGCCAGGGTGCGTAAGGGACAGAGCTTGGTGCAGTCGATTAAACGCAGCGGCGTTCACCGGCTGCTGGGCGCCAAGCAGGGGCTGGTGGGCTAGCAGGCCGCACCAGGAAAGGCGGACAGCCGCCTGAGCAGGAAAAAGTGCACATCGCATTCTGCCGCACCCCAAAGGATCTCACTGCCCTACCCCTACCCCAAGTTCGCGCACAAAAATCAAACCCACCAAAAACGCCAGGCATTCCTGCTGCCGGCAGCTGCCCTGAATATCAGACCCCACGCGCAGGCAGCAGCGCGTGCGCTAGCACGCGCTGCTGCCTGCACGCACGGCCAGGCGGTGCGCCGGTGTATGCAGGCAGCGGATGCCCCTATGGCGACGTGCGCGGAACGCGCCGCGCCCTGTGTCGCGCTGCAGGCCGCGCGGCTGACCAGGTGGGCCGGGTTGACCGAGGGTGGAGCACGCGGGCGGCTACCGCGAGCTGCGCGCGCGCGCCGCGCGCGGCGTGCGCGGCGCCTTGCCCTGCATGGCCGCGATGCGCGCGACCAGCTGCACGAACGTGGGCCGCTGCGCGGGGTCGCGCGCCATGCACGCGCTGGCCAGGCCCGCGATTGCCGGGTTGGCGTTCGGCGAGAACTGCAGGCCGTCCATCTGGATCGCGACCGCGAAGACGACCTGCGCGCGCCCGGCCACACGCTGAGCACAGAGCCGGTGGGCAGGCGCGGGGTGGTGCGTGAGCAGCCCAGGCACGTCCGCATCACCCGCAGCTGTGCCCGGGCACTAGCTGCTGCATCCTTGCAGTCCCTGGAGTGGCAGGGGAGGCGTGGACAAGCATGGGCGGCGGTAAACTGCCCCTTGGCATGGTTGCCAGGGCGCATGCACTGTCATGGCAGTGTCTGCGGGAGCATGCTGTGAGGGCTGCCAGTGGCAGCGGCACAGGGGTTAGGGTTGGAGTAGCCTGACCCCTGCGGCACTGCGCGGGGGCGCGCCTGCGCCTGGCTGAGCCCCTCCCAGGCGCGCATGCCGTTGCACATCTCCCAGAGCAGGACGCCTGCGCAACACAGCGCCTCAGATGCCCTGCTCCCATTATTTAATATGTTCATTTGGGTGCGCGAGCGTGTGGCGTTCTGCATGCGGCACGCTAGACAGCTTCCCGCAGGTGGCCTCGCGGCGCATCACCGCATGCACGCAGACTGCATACTGCAGGACTCCCTGTCAGGAGCCTGCGCAGCAGGGCGAGAGCAGAGGCGCGCACCAAAGGCGTAGATGTCCACAGACTTGCTCAGGATGCCGTTTGACAGCAGCTGCGCGCGTGCGGCCCCGCATCAGACCAGTCCCCGCGCTTTGCAGCAGTGGTGTGGAGCGCGCTCCCAGTGAGACCCTCCAATACCTGTGTGCTCCAATACCTTCTTTCCCCTATGTATATGCAAAACAGTTATAACGAGCCGGCATGCCGCACCACCAGCAAGCAACGCGCGCCGGGTCACGCAAGAAGGCGGCGCACGGCGGCGCGCGCCAGCCAGGGCAGCGCCGCACCTCGGGCGGCATGTGCGTGATGGTGCCCAGCGAGTCGGTCTCGATGCGCGAGGTCACGATGTTGCGCGCCAGGCCAAAGTCTGCGCGTGGGCGCGCGCGCTCAGGGCGGCGCGGGCGGCTCCACACGCGTCCCGGCCGGCGGGAGGCATGCCGTGCCATTCGTGGGTGCCATTTGAGAGTTCTGAAGCTGTAAGCATGAGCGCACTTTGCTTACTGCAGGTGCCGCATGCCGCATGGGCATGGGGCATGGGGCCGCACCCGCGACCTTGGCGCGGAAGCCATGCGGCGACGCCGCGCAGCTCTGCAGCATGATGTTGGCTGCCGCGCGCGCGCACCCCCGCGTCAGCGCCTGGCGTCACGCATGTTGCAAACCCTGGGAGCGCGCCGGGGGTGGAAGCATTCCTGTCCTGCCCCAGCGTCGCAAACCGCTCCCGCAGGCTTTGTGCGCTGGCTAGCGAGCGTCGGGCCCTTGCAACGCAGGCGGTCCGCATCGCCAGAGCGCACTGCGCGGCCTCCCCGGCGGCCCGGCGCCCGCGCGCGCGGCAGGGGTGCCGGCGCCGCACCGCCGCTGAGGTCGCCGTGGATGATGCCGCGCGCGTGCAGGAAGGCCATGCCGGCCGCGATCTCGGCCGCGGTCGCCAGCACCATGGCCAGGTCGCACTTGCCCTTCAGGCTGGACGGCTGCCGCAGGAAGGCGCCGCGCCGGATGGCCTCCTGCGCGCCGGCCGCGCAGGGTCTGGGCCGCCGGCCAGGCGCCTTGCAGAGCACGCGCCGTGGCGGGTTGTTCACCGAGTCGCTGCCACGCTGCGGGGGCAGCGGCGCGGAGCGGCCTCCAGTCCAAGCGCCGCACGCTCAAGCTGCCTCAAAGGCAACCACCCGGCCGCTGCGCCGACCACTGCGACTCAGCTTGCGGGGCAGCTTGCGGGCGGGGGGGCCTGGCAGCGGCGCGCGGGCGGCGCGCCTGCAGGCAGCCGCGGTCCATGAACTCCAGCAGGAGCCAGGCGTTGCCGTGCTTGGCGCTCGCGGCGCGCCGCGTCTGCGCCTTGCGCGCGGCCTCGCTCGCCGCGCCCTCGTGCGCGCTGTCCCACGCCTCGATGTCCTTCGCCGGCACCTGCGCGGGCCGGACGCAGTGCGCGGCTTTAAGGCAGGGGTAGGATTGGCCTACGGCTAGGAGTTGTGAGGCTGCTGTGAAGTGCAAAGGCCCGGCACCAGGCATGCATCCCGACCACCCGCAAGCTGCCCGCGGGGGAGTTGACCTGCACCGTATCCGGCGCTGACATGGCAGGGTGCACCGGCCAGACGCGCCGCCCATGCACAGCCCTGTCTCCCCGGCTGCGCGCGCTCCGGCCAAGCGGCGGCGGCGAGGCGCGCGCGCGCGCGCAGCGGCGCGAGGCGGGGACCGACGGGAGCGGGCAGCGGGCGAGGGCGGGCGAGCGCGGGCGCACCACCGAGTGCGCGATGGTGTGCACGATGGACGGGTGCGCAAGGCCGGCCATGATCACGGCCTCCAGCGGCTGCCCGTCCTGCATGCGCAGCATGGCCGTGTTCTCCACGACCTGCGCGCGCGCGGTGGGTCAGTCCCCTGATCAGCACCGTGAGAAACCCTAGCGCCGACAGGGCGCACAGCGCCGCGAGCCGGAGCGCCGCCAGAGGCGCGGTTGCGCTACTGGGCCGCGGCGCCGCACCTTGACCGCAATGGTCCTGCCGTCGTAGATGCCGCGGTACACGCGCCCGTAGCTGCCCTGCCCCAGCAGCGGCCCGAGCTCCAGCCTGCGCCCCAGCCAGCGCGGCCTGTTCAGCGCTCGCCGAGCCCCGGCCTGCGGGAGACCGCATGAACCCGCTGCGCCCAGCGCGAGCAGGAGCGCGGGCGGGCGCGCACCCCGGGAACACCGGCAGCTCGAGCGACCCGACGCGCTGCAGCGAGCGCCGGCTGCTCGTGCTGCTGCGCTGCGAGCACGCCGACAGCTGGCCCGTGGCCGAGTTGCACGCGGGCGCCCACTGCAGCAGCACCGCGTACACGCCGGCCTCGCAGCGCCGCGCGCCGCCCGCGGCCTCCGCCAGGTACGGCGAGCCCGGCCGCATGAGCCTGCGCGCAGAACGTGGCGCCTGTCATGTACGGCTTGCAATAGGTCTGTGGGTGCTGTGAGGTCTCCTTCGCCTGCGCTCACACCAGCTCAGCTTCAGCATCTGTTGGTGCTGCAATTCAGGACGGCGCACGCGGCGGCGGCTTCCGGGGTCGCGACGCAGCTCATGGGGACGCCGAGCTGGGGCCGCGCCTGAAATGCAAGTCCCAGTCTCCGCAGGTCAGGTCGCCGTTCGCGGCGCGCAGGCGCGCGCGCCGCACCACAAAGTCCTCCCCGCGCTCCAGCGGCGCCGCAAAGCGCTCCCAGGGCGCCTGCGCGGCGACAGGGGACAGCCTGAGCGCATGCGGCACGGAACGGTGTGCGCGGCCTGCCGCTCTGCCGCCGGCCCGCGCAGGGCTGGCAGGACGTGCTGGGCGTGACCGGGCGCGCGCACTGCTGCTCTGCCGCCGGCCCGCGCAGGGCTGGCAGGACGTGCTGGGCGTGACCGGGCGCGCGCACTGCTGCAGGAGGTCGGCCATGAGAGGCCCGCAGCGGGGAAGCGCAGGTCATGTCTGACCATCTCGTTGGCGAAACAGCGCCCCAGCACCTTGGCAGCAGCCCATGCAGGCCGTGGGCGGGGCTGCAAGGGTCACCTGGCAGTCGTCGCCCAGGTCAAAGGCGTCCCAGAAGCGCGCGATGGCGTGGCCCTCCTCCTGCACTGCGCACGGGGGCAGCGCGCCGGGTCAGCACCGCCGCGCCGCGCGGGTCGGGCGCTGCTCCGCGCGGGCAGCCGCATGCAGGGCGCGGCATGCAGGGACGCAGCCGGGCGCTGCTGCGCCGGTCCAAGCTCTTCGTGCGGCTGACAGCTTCCATGCAATGATTTCACTGTCAGGCCGCCGGCTGCAGCACAGGGCGCGTCGCGCCGCCGCGTGCTAGGGCTGAGGCTGACCCTACCCTGCCCTGACCGCGCGCAGGCGGGGCGGGCGCGCACGCAGGTCGCGCCGCGCCAGCTCGTTGGCGTGCAGCACGGGCCAGCCGGCGCCGCGCGTGTCCACCAGCAGCCGCGCCCCGGTCTCGCACGCCGCCGGCCGGCCGCTGGCCTCGCCGGCGCCGGGCCGCTGCGCGGGCCGCCGCGCCGCCGACGCGGCCGCGCGCGCACGCGCGCGGCCTGCGCCTCCGTTTGCGTCCAGGCCCGGCAGCGAGCGCGAGGCCGGCAGCGGCGAGAAGACGCCCGCGGGGCGCCAGGGCACGCGCGCGCCCACGGCGGCCGCCGCGGCGGCCGACACCGTGGCGGCGTGCAGCAGCGCGGCCGCGTGCTCCAGCTCGCGCGACACCAGCTGCCCCATGCTGGCCACCACGACCTGCGTGTTGGCCTCCGCGTGCAGCGGCCGCGCGTCTGCGACGCACCTGCGCGCGCGCCCGGCCGCCCTCGGTCCCGCGCACGGCCGCCAAGCGCAGTGTGCGGAGGGCCCTGCTGGGACGCGCTGCGGACTTGCACGATGCAGGGTCCTGGCCCGTGCCGTGTCAAGGGGCCGGCGCCGTGCGCCCCAGGGCAGCTGTGAAGGAGGAGGACAGCGGCGGCGAGGGCGGCCACGGCGATGCGCACATGGAGACAGGCTCGAAGCCGCCGCTGCCGCTCAAGGGTGACTGCGAGAAAAGGGGGCGCAGGGCGCTCAGGGCGCGCACAGCATGCCGAGGTTGCCGCCGGCCTTGCTCGCGAGCTCCGCGCCGATGTAAAAGGCGACGCGCGGCGCGCCCGGCGCAAACACGTCGAGGTCACCGTCGGGCCTGCGCGCGCGGCCGCGTCAGCCGGGGCGGCTGCGGACACGGCCGGGCCCTCGCACGCTCTCCGGCCCTGGCAAATGATCGTCGGATCAGCCCTGCCTGTCATCTGCTGGGGCGGCTCGGACGC
>JAABUR0100008805.1_pt1 | contig 11543 bp, 9 predicted proteins | sample 5560091 | NCBI WGS metagenome assembly JAABUR01 (sample SAMN10711879, study PRJNA513375) | rock metagenome | isolation source: Antarctica rocks | place: Antarctica: Victoria Land, University Valley sud
CTCGAGAGGATGTCGATCGGAGGCCAGGGGAATGAGTTTACGGGGGGGGGCTCGTCGACGATCCTGAGCTTGCTGGACGAGGGGACGACGGTCCGGAAGGGTGACGTGCTCTGCACGCTGGACGCGTCGGCTTACGAGGAACTGCTCCGACAGCAGAAAATCCTCCTCGAGCGGTCGCGGGCCGATCACCGCCAGGCGGAGCTCGACCTGGATGTCGCCCGGCTCTCTGTCGGCGAGTTTCAGGATGGGACGCTCAAGCAGACGCTCCAGGATTATCAAGGCCGGATCGCCCTGGCCAGGTCGGACCTGCAGCGAGGCGCCGACCGGCTGGAATGGTCCAAGCGGATGCTGGCCAAAGGCTACGCCTCTGCCAGCCAGGTGACGAACGAGGCCTACAATCTGGAGCGAACCAAGCTGACGAACGCGCAGATGCAGACGGGCCTGCAGGTCTATCAGCGATACAGCGTGCCGAGGATGCTCCGCGAGCTGAAGAGCCGGGTCTACTCGGCTGAGTCGACGCTGGCGTATCAGGTCAAGCGGGTCCAGGCGACCAGGGAGCGTTTGGAGAAAATTCGGCAACAGATCGAGTACTGTACCATCCGCGCGCCCCATGACGGGTTCCTCGTCTATGGGGACGACGACACGCGTATGGTCAAGATCGAGCCGGGGATGTCGGTCCGGCGCAAGCAAGACCTCTTCATGCTCCCCGACCTCTCCCGGATGGAAGTCATCACGCTCTTGCACGAGTCGGTGGCCGATGAGGTCCGCGTCGGGATGCTCGCGCACGTGAGGGTCCAGGGGTTGCCGGACCGCGTCCTGGAGGGGCACGTGGAATCGGTCACCCAGTTGCCGATGAAAGACCAATTCACCGACATTCGTTACTTCGTCGGGCACGTCCAGCTTGATGCAATCCCTCAGGGGCTCCGCCCGGGCATGTCGGCCGAGGTCCAGGTCACGATCGCGCTCCGGCAGGGCGTCCTGACGATCCCGACCGAGGCCCTGGCGATCGAGCAGGGTCACGACGTCTGCTACGTCCGCAACCCGGATGGGCTAGAGCGACGCGAGGTGAAGCTCGGCAAGTCGACGCGTGACCTCCTTGAGGTGGTCGACGGGCTCGACGAGGGTGAAGAGGTGGTGAGCGATCCGACCCGGCTTAATGTGGAATCGCAGGTCGTCGTCGAAACCATGCTCCCCGCCGTCGATTCGGTCGCAAAATCGTCGCGGGACGTCATCACGACGAATTGACATCCGCCCGCCCGGCGATCGACCTCGCGAATCTCGGCCTCGGCTCATCCCGGACGAGGCGGCGAGTCGAAAAGAGAATCATCTGCGACTCACCCACGTCGATCACGATGGGGGTCGGGTTCGCTCCCCATCCCGGGCACACCGCGTGGAATTCGACCACCGATGGCTTTCAAACGCTCCGCACCGAAGTCGTCCTCCCCGTCGTCTCATCAGCCTCTGGTGAATGCTCTCCTGATCGGGGCGGCGGTCGCTTACGGCCTCTGGATTCTGGTAGAGCGTGGCCGCGTCGATTGGCCGCCCCACCACTTGCTCAGTGGGGCCTATACCCTGGCCGGGTGCCTGGCGTTGGTCGGTCCGTTCGTGCTCGCTCGTACGCAGACGACCGAGGGCGGGGGGCTAGGCGAACTCCTCTGGATGACCGGCGGGATCCTCATTTGGTCCTACGACATCCTGGGCGCCCTTCGTGGCGAGTGGCGGACGACGGCCTGGGCGACTCCGCTGGGCCAGCAGGCATTGGGGATGGCGATCCTCGCGGTCCTCGTGGCCGGATGGCGATGCGGCCTGGGCGTCAGGAACTGGTCGTGGACGAACGTCACGGGCTGGGCGCTCGGCCTGTTCTGGGTGGGTATGGCCCTCTCGACGACCCTGATCGGAGGCGCCTCGGGCCTGGCCTCGCGGTGAACGCTTGACGCTCCCTGCGGCCTCGATTAGCCTCGAAGGGGTCTCGCCGGTCCGCCGTCGCTTCTCGAGGCCCGTCCTCGTGTCCATTATCTCGCGCGACGGACCGGCTTCGTCCCCGAGGAGCTGTCAACGTGGCCATCGATCCGAATTTGACGCGCATCAACACCGAGTCGAGGCCGACTTCGGCCATCGAGAACGAGATCCCCGCCTATCGCGCGATCAGCCCGCTGGCGATCACGAGCCTCGTCCTCGGCGCCCTGTCTATCCTGACCTTTGCCCACTGGTCCTTTCTGGGTTTCGCCGTGGCGGCGATGGTGCTCGGCTTCCTGGCTGATCGGAAGATCGGCCGCTTCTCCGACGTCCTGACGGGACGCGGATTCGCACAGGCGGGGATCGGGCTCGGGCTGATCTTCGGCCTGACGGCGGTGACGACTTCGGCGGTCCAGGGATATCTCAGGACGAGCGCGGCCACACGCTTCGCCACGGCCTACGTGAAGGTCCTCCAGGACAAGAGGCTGGAGGATGCCCTCTGGTATCAGGCCCCTTCGGACGACCGGAAGAAGAAGTCGAGCGACCAGATCGTGAAGGAAATGAAGGAGGGTATGCCCGATCCCGGCGCCTTCGAGATGCAGACCGCGTCGCTCCGACTGCTCAAGACCCGCCTGGAGAAGGACAAAGACACGAAACTCCGCTTCGCGAAGATCGAATCGCACGGGGTTGACGGGTTGACCACCTTCGCGACCGCGCTCCTGACACTGACCGAACCCGATGCGAAGCATGACCATGGCGACGAGTTCGCCGTGGTGATCCTGAAGGCGGACAACACCAAGGGACGGTACGAATGGAGGGTTGAAGAGTTCCAGTATCCCTACAAGCCGGCAACGTATGTCCCGGCCACGAAGCCGGTCGACGATGGTCACGGCCACGCCCACTGATCGGATCGATCGTCCGCCGACGCGATCGACGCGAGAGCAGAGGTCAATGGCCGACTCCGGGGCGCATCAGCCTATCGACGAGCGGGTGTACGTCGCGTTGCAGTTGGGGGTTTCCCAGAGGACGACCTCGAGGACGGGAAGTCCCGCCGAGGCCGCTTGTTCGAAGATCAGGCGGGCGATATTCTCGGCCGTCGGGTTCACCTCCATCACGAAGACCCGCTCGCCCCGGGACTGAAGGTCGGGCAAGATCGGGTCGTCGTGGCGGAGCAGCATGTTGTGGTCCAGGTTCTCGTCGATCCAGCGCTGTACGGTGCGCTTGATGTCGCCGAAGTCGACCAGCATCCCCCGACCGTCCAGCGTCCCGCCTTCCAGTACGATGACGGCCAGGCCGTTGTGCCCGTGCAGGTGCCGGCATTTGCCCTCGTAGTCGAGCAGGCGATGCCCGTAGCAGAACTCGATCTGGCGGGTCACGCGATAGACGCTCATGATTGCTTCGTCCTTGAGGTCAGGGAGGGGGGTCGGTGGAGCGAGGAGAGTGAGCCGATCGGAACGCGTTTCTCTCTCACCTTCCTAGCAGCTTGAGGGCTTCCGCGGGTGGGCCCGGATCAGGGGGTCGATACGGAAGAGGCCGCATAAAAGGTCTCGTCGGTCACCCCCGCCTTGAGAAATCCGCGCCGACGCTCCGCGCACTTGTTGCAGAGGCCGCAATGGCGATCGCCAACCGGGCTGAGGCATGAGAACGTATGGCGCAACGGGAGGTCTGCCCCCATGCGTATGACGTCTTCCTTGCGACGCGTCTCCAGCGGGCGTGTGAGGCGAATCCGGCCATTCATCGCCAGGTTCAAGACCGACTGAAATTTGCGAAAGAACGCGGGAGTGCTGTCCGGGAATGGGTTGGATCGAAGGCAGCCGAGCGCGAGCTCGTCGATGTCGTGCAGCTTGCACCAGACGGCCGCCTTGGCGATGAGGAGCACATTGCGACCCGTCAAATAGACGGCCTGATCGTCGCTCCGTCCGTCCGGGACACTCGATCCACCCGTGCTCCAGTGCGGCCCGTAGATGTCCGCAACGGGTTCGTCGAGAATCTGGAGCGGCATCAGGCCCGGCCGTTCCACCTCCTGCAGGAATCTCCCGACGCTGGCCAGTTCGGCGTGTTCCCATCGGAGGCCGAAACGCACATAGAGCGGGAAGACACGCCGGCCGTTCGCCACCAGGTCGAGGCATAGCACGGCGCTGTCGACGCCTCCGCTGATCAACACCGCCACGTCGCCACCGCTTGCATGTTCAGGCATCTTGTCGAAGACTGCTCGGGTGACGGTACGTTGAACGGAGGGTTACGAGAGAAAGGGGTGGCCGCTTCGGCAGCATATCTCCTGCCCGGATTTTATCGGAAGAGGAAACAGAGCGTCTATCGACCGTGGATTCACGGAACTCACAAGGCGTTTCCAACCGCTTATGTGCGCCCGATGCCGAACCCGTCCGCTTCGAAGTTGCCTGTCAACTGGCAGGTATGTCCGCCCCTCGGACGGGGTGGGGACGGGGTGTGGTCCGAACGTCGCGGTTGCAAAAGCCGCGCCACTCGCTACACTCGATGGTTTGGCTCCGATTGGCCGCGGCCGTCGGCAATGGGGATGAAGCGCCTTTGTCCATCGCGCGACGCCGGTCGGATGCGGGGGCCGGGATCGTGAGTGGGTTTGCCAGGCGCCGAGGGAGAGGATGACGGATGGCCGAGTTAATGACGACTGATGTACGCACGCTCCTGGACCGCAATCCGTTCGACGTCGCGGCCGTGGCCGACCTTCGCGAGGTGCTCGGGCGCGACCCTTCGCGCTATCGAACGCTCCGGGACGCCGTGACCGCGATGCGTGATCGCGAGAAGGGGGCGATGACGCCCGACATCTATCTCCGACTCGGGGTGGGCAACATCCTGCTCGGTCGCTTCCAGGCGGGACTCGAACACCTGAGCAAGGCGGGCGACCTGGGCCTCGCGCATTTCCATCGGGGGGTGGCCCTGGAGAATCTCCAGCGCTGGGACGACGCGGCAAAGGCGTTCGCCGCGGCCGCCAAGGCGGGCCACGATCCGAAGATCGCCGAACTGCATCGAGCCGGGGCCTTACGGCGGGCCGGTCAGATCGAGCAGGCCCGGGACATCCTCGACGGGCTCGACAACCTGGCGGGGAGCTCGGCCGAGTACCACTATCAGCTCGGGAGCCAACGCTCCAACGACGGCGAGCTGGCCGCGGCCTCCGTCGAGTTCGAGAAGGCCCTCGGACTGGAACGTGAGCACACGGGCGCCTTGTTCGAACTGGCCTATATCAACGATCTCCACGGCAACGACGAGACCGCCGTCGAGTTCTACAAGCGTTGCACGCGGCGTCCCCCCGTCCCCCTGGCCGCCCTGATCAACCTCGGGGTCCTCCACGAGGACGAGATGCGCTTTCGGGACGCCGAGACCTGTTATCGTCAGGTCCTCGCCTTCGACCCGAATCACCCCCGCGCCCGGCTCTTCTTCAAAGATTGCCGCGCCAGCAAGGACATGTTCTACGACGAGGAGGCCGAACGTGGCTTCGCCGTCCTCATCACCTTGCTGGAAACCCCGGTGACCGACTTCGAACTCTCGGTCCGAAGCCGTAACTGCCTCCGGAAGATGAACATCCGGACGCTGGGCGACCTGACGCGGACGACGGAGGTGGCGCTCCTGGCGAGCAAGAACTTCGGCGAGACGTCGCTCTCCGAGATCAAGGAGATGATGTCCTCGAAGGGGGTCCGGCTGGGCATGGCGCTGGAGGGGGGCGAACGGGCGGCCGCCGGCGAGGTCCGGGTCGACCCCGTCGAGGAGCTTTCCTCCGAAGAGAAGGCGCTGCTCGCCAAGCCGATCGGCGACCTCAACCTGTCGGTCCGCGCCCGCAAGTGCATGACGAAGCTCGGCATCCAGACCATCGGCGACCTGGTCAACCGCAGCGGCGACGAGATGCTGGAGTGCAAGAACTTCGGCGTCACTTCGCTCAACGAGGTCCGCGAGCGCCTGGTCGAGTTCAACCTGAAACTCAAGAACGAGTAAGCCGAGCCCTTGCCCCGTCCGGTGACCTTCCAAACGCTGGTCCGCGATCCCGCCTCGGGTGCGCGGCGCGGGCGGTTGTCCACGCCTCATGGCGAAGTGGAGACCCCGGCCTTCATGCCGGTCGGCACGCAGGCCACCGTGAAGGGCCTCACCCCCGAGTCGCTTCGCGAGGTGGGAAGCCGGATGCTCCTCGCCAACACGTACCACCTGGCGCTCCGGCCCGGCGAGGGGGTGGTCGAGGCGCTGGGGGGCCTGCATCGCTTCATGGGGTGGGACGGGCCGATCCTGACCGACTCGGGGGGCTTCCAGGTCTTCAGCCTCGCGGCGCGTGCAAAGCTCTCGGACAAGGGTGTGGCGTTCCGCTCCCACCTCGACGGTCGGCTGCTGGACCTCTCCCCCGAACGAGCCGTGGCCATCCAGCAAGGGCTGGGGGCGGACGTGGCCATGTGCCTGGACCACTGCCCGGCGCTGCCCGCGTCGAAGGAGGCCGTCGCCGACGCCGTGGGTCGGACGATCCTCTGGGCCGGCCGTTGCAAGGAGTCGCACACGAGGCCCGATCAGGCGCTCTTCGGGATCGTGCAGGGGGGCGACCACGCCGACCTCCGCGGCGAGTGTGCCGAGGCGCTGATCGCCCTCGACTTCGACGGGTACGCCGTCGGGGGCGTCAGCGTCGGAGAGGGACGCGAGCAGGTCCGCGAGGCGCTCCGGGTGACCTCGCACCGACTCCCGGACGACCGGCCGCGTTACCTCATGGGGATCGGGCGGCCGCAAGACTTGCTCGACGGCATCGCCACCGGGATCGACCTGTTCGACTGCGTCCTGCCGACCCGCAACGGACGCAACGCGACCTGCCTGAGCGACCTGGGTTCCGTCAAGCTCCGCAACGCCGCGCACCGGCTCGACCCCCGTCCGATCGAGGAGGGCTGCACCTGCCCAGCCTGCCGGAAGTTCAGCCGCTCGTATCTTCGACACCTATTCATTGCCGGGGAGATGCTCGGGCCGATCCTGGCCTCGATGCATAATCTGGCCTACCTGCACCGGCTCATGCAACGGGCCCGAGACGCGATCGACTCGGGCCGTTTCGCCGCGTTCCGATCGGAAACGCTTGAAGCCCTGGGACCCTAGCGGTTACAGTGCATGGAAAGGACGAGGTATCGGGACCGGGGTCGATCTCCATCCGCGACGCGGCGCGCTTGCCGGCTCACCTCGGTCCGAAACGTCACGGACCATCGACATGCTCGGTTTGCTCGTCTCCATTCCCCTGCTGTTCGCACAGGGCGCACCCGCACCAGCGGCCGCACCCGCACCGGTGGCCGCACCTGTACCGGCGGCCGCACCTGTACCGGCGACCGCACCCGCACCGGCGGCCGGAAGCAACAACAGCTTGACCTCGCTGTTGCCCTTCCTGGGGATCCCGGTCATTTTCTACCTGATCATGGTACGCCCGCAGCAGCAGCAGGATCGGAAGCGTCGCGACATGATCGACGCTCTCAAGAAGAACGACAAGGTCCTGACGGTCGGAGGGATCTATGGCACCGTGATCTCGGTCGATCCGGAGCGCGCTCGGGTGGTCTTGCGGGTCGACGACGAGCGGGGCGTCAAGCTCGCCTTCAGCAAGGCGAGCATCCAGCAGGTGGTCGAATCGACCCCGGAGAAGGGCTCGGAGCCCTCCTGAATCCCGTCTGATGTCCCTGAGAGGGCGGGCATGACCGTCCCCTGATAAAGACAATGCCCGGCTTGGCGAAGTCTCCGGAACGGGACGACGCAAATCTCCCCGGGCGGAGAGCATCACGACGACGAAATGGTATCGCGGGTCCACACGTTCGGAATGGGGAGCAGGGGCCCTTCCCGGCCCTCGCCCCTCGGATTAGGCCGCGCGATGGCGACTGGCGGTAAGCGCCCGGCGGGCCGCAGGGAATGACCATGAAAAATTTCGGTGGCAAGTTCGCACTCATCGCGATCACGACCCTGGCCGGTCTCCTCGCCCTCTGGCCCCCCGACAAGAAGCTCAAGCTGGGGATCGACCTGTCGGGAGGGACGATCCTGGTCTATGAGGTCGCCAAGGGCAACCTCCCGTCCAACTTCAACATGGACGAACTGATCGCCGCGCTCAAGCATCGGATCGACCCGGAGGGGGTACGCGAGATCCCGATCCGCAAGATCGGCAGCAACCGCTTCGAGATTATTCTGCCCAAGTTCTCGGCCGAGGAGGTCGAGGAGGTCAAGCGCAGCCTGACGAACGTGGGCGCCCTCGAGTTCCGCATCCTCGCCAATCGCAAGCACGACGCGGGCGTGATCGACCGGGCGCTCGGCCCGAGCGGACGCTCGAAGCCCCCCTCACGCTACCAGTGGGCGAAGCTCGGAGAAATCTCGACCGGCACGACTCCGACCTCCACCGCCACCACGATCGGCGACCCCAAGCAAAACTGGAAGAGGAACGCCTACGCGGGGATTAACGCCGTCCTGACCGGCTCGACCGCCTCGGGCGACCCGCAGACGGTTGAGGTGCCGATCAAGTCCAACACCGCGACCATGCTCACGCTGGCGAAGTCTCACGGGCTGGGGAAGATCACGGCGTATCGGGTCGAGTACCTCCCCAGCAACATCCGCGGCGGCGACCCGCAGAGCCCCCGTCCGGACGACCCGATCATCCGCGAAGAGCAACTTACCCCGGGGTATGCCGAGCGTTACATCCTCTGCAAGACCGACCGGGAGGTCGTGACCGGCAAGTATCTCTCCCGGGTTTACGGCGCCCAGGATCAGCGTCTCCAGCCGGCCGTCGGCTTCGTGTTCAATAACCAGGGGGCGCGTAAATTCGGGCGGCTGACCGGCGACCACCTGCCCGAGGAGGGCGACGCGTTCAAATATCAACTGGCGATCCTGCTCGACAACCTCGTCATGTCCGCCCCTACGCTCAACAGCCAGATCCGCGGCGAGGGGATCATCGAAGGGGGAGTGCAGGGGTTCAAGGCCAAGGAGGTCGACTACCTGATCAAGCTCTTGCAGAGCGGCAGCCTGCCGGCCAGCGTCAACCCCAACCCCCTGCAGGAAGAGAACGTCGGCCCGACCCTGGGCGAGGACACGATCGCCAAGGGCGTCCGGGCCATCTGGTTCTCGATGCTCGTCGTGCCCATCTTCATGGTCTTCTATTACCGCTTCGCGGGCGTGGTCGCGGTGGTGGCCTTGATCCTGAACATGATCCTCCTGATCGGATCGATGGCCTTCATGAAGGCCACGTTCTCCCTCCCGGGCCTGGCGGGCCTGGCGCTGACGATCGGCATGGCGGTCGACGCCAACGTGCTGGTCTTCGAGCGGATGCGCGAGGAGAAAGAGCGCGGCGCCAGCCTCGCGCAGCAGATCCGCAACGGGTTCAACCGTGCCTGGGTGACCATCTTCGACTCGCACGTCACCATCCTCTTGTCGGCCCTCGTACTCTGGGCCGTCGGGACCGAGGAGGTCAAGGGGTTCGCCCTGACGATGATCATCGGCATGCTCTGGAACCTCTTCACGGCCGTCTTCGTCTCGCGGGTGATCTTCGAATTCTGGCATCAGAATGGCTGGTTGAAGGGCCTGTCCATGCTGAAGATGTTCGACAAGACGAACTTCGACTTCATCGGCCCGCGCAAAATCTGCATGGTCGCCTCGGTGGTCGTCGTCGCGCTCGGACTCGCGGCCTTCACCCAGCGGACCAGCCAGGGGACGATGTTCAACATCGACTTCACCGGCGGGACATTGGTCACGATCCGGCTGAACGAGGACGATCCCAAGGTCAAGAAACTCTCCCAGTCGGATCGCGCGGCCTACGTCCGCCGGACGGCGAGCGTCCTGCCCGCCGTGACGGTCGAGAGCTTGAAGGTCGGCGAGGATCGGACGGTGTCCCGGTTCAACATCCGGACCACGGACCAGAGCATCGAGCACGTGAAGACGGTGATCGTCAAGGCCTTCAAGTCCGCCCTCGAACGGGTCGAGATGACCGTTGGGGAGGAGAAGTCGATCCCCGGCGCGACGCCCGCGACGGCAGATGGGAAGGCCGCCACCCCCGCGATGCAGGCTCGATTCGCCGGGGGACGGGAGTACCCGCTCCGCTTCAACACCACCTCATTCAACAGCAACGAGGCCCCGGCCCAGGTGATCGCCGCCACCTTCGCACGGGTCCTGGGCGATGCCCAGATCGCCGGACCGACCTCGCGATTCGAGATCGTCGAGGGGCCCGCCGCGGCGACCAGTCCCTCCTCCGGCGCCGTCAAGACCCTGGTCTTGAGGACCGACCTGGAGCCCGAGGTGGCCCAGGCTCAGCTCCGGTCGCTGGCCAATGTGCTCCAGAACGACCCCAACTTGCTCTTCGAGCGGATCACCAACTTCGGCAGCACGGTCGCGGGCGAGACCCGGACCCTGGCCTTGATCGCGACGATCGCGAGCTGGTTGATCATCATCTTCTACCTCTGGTTCCGGTTCAAGTCGCTGGTCTATGGCCTGGCCGCCGTCCTGGCCGTGGTCCACGACGTATTGGTGACGCTGGGAGCGGTGGCCGTCACGTACTGGCTCGCCACGATCCCCGGCATCCGCGAGGTCCTCATGCTCGATCAGTTCAAGATCGACCTGCCGATGATCGCCGCCTTCCTGACCTTGATCGGCTTCTCGGTGAATGACACGATCGTGATCTTCGACCGGATCCGCGAGATCAAGGGGAAGACACCCTACCTGACGCCCAAGATCGTCAACGACGCGCTGAACCAGACCCTGAGCCGGACGATCCTCACCTCGTTCACGGCCTGGATCGTGGTGGTGATCCTCTATATTTTTGGAGGCGAGGGGCTCCACGGGTTTGCCTTCGCCCTGGTGGTCGGATTCCTGAGCGGGACGTACAGCACGATCTACATCGCCACGCCGATCCTGATCGACTGGACGAACCAGAAGCCGCCGACGGCCGTCGGCCGCGACAAGGCACTCGCCACGGCGCGTTGACCCCGGGCCGAGGGAGAGGGACCGCGGATCGATGTGACAATGAAGGACAGTCGCCCGTAACGGAAGGCCTTCGGCACGGATAAGGTGGGGTCATCAGACAATCGTCGAAACTTTAATGGGTCAACAACCAGGAGCGTATCATGAAGCTTTCGATTCTCGTGCTGGCATTGAGCCTCGCGGGCGGCGGCGATGCCCCGAAGTCGAAAACCGACCAGGAGCAGCTCCAGGGCACCTGGACCATGACCTCACTCCACGTCGGTGATCGCGATTTGGTAGCGAGTGACGGATACGAATCCCTGACCTTCGAGGGTGACAAGATGTTTATCACCCGGAATGGCCAGCGGTTTGACAAAGGGACGACCTTCAAACTCGACCCGACCAAGTCGCCGCGCACCATTGACCTCGAGATCGACGGAGCACCTAAGGACGAAGCAGAGCCCAAGGATGACGAAAAAATCGTCTACCAAGGTATCTACGAGTTCGACGGTCCGCGTCTACGGATTTGCTTCCACCAGAAGAAGAGGCCAACCAAGTTCGAGTCCGAGAAACAGATGGGCGAGCCCTTCAACGTCCTGTACAAGCTCGAGCGCAAAATAAAGGACATTGGCGCCGCTCAGGCCCTGTAAGACCAGGCCGAGCGTCTAGACGACGGGCGT
>JAABUR0100008813.1_pt1 | contig 11538 bp, 19 predicted proteins | sample 5560091 | NCBI WGS metagenome assembly JAABUR01 (sample SAMN10711879, study PRJNA513375) | rock metagenome | isolation source: Antarctica rocks | place: Antarctica: Victoria Land, University Valley sud
AACTCCGCGGCGCTGTCGCCGATCTTTGACCATGTGCGCGCACACCCGCGCACTGCTCAGCTGATCTAGCGGGGGCCGTGCGAGTCAGAGCCACATCTCACAAAAATCCTGCAGCGGCAGCGGTGCTACTGTGCGCTTTCACCGCGCGTGGTAATCTCGTGTGTGCATTGCATGGATGCTGCATGTGTGGTGTTGACTGTTTGTGCTGGTTGCACAAAAAGCGCGTTCAGTGCAAAGGTGCAAGGTCGTGTCCTCTTCGGGGGTGAGTGGCATCGGTAAGCGTCGGGCGCCTATAGCAAGGGCAAGTCCCGCATGAGCGCAGGGCGGGTGGTTGCCTCCCCGGGGGGCGTGCCGCTGGGGTGCGTAGGCGGCCACCCAGCGCCGGCAGCGGACGCTCCGCGGCGCGGCGGCGACGCCCGGACCTGAGGCGGGCATGGCGCCTCGGCGGCAGGTGCTCATCGGCGGCGGGCAGGAGGCGTCGCAGGTGACGACCACATCGTCGCGCGCCGGCAAGTTCGAGTCGCGCTTCTTCCACAAGGCGCGCCCGGCGGCCGCAGGCTGCCTGGCCCGAGCCTGTCGCGCGCTCGCGTTCCCCCGCTTGCCACGTCAGAGTGCACAGCTTTGGCAGGATGCGCCGTGGCATGGAGGTGAGTGCGCCGACACTTGCTGCGGTGCTGCCCATGCACCGTGCATGTTCTTCCACGGCGTGTGCTTTGCCACAGCAGCTGCACGCGGACATGCTGGGGTGTGCGATGTAGACGCACTCACCATGCTGCAGTCTGGAATTACAACATGCAGACATTTTGGAATGCAGTGGCCCATGCAAGGCCTGGTTGGTGACAGAGGCAAGCAGAGTTAGTAAGCCGCTGGTGCGGGGCGCACCGCAGATCTTCATGGAAGAGTTTGGTAGCGTGCGCGGACACTTTGGGCCCATCAACGCGTGCGCGTTCAGCCCGGACGGCCGGAGCTTTGCCACGGGCGGCGAGGATGGGTACATCCGCATGCACCACTTTGATAACGACTACTTGACAGCTCGCTTCTTCTAGCAGAGGGGCGAGCCTGTGTGAGCTGTGGGACAAGGGCGTTGATTTTGTTGCTTCCGGCAGTAAGAGAGCAGGATTTAATAGTGTTTGTGACATGGTCCTTCTGACACTACTGTATAAGTGATGCAGTGCTTTTATGCACTAAAGCAACCCCTCGTGCCCACAAGTGAACCATGTCAGAGGAACGTTTTCCGTAGGAAGCCGTTGACTGGCCATTAGGTGTTCCAAGCTGTCCATTTCCCTGCTTTCATAAGCCCGTCTTGACTGGTCAGCGACGTACTGAGCCTCTTGCTACTAGCAACTTGCACGTGCACTCGAAAGACATCTTGTCGTGCCCTAGCATTGAGTAAGCCCTGCCCAGTTTCGGCAACACAAGATGTGAGGCGCAGCTCTTGCCCATACTTGGCGCCTGTTTCGCTCAGCAGTGCATTGGAGAAAGGGCGCGGCCATGGGGTGGAAGCCCCCGCAGTTCCCGACCGAGGACCACCCGGACTGGAACCCAGATGACCCGTATGCTGACCCCGTCGCGCTCCTGGAGCACCGCGAGCTTATGGTCAGGCAAAAGTTTGTGAAGCAGGAAAAAGCCAAGGTGCAGCCCTGCTGCTGCGCATGCGCCCCTGCCCCTGCCACTGCCACTGCCACTGCACAGTAAAGGTTGCTGGCATGCTCACCGTGCTGTGCAGCCCTGCACCACACCCTTTTGCACCTGACAATGCTCTTGCGTGCCCCTGCGCTCCAGCTGCTTTCCGCAGCTCACACCTCCAAGAGGGGGCTGGTGTCACTGCTCTTTCACACTGTGCTGTGAGTCTAGCTGGTTTCTCAGGTTCTCTACCTGCTTAAAGCCACTGGCTGGCGCGCTGCGCAGATCCTGCGCGAGAAGATGCGGTTGTGTTACATACGCGAGGGCGTCAACCATATGGCCAACTGCCGGGAGAGTGTAGATATGTACTGGGAGGCCATGAAGGACCTGAAGGGAGGCTTCCAGCTGGCTGACTCCACGCGCTTTGCTGACAGCCATCAGAGCCAGGTGAAGCGGTAGCAAGTGCTGGAGCGTGACAGCCGGCTAAGCGATTGCACCACTACCAGCTGCTCGCCCCTGATCAAGGCGCTTTTGACAGACCCTCTGTAACAGTAGCTGTGGCCTGCTACTGAGGACTGTCCAGGCATGCCTTTGCAGTGTGCTTGATCGCTTCACTGCAGCTATTTCCCCAGGCAGGCGGCTACTTCTGCATGCGCCTGCACAGCACTCAACTCCGACCTAGGTAGACGTCAACAAAACAGCCAGACCACACCACATCACCACACCCATGATAGCAACTCGTACATATCACGCTCACGCACGCTCACACACAAACCCCCAAGACAAGGCTCATGGCTTTGCCTCGGGGTCTACCATCTCCAAGATGAACAGGTTCCCTGCACCTCAAGTGACCCGTGTCAGTGACACTTCATACGTTGTGCATGTCGATGCCGCACAGGGCGGCTGTGGCTGCTGGGTGCCATTGCCAAGCTTGAGGCAGAGAGCAGGAGCTCAACATGCATTGACAGCGTGGAGCAAGGAATGGCGGCATTCATAAAGGGGCAAGAGCCCAACTCCAAGTCATCTTTTACGTGTGTGCAGGACTGTGCTGCATGTGCGCTTGAGAAAAATTTGCGACAAAAGCTGGCACTCGTGGCCCCCCATACTGATGCGCAGGCTGCCGTCACCCACAGGACATGCTGCGCGCCACGCGCCGGCATGCTGCAAGCGCTGACATAGGGCCATGGAACGCTGCGTCGCGAACCGCACCCTTGTCTCCCCGGCTGATGCGCAGGTCCTCGTCCACGTACGTGATGTCCAGCTTGCCCCGCGCGTTTTCCGGCGCGTTGATTGCCACCAGCCCCAGCAGCTTGAACTGCCGCAAGCCGCCGCCCCTTGCGTGGAGGCCCCGCTCGCAACACACCAGCCACACACACTTGTTCTTTCCTTGATGCTCTGAGACACGCTGCAAGCAACTGGGCCCCGCGCCCCTCGCAAACATGCAGATACAGGGCCACGCATGCGCCTGGGCCGCCAGGCGCCCGGAGCAAAGCAAAGGCCAAGGCTAATGAAATAGCACCTCAATGAGAAAATCAAATTGTCAGTAGCAACACAACGAGGAACAAGGAGCGCAGTGGGCACCTGCTTGAACTGCACTCCTACCCGCGAGGGCGTCTCGGGCGTCAGCTCGGCCTTGACCTGCGCCGCCAAGGCTCTCGCGCGTGAGCCCCTCTGCAGCCCTCCGCGCTGCATGCCCTTGCGCTTCTCCAGCCCTCATGCTTTCTACACAGCAAGGACAGCTGCGACCAGTAACCCTTCGGCTTGCACACACGCAGCATGTTGCCTTCACAAGTCCACCCACATTTGCCTTCGGGCGCAGAGCATCAAGCTAGCATGCATGCGTGTTACATCCCAAGCACTGTGTCCAGTCCTGCCAGCATGCCACCTGTAATCCTGGGGACTGCAGCATTTGCAGCAGCCGCCACGCGCCTGGTTAAAGAACGGCCAGGTCTCCTGGTTGCACGCCTTCAGGTTCTCCGCATCTGCAAGCGCAGGGCGCGCCCCTACTGTCAGCAAGGTGCCCTGCATGGATGTAGCACAGTCGGCTGCAGCGGTACACACACAACCTGCCACCATTCTGCGCAAGCACACAGCCCAGCGCGTGCGCCAGCCCACTGCCCCAGTCTCACTAAGGTGTGAAGCAAGAAACACAGGCGCTTCATCAGCAATAAATGCAGGCGCTTGCTCACGGCTTCTGCCGCTGTGGACAGCATGGGAGGCCGTGCAAGCGCGGCGCACCGATGGTCTGGTAAATGTCGCCGCCCGGCCGCAGGAACGGCGGCCGGCTGGTGCCCAGGATGCTGGAGCTCGTGGTGTACAGCAGGCGCCACTTGCCGTTGACGAGCGGGCTGCTCAGGCTGGCCTTGTTGGGGTTGACGGCCTCCACCTCGGACGCCAGCCGCTCGACCTGCCAGGGCCGCGCCGCGCTGGCGCGTTCTCTGTGCTGCCCACAGCGGCACGGCGCTTGCTGCATACAAGGAGCTTGCTGCCTTGCATGTACAGTACGCTCCGCTGCTCCGCTGTCTATACACCATAGAGCATACAGCATACAGTCTCAGAGCAACCGAGCTGGGCCTGCTATCAACTGCAAGAAGTGGACACAACTGTGCAGCTAATGAATGGAATGCAGATACAGCACCACTTTTTAAATAGCAACAAGTGCTGGTTTGGTGCCTGCAGCACTGCCCGCCTGCCTGCAGGCAGTCACCACACCAGGGCAACGCCCAACACTGCTGCTGGTTAAGCAAGCTTGCACTGGAAGCACGCCACCCTCTGCACACAGAGCATCCACACTCGCAATACAGAGGGCTCAGCAAGAGACTGTAAGCACCTCCTCCTTGTCTTCTGGCGACGCAGTCAGCCCCCGCTGGAGCCCTGCCAGCCGCTCGCGGAGCTGCAAAGCATTGCCAAGACTTCAGTGCGTATGTTTGAGGGACCTTGCTTGCTCCTTGCTGTCCGCCACTGTGTCGCCTTGTCGCATACTCACACCACGCAAACGCAGCAGCAATCAACCAGCGCTCCTACCTCGGTCTTGAGCTCCTCGCGCTGCTTCGGCTTCGGCTTTTTCCGCCGCAGCAGCCCGCCAAACAGCCCGCCAGCGGAGGCCATCCGGGCCTGTGTGCGCACGGTGCGGGGCCTCTGCACACTCGCGCGGACTGACTGGCTCAGCAGCTGCGACGACATGTCCACAAGCGCTGGACAGCTGAGCACTTGGAGCGCTGTAGGCAACAAGTATATAATCTGCCCTGCTCACAGATGATGGCAGAAACGAACAGGTTGTTCTGTAAGCAGGTTCTCTTAAACCTGTAAGTCCTCTTAAACCAAAGGTACTTCGTCATCAGCGCCACTGATTGGAAATAACCCCGGCACTACACGAACCCTGCACGTGCCCCAGCACGCACTCGCACGTGCGACCAAGGCCAGATTTGTTCATCGCTTCACAGCGCTTTATGCAGCTTGGCAGTCGACCTTACTGCGCATCTGCCTGACAGAAACTCGCTTGCCTATCCTCACCAGTATGTCCACGTGCTGCGTGTTTGCGTGCTACCGGTCGTAGCTGCTTGCGCAATGGCTAGTCCGCAGAGAGTCCTGTGTGCTACTACGCTCGCACAGTCGCAGGTGAGGTCCTCTGGCCTGGTATGACGCGTGCTGGAGCACACACAACTTGGCTGCGTAAGTGAAGTTGCTGGCGCTGTGCAGGTGCAGCCTGTAGACTGGGCAAGTGACGCTGCTGAGCTGCGAGCTTGGAGGCGCTTTCAACCCTTGCAACCCTTGGGATGGCACCGTCACCGCCGACGGTTGCACGGCACGTGATGCAGCTCGCGACAGCGGGCGCACCAGCGCGTGCTGCTGCGCTCCTGCATGAGCGTGAGCAGCTCCATACGGTCCAGGCGCTGGCTGCGCGCAGGTTTTCAGACGTGCAGGCAAGCTTCCCACCCCGTTCTTTTCCACAGTCCTGCGTGCCGTCTAAGCGTGTGTTGCTGCACATCTTGATATATACTCTTGCCGCGGCGCTGCAAGCGGGGCACGTTACCCGCCACTGTTGAGCTGTTCATGCCTAGTTGCAGACACGGTAGGTATGGTGGATCTTAGTTGCTTTGTACAGCGCCTGGAAGGCTACAGAGAACAACCGAGAGTACAGGGCTGTCCTGGACCCTCAGTAGGAGTCCGGGAAGTTTGCAGCGTTCTTGCATCGTTCTTACACCTGTCGGCGGCCCCAGGACGCAGTGGTCTCGCTAGTCCTGTCTGAGGCCATGTACAAGCAGCTGGACGCGGGCGGGCTCGAGGAGGGGAGCCGCGCAGTCCCGCTGCTCCTCCGCGACTTCCCTGGGCGGCTGAGCCTCCCGTCGCTGCGCACGCGCTGGGAGGGCTCGCGCCTAGGCCAGCGGTGCGCCCGGCCGACACCTGGCATGCATAAAGCCTTCTGCGTGCGATGCGCGCGCAACAGCTCAGTCCCGCCTTGCGTCATGGTGTCAATACAGCCAGGCTCCCACGTCGCCTTGTGTCCCTGCTGTGCCTTGACCGAGTATTGCATTTGCTCGCTCGCTCACGCGTGCCCAGCGCACTTGCATGGTGAATACCCTCCATGTGCACAAGACAGACACTTAGTCATCAGTTCCTCCATCAGAGCTTTGGCGGGCAGGCTGCTGGTGGCCGAGGGGGAGGATGCACTGTACGTCGCCTTCATGGGCACCAAGCAGCGGCGCGATGTGCTCACCAACGCCGACGCCAGGCAAGTGCCGCTCTGGCCGTCGGACGAAGCGAGCTGCGCCCAGGTCGCGCCCAGCCGTCCCGCACACAGCTCGCATGAGGCTGCAACATGGAGTATACGTGAATGTTAATGTCAACTCCCTTATTATTGGTGTGTCTTGCCAACAAAAAACCCTGCTTCCTCCAACACATCAGCCAGGGGCGACCCGGCGCTGGGCACAGTGCAGTGACGGCGACCTCCACTCATCCTCGCGCCTCCTGCACCCCTTGCGCCGCCCCTGATCTGATTTGCGCGCAGGTCGCCCCTGCAGCGCACCGCGGATTCCTGGCGCGCGCGCGCGCCGTGGACACACGCGCGCTCCTGCGAGAAGCCGAGCGGCATGGCCGGCGCCTGGTCTTTTGCGGTGCGGATGCCGCTCTGCGGATGCTCGCTACCCCTTTCACACAGCCTGCAAACGTGTGGGCCGGCGCGCTGCAGGCCTCCGTCCCTGCTCAACATCAGGAGCTGTGAAAATTGCCATGTGCTGCAGCGAGTGCACTGACTGTGCAATGCTCACGACGCTGGCGCCTCAGCCTTGCTTACATGTTGTCCGCTTCCCTCGTCAGACCTGTGCCGCGCAGAACATCAGACTGCGAGTGACATGGCTCCAGCGCCATGCGCGAGCAGAGACCCTGCCTTCCCCTAGGCCACAGAGCGCGCGACTCCCTCAAATGCCTCCCAGTCGCTGCTCGGCGAGCGCCCTCCCGCGCGGCGCCGCAGGACACTCGCTCGGCGGCGCCGTCGCGCAGCTCTGCGCGCTGGACCTGCTGCACGGACCCGCCTCGGATCGACCCTGTGAAGGACCCTATCCTGACCCTGCCCTGGACCTGCCGCACGCCGCCGCCGGCGCGCGGCCGCCTGCGGTGGCCGCGATCGGGTGGGCGACGCCGGCGGTGGGGAATGCCGCGCTGGCCGAGCTGGTGGCGGCGCGCGGCTGGGGCGCGCGCCTGGTCACCTTCCTGCTGCCAGGCGCGCCGCCGGCGCCGCGCCCCGCCTTGCCGCGCGTCCGCCCATGCGCAAGGCTGAGCTGCCTATGCGGTGCCTAGCTCCTGTCCTGCCTGGCACCTAGTACTATTGGCAGTGCTGGTAGGGAGCGGTGCGTGCCGACAGGAGGCTTCCGCCCCGTGTCAGCATCAGCGCACAGAAAGCGCGGGTGGTTCCGGTGTAACTGCGCGCCCTGCGGCTTGCGGTGCCCCGGCAAGCCTTCATGCCGAACTCGAGACGCCAGCCACGCGGCCACGCATGTGGCACATGCGGCGCGCAAGGCGCGGCACTGAAGGCAGGGGGGCCTTTGCTGCATGCAGAGGATGCAATTGGGGCATTCTTCCACAGCGGCGCGCCAGTCGCGCACGGGGCACCTGGCGCCCTGCCGGCGGCGTCGGTGCCCGCCGCTCTGCGTTCGCGCGCCGACCCGGCGGCACGCTCTGCGGGGCGCATGGCGTCGCGCTGCGCAGGCCTGTCCCGCGCTGCGCCGCACGCGGCGGCCGGCGCCGGCGGGCCGCACCGCCGCCCGCAGAGCCCCTACCGGAGCCCGAGGGGCGCGGCGGGCAGCGACGGGCGCATGCGCAGCCTGTGCCGCGCAAGCGGGAGCGCGGCGGCTGGGCAGGGCTGGTGCGCTGGGCCCCCGCAACGCGTCTGGCCGGCCGGGAGCCCAGCAGGAGGTGTGGCAGGCGCCGCCGGCGTGCCGCCCCCGGGCGGCCAGCGCGGCGCGGGCGCGGCGCGCGGCCTGGCGCAGCCGCTGGCGCGGGCGCTGGCGCGCGCGCTCGCGCGCGCCGGGTGGCTGCTGGCGCTGGCGCGGCTGCTGGCGGCGTACCGCCCCGTCGGGCGCCTGATCAGGCTGCCCTGCGCCGGGGGCCCGCAGGCCGCGCAGCACGGCCTGCTCTGGATGCATCGCCTGCCCGCATACCGCGCGCGCCTGCGGCAGACGCTCGCTGCCGCGCTCGCGGCCGCGCACGCCGCAGGCCCTGGGGCCCGCCTCCTGCCCCGGCGCCCGGACAGGCGTGGCGCACAGGGTCTGGCGCGCAGCGCCCCGGCGCCACCCTGCGCCGCATCACTGGACGGGCCGCCCGCGGGTCGACGCCATGCGGTGCGCCCTGATTGAGCATCCTCACATCTGCCGCAAGTGCTGCTGAGCTCCGACATACACCATGAGCAACATACGGAAGCACCGCAAAGCCCGGCGCGCTGCCTAAACGCCCATGCATGTCTGCATACATCCCTGCAAGGCACGGCTGTCCTATCACATGGGTTTCCCGAGATCCACTGCGTGCATGGGCAGGACGGCAGCTTGACTTGAAGGCACATTGCGCTGCTCCATCTCACAAAAAGTGTCTGTGGGGCGCCCAGGCGCCTCTGGCAGCGCTGCTGCTGTGGTGGGCGCAGCTCCTTGCGGCCTGGGGCATGTGGCTGGGGCAGCACGCGCGCTGCGCCCTGCATGGAGGAGCGGCATCCTTCCAGCACGGGCTTGTGGCGGGGCTCACGGCGCCTGAAGCCGGGTGCAGCGGCGCCATGGAGGAAGCACCTGTGGATTTTGAGCCGCGCGTGCGCCTTTTGGCGCACAAGCGGAGTGCTCTGCACCATGTCTCAGCTGCGGTCAAGCGAGGAGAGCTGGATGCGCCCCTTCTTCTTCGGGCAGGCTTGGCCGTGCGCCTGGCGCGACCCCGACATCCCAGTCCTGGCTCTGGTTCCAGGGGCGTAGCCCGCGTGGCGCCCATGGTAGATGCGCGGCTGGCCCTTCAGGTGGGTTAGGACCATCATTGAACCTGTACCTCATGAAACCAGCATGTAACACCTGTTTTCAGGTTGAAAGACCTGGTTTCAGCTTGGAAGCAGGCTGTGCCAATTGAATCTGGGTCTTGGTGTGCATACTCTGATAAACTGTTGTGCATAATTGAATAAGAAAACATACCTAGCATGCTCGCATGCACAGCCAGTGGTAAAGTGCTACACGTCGGTCATGCATGGTAGTGAGCAGTCATTTGCGTTTGGACCAGTCATGCACCTGGAACCAGTCATGCGCTTGGTTCATAACAGGTCAATACTACAATGCAGTGGAATGCCAGACCGTCCTTGAACAACGTGCTAAATGAGCCTTCAGTGTATGAAGAACACAAAATGCATGTGAACATGCGTTGCATTGTAAGCAGTCCAAATAAGCACCATATCCAATCTAGTTTGATATGAGAAAAAAAGGGAAGCGCAGGCAGGCATCCTCCCTTGGGGCACCAAACGTGACTCTGCTCGTTCCCGCAAAGCGCTGCCTGCTTGCTAGGCCAAGCATTGCATGTGCTACGGAGAGACACACACAAGGACAACGCCATGGCAGACAGCACAGCGTTGCCTGCTTTGGCGGCGAGAGCTGAGCGCGACCCCAACAGGCCTTCTCCCGCAAGCTTTCATGTTCGAAAAGTCAGTGCACTTCTGATCATACTAGAGCAAAAGAACAATGCAGCCTATTGAATTGGGTGATATGCTGGAAGACTGAAGTGCAGTAAATTTTGGGTTTACGCCAGCACTGGCAGGCCCAGCTTGCGCGCCGCACGCGTATAGCACTTCAGCAGGAAGGCCCACTCAAGCGCTGTCTCGTGCAGGAGGTCAAAGCGCCCGCTCTTGCTGAAGTGGCCTGCGCGTGCGCACGCGGCGGATTCGCAGGAGCATGCTCGTCACGTGCCTATTTGTCATGCCAGCTGCTTCTTGGATGAACATTTGTTGAGCTTCCGTACTTTGCGGCGAGAGGACACAATTTCTGAGTGCGCATGATGTGACGCGGAGCTTTTGCAGGTTGAGCGGCCGCCCTCTGTATTCATTCTTGGAGCTCGGGCGCACCTGCACCGAAGTCGCACTTGAAGATCTGCATGTTGGCATCGGTCTTGTGGTCGCGCAGCTTGGCCACAAACTTGGCGGGCTCCCAGTAGGCGACGCGCGGGTCGTGCAGCCCTGCGCCGGCCGGTATTTAGGGTACAGGCTACGCAGCATTGCCTTCATGCCTGCGCAGCACCGGATGGCGCTGCAGTGCGCTCCCGCTGCGCAGACTACCATCACATTAATGGTGAGGTGAGTTGCTGCTGCTGGGCCTTTCACCCATAGAAGCGCGGCGAGGTCTCACAAGGATGCTGTACAGGACCGCTCGCGGGCTGGCCCCTGGCTGCTGTGCGGGACATGACGAGCGTGCATGGAAAGTGCTTGCATGCAACCTGGCGCTGAGGAGCAAAGGCAGTCTATGTATGCAGAGGTGCGGTGCCAAGGAGGAGGACAGGCCCGCCCTGCGCTGCGCGGGAAGCGGGGCTGCCACAGCTGGGCGCACCGCCAGTGAGCAGGATGTTGGGGTAGGCCGTGCGGCGGATGTTGTCGATGGGCGAGTAGGACTTCATGTACTCGTAGTACTCCGGCTCGTTGGGGTTGCCCCACTGCTCCCACTGCGCCGCGGCCCAGACGCAACAGGCATCACGCGCCCTGGTCTACGCGGCGTGTCATGGCTCAGACGTCTTGCTCACTCGAGACACGGCTTGAGCAGCAAAAGAAGCCCGCTCACTGCAAGCTCATCAGCACGCCTTCTGACCACCACCAGGGTGGCAGCATGCAGGCACCGCCTGAGTAGGCACCGCGGGGGCACGCCTCGATGACGGTCAGCGGGATAGTCGGGTCGAGCATGGTGGTGACCACGTCCAGGAAGGGTACGCCCATGACGACTGCGCAGAACAGGTCCGGGCGCATGTTGGTCACCGCGCCCATGGTCAGCCCGCCCGCCGAGCGGCCCTGGGCGCGCGCACGCCTCAGCGGGCGCGGCGCGTCCGGGCGCGCCGCCTTAGGCTTTGGGCCTGACGCGGAGAGTACCTGAAGTGGCAAGCACATGCAGCAGTGCACAGCAGCAGGCCAGTTCGCAACCCATACAGTGAGTGGAAACTTGCGTTCGTCGAATGTCAGCCCGCCCACCCTTTCATGCACATGTGTGGCGCTGTCGGCATTGGCCTGCTTGCATGCCACTGCAGCTGGCGCACTGGAAGCGCACAGCAAGCCACCATGTTGGTAGGCGAAGCCCAGCGGCCCCAGATAACATGGGGCCCTAGAAGCGTCTCAGCTGCGAGCGCATGCCTGCAAACAACAATCAGACAGCGCAAGCGCAGTGACAGGAGCAGCGACCAGCCCCCGGAGGCGGCCAACGTCCG
>JAABUR0100008817.1_pt1 | contig 11534 bp, 13 predicted proteins | sample 5560091 | NCBI WGS metagenome assembly JAABUR01 (sample SAMN10711879, study PRJNA513375) | rock metagenome | isolation source: Antarctica rocks | place: Antarctica: Victoria Land, University Valley sud
AAAAGGAAAAGATGAATAGATAAACTACAAGTATTCTGATAGCTATCGGAAAGTGATACCGATATTTCACAGGCTCCACAATGTTGGAAAAAATGTTCAATTGTTTCATAAAAAATAAAAATGACAACAAAAGTCTTGGTTATTTTTTATTTACTTCAGCCAAAGCTTTAATAACAATTTCCAAATCAACCACACCGCGAAAACCGCTGAATCCAACTGCAAGGATTGTTCCATCAGTTAAAGTAATGGGTTGCCCTCCTTCCCATCCAATATAATCAGGTCTTTCAATTCCAAACTTATCTTCATCTACTTCGTTGTTAAAAGCGAGTTTCTCATATTCTCCTGTTTTCATTCCGGTTATGTGTACCTGGCTTGCTTTTGTCCATGCAACTCTAAAAGATTCTCTTGCCCTGACTTTGTTTGTTCCAAAAATTCTTCCAAAAATTCTCCCTTCAGGCTCAATAATACAAACAGCAACGTTTCCATTTGCTATTCTTTTGTCTTGTTCATTTTGCATATAGAATGGGATAAGCTTTTCAGCCTCCTCTATAATTTTTTCGATAGTATCAGCTAATTCCGGATTTTCCATTAATAAGAAGCTTTACGGTTTAAGAGAGAAATTAACCAGATTATTTATTAACAACAGTATTGCTGATAAAGGCTATTTTTTTACTGTCCGGAGACCACGACGGGGTATTTATAGTTCCCTGTCCGCCGTAAACATAAGCAATAACCTTTGGCTCTCCGCCAGCAATTGGCATCAGTCGGAGGTATACATGTTTGTAAAAAGGATGATCTCCGGAGGGTACTTCCTTTTTGAGAAAAGAGATAAACACTATCCATTTACCGTCGGGGGATATATGCGGAAACCAATCATGAAAAACTCCTTTTGTTACCGCCTCCTGACTGCTTCCATCTGCCTTCATCCTCCAGATTTGCATGGTGCCCGTACGGTTAGAATTAAAATAAATGTATTTACCATCGGGAGTATATTCAGGCCCGTCATCTAAACCCTTAGCTGTTGTTAGCTGCACTTCTTTTCCGCCAGTGGCAGGAACCCTGTAAATATCAAATTCATTATTTCGCTGACCAGTAAAAACAAGGTTTTGTCGATCAGGAGACCAGCCATGTGTATACGAGGGGCCTTTAGGTGTTATCTGTTTCGGTGTCCCTCCTGTTATAGGAACCGTATAAATTATAGAACCGCCCAAAGCCTGTACACCGCTGCTTAAGCCAAGCATTTTGCCGTCAAAAGAAATTACATGATCGTTGTTATTATTTTTTACATTACCTGAAGGTATCTCTTTAGTCTCGCGGGAAGCCAAATCAAAATTGTATAACAATCCTTCGCTATTATAAATAAGGCTTTTTCCATCTGTTGTCCAGTTAGGAGCCTGCAGTGATTTTGGTGAGGTATAGATAATCTGCCGGTTACCGCTGGCAATGTCTAATAACTCAATGTTGCTTCCAAGATAATCTTTATACGGAACCAAACCTTCCCATGCGGGAACTGATATGCGTACATCACGAAAAACACCAGTTTCAGCAACATCAGCGTTGTGAGAACCAACAAATAGCCCGACATACACTTCATCACCTAAATCAAGATCAGCTGCCTGTTCGGTTACAAAAGGCTCTCCATATTTTGCCACTCTCATAGTATATGTATTGCCTTTTCTTTCGAGCTGAATGATATTTGCATGAGTGATTTTAGACTTAATCTCTTCTGTAGTTGCACCATCGGTTCTTCGGTATTGTAAAGAAGTTAATCCGTCTCCATGCTCAACAGCGTTAATATGGGCAGATTTTCCATCAAGACTTTTGCGAACCATCCAACCAACTTTCCGGTGTTCTTCAACGCCATGCCAACCCACAAATTCAGCACGGGTATAAAGAATAAAGTCTCCTTTCATACGCTTATACACATAATGAAACTCATCGTGGTCGAGCCAGATATTATAACCTGCTCCTGAAATAACATATTGATCATTTTGAGAAATATAAGTTGCTGAGCCCGGTTTTACATTAGTGCCAATATCTGCATGACCATCAAAAATGCCAATCTTTTGCTGAGAAAATGCAACAAGGACAAGTAAAGTAAAAACGGGAAAAAGAATTGTTTTTGGAGAGTAAAGTTTTTTCATATAAATAAAATGCATTAAAAAGTTTTTAAGAAAACGCAAACATTATTTATGATAATCTTATTTGTTTTAAAAATAATACCGATGATTTGTTGCTGCTGCGTGTAAAGTAATTTAGATGTTGATGCTTGAATTAAATTTATTTCGTTATTTTATAGAATAGCATCACTAGCGAAAAAGGAAAATCCTTTTTCTCAGGCATGTTTAAGCAAATTACTTTTTATATAAGCAATACTTTTAGTTATGCTTTGAAATGGATCTCCCGGAGTTTTATCCTGCTCTACAAAAAAGTATTTTAATCCTGCTTTATTCGCGTTGGCTAATATTCTTTTAAAATCAATACTTCCGTTACCCACTTCTGTAAAATTCTTTTCAGCAGTATTATCCATATCCTTCATGTGAAACAAAGGAAATCTGCCAGGATATTTGTTAAATAAATCAATCGGATCTTTGCCTGCCTTGCTTACCCAATACATATCCATTTCCATTTTTACCAGATTTTTATCAGTATCATTTAAAAGAATATCATAAGGCAATTTTCCATCCTGAGCGTCAAATTCAAAAGCATGATTATGATAGCAAAGCTGGATGGCTGATTTTTTACAACGCTCACCGGCTTTATTGAGCTCATCGGCAACATACTTGTAATGATCCAATCCTCCGCGCTCATTATCAGATAAATAAGCACACACCATATACTTAATACCAACTGCCGCTGCATTGTCTACTGCTTTGTCCCAGCCATGCAGTATAGTTCCTTGTACAGGTTCATTATTTGTTTTTTCCTCTCCTAATCTGTAGTGGCTGCTGGGCATAATGAGTCCGTTCTGCTTCAGAACTTTAGAAAAGGCAGCAGCATCCATTCCATAAAATTTTTCGCTTCCCGTGTAGGTTGCTCCTTCTACAGAGTTATAACCTACTTTGGCTACTTTAGCAAGCGTACCTTCAGGATCGCTTTGCATAGCATCACGCACGGTATAAAGTTGTAAACCAATATATTGTTTTGCGGGTTTGAAAAACTTTGGTTCAAAAAAAGCTCCGGTTGAAAGAAGAGATGCAGATTTGATAAATGAACGTCTTGATGACATGCCTATCGTTATTTGGGTTAAAAATTATATTTCTAAAACTTGGGTAAAATTAGCGATTTGTATGCCAATAATTAAAGCATTTGGATAATGGCTAATTCATCTTTAATGATTTTAAATATTTTACTTCATATTTTAAAAGTAATTTAAATTAGTCTGATATTTTGCAGCAATAAATGTGTAACATAGTAATTGATATATAATCACTTGATTGAATTAGAATATTGTAATTAAATTTGAAGAAGTAAATTTATTGATATGAGTACAGCAGAAATGAAAAAAACAATTTTAGAAAAGGTTGATACATTCTCTAAAGAACAGTTAATTGAATTAAAGGAATACATTGATAGAATAAATCATACTGGTGAAAAAGAATATGACCTGTTGCCACATGTTGAAAATATAGTTTCAGAAAGAGAAGAGGTAATGAAAAAACTTGCACAATGATCTCTGTTGAGCAAGCGCTGAAAATTCATGCTATTGCAATAAAAAAATTTGGAGGCGCTAATGGTGTAAGGGACATTGGCGGTTTAGAATCTGCTTTAGCACGACCTTTTCAAACTTTTGGTGGCGAAGACCTTTATCCAAATATCTTTGAAAAAGCTGCAGCCATTGGAGAAAGTCTAATAATGAACCATCCTTTTATTGACGGAAACAAAAGGTCAGGATATTTATTAATGGAAGCTTTATTAAGATATGAAGGCTATAAAATCATTGCTTCTGATGAAGACCTTTACAACTTTGTTATCAGCATCTCTACCAGCTCCATTTCCTTCACAGAAATAGTTGAATGGTTGAAAAATAATACAAAAGCAAAATAAAAAGTATTTTTGGTTCTATAACAATTTGTATGGCTAAAATTGACAAAAATTTTTTTCCCGCTGATGCCGCTGATACCGCTGATTTTATCGCAGATAAAAATTCTTTTCTCCGTTTTATCCTCAGTAGTTTAAGGACTAACAGGCAAAAGCTTTTTCCCGCTGATTTTTATTGCAGATAAAAATTCTTTCTGCGTTTATCTGCGCAATCTGCGGGAGTAACCACGCTGTGCGTCATAAGAACGGTATTTTTCATAGCAATTTGAATACTGCAAGAATTAGGAATAAAAGAAGTTTCAATTAAAAAAATGGATATGTAAAAAAGCTTAAAAAAGACCCATTGCAAAACTATAGTGCTAACTTTATAAGTTGCTGAATCTTTTCAGGATTTAAATAAAGGATATCACTAAATGAGAAAAATAATTTCAAAAAACGCAGTTACAAAATGAATTCAAGTATTTTTATATAAAACAAAAAAATGAAACTTCATAAGTCACTTTTTCTGCTTTTACTTATTTATTTGTTAGCTCAAAGTTTTACCAGGATAAAACAGAAAAACCACTGGACTTCTTTATTTAATCAAAAAGATTTTTCAGGATGGGATAAATACATTGGGCCTGATTTAGACAGCACAGGAAAAATAATTGGTAATAAACCTGTTGGACTTAACAACGATCCAAAGCATGTTTTTACGATAGTGAAGGAAAATGGAGAAAACATAATACGTATATCAGGGGAAAGCTGGGGTGGTATCTCTACTAAAAAGGAATATGAAAACTATCATTTTCAATTAAAGTTCAAATGGGGAAATTTAAGCTGGGGCCAGAAAAAGAACAAGAAAAAAGACAGCGGATTATTATATCATGCTGTTGGTCATCATGGTGCTGATTATGGGGCATGGATGCGTTCACAGGAATTTCAGATAGAAGAAGGAAACAGTGGTGAATATTGGGGAGTGGCAGGTGGAATGGAAGATATACCCGCAATCAGAAATGCAGACAACGATTATGTGTATAATCCTTCCGGAAAAATGTACACTTTCAGCGCTAACAGTCCTGTTGGCCGACGTTGCCGTAAGGCAATAGATGCAGAAAAACCTGCCGGAGAATGGAATACTCTTGACTTATATTGTCATGCAGATACAAGTGTACATGTGATTAACGGAAAGGTTATGATGGTACTGTATAATTCGAGACAAATGGAAAATGGGCAGAGGTTGCCTCTCACGAAAGGGAAACTGCAAATACAATCAGAAGGAGCGGAAGTGTTTTATAAGGATATAAAAATTCAACCGCTTAATCAACTGCTTGCTGAACTTTTTAAATAAATATAAATGGTCTTCAATATTATCAATATTAACTCTTGACGAACCAACAATTAAAAGTTGTAATTGATTTACCTATATCTCTTCATTAAATCTCCTGAATCAACACCTCAAGATTACTTTCTTCCTCCAGGTTAAGCTTCTTACGGACGCGGTAACGGGATTTTTGGATGGCGTCTATAGTAATGCCGAGCATATGTGCCATTTCACGGGAGGGCAGCTTTAGCTTAGTCAGAATCAGCAACCGGATTTCAGCCGGAGAAAGATCTGCATATTTTTCTTTCAGGCGATACAAAAGACCAGGGTGCACCTGCTCGAATAAATCACGGAAATGCCGCCAGTCGTCATCGGTAAGAATGGTGCTTGAAATAAGCTTTTCCATACTGACAGCAATGACTTCAAGACTATTGGCAGGATGGGTTGTTTTTTTCAAATGCTCCAATTCAGCATCTAGGTTTTCTATTAATACAGTCTTTTCCTCAATGGTTGCTAAATAAGCTGCCAGCACTTCTTCGGCATGCTTCAGGCTCTCTTCGGCCCGCCTTTTTTCTGCCGATAATAACTGTTTTTCTTTTTCGGCCAGTTCTGCCTGGCGTTGCTTCCGCATTCGAAAACGGTTAAAAAGCAGTCCGCCTGTAACGATAATAAAAAGCAAGGTAGCTATCACAATGTAAAAGCGTAACCGGCTCAGGTTTTTTTCGGTATCCATCAACTTCAGTTCGGCCCCATATCGTTCAGCTTCGGATTTTTCCACCGCCCGGCTCAGTATTTCGGCATCCAGCAGTTGTTGCAGGCTGTCTTTTATAGCCGTTAATTAATCAGAAAACAGTGAAACGCTCCGGTAGTTGCCTTTTGCCTTATTCAGCTCGATCATTACCGTTAGAAAGCGTTTCCTGAATTCCAAAATACCGTTTACTTCTGTGAAATATTTATAGGCCAGTTCTTTTCCTGAATTGATATAATGCAAAGCGCTATCCGGCTCGTGCATTCGGATAAAAGCGGTGGCAATAGCAAGGGAGGTAAGGGCTGCATCCTCCGGGGCTTTGCTGTAAGCGAGGCTATTGATGTAATAGTTTATGTTCTCAATGTCAATGGTTGTGCCGGGCAAACGATCAGGCAAACTACAGGCCTTGCCTCCGGCAGTTCGTTTCCGGTGGGTGCTACCAACAACACTTTTCAAGATGCTACCGGTGCTAATTGCTCTTTTAATGTAGTAGTACGAGATACAGAAAAACCTGCTATTACCTGTCCGGCTAATCTGGCATTGTGCTACAGCAGTGATGGCACCTATACCATACCGGCACTTATAGCAACAGATAACTGCGGTATTAAAAGTATTAGCTTCAACCCATAAGTGGTGCCACCTCCAGAAGCGGTACAGGAAACGATTATCCCTGTTTTTCATTGCCAGGTGGTAGCTGTCGAAACAATAGTCAGGCAAATCCTACATCTTCACCGCAGCACGGGTATGTGAAAATAGAATTATTAGAAACGCAGACCTTCAATCAGGATGTAGATTCGGACGGTTATGGTGATGCTAACACCAGTTCAACTGGTGCCGTAGCATGTCCGCCTAAAGGCTATGTTGCAAACAACACGGATTGCGATGATAATAGTTCATCTGTTAATCCCACCGCTGTCTGGTATCTTGATGCGGATAACGATGGCTATTACACTGGTTCAGGAGTGACTTCCTGTACTTCACCAGGTGCAGGATATAAGTACACTGGTTTATCCGGCGGCAATGACTGTAACGACAATAACGCTGCTGTTAATCCCACCACTGTCTGGTATCTGGATGCGGATAACGATACCTATTACACCGGCTCAGGAGTGACTTCCTGTACTTCACCAGGTGCAGGATATAAGTACACCGGTTTATCTGGCGGTAATGACTGCAACGACAATAACACTGCTGCGATAGAAGTATGCGACGGAGTTGACAATAATTGTAACGGTCAGGTAGATGAAGGCTTTACCAATACGGACGGCGATGCACTTGCCGATTGTGTTGACCCCGACGATGATAATGACGGAGTATTAGATGTAAACGATAATTGCCCATTAATTGCTAATTCCAATCAACTCGATACCGATAATGATGGACAAGGTGATGTTTGTGATACGGACGATGACAATGATGGTGTATTGGATGTAAATGATAATTGCCCTTTAATTGCTAATTCCAACCAACTCGATACTGATCATGATGGACAAGGTGATGTTTGCGATACGGATGATGACAATGACGGGGTAGCAGATGCACAGGATAATTGTCCATTAGTTGCTAATACCAACCAGGCTGACTTTGACCGGGATGGTATAGGAAATGCCTGTGATACTGATGATGACAACGATGGTGTGCCGGATGCTTATGACTGTGCACCATTGGATAAAAAGAACAATAAATGGCTGGTATGCCACAAAGGACAAACGATCTGCATAGACAAAAAAGATATCAATTACCACTTAGGCCATGGGGATAAGTTGGGAGTCTGCGGTACTGCTGCCAGGGCTTCGGGGATACAGCAGCAAAACCTTGTGCCTTCCAGCGCTGCCTTAGTTGTCTATCCAAACCCCAACCAAGGGCAGTTTGCTTTGCAGCTACATCATACCAAAGCAACCAAAGCCGAAGTGGTGATTGCAGATGCTAAAGGTGTAATTGTGGAAAGAAGGCAAGTGCAACTGACAGAAGGAAAACAAACGCTGAGCTTTAACCTGGGAAATAAAGCAACGGGATTGTACATAGTGAAAGTGATAAGTGAAGACGGTGTGCAAACAACTAAAGTGTTGGTGCAACGATAAGAGCAAACTTTTGAAACAATATTGCCCCGGAATCATTCTTCGGGGCAGTCTTGTTTTTATGCATCATTCAAATAATCTTACAACACTTATCACCTATTTCCCTTATTTTACTCTTCCAATTCTCATTATATGATAAGCTATAGCCACAAAAAAGACAAACCATTTAATGCAATGTTTGATACGAATTTTGATGAAACACTGTCTGCCGACGAGGCAGGCATAGGTAAAATAGAAGTTATTCAGCAAGACATAGGGAGAGTATTATTGAACTTATTCAATAATGCATTTTATTCGGTAAATGAAAAAAAGAAACAGCAAGACGGAACATTTGAACCTGTAGTTTCGGTTAGTACAGAAAGAGTTGGAGACAAAGTGGAGGTGCGTGTAAAGGATAACCGTGTTGGTATTCCGCAAAAAGCAGCAGGTAAAATTTTCCAACCCTTTTTTACAGCTTTTACTGGCAATATAATTTTAAACTCCGCCCCCTCACCTTCCTTTGTTTCCAACGTCAACTCTCCGCCCTGTGCTTTTATAATATAATAACTCAATGACAAACTCAATCCTGTTCCCTGCCCTGTTGGTTTGGTTAAGATATCGCACCAAAGCCTCCACGATAAAAATAGTATGTGCTACAGCTCATTAAACCTGGGGATGGCTATGAAAAAGTAAACCTCCCTTGTCCGTTTTTTGATGCGATCTTTCAAGAATACTATTAAAATATGTAGGAAATTTGTTAAACCTTTTTCGGTCTCAATGTCTCCTTTCCCAACCAAAACATATTAATCAGTAACACAATAATCAGAATAATTAAGCCAAAAAATTCTCTTGTCTCTTCTATCCAGGGTTTACTTGCTTTCATAGTTTCAGCAATATTTTCTGCATGGTGTTTTGTTGCCCAGCTTAAAACACCTGTTTTATCTATAAAAAGATATACAGCATAAGCAGAATAAATAAGAAGCCCCGATATATAAAGAAGAGGATTATATTTTTGTTTAATCGCCTGGTAACATAAAAAAGCGCCATATAAGTAAATGGGCATCCAGATATAAGGGTCAGAATCGTTGTACTGTAAGGCTGCAGCAATTATAAATAGGACAACAAAGACAATATTAAAAACTTTCATTTTTTCTCTGATTAAAATGGATATCTTTTTTAAGATAGTGTTACTTTAGCTTGTGCTGTAATAAAATTTGCTGAAAATAAAATGCCAGCAGGCCATAGAGGAAATCTGCTGCTTCATTTGATGTTATAAAAGCATAACCTTTTCTAAAAAGCAAACTCTGCTATATGTTTCAAAGAGTTCATAAGGTTTACCAACGTCATCCTGCTCTAAAAGAGTTTGTCAATAATATTGTCATTCAAAAGGTGGCGCTGGATCCTTCTCAACCAAGGCCTGTTTTCATTATGCCTCCAATTCAGGAACAGGCAATATTTTTTTATCCACTCGATCTTGTTCATCTTGATTTCCGATAAGCCTTTCGAATATTCTTTGCTAAACTTTGCGTGTTCTTCGTGGCCCTTTGCGTTAAAACAAAAAAGAAAAGCTATAAAAGTTATTGAAAACGGTTTGTTTTGATAAGTTAAGATAGTATTACTTTAGCTGTATCTATTGAAACTTTTTTTACTGTAATATTAAAAACAAATAAACAATGCAACGAATTGCTATGCTTGGGTCCGGATTTATCGGACGATTTTATGCTGACTCCCTGCAGGGATACAGAAGCAGGGATAAAATTGTAAGCATTTATTCACGCAGGGAAGAATCTTCTAAAAAGTTTGCAGATAGTTACAAAACAGCACATGTGACAACAAATATGGAAGAGTCTATTTCTCATCCTGATGTTGATGTAGTTTGTATAGCCCTGCCCAATAATTTGCATGAAGAAGCTGTAATGCTTTGCTGTAAACATAAGAAATCAGTAATGACAACAAAGCCTTTGGGAAGAAATGCTGCAGAAGCCAAACGGATGCTCGAAGCTGTTGAAAGCGCTGGCATATTTAACGGCTATCTCGAAGACCTGGTATATACGCCTAAGTTTCTCAAGGCATATGAAAGTGTAAAGAATGGAGCACTTGGCAGAATACTTTGGGCGAAATCAAGAGAAACACACCCCGGTCCGCATAGTGAATGGTTTTGGAATATGGAACAGGCAGGAGGAGGTTGTATACTTGACCTTGGTTGTCACTGCGTAGAAATTACAAGAACTTATATAGGAAAAGATATTAAACCGGTAGAAGCAATGTGTTGGGCAGACACACAGGTAAAACCGATAGACGCAGAGGATCATTCTATAGCGCTGATAAAATATGAAAACGGCGCTATTGCTCAATTTGAAGTAAGCTGGACTTTCCGTGGCGGACTTGACCTTCGTGATGAAGTGATGGGCACAGAAGGTACTATCTGGTCAAATAATTTTTTGCGCACTGGCCTTGAAATGTTCACTACCGGTAAAGGCGCGGATTATGTATCAGAAAAAGCAGAAAGCAATACAGGCTGGCTTTTCCCGGTAGGCGATGAGCTGAATGAGTTAGGCTATAACCACATGTTTATGGACATGTTTAATTCTCTTGAAAACGGGAATTCACCTAAAGAAACTTTTTATGATGGATATGTGGTTAATTCAGTTCTCGATGCCTGTTACCGCTCTGCCAAAACCAAACAATGGGAACCTGTACAGCTTGAGATATGGAGAGGAAAAGAAGGAATTACAAAAGAGAGTCATTTGATTGAATATGATCAAGACCATTATTTGGTAAAAGAAGAAGTAACGCACTATGGTGCAAAAAAGCTTATCCTGAAAAATAAAAAAACAGGGAAAATATTTGAGAAGGAAGAAGGATAAATTGATCGGAATTAATAAAAAGGATAAAGCCTGCAATTTTTACAGGCTTTATCCTTTACAAAATTCTCTTATTCTGTTTAAGGTTTAAAGCGAATTGTTTTTAATAAAGGCCCTTGCCTTACTGCTCCGTCTGCTTTGAAAACAATAAATACATCAGATAAATTTCCTCCTGCCGTTCCCTGAATAGGGATAGCCTTAGTAACTTTCTGCTTGTTTGCACCAAAAGCAAATACTCCTTGTCCGAGTACGTTACCATTTGCTGCACCGGTTCTGATCTCAACATGGTAATTGCCTTGCTGGCCATTACTAAAGGCCTGTAGTTCTATACTTTTTATTCCTGTAAGATCAATTTGCCTTACTTTTAGGGAACCTTCAGTTTGAGGAAAGATTAAGAAAATATTTCCGGAAGAGTCTTTTGTTGTAAAACCTGTTACTGATTTAATCTCACCTGCATCCAGGCTGCTGTTTCTTAAAAATACTGTTTTGGAACCTGTAAGGGCTTTTACCCCTCCACTTCC
>JAABUR0100008820.1_pt1 | contig 11530 bp, 9 predicted proteins | sample 5560091 | NCBI WGS metagenome assembly JAABUR01 (sample SAMN10711879, study PRJNA513375) | rock metagenome | isolation source: Antarctica rocks | place: Antarctica: Victoria Land, University Valley sud
CATGGGCGCCTCGCGCTGGTTCTTCTCGATGTCCGGCCTGATCCTGCTGGTCTGCACGCTCGCGATCGGCTCCAAGGGGCTGAACTTCGGCATCGACTTCGAGTCGGGCACGCGGATCACCGCGGCGCTGAGCAAGCCGGCCACGGTCGAGCAGGTGCGCGAGGCGGTCTCCCCGGCCGGCTTCGGGGACGCGAAGATCCAGACGATCCAGAACGACGTGCTCGGCCCGAACGTCGTGCAGATCGCGGCCGAGGAGTCCGGCAAGACCCGGCAGGTGACGCAGGCGCTGGAGAGCGAGTTCGGCATCAAGGGCCAGCCGGAGGTCTCGGAGATCGGCCCGACGTTCGGCCAGACGGTGGCCAACTCGGCGCTGTACGCGATCATCGCGTCGCTGATCGTCATCTCGATCTACATCGCGCTGCGCTTCGAGTGGAAGTTCGCCGTGCCGGTGCTGATCGCGCTGATGCACGACATCCTGATCACGGCGGGCGTCTACGCCCTCGTCGGCCAGGAGGTGACGACGTCGACGGTCGCGGCGCTGCTGACCATCCTCGGCTTCTCGCTGTACGACACGATCATCGTGTTCGACCGCATCCGCGAGAACGTGCCGCGCATGCCGAGCGCGGCGTTCTCCCAGATCGTCAACCGGTCGATGAGCGAGGTGATCGTGCGCTCGCTGGCCACCAGCTTCTGCACGATGCTGCCGGTGCTCGCGCTGTTCCTGTTCGGCGGCGACACGCTGAAGGACTTCGCGTTCGCGCTGCTCATCGGCACGCTCTCGGGCGCGTACTCGTCGGTGTTCATCGCCGGTCCGGTGCTCGTGCACTGGAAGGAGCGCGAGCCGGTGTACCGCACGCGCGTGCGCCGGATCCGCGAGGCGCTCGGCCACGTGCCGGCGTACGCGGTGGCGACCGCGGGCGGGCCGGTGGACGTCGAGCCGGGCCAGCGCCGCCGCGGCTCGGCCTCGATCACCGCGCCGCAGGACCCGACGCAGGTCTCGCGGAACGAGTTCGACGAGATGGTGCGCAACCTCGGCGTCGAGGACGAGCCCGCCCCGCGGGCGAGCGAGCCGGCGGCGGCTGCCGCGGGGCGCCCGGCCGGCGGTCGCCGCGCCCGCGCGCGTGCGGCCGGCCCCGACGCCCCCGGCTCGCGCGCCGCCGACGGTGAGCCGCCGGCGGCGCCGCCGTCGGACGGGTCCGACAAGCCGAAGAAGCCGCGCAACCGCCGGCACGGGCGGCCTCGCTGATGGGTGCGCTCGTCTGGGTGATGATCGGGCTCGCCCTCTGGCACTTCACGATCTTCGTGCCCGACCGGTTCTGGGCGGGCATCGTCGGCGCCTTCCTCGGCGCCGTGCTGGGGGCGCTGCTGTTCGGGCTCGCGATCCACGGCTTCTCCGTGCCGGGGCAGAACGACACGAACCTCGTCACCGCGCTGGAGGGCATCCCGGGCGCGCTGGCCGGCATCGCGGCCGTCTACTTCTACGGCGCCAGCCAGGGCGAAGAGCCCGTCTAGCGGGTGGCCGCCGGCGCCGTCGGCCTGGCGCTCGGCGCGGCGGTGCTGCACGCCGTCTGGAACCTGGTGCTCGCCCGCGCACCGGACACCGAGGCCGCCACGGCGGTCGCCCTGGTGCTCGGCGTAGCGCTGTTCGCCGTTCCGGCGCTCGTGCTGTGGGAGGTCGACGCCGCGGCGTGGCCCTACATCGCGGCCTCGACCGCGTTCGAGCTGGGCTACGTGATCACGCTGGCCGGCGCGCTCACGCGCGGTGACCTCACCGTGGTCTACCCGCTCGCGCGCGGGCCGGCGCCGGTGCTGGTCCTGGCGGTCAGCGCCGGGCTGCTCGGCGCGGCGACCACGCCCTGGCAGGTGGCGGGCGTCGGGCTGGTGGCGGCGGGGATCCTGCTGGTGCGCGGCCTGCGCCGGCCGGACGAGCCCGTCGCCGTCGCGCTGGCGCTCGCCTGCGGCGGCTGCATCGCGGGCTACACGGTCGTCGACGCACACGGGCTCGACCACGCCTCCGCGCTGCCGTACCTGTGGATCGTGATGGTGCTCACCGTGCTCGGCTACGTGCCGCTGGTCGCGCGCACCCGCGGCCGAGTGGCGCTGCGCGGCGCGCTGCGGCCGGCGACGGTGGTCGCGGCTGCGCTGTTCTTCGGCGCCTACCTGATGGTCCTGGCCGCGCTGCGGCTGGCCGAGCCGGGCCCGGTCGCCGCGGTCCGCGAGACGAGCGTGGTGGTGGCGACCGCGCTCGGCTTCCTGATCCTGCGCGAGCCGGTGACGCGCACTCGCGCGGCGGGCGCGCTCGTGGTCGTCGCCGGCGCCGCGGTGATCGCGCTGAGCTGATCCGCTCCGAGCCGGTTCCGTCCTCCCCAGGCCGTACGGTCGCCGGGTGCCGCCGTCCGACGTCCGCCTCGAGGTCGCCCCGTACGACTACGCCGCCGCCGAGCGGCTGTGCGCGCGGCTGGGCGTCTCGCACGTCACCGCGCAGGTGCTGGTGCGGCGCGGGCTCGCCGATCTCGAGCGGGCGCGCACGTTCCTCGCCGCCGAGGTCGCCCATCCGCTCGACGCGTTCGGCGGGCTGCGCGACGGCGCCGCGCGGATCCTCGAGCACGTGCGGCGCGGCTCGCGCATCACCGTGCACGGCGACTACGACGTGGACGGCGTCAGCGCCACCGCGGTGCTGGTGCGCGCGCTGCGCACGCTCGGCGCCGACGTCGACTGGTACCTGCCCAGCCGGATCGACGACGGCTACGGCCTGGCGATGGCGACGGTCGAGCGGCTCGCGGCGCGCGGGACCGAGCTGCTCGTCACCGTCGACTGCGCGATCACCGCGGTGGAGGAAGTCGCCGCGGCGCGCGCAGCCGGTCTCGAAGTCGTGATCACCGACCACCATGCGCCGCGCGCCGACGGCCGGCTGCCCGACGCGCCGATCGTGCATCCCGGCGTCGGCGGATACCCGTGCCCCGAGCTGTGCGCGGCGGGCGTCGCGCACCTGCTCGCGCGGGCGCTGCTCGAGGCGGTGGGGATGGACGGCGCGGCGGCCGACGCCGACCTCGACCTCGTCGCCCTCGCCACCGTCGCCGACTGCGTGCCGCTGGTCGACGAGAACCGGCGGCTCGTGCGCGAGGGGCTTCGCGCGCTCGCCTCCACGCGCAAGCCGGGGCTGCAGGCGCTGATGGAGGTCGCGCGGGTCGATCCCAGCGGCGTCGACGCCGGCACGATCGGCTTCCGGCTGGCGCCGCGGATCAACGCGGCCGGCCGGCTGCACCGCGCCGACGCGGGGCTGGAGCTGCTCTTGACCGCCGACGTCCAGCGGGCGCGCGCGGTGGCCGCCGAGCTCGACGCCGTCAACGTCGAGCGGCGCGACGTGGAGACGCGGATCCTGTTCGAGGCCGAGAAGCTGGTGGCCGGGACGCCCCCCGGCGCGGCCGCGTACGTGCTTGCAGCCGACGGCTGGCACCCGGGCGTGATCGGCATCGTCGCCTCGCGCATCGCCGAGCGCCACCACCGCCCGGCGGTGCTGATCGCGCTCGACGGCGAGGAGGGCACCGGCTCGGGGCGCTCGATCCCGGCGTTCGACCTGCTCGGCGGCCTGGAGGCCGCGAGCGCGGACCTGCTGCGCCACGGCGGGCACCGCGCGGCCGCAGGGCTCACGATCGCGCGCGATCGGGTGGACGCGTTCCGCGAGGCGTTCGTGGCGCACGCCGCCGCGACGCTCACCCCGGCCGACCTGGTCCCGATGCAGCGCGTCGACGCGGTGGTGCCGGGCGACGCGCTCCACCTCGGGCTGGCCGAGGAGCTCCAGCGGCTGGCGCCGTTCGGCATGGGCAACCCAGAGCCGGCGCTGCTCGTCCCGAGCGCACTGCTCGACGACCCGCGGCCGATGGGGGAGGGGCGCCACGTCGCGTTCACGCTGGTGGCCGGCGGCGCGCGCTCGCGCTGCGTCGCGTTCGGGCGCGGCAGCTCGCTGCCCGCCCAGGCGGGTGAGCCCGTCGATGCCGCGGTGCGGCTGGAGGTCAACCGCTACAACGGCGCGGTCGAGCCGCGGCTGGTGCTGCGCCACGCCCAGCCGGCGCGGCCGGCGCCGATCGAGGTCGTCGGCGAGCCGGCGTTCGCCGGCGCGGTGCGGGCCGAGCTCGAGCGCGACCTGGCCGTCTGGCCGCCGCTCGAGGCGTCGTCGGTCGGCGAGGACCTGCGCGGCATGGCGGACGGCCTCGGGACCGCCGAGGGACGGACGGTGCGCGATGTCCGCGGCGGCGGCATCGCCGGCCTGCTCGGCGACCTCGTGGCCGCCGGCGCGCCGGTGCTCGCGGTGGCGGCGCACGCGGGGCAGCGCGCCTCCGCGCTGCGCGACCGCGTCGGCGGCTTCGCGGTGACGACGTGGGCGGCGCTCGCTGACGACCCGTCCCTTGCGACGCCGTACAAGCACGTGGTCGCCGTCGACCCGCCGCCGCACGCCCACGTGCGCGCGCTGGCCGAGCGGCTGCCGGGCGACGGCTGGGTCCACCTCGCGTGGGGCGGCGCCGAGCTCGAGCTGGCCCGGCGCGTGCTCGCCTGGGAGCTCGACCTGCGCGTGCCGCTGGCCGACACCTACCGCTCGCTCCGCGGCGCCGCGGGCGGGCGGATCGAGGGCGAGGCGCTCGCCGGGATCCTGCGCGGCCCCGGCGCGCAGCCGCGCTCCGGCGCCGTCGCCGGGCGGCTGCTCCGCGTGCTCTCCGAGCTCGGCCTCGTCGTGCTCGACCCCGCGGCGCTCGCGGTCACTCTGCCGCCGCCCGCGGGGCGCACCGAGCTGGAGCGCTCCGCGGCCTTCCGCGCGTACGCGCAGCGGCTGCAGGACGGCCTCGCGCACCTCGCCGAGCCGGCCCGCGCGGCCGAGCCGATCGCCGCTCCGCCCCAGGTCGCCGCCGCGGTTGCCTGAGCGGCCTCGACCACCCGTCCGTGCCCGCGTCGGCCGCCCCCGCCTGAGCTACGCTTGGAGGCGGATCGCCATGGCTGATCAGCACGAGCAGACGACCGAGGGCCCGACCACGGCGGACGACGCAGCGGCGCCGCGGGTTCCCGTGGTCCCCGTGGTCGCCGGGCCGCGGCCGGCCACCGGCGCGGACGTCGACGTCGCCGCCCACCGGCCGGTCGACCGCTCCGACCACGCGCACCCGGCGCCCCCGCAGGCGCCGCCCGACCTCACCGCGTACGAGCGCGAGCTGCTCGCCGACCTGTTCGCGATCGTCGAGGAGCACGCCGAGGAGGTCGCCCGCCAGGTCGACCGCGACCGCGTGATCGAGGCGTTCGTGTTCGCCTGCGAGCACCACGTCGACCAGCGCCGGCAGTCGGGCGAGGACTTCATCGTGCACCCGGTCGGGGTCGCGAAGATCTGCGCGGGCATGCGTTTGGACACCGAGACGCTGTGCGCCGCGCTGCTGCACGACACCGTCGAGGACACCACCGCCAGCCTCGAGGAGGTCCACGAGGCGTTCGGCGAGGAGGTCGCCGGCCTGGTCGACGGCGTGACCAAGCTGACCGGGATCACGTTCCAGTCGCGCGACGAGGCGCAGGCCGAGAACTACCGCAAGATGATGGTCGCGATGGCCACGGACATCCGGGTCATCCTGATCAAGCTCGCCGACCGCCTCCACAACATGCGCACGCTCGGCGCGATGCCGAAGCAGAAGCAGATCGAGAAGGCCAAGGAGACGCTCGACATCTATGCCCCGCTGGCGCACCGGCTCGGCATCCATGCGATCAAGTGGGAGCTGGAGGATCTCTCCTTCGCCACGCTGCACCCGCGCAAGTACCAGGAGATCAAGGGGCTCGTCAGCCAGCAGCGCGACGAGCGCGAGCGCTACGTCGCGAAGGCGGGCGGCTACCTGACCAAGGAGCTCGAGGCGCTCGGCATCCGGGCCGAGATCTCCGGCCGGGCCAAGCACTTCTACTCGATCTACTCGAAGATGACCAAGAAGGGCCGCGAGTTCAACGAGATCTACGACCTCACGGCCATGCGGGTGATCGTCGACTCCGTGAAGGACTGCTACGGCGCGGTGGGCGTCATCCACTCGCTGTGGAAGCCGCTGCCGGGGCGCTTCAAGGACATGGTCGCCATGCCCAAGTTCAACATGTACCAGGCGCTCCACACCACTGTGATCGGGCCCGAGGGCAGGCCGCTGGAGATCCAGATCCGCACGCGCGACATGCACGAGACGGCCGAGTACGGCGTCGCCGCGCACTGGCGCTACAAGGAGGGCGCGCGCGGCAACGGCGTGATCGATCCCACCGACGCCAAGCTCAAGTGGCTCAAGTCGCTGCTGGACTGGCAGTCCGACGTCGAGGATCCGCGCGAGTTCGCCGACAACCTGCGCGGCGAGCTGGTGGAGGAGGAGGTCTTCGTCTTCACCCCGAAGGGCGAGGTCAAGTCGCTCGGGGCCGGCGCGACGCCGCTGGACTTCGCCTACGAGGTCCACACCGACGTCGGCCACCGTTGCGTCGGCGCGAAGGTCAACGGCAAGATCGTGCCGCTGCACTACGAGCTGCAGTCCGGCGACATCGTCGAGGTGCTCACGTCCAAGCGCGAGCGCGGCCCGTCGCGCGACTGGCTCGCCGTCGTGAAGACGACCCGTGCGCGCAACAAGATCCGCGCCTGGTTCAAGGCCGAGTCGCGCGAGGACTCCGAGCACACCGGCCGCGAGCTGCTGCAGGAGCACCTCAAGAAGGCGGGCCTGCCGGCGCAGAAGATCACCGGCTCCGCGCTGCTGGCCGACGTGATCCGCGAGATGGGCTACCGCAAGGCCGACGACTTCTACATCGCGGTCGGCGGCGCGAAGATCTCGGCCAAGGTCGTCGTCAACAAAGTCATGCAGCGCCTCAAGGAGGGCGAGGCCGCCGAGGTCGAGCCGACGGTCGCCGAGGACCTGGTTTCCGCGCGCAAGATGCCGCGCCGCCCGGAGGGCGACGCGTCGAAGTACGGCATCCGCGTGGAGGGCGTCGAGGACGTGCCGCTGCGGCTGGCGAAGTGCTGCCGCCCGGTGTCGGGGGACGACATCATCGGCTACGTCTCGCTCGGCCGCGGCATCACGATCCACCGCGGCGACTGCCCGAACGCCGCCGCGCTGCGCAAGGACCCCGAGCGCTTCGTCCCGGTCAGCTGGGACGGCGACTCGGCCGCCTCGTTCAAGGTCGAGCTTCAGGTCGACGGCTGGGACCGCCACCGGCTGCTCGAGGACATCTCGCGGACGTTCGCCGAGGCCGGCATCAACATCGTCGAGGCGCGCTGCATCGTCACCCACCCGATGGTCAAGAACCGCTTCGTGGTCGAGGTGGGCGACACCCACACGCTGAAGACGACGATCTCCCGCCTGCGCTCGATCGAGGCCGTGTTCGACGCCTACCGCGTCACGCCGAACGGCGGTTGAGTGCCGGTCGAGCGCCACGCGTCCGCGCTCGGCCGCTGACGCCGTGCGCGCGCCCAACGCGGCGATCCAGGAGATGAGCCTAGGCATCCACCACAACGAAGGAGGGGACCTGCTCGACTACGTCTGCGATCCGTCCGTGTTCGACATGGTGGACGGGCACATCGCGGTGCCGACCGGCCCCGGGCTCGGGGTCGAGATCGACGAGGAGGCGGACCGCGCCGCCGCGGCGCGCCCGCGCGCACCCTGGCGCAACCCGGTGTGGCGCCACACCGACGGGGTGGTGGCCGAATGGTGAAGATGCTGGCGGCGATCACAACGCCGTTCGGCGCCGGCGACGAGGTCGACCTCGATGCGTTCGGCGCCCACCTGGAGTGGCTGCTCGAGCAGGGGCTCGACGGCGCCTTCGTCGCCGGGACGACCGGCGAGGGCGTGCTGCTGGAGAGCGACGAGGTGATCGCCCTGGTCGAGCGCGCGGTCCAGGTGGTGGGCGGGGAGCGGGTGATCGCCCAGGTCGGGCGGCCCTCCACGCGCGCGACCGCCGAGCTGCTGGAGCGCGCGTACGCCGCAGGCGCCGCGCAGGCGGCGGCGTACGTGCCGTGGTTCTACGCGGCCGGCGACGCCCAGGTCCGCGGGCACTTCCTCGCGCTGCTGGAGGCGTCCGCCGGGCGTCCGCTGCTCGGCTACACGATCCCCAAGCGCCACGTGAACGTGCTGGCGCCGGCCGTGCTGGGCGAGCTCGCCGCGGCCGGCCTCGCGGGGATGAAGGACTCCACCGCCGACCCGGAGTGCCATAAGGCGTTCGTCGCCGCGGTCGCCGGCAAGCCGTTCCGGCTCTACACCGGCACCGACGGGCTGGTGCTGGGCGCGCTGCGCAGCGGCGGCTTCGGCGCGATCACCGCCGTGGCGGCCGCGCGGCCGGACCTGCTGGCGGCGCTCGGCCGCGCCCTCGACGCCGGCGACGCCGCCGCCGCCGACCAGGCCGGGGCCGTGCTCGCCGCCGAGAAGGACGCGATCGCGCGCGAGGGCGCCACCATCCCGGCCGTCAAGGCGCGCGTGCGGGCCGCGCTGGCCGCCCGTGGCGTCGACTACCCGGCCACCCCTCGCGCTCCGTTCGCGTGAGCGCCGCCCCGTGAGCGGCCGCGTCCTCACCGCCGGCGAGGCGATGGCGCTGCTGGACCCGCTGGGTGACGGGCCGCTGGAGCTCGGGACCGAGCTGACGCTGCGGTTCGCGGGCGCGGAGGCCAACTTCGCGATCGCGCTGTCGCGGCTCGAGGTGCCGGTCGCGTGGGCGTCGCGGCTCGGGGCCGATCCGCTCGGTCGCCTGATCCGCGGGGCGCTCGCCGCCGAGGGCGTGGACACGCGCTGGGTCGTCGAGGACCCCGAGGCGCCGACGGGCGTCTACTTCAAGTGGCGCGAAGGAGGCCGGACGCGGGTCGAGTACCGCCGCGCCGGCTCGGCCGCGTCGCGGATGGAGCCCGCCGACGTGCCGGCCGCGGCGCTCGACGACGTCGCGCTCGTCCACCTGACCGGGATCACCACCGCGCTGGGCGCCGGCCCGCGCGCGCTCGTGCACGACCTCGCGGCCCGTGCGGCGGCGACCGGCGCGACGCTGATGTTCGACCCCAACCTGCGCCCGGTGCTGTGGCCGGACGTGGCGGCCGCGGCGGCCGCCCACGCCGAGCTGCTCGGCATCGTCGACTGGTACCTGTGCGGCGCAGAGGAGGGCGCGGCGCTGTGGGGCGAGGACGATCCCCGCCGGCTCGCCGCCGCGTTGCAGGCGCGCGGCGCCGGAGGCGTCGTGGTCCGGGTCGGCGCGCAGGGGGCCTGGGTGGCGGCGCCCGGCGCGCCCGCCGAGCTGATCGCGCCGCCGCGCAACGAGCAGGTGGTCGACGAGATCGGCGCCGGGGACGCGTTCGCCGCCGGCTTCGCCTATGGGCTGCTCGGCGGCCGCGCGCCCGCGGAGTGCGTCCGGCTCGCCCACACGCTGGCGGGGACGGCGCTGCGCGGCACCGGCGACTGGGAGACGCTGCCGCGCCTGGCGGAGCTCAGCCGAGGACCTTGAGGCCGCCGGGCAGCACGCCGAAGACGGCCTCTTCATGCGCGCCGACGAAGTCGCCGTCGACCTGGACCGGGACGGGCCGGTCGTCGACGGACCGCACCCGCAGCCCGTCGAGCCCGTCGAACGCGTGCACCCGCCGGTGCTTGCCGACCTCGGCCCTGCGCGCCAGCAGGCGGTAGCCGATCGTCGGCACGTCGATCGCGTTCGCGCGCGTGAGCACGGCGGCCGAGAGGTCGCCCGACTGCAGCTGCGTGCCGCCCGCGAGGTGCACGGGGCGGCGGCGGAAGTAGGTGTAGGGCTGCGCGTTCTGCACGAACACGCTGACGCCCTCGGTCTCGCGTCCGCCGGCGGAGGCCACGATGCGCGGCGGGTTGACGACGTAGGACTCCAGGAACGTCGCCACGGCGGCCTGGGCGTAGTACCACGGGCCGAAGCGGGCCTTGAGCCGCGGGTGGCCGTCGACTCGCTCCACCACCGCGGCGTCGAGGCCGGCGCCGGCCGAGAACGTGAACCAGCGGTCGTTGACGCGGCCCAGGTCGACCGTGCGCGGGCGCCAGGCGTCGGCGAGGCCGAGCAGGTGCTCCGTGGCGTCGACGACGTCGGTGGGGATCCCCAGCATGCGGCAGTAGACGTTGGTCGCGCCGCCCGGCAGGCAGGTGAGCACGGTGCCGGACCCGGCGAGCCCGTTGGCGGCCTCGTTGACCGTGCCGTCGCCGCCGAACGCGACCACGACGTCGTAGCCCTCGTCGGCGGCCTCGCGGCACAGCTCGGTCGCGTGCCCGGGCCGCTGGGTGTCGACCGCCTCCACCTCGAACCGGCCCTGGAGCGCATAGACCACCAGGTGCTTGAGCCGCACGGACATCGTCGTCGCGTACGGGTTGGCGATGACGAGCATCCGGCGCGTCGGCCTCGCGAGCTGGGCGGTGTCGGCGAGCCGCTCGAGCGCAGCGGTCTGGGCGGCAGGGACCATGATGAACCCGAACACCACCACATCGGCCGCGTTACGTGAACTCCCACCCTCTAGCCTGGCGCCGGTGATCGCCGCGATCAGCGAGAGCGCGTTCGCCGCCCTCCGGGCGCTCGCGCCCGAGGGCGTCGACGTGCGGCGGCTGCGCGACGGCCTGGAGGAGGCCGCGTTCGTGGTGCCCCGCAGCGAGGACACGTCCGGGCTGGACGGGCTCGCGGACCTCGAGGTCGTGCAGACGCTCTCGGCCGGGACGGACTGGATCGAGCCGCACGTCCCGCCGTGGGCCACGCTGTGCAACGCCCGCGGCACGCGCGACATCCCCGTCGCGGAGTGGGTCATCGGCGCGCTGCTCTCCGCGGTCTACGGGCAGCTGCGCGCCGCCCGCGAGCGCACCTGGGCAGACGCCCAGCCCGGCGAGCTGCACGGCATGACGGTGCTGATCGTCGGCCACGGCTCGATCGGGCGCGCGGTCCAGGCGCGGCTCGAGCCGTTCGGCGTCCGGGTCGTCGGCGTGGCCAGCCGGGCGCGCGACGGAGTGCACGGGGTCGACGAGCTGCCCGTGCTGCTGGGCACCGCGGACGCCGTCGTGGTGCTGGCGCCGCTCACCGACGCGACGCGCGGGCTCGTCGATGCGGCCTTCCTCGCCCGGATGCGCGACGGCGCGCTGCTGCTCAACGCCGGTCGCGGCGCGGTGCTCGACACCGACGCGCTCGTCGCCGAGCTGGCGCGCGGCCGGCTGCGCGCGGTGCTCGACGTCACCGATCCCGAGCCGCTTCCCGGCGACCATCCGCTGTGGGGGCTCGCGCTGGCGATCACGCCGCACAACGCCGGCGACACGGTGGCCGCCGACGAGCGGGCGATCCGCCTGGCCGCCGAGCAGCTGGGCCGCTTCGCGCGTGGCGAGCCGCTCGAGAACGTCGTCCGCGCCGGGGCATCCGGACCGTGACCGCCGGGCTCAGGCTGACGCGGTCGACGCTCGCGGTCAGCGGCGCGCGAGTGCGTCGACGGCCATGGCCGAGGTCCATGGCACGATCGCTGGGAGCTGGGTGGCCGGGCGCGCAGCGGCTGGATCCCGAGCACGGCCAGGGGCTCCGGTGACGCGTG
>JAABUR0100008823.1_pt1 | contig 11528 bp, 13 predicted proteins | sample 5560091 | NCBI WGS metagenome assembly JAABUR01 (sample SAMN10711879, study PRJNA513375) | rock metagenome | isolation source: Antarctica rocks | place: Antarctica: Victoria Land, University Valley sud
GCCGGCACCGAGGCCGAGCACCTCGTCGGTGCGCTCGACCGGCTGCGTACGACGTTCCGCTGGAAGGCCGACGGCCTCGACGCGGCCGGGATGCAGACGCGCATCGGTGCCTCCTCGCTGACGCTAGGCGGCCTGCTCAAGCATCTCGCTGCCGTGGAGGACTACGTCTTCACCACCAAGCTGACCGGGGAGCCGATCGGCGCGCCCTGGGACGCCCCCGGCTGGGACGGCACCAACGACTGGGAGCTCACCTCCGCCGCCGAGGACACCCCCGACCAGCTTTACGCGCTCTGGGAAGGCGCCGTCGAGCGGTCCCGCGCGAGGCTGGACGCGGCCCTGGCCGACGGCGGGCTCGACCAGCTCGTCCACGTCTCCGGGCCGGACGGTCGCCATGCCAGCCTGCGCCGGCTCGTCTGCGACCTGATCGAGGAGTACGGCCGCCACACCGGCCACGCCGACCTGCTCCGCGAGGCTGTGGACGGTTTGGTCGGTGAGGACCCTCCGGCCGGATGGCACGCATGAGCGAGCCGATCACGGCGCGGCAGTTCCACGAGGCCGTCGGCGTCGAGGATTGGCGGGTGGTGGCCGGCGGGGCGGGTGCGTCCTTCCGTACAGGGTCGTTCGCGGCCGGTGCCAGGTTCGTGCAGGCGATCAGCGAGGTGGCCGGCCTGGATGACCACCACCCCGACCTGGACGTACAACCCGGCCGCGTGCATGTCTGGCTGAACACGATCACCGACGACTACTACGGGCTCACCACACGCGCTGTCGAGGTGGCCCAGCAGATCTCGACGGCAGCGCGCAAGCTGGGCGTCCATTCCGACCCATCCGCCGTGCAGAGCCTCGTCATCCCGATCGACGCGCTGGTCATTCCCGAGGTGCTGCCCTTTTGGCGTGCCGTGCTCGGCTACCGGCTCCGCGCCGACACCCCCGACATGGAGCTGAACGACCCGCACCACCGCTGGCCGATCGTCTGCTTCGGGCAGATGGACGCGCCGCGCGCGCAGCGCAATCGGATCCACATCGACGTCTGGGTGCCGCACGACCAGGCGGAGGCGCGCGTCGCGGCGGCTATCGCCGCCGGCGGGCGCCTGGTGACCGACGAGTACGCGCCGGGGTGGTGAGTGCTGGCCGACGCCGAAGGCAACGAGGCCTGCGTGGCCACCTGGCTGAACAGCGACTGAGGCGTCAGGACTGGTGAGTTCGACTCGCCGCAAGCAGTCTCTGCCCAAGGACGCGCGTGGCGTCCCGGAGCTCGGGGCACTGCACGATCCGGTACGTCGCGGGGACCGCGGCGAGCTGTTCGGCGTACCACGTCGGGTTACTGGTGCTGCCGACCAGACGGGTGGTCCCGGCATCGAGCGCCTCGACCCGTCCGATGGTGCGCGGGACGCAACGCGCCACGGTTGCGACGGGCGCGTCGATGACGACCTCGACGTCGTACTCCCAGCCGACGGCGAGGTGTTCCTCGAGCATGGTCACCGGGTCGAGGTCGGCGGGTGTGGTGAAGGTGTCGTCGAGCTCCTCCACTCCGCGGACCCGGTCGATCCGGTAGGCCCGGCGGGCGTCCGCGGGGTGGGAGTGGCACAGCAGGTACCAGCGGCCGTGGCGTACGACCACTGCCCACGGGTCGACCTCGCTGAGCCACTCCGAGCCGGCCTCCGAGCGGTAGCCGAGCCGCACCCTTCGGTGGTTCGAGCACGCCTGCACGAGGGCGGCCGCGGTCGCGGGGTCGGGCCGGGCGGCGGCGCGGTCGGGAGCGGGCGCCGTGCTCCGGCGTACCGCCTCGGCCTGGGCGGCCACCCGCTCCGGCAACGCTCGCACGATCTTGCCGAGCGCGCTGCCGACCGGGTCGGTGGGGTCGCCGGCGTCGTGGTGGCCGTCGAGCACGGCCATCACCAGACCGAGGGCCTCCGTGGCGGTGAACACCAGCGGCGGAAGTCGCAGGCCGCGGCCGACGCGGTAGCCGCCGTACGGCCCGCGCACGGACTCGATCGGGATGCCGGCCTCGCGGAGGATGCCGACGTAGCGCCGGGCAGCGCGCTCCGATACGCCTAGCTTGCCGGCGAGCCGGTCCGCGGTGATGCCCGGGCTGCCCTGGACCAGTTCGAGGGTCAGCAGGGCCCGTGCCGCGGGGCTCGCGTTGGGTTGCACGGCATCCCAGCCCTTCCGGACGCACAACGTCCGGAATCGACCCTACGGTGGTCGGCATGACCCAAGACAACGAACCAGTTCTCAAGTGGCCGCCGGCCGCCGGCAGCGAGGTCGACACCCTGATCGGGTCGCTGGAGCGGCAGCGCCGTACCTTCGCCTGGAAGTGCGGTGGCCTGGACGCCGCCGGGCTGCGGGCGACGACCGCGGCCACGACGATGACGCTCGGCGGGCTGCTCAAGCACCTTGCGCTGGTCGAGGCCGACTATTTCTCTTTCAAGCTGCTCGGAGAAGACCCCGGTCGGCCATGGAACACAGTGGATTGGGATGCCGACCCGGGCTGGGAGTGGCGTACGGCCGCCGAGGACACTCCCGAGCAGCTCTACGCGCTCTGGGAGGACAGCGTGGCCCGCGCCCGCGCCAACCTCAGCCGAGCGCTAGCGGACGGCGACCCTGGCCGGCTCAGCCGGTTCACCTGGCCCGATGGACAGACTCCGAGCGTCCGCCGCCTGCTCGTCGACATCATCGAGGAGTACGCCCGGCACACCGGCCACGCCGACCTCCTCCGCGAGTCGATCGACGGCCGGGTCGGGGAGGACCCGCCCGAGTGACGCAACCGGCACGATGGCGGGCGTGAACCCGATCGCCGAGGAGGGGGTCCGGATCGTCCCCGCCAACGAGGCGGCGTGGGCCGACCTGCAGGACGTCCTCGGCGCCACCGACGCGGGCCGGTGCCAGTGCCAGCGGTTCAAGGTCGTCAGTTGGATCTGGCGCGACTCCACCCAGGACGAGCGGACCACGATGCTCCGGGCGCAGACCGCCTGCGGCGACCCGGACGCCGCGGCCACCAGCGGGCTGGTGGCCTACGTCGACGACGAGCCGGCGGGCTGGGTCGCGGTCGAGCCGCGGACGGCGTATCCCAAGCTGCGCACCTCCCGCGTCCCGTGGAGTGGTCGGGACGAGGACAAGGACGACCACGGCATCTGGGCGGTGACCTGCTTCGTGGTCCGGAAGGGTTACCGGGGCCGCGGCCTCACCTATCTGCTTGCCCGGGCCACGATCGACTTCGCCCGCGAGCGCGGCGCCCGGGCGCTCGAGGCCTACCCGATGGTCACCCAGCCGGGCGAGGAGATCACTTGGGGCGAACTGCACGTGGGAGCCCGGCAGGTCTTCGAGGATGCCGGGTTCGAGGAGGTCAGCCGCCCCACCATCCGGCGGGTGGTCGTGCGGATCGACTTCGACTAGATGGCCTGACTTCTAGACATCACGACATCATCAACCGTGATGCTAAGATGTTGGGGTGCGGACGACCGTCACCCTTGAACCCGACGTCCGAGCTCTCATTCACCGTGCGATGCGGGAGCGGGGTCTCACGTTCAAGCAGGCGCTGAATGCCGCCGTCCGCGCCGGAGCAACCTCAACCGCACCCCAGCCCGAGACGTCGCTCTTCACGGCCGACATGGGCGAGCCGCTGGTAGACGTGACCAAGGCGCTGCGCCTGGCTGGAGAGCTCGAGGACCATGAACGTGCGGCCCGGCTGGCGCGCGGCGTTTGACCTTGCAACTCGTCGACGCCAACGTGCTGCTGCATGCCGTCAACGAGCGTGCTCGTGAGCACGTCGCCGCCCGGAGCTGGCTGAGCGCGGCCCTCTACGGTGGCGAACCGGTGGCCTTCGCCTGGACGGTCACGCTCGCGTTCCTGCGGCTCAGCACCCACCCCGCGGTCTTCCCGCGCCCGCTGGCGGCCCGGCAAGCCGCGGACGTCGTCGAACGCTGGCTGGACGCGCCAGCTGCACTGACCATCGAACCCACCCGGCGGCACCTGCCGCTCCTGCGCGGCTTGCTCGAACGCGCCGGTACGGCGGGGAACCTCGTCGGCGACGCCCACCTGGCCGCCCTCGCGCTCGAGCATGGGGCGACGGTCGTGTCCTTCGACCGCGACTTCGCCCGATTTGAGGGAGTGGCGTTGCGCCGGCCGGAGTGAGCGGACCGCGGGCCACTGTCCCCGCGCGAGATTCGCTGCCGGAACTCGACTAGGACACTGAGCCGTCGGGCTCCTGGAAGAGGGTGATGTGCAGGTCCGCCGGCGCGTTCAGCCGGGAGTTGGGCGACCGCCACGGCGTCCTGGTGGGTGGCGCGACGACCTGCGCCCCCGCGTCGGCCAGGGCATCCGTCGACTGCACTGTGTCGGGGACCTCGAAGGCCACCCGGAGCCGAGGCGCGACCTGGCGCCCGACCTCCACGTCGTCGATCAGCGCCTTCTGCGCGGCGTTGACGATCTCGAGGGTCGCCCGACCGGCGCCGAGGATCACCACGCGCGCATCGCCTTCCCCCTGGTACGCCTCCTCCTCGACGAGACCGAGCGCGTCCCGATAGAAGGCGACCGCCGCCTCGTAGTCCTCCGCCTCGACCACCAGGCGCAGCTGGCGCACCTCACCGCTCACGACGACTCTCGCCCATGGCCCGGACGCCCGAGTCTAAGAGCCCGACGAGGGGGCCCCGAGTCGATCCGGGCCCCCTCGTCCAGCGTGGATCAGCTGCCGAACTTCACCGCGGCGTAGGCGTTGACGATGCCGTGGCCGTAGAAGCCATTGTCCGACGTCGGACCGGCGCAGTACGCCGTCTCCCGTCCGATCGAGCCGTCGTCGCGGATCCGCTTGTAGTGGAACAGGCGCGGCTGCGGGCAGGCGTGCTCGACGGCCGACTGGTAGAGAACGTGCTGGACCTGGTCCACCGCCATGGTGAGGCCGCCGTGCACCGCGTCCTGGTGCCCGAACTGGCTCACGATCAGCGCGGCGACGCCGGCGGCGTGCGGTGCGGCCATCGAGGTGCCCTGCAGGTACTGGTAGTAGGCGCACACCCGGTGGGTGTCGCGCTGCAGGCAGTCCTTGACGACGAACGGCGTGGTCGAGTTGCCGCGCTTGTCGATCTCACCGGAGAGCCGGCCCAACCGCTCCGGGTACGCCGCCAGCACGAGGTTGCGCGGGTCACCGGTGTTGTCCGCCGAGTCGTAGTAGTCGCCGCCCGGGGCCGCGACGTCGGTCTGCTCCGTGCCGTAGTTGCTGTAGTACGCCTTGCGCGTGCTGATGCCCGTCGCGCTCACCGCGATGACCCCACGGGTCTCGGTGGGCACCGTGATGCAGCTGTTGTCGACGCGGCGGGTCTTCTCCGAGCCCGGCGGGAAGTCCGGGCTGGTCTCGTCGATCTTCGGGTGGCCGAGGTCGGTAGCCTCGTTGCCCTCCGCGGCGACCGGCGTGACACCCCGGGCGATCGCGTAGTCGATCCCACGCTGCGTCGCCCGCCGGATCACCCGCTGCTCACGCTGCTCGGCCGGCGAGTCCTTCGGGTTGTCGACACAGTTGAACAGCCACGGGTCGGTGAAGTAGCTCATGTTGATGACGTCGACGCCGATGTCGCCGGCGTAGGTGTAGGCCTCGAGGGTCGGGTCGAGGAAGAAGTAGCCCGAGTCCTGACCGGCGCGCAGGTTGACCAGCGTGACGTTGGGAGCCACGCCGGCGATGCCGATTCCGTTGATAGCGCCGGCGACGGTGCTGCCCAGGTGCGTCCCGTGACCGTTGTCGTCCCAGCCCACCGGGTCATGGCACGACTTGAACTCGCACGGTCCGTCGATCAGGGGGATGTCGGTGGTGAAGTTGCGGCTGAGGTCGCGGTTGAAGTTCGGCCGGATGTCAGGGTGCTGGGCGTCGAGGCCGGTGTCGATGATGCCGACCATGACACCGCGCCGCCCCGGCTGCACGCGGTACGAGCCGGTCGTGGTCGCGCCGATCTGCCGCATGTCCCACTGGCGGTCGGCGAGCGGCTCGGCGCCTTGCGCCGGCGCCTGCTGCGCCGGGGTGGCCGCCTTCGTGCCGGCCAGTGCCCGCTCCGTGGCGAGCCGCTCGACCGCCTCGCGGCTCGGCCGGCTGGACTTCGGCGTGTAACCGACGGGTCGGTTGCGGGCAGCGCCCTCGAGTGCGGACGAGGTCGCCACGCGGTCGCGGAACGACGTGTCGGTCGAGCGCACGAGCGCGTAGCCGACCTTGAGGTTCTCCTTCAGGAGCGACCCACCGGCGGCCGCGATGGCCGCGCGCGCGGCGGTCGGGGAGGCGCCGTCTGCATAGAGGACGACGTACTCGGTCGCCGCCGTGCCGTTGGTCGCGTGTGACGTCGCGCCGGCTGGACCGACGGGGCTGCCGACCAGGGCAGCACCGAAGGTCACCGCGGCGGCAACGCCAGCCAAGGTTCTGCGCACTGAACCAACTCCTCGTATCGATGGCCCGCTCGGGCCCGGGACGTGGGTAAACGCCACTTGACCTGGCACCGTAACGGTTTGCGGCGGCATCCGCCCGCTTCCGCAAGAATGCAGTGGCGGCGGCCGGGTCGATGCGGTAGGACGGCGGCATGGCCTCGCCCACCGCACCGCCGATCCGGGCCATCGAGCCTGGCGAGTACGACGACTTCGCCGACGTGGTCCAGCAGGCCTTCAGCGGCCACGACAACGCCGATGAAAGGGAGGTCGACCGGCGGCTGCTCGAGTACGACCGGACCCTGGCGGCGTACGACGGGGACCAGATCGTCGGCACCGCCGGCGCGTTCAGCCTTGAGCTGACGGTGCCCGGCGGGCCGGCACCGGTAGCCGGCGTGACGATCGTCGGGGTCGCGCCGACGCACCGTCGGCGCCGGGTGCTCACCAGCCTGATGAACCGACAGCTGACCGACCTGCACGAACAGGAACGCGAGCCGGTCGCGGCGCTGTGGGCCTCGGAGCCGTCGATCTACGGCCGGTTCGGCTACGGGCTGGCCTCGATGTACCTCACCATCACCGTGCCGCGCGCCTGGAGCGCCTTCCGCCTGGCAACGACCGGTGACGCTCAGTTTCGGATCGAGGACCCGGCCAAGGCCCAGCCGGAGCTGGACCGCGTCTACGACGGCGTACGCCGGGGTCGCGTCGGCCACTTCGCCCGGTCCCCCGGGTTCTGGGAGCTGCGCCTGTTCGACCCGGAACGCCACCGCGAGGGCAGCGGCCCACTGGCGTGTGTGCTGCACGAGGGCGCCGGAGGGGTCGATGGATACGCGCTCTACGCCACCAAGCCGCATTGGACCGACGGCGCGCCGGACGGGACCGTGTCGGTGCGGGAGGTCGTCGCCGCGACGCCGATGGCACAGGCGGCGCTCTGGCGCTTCCTCCTCGACATCGACCTGATGAGCCGGGTGTCGGCGTCGATGGCCGTCGACGACCCGCTCCTGCACCTGCTGTCCGATCCGCGCCGGGCGAAGCCCCGGCTGAGCGACAACCTCTGGGTCCGGATCGTCGACGTGGGCCGGGCTCTCGCGGCACGGTCGTACGCCGGGCCGGTCGACGTGGTCGTCGAGGTGGCGGACCAAAGCTGCCCCTGGAACGCCGGCCGCTGGCGCCTCGCCGCGGACTCCACCGGTGCGACCTGCGCGCCCACCACAGACCCCGCCGACCTCGCGCTGACCAGCACCGAGCTGGGGGCGGCCTACCTGGGCGGCACCTCGCTCGCGGCGCTGGCCGCGGCCGGGCGGGTCGAGGAGCGGCGGGCTGGATCCTTGACGCAGGCCTCGGTCGCCTTCGGGACGGCGGGCCGGGCGCCGTACTGCCCGCAGGTCTTCTAGGTCGCCTGGCAGGTGGGGCACCAGTAGAGGTTGCGCGCCGCCATCACCTCTGTGCGCACCTCCGCGCCGCAGACCCGGCACGGCAGCCCCGTACGCCGGTAGACGTAGAAGGAGTCCTCCCGGCTGGCCGGCCCCCGTCCGCGGTTGCGGTGCTCGGGCAGCGTGGTGACGATGCGGCCGGCCCGTACGCCCGCCCGCATCAGCAGCTGCAGGTCGGACCAGATCGCCTGCCACTCTTCCTCGGAGAGACCGCGGCCCGCACGGTGGGGATCGATCCGGTGCCGAAAAAGGATCTCCGCCCGGTAGACGTTGCCGACTCCGGCCAGCACGGACTGGTCGAGCAGCAGCGCGCCCAGGGCCACGCGGCTGATCCGGACCCGCTCCCAGGCGAACTCCGGCCGGGCCGATCGCCGCAGAGGGTCGGGCCCGAGTCGGGCCCGGATCGAGCGGACCTCAGGCGGGGTGAGCAGCTCGCACGCCGTCGGCCCGCGCAGGTCGACGTAGGACTCCTCGGTCGACAGCCGCAGCCGCAGGGCGCCCCGCGGCTCGGGTGCCGGCAGCTCACCGGCGACGAAAGTGCCGTAGAGGCCGAGATGGACGTGCAGCGGCTCGGCGCCGGAAAAGGCGTAGAAGAGGTGCTTGCCGTAGGGCTCGACCCGTCGCAGTCGCCGGCCGTCGATGCGGGCCGCGCCGTCGGCGAAGCGGCCCTGCGGGCTCGCAGCGGACACCGTCCGGCCGACGAGCAGCCGCCGATGCTCGCGGGCCAGTCGATGGATCGTGTGGCCCTCCGGCATCAGCCGGGAACCGCCGGCAGCTGGGCCGAGCGCTCGTAGCCGGCCAGCTGCTGCAGTCGCCGTACGTGTCGCTCCTCCCCGGAGAACGGCGTCGACAGAAAGATCTCGGCGTAGCGCAGCGCGTCGGCCTCGGCGTACATCCGGGCGCCGAGGCTGACCACGTTGGCGTCGTTGTGCTCACGACCGAGCCGCGCGGTCTCCTCGCTGAAGGCCAGCGCGCAGCGGACGCCAGGCACCTTGTTCGCGGCGATCGCCTCGCCGTTGCCGGATCCGCCGATCACGATGCCCAGGCTGCCCGGGTCGGCCGCCGTGCGGGTCGCCGCGAGGAGCACGTACGGCGGATAGTCGTCCTCCGCGTCGTATGCCGGTGGGCCGCAGTCCACCGGCTCGTGGCCGATCTCGGCCAGCCGGGTCATCAGCCGCGACTTGAGCTCGAGACCGGCGTGGTCGGAGCCCAGGTAGACCCGCATGCCGGGCAGTGTCGCAGAGCGCCGGCAGCGCCGCCGAACAGCTACTTCGAGCCCTCGAGGTGGGTCGTGGCCAGACGCTTGGGCGCCCGTGCGAGCCACGCTTCGAGCACCAGCTCCTCGAGGTCGCCAGCAGTGATCCGGTCCAGGCGCACGAGGATCGCGGGGTAGCCGTCGAAGTGCGGCGTCGTGAAGTGCACATCGGGCGCCACGGCCAGCAGCGCCTCCTTCGCCTCGAGATCCGGGACGCGCGCCGCGAGGACGGGCCCGTCAGGAGCGGCCGCACCCAAAGCCTCGAGATCGGCTCGTCGAAGCGGTCGCTCCCACGCGAACAGCTTGTCCTTGACCCGCCACTGGGGCACGCCCGCACCGGAGTCCCGCTCGGTCGTTTCCGGCAGCGCCAGCGCCAGCCGACGGACGTCATGCCAGGTCGCCACGGCTAGAGTTGCAGCGACTTGGTCTCGAGGAACTCCTCGAGACCGAACCGACCGAGCTCGCGGCCGTTGCCGGACTGCTTGTAGCCACCGAAGGGCGCCACCGGGTTGAACCGCCCGCCGTTGACGTCCACCTGGCCGGTGCGCATCCGGCGGGCGAAGGAGATCGCGCGGTTGCGGTCTCCCGACCAGACGCCGCCGGCCAGGCCGTAGACGCTGTCGTTGGCCAGATCGAGCGCCTCCTCCTCGTCGGCGTACGGCAGGATCGCCAGCACCGGGCCGAAGATCTCCTCGCGAGCGATCGTCATGTCCGGCCGTACGTCGGCGAAGACCGTCGGCCGGACGTAGTAACCGGACTCCAGGCCCTCGGGCGCCTCGGCGCCGCCGGTCACCAGCCGGGCGCCTTCGGCCACGCCGAGCTCGATGTAGGCACGCACCCGGTCCCGCTGCGCCTCGGAGGCAACAGGACCGAGCTTGGTGCCCGCCGCGTCCGGCGGGCCGACCGGCATCGCCTCGGCGGCCGCGGCGGCGAGGGAGACTGCCTCCTCGTAGTGCTCGACCGGCACGATCATCCGGGTCCACGCGGTGCAGGTCTGACCGGAGTTGAGGAAGGCGTTGTTCACGCCAACCTTGACCGCCCGAGGCAGATCGGCGTCGGGAAGGAGGACGTTGGCGGACTTTCCGCCGAGCTCGAGGGCCACCCGCTTGACCGTTCCGGCGGCGAGCTCGGAGACCCGCTTGCCGGCGCGGGTGGAGCCGGTGAAGGACACCATGTCCACGTCGGGATGGGCCACCAGCGCCTCGCCGACGACCGGGCCGGTGCCGGTGACCAGGTTGAAGACTCCCGCCGGCAGCCCCAGCTCGTCGATCATCTCCGCCAGCAGGAACGCCGACAGCGGCGCGACCTCGCTCGGCTTGAGCACGAACGTGCAGCCGGCAGCCAGCGCCGGTGCCAGCTTGGCCACCACCTGGTGCAGCGGGTAGTTCCACGGCGTGATCGCGGCCACCACGCCCACGGGTTCGCGGACGATCAGGGAGTTGGCGACCTGCTCCTCGAAGGAGTACGCGGAGAGCAGCTCGGCGTAGCTCTTGAGGATCGCGAGCGGGAGCCCCGTCTGCACCGCGAGCGCGATCTTCGCCGGAGCCCCCATCTCGGCCGTGATCGTGGCCGCGACCTCTTCCTGCCGGGCGGCTAGGCCGTCATGCAGCGCGAGGAGGTACTTCGCGCGTTCCTCCGGGTTCGTCGCCGCCCAGTCCGGGAAGGCGCGGCGGGCCGCGGCGAGGGCGACCTCCACGTCCGCCGGCGTACCAGCCGGGATGGTCGCGATCACTTCCTCGGTGGCCGGGTTGACCACGTCGATGGACTCCGAGCCGGCCGGCGGGACCCATGAGCCGTCGATGTAGAGCGCGTTGCGGTCGTGACGCACCATGCCGGTCCTCCGTTGTCGACGTCTCGATGAGGCTAGTGCGGCGCAGCTCGACGCCGCTGCGGCCGAGTTGGCTTGGACCCGCACAATGGAGTTCCTGCACCACCCCGGCTGAATGGTCCGGCGTGCGAGACTGCCCGCTACTCACCTCATCGATCGAGAGGATCCCGCGCCGGTGGCCGGCAACAACATCCACCGCGACGAGGCCCGGGAACGGGCTCGCCTCATCTCCGTCGCCTCCAACACCGTCGACCTCGACCTGACGACCGGCGATGCGACATTCCGTTCCACCACGACGATCCGCTTCGACTGTCGGGAACCCGGTTCGGGCACCCATGTGAACCTCACGGCGCCCGCCGTACGGGAGGTCGTCCTCAACGGTGCGGCACTCGATGCCGACACCGTTTTCGACGGCAACCGCATCACGCTGCCCAATCTGGCGGCGACCAACGAGCTGCGAGTGGTCGCCGACTGCCTCTACATGCGCACCGGGGAGGGCCTGCACCGCTTCGTAGACCCCGTCGACGACGAGGTCTACCTCTACACCCAGTTCGAGACCTTCGACGCACACCGGATGTACGCCTGTTTCGACCAACCGGATCTCAAGGCGGTCTTCGAG
>JAABUR0100008825.1_pt1 | contig 11525 bp, 11 predicted proteins | sample 5560091 | NCBI WGS metagenome assembly JAABUR01 (sample SAMN10711879, study PRJNA513375) | rock metagenome | isolation source: Antarctica rocks | place: Antarctica: Victoria Land, University Valley sud
CGTCCGCATGCCCCTCGCCTTCGGCTACTCCCCCTTATTTGCACCTATTGATGCAGGGGAACGCATTGATGCCAGCGCACGCGGCGCAGACGATACACTCGGGGTTGAATGCGGGTTCAACCGCACATCCGATGCAATACTCGAGACAGTTTCCCCCAACGTTCTGCCCGATGCATTCGATGAAACACCCCACATTGAAGTCTGGCCGGATGGTTGAGGGGCGCACGATTTGCGCCGCTTGGCCCGTGCGTAGCACCGCCGTGCCGAGGGATTGACCGTCGGGCGTATGCCAAGTGAGCGCTAACGCCCGCTGTCCCCCCGTGGCCAACTGGAGCACCACGCCGATGTTCTGCTCTCCTGCCGCAGGGTCGCCGGCCACGAGGTAGGTCGATTGTCCTTGCCCTGTATAGGGGATCAGGTACACGGTACGATCAGCATTGCGGGCTTTCTGTACAGCCTGCCAGTTCGGCGCCCCGAAGTGCTGCGCCGCCGCTTGCGCCGCCTGACTCTGCTGCAACTGCCTGATCGCAGGGTCGGTCGGCGCGACAGGGGTTACCGTGGGCGACGAGCCTTGTGTTGCCGCAGCGGCCCCTATCTGGGGCGAGAACTTGCCCAGCAGGGCCGCGCCCGCGAACAGCGCGGCGCCTCGTTCTAGGAGCCGGCGCCGCCCGATCCGCGTCTCGCCCTCCGCTACCTGCGCCGGCCGTAGGAGCGGCACGCCGGCACGCTGAATCAACTGGGCCACGCGCCACGTCCGGCGCGGCCCCACACCCAGGAGCAGCTTGACTCGCAAGGCCGCGCCGGTGTAGGCCCGCGCGTGCGCGCCGTCGACCTCCAGGAGCGTCGGCTCCCAACGCCACCCCGGCCGCGCCCCCTCGAGCAGCGTCTGCATGGCGCCCTCACGCAGGCTGCGCGCGGTGAGCCATCCGCCCGTTTCCTGTTCGATAGCCCGCGCCAATTTACTACAAGTCGTACACGCCGAGTCGAAAAGGAGATACCGTGTTACCATCTCTAAGCCTCACATTCTACCGTGCAATTGAAGCAAACCGCGACGTCGCATCGTTAGCATGGCATGGACATCGGCGTGATGTAAAGGCATTTTTCTAGACTTCCAGCCCGAGGAGTGGCGCAAATTCCTCTACTCTTTGCCCTCAAGGCGACGCCGCCCGACGTTGTGGCGCGGATTCCTCTACTTCTACCCTCAAAGAGGCGCGCCTGACGTCAAGCAATGGTGTAGACGGTCTTGTTTAGAAACGACGAGGGGTTGGGAAGATGCCCCCAGTTGCGTGCTCATTTGTCAGTTCTTGACGTCAAATCGGCTGGATATCCCCCAGGTCATCGCCTCCGGAGTGTAGCTTCCGCCCCATCGGGTCGATCATCACCATGGACCATCATTGAAGAACCTCTTGATTAATTGGATACGCATCCCCGCTGCACCCACATCGTAAGGGGCTACATTCGAGCGCCCTCGCGATCCGCTGCTTGGAGCCGTCGCAAACATGTATTTGGTGAGTGCTTCATAGCCTGAGAATACCCATCACCACCGCCTATCCTGGCTGGTGCTCTAGGCGCGTCCCGCGTCTCTCGATCTATTGGTCTCACATCGGACCCGCCTGATGCGCCGGCCCTTCCGGCGGGATTAGTCCCTCCCGTCGGGCCACCGTCACCGCATCGCTCGGAGAGTGCACCCCTAATTTACGGCGGAGGGCCGCGAGGTGTTTCTGCACGGTGCTCGGGTCCCGCTGCAGGCGCTCCGCGATCTCCCTGTTGCTCAACCCCTGCGCAACGAGAAGTAGGACACGCAGTTCACCTCGGCTTACCGATTCCCGCCCGGCCGCGCTATCCCGCCGCGCCCCTTCCTGATAGCCTCGGTCATGCCGCTTGTTGAACGCGAAAGCGAAGTAGTAGGCTAGCGTGTCGAGGAGCAATAGATCGTCGACGGTGTAACAATCCTCACTGCATTTAGGACCGCAGCAGAGCATGGCGGTAATCTGCGGCCCGGACCAAATAGGGCGAAAGAGAACTATCTGGCCGTCCACATCGTCCGTGAAAACCTTTGCGGACGGGGGCGCGATGAATGCGGCTCGCGCGCGGCATATCACCGCATCCTGCCGCGCGGGATACATTAGGCCGCGGGGGTTGCGATAGGTATACAACTCGGACGGATCATGAGGGGTTAGGAGCAGCACAAAGCTCAAATCCAACGTGTCGCCCAAGCGAGCAATCGTACATTGATCGGTCGCATCGGATGCTGCCCGAGTGAAATCGTCCCCGATCTGATGCATCACGGCGCCCACATCGTAGACGTCGTGCAGCAGGAGACGCTCGGCCCATCGCGTGAGCCCTGGTCGCAGGGCGATCATACCTAACACCGCGAAGATGCTCGCTGCGGCGGCCGTGTCCGGCGCCGACCAGCCCCATCGGTCGGGCCCGATCACGGCGATAAACCCCGTCATGATCGCCACACTCGTCAGCAACGCCACCGTCAATGCTACGCGGAGGGTGCGGCGCCGCGCCAAACTGACGACGCCCAGGAAGTCCGCGCGGACAATGGCGATCCCGACGCAAACAGGCAACGCCGCGAGTGCGAGGATACTTATACCAGGCGCGACCAAGGCGCGATGGATCAGGATGAGCGGCAGCACGCTCAGGAGCATGAAGGGCGTGAGGCCGAGCGCCAACCCCAAGCTAAACCATTGCAACTGCGCTTGTTGACGGCCGGAGGGGGAATGGCGCAGGGTAGTCATGACGCGGGCACCAGAGGCTACACCGTAGCCAAGGAGGACCAGGCCATCGGCGAGCTGTACGAGATCGAACAGTGGGACCGGCCACCACCAGCAGAGCGGATAGAGCGGCAAGAGCGCGACAGCCGGCAACCAGAGGAGGGGGCGGAATCGCGTCGGTCGCATCGGACTACGGCGGCGGCCGGGGGAGGCGTAGGTGAGGTCCAGAAGAGTAGGGCCGAAGAGCCGGAGCGCCACGAACTGGAGCCCGAGAGCCCAAGGTAGGCCATGGAACCCGGCAGGGACTAAGCCCAAAGCGACCCCGGCGCACAGGCTCATGCGCCAATAGGCGCGGCCGGCCGGTCGGTCGGGGCTTTTCCCAAGTACGCCGACGCCCAACAGGAGGAAACAGAGGCCAAGCCCCACGATCAGTAGCGATGGGACCGTTGTCGTCCCGGCGCGCATAGCCATAGTGAGGTTGGATGATGCCGCATCGGCGACCGACACCCTCCTGGGGAAGGTTTCTCCTGGGCGGATGCCGGCACTCCATGCGCGCCCATCCGGCGCCACCCAACCGACTAGAAGACGTCCCATTGGTCCCTTGATGACGGTGAGCCCTGGATCGACGGGGGTCCACAAGGCTGCGAAAAGGGCGACAATTACGATGGCTACGGCGGCGATGGTGACGAAAATGAGAGGGGTTAGATGGTGCGCAGGTCGGGCGGAAGGAGCGTCCATAGAGCCTCCGTGCGGGGAGGGGCAAGCGGCAGACGCATCAGCGCCTGGGCCGCCTCATGCTGAAAGCGACGGATGAGGACCCAGGTTATGGTGTCTACGAGGTCCGGGGTCTGCTCAGCCAAGAGAACGGGAATGGTTTTGCGGCCGCTGCATTCGTCCACGGGGCGATCGGCCAGGTCATCTTCCAACTGAACGGCACAGCCAAGGGCTTGACCAAAGCGTCCGGCGAGGGCAACGATGCGCCAGGGCGCGCCAGTCAACAGCGCGGCACATTGGCAAGGGACGGCCACAAGCGTGCCTGATCGTCGGCGCAATACCGTGAGCACAACCCCCTCCGACGGGAGGGTCAGATCCTGGCGCAGAGACACGTCTTGTTGCTGGGCGACCAAGGCTCGACGCCCGGCGCGCGCCAGCGCCGTCGCGGCATGTGCGCGCCGCAACCCTGGCACGTCTAATTGCGCTAGCAACTCCTGAGCTATATGGAGTAGGATGATGCCGCTCGAGAGAACTTGCGCGTGCAGGCTGTGGGGGTCGGAGGTGTAGGCCTGATCATACGCGGCGTCGATCAGGTCATAGCCCGCGATCATACACTCGCAGGCTACGGCACCGGGGAGAAACGTCGCATCTAAGGGCTCATCCAGCGCGTCAACCCACGCCAAAAAGAGGCGCGCCCACAGGGGGGTGGGGCTGAACAGGCGACCGGGACGACCGAGCGCGTCGCGGCAAGTGGCATCCATATCGGCCGGTAGGTGCGCCGCATCGAGAACGTGCCGACCAACCTCAGCGACCGTGTGCAAGTTCTGGCGCATGAGAGATAGAAACGGAGTCTAACCAGTACGGAAACGTGGGCGTAGCAGAGCGTGGACCAAGGCGGGCTAAGTCGGCAAGCGCGGCGTTCAACAAAGTATCGGAAGTGGACACAAGCGGTATAGAATGCTGGTCGGTGAGGATAACGCGCACATGGTGTGCGAGCGTAGCTAAATCAATCGGGACCATTGTCTACCCCTCTCCCTTTTCTACCGTCGTGAGTGTACGTTCATCAACATGCCTTCACTCTAGCACGTCGCGTCGTCGACAGACAAGTGGCCGCGCAACTCGCCGCGCTTTCACAACGGAATGGTCAACGGCCCCATGATGCACGCGCGCCGCGCCGCGCCCCGCCCTCTGTACTTCTCGCGACCGCTACGCGTGATACTTGCCTTTATCTATGGTTATCATGCCTAAAGGATAATGTAGCACTGTGGAAGGAGCCCCCTGCAGTTCTACAGTCTCCAGCAATCCGACGACGGGCATGGACGCGCACGGATTGCGGCATTGTTCGATGGTCTGGATGTGGTGGACTTGTCCTCATGACCGTTGACGTTTTTGGGGCGCGGGTATCCCACATGGGGTGAGTTCCAGCATGAAGAATGATCGCTCTTGGCTGTGAACATTGGGCAGGTCTTACCCTAACCGTTCACCTTTACGTATCCATCGCATCCATTTGTTACATGACGCTGCTGAAGCTGATCGCCCCAAAAACGTCAACGGTCATGAGGACAAGTCCATCTGGATGTGGCACCGCCGGGCATCGTCTATACGCCGCTCTGGCGACCGGACTCCCCGTGGGGCGCGGAGTGAGGACGCTAATACCGCATCGTCTGCGCCACGCTAATACCGCATCGTCAGGCTCTCGACGTCGGTGATGTCCGCAGCCTGGCTGATCCCGTACGGCCCCAGCATCTCCGCGCCGAAGACGTCGCCTGTCCGCGCCTCTAATAACTGATGTCGAGGGCGCGCATGTCGGTAAACTCCGCGCTCGCCGCGATCCCGTACTGATCCAGCACGTTACTCCCGAACAGGTCGGCCGCCTCCGCCCGCGCCACGGCCGTCGCCCCGTCGCTCCACGCGTCGAGCACCGCCCCCATCGCCGCCCCGTCGAGGTGGACCTTGTCGCCCTCGGCCGTCTGGCTGATCCGCCGCACCCGCGCCACCTTGTCGTTGGACACGCGCACCGGCCCCTCCGCGTAGTCCACGGTTAGCCCGTCGTCGCGCAGCCGCTGCACGTTAGCGACCCGCTGCTGCGCGTTGGCGATCCCTTGCACCGCCGCCGTCACCCCCTCCGTGCGCGTCCGCGTCACGTCGCGCGCCTCGCCCGCTCCCGGCTCCTTTTGCCACCGCTGCACGGTGCGCACGTTCACGCCCACTTGTGCGGCGAGCAGCCGGTTGCCCGCGGCGATCTCACGCCGGCCGCTGCCCCCGCCCAGCGTCTCCACCACGGCACGCACCGCCGTCGGTGTCAGCGTCACCTCGGCCGCCACCAACGCGCCCAGGCGCTCCGTGAGCAGGTCCGCTAGGGCTGGCACCTCAGTCCCCCTCCCCGTCCGACGGCGCGTGTGTTCCCGGCCCCGCGGCCCCCTCGGTTCCCGTCGTGTCGCGGATGAGGGCGAGCAGGCGCTTCATGCCCACGCCCAGCGTCGCGCGCCCCTCGTCGCGCAGTCCGAACGCCGGCAGCAGCGGCGCCAGGGGCACGCCGGCGTCGTGGACCTTGAAGTGGCCCAGCCCGGTCCCCAGCGTGATCGTCGGCGGACACGCCGCCACCGGGTCGGGCTCGTCCGAGACGATGTACACGCAGTCGATGTTGACGGCGACGGGCGTGCACCCGGCCGCGTCCATGCGCTCAATCGCCCGCGACAGGTTGGCCGCGCCTTGGGCCAGGATGGCGTGCCGCCAGTCGGGCCGGTAGAGCGCGCTGTCCCGCCGGTGCCACTGCCCCGCCATGCTGCTGATCGTGACCGCGTAGGTGAGCTTGAACACGTCGAGCGCGAGCCGCCCCGCCGGCGTCGTGTCCGCGTAGAGCGCCGCGCGCGCGTCGCGCAGCCGGGCGTACCACGACGCCAGGGCGCGACTGTGCCGCGTCCAGACGTGGGCGTGGCTGATCGCGACGGCCTGGCCTCGCTCCAGCGCCCGCACGATGGTCGGCGTGCAGTACCACTCCTCGGCCGCGCCGGCGACGCGCGCGCACCAGTAGCCCGGCAGCTTGGGGTCGAAGGGCACGCCGCCCCCCGCGCCCGCGTCGCCGGGGGCCGTGCGCTCCTCCAGGTCGCCCAGGCCCAGCTCCACGTTGGCGCAGGCCCCCAGCCACGCCGCGTTCTTGTCGTACGAGTGGAGGTAGGTCCGGCCCCGCTCGGCCGGGGTCAGCGTGCGCATCCAGACGGTATCGCGCACCGTCGTCGTCTCGCGCGCCGGCGTCGGCCAGTCCGTCACCGCGTCGCGCCGGCCCCCGCGCCGGCCCAGCGCCACCATCAGGTCCGTCCCGGTCTTGCCCGGCGAGCGCACGTAGGGCGTGCCCACCGCCGCGGCGTACGCGGTCAGCGCCGCCAGCAGCGTGGCGGCGTCCGTGCCCTCACCCCACGTCGCGTTCTCGTCGTAGGCGGGGAACGCCACGGCGAGCCCCGCCCCGGCCTCGCCCCGCTTGTCGAGCGAGACCCACGGTGCCAGGCCCTCGGGGAAGGCGTGCAGGTCGCCGAGCGCGTCGCCGACGAAGGGGTGGCGCAGGTGCCTGGGCGTCCCGGTCATCGCCCTGACCACCGTGGCCGGCTCCGGCAGCCCCGCCGCGCGCGCCCACGCCGCCGTCACCCACAGCTGGGCCAGGCCGTGCCGCCGCGCGCCGTTATAGAGGTCCCCGATATGCCGGATCGCGCCCCGGATGGGCACGAGGGGCCTATCGGACAGGTGCAGCCCGTCCACGTCGAGCACGCCGATCGTGGCTGTGTCGTCCTTTGTCGTCATCACTCTATCCTCTCGAACAGCGGTAGTTGGGACCGCGCACGTTCCCACGCCGCGACGGTGGCCGGGTTGCGCCAGATCGACTCGACACTGCGCAGCCCGACGCGCTGCCGGGCCGCGCTGATCGGCGCGTCGATATCCGTCCGCTCCCACCCGGCCTCCTCTAAGGGGCCATGCACCGCCGCGTGGCGATACCCGCTCAGGACCACCATGGCCGGCGAGGCCAGCAGCGCGGCCGTCAACGCGTCGTGATCGGCGCGCGTGAACTCGTGCGCGTACCGCTTGTCGCCGCGCCGTGTCTCCCACACATAGGGCGGGTCGATGTACACGCACGCGCCCGCATGGCCGTAGGCGGCCAGGACCCGCCGCCAGTCGCCGCATTCGATCTGCACCCCCTGCAGGCGCTGATGGATCTCCGGCAGCCGCTCGACGACGCCCAGATACTTGCGCACGGCGCTGGACACACGCGTCCCGTTGGCGTTCGTCGCGCTGTAGCCCCAACTCCCCGCAGCTCCGGCGATCCCCGCGGCCGTCCCCGCCCCGACGCTATAGCGCCAGCCGGTGCGCGTCGCCTCCCCCGCCGCGGCGCCGGTCGCGCCACCGAACGCTTGTCGGACGCTGACGAACCAGGCCCAGGCGCGCGCCACCGGGTCCTCGTCGTCGTGGCACGCCCGCCGGCAGTGCTCGAACTCCTCGCGCGTAGGGCGTCAGCGCGGCGAGCCGGCTGAACCGCTCGAAGGCGACGGGATCGCGCAGCACCCGGTAGAAATGCACGACGTCGCCCGCCAGGTCGTTGATCGTCTCGAGCGGCGCGCGCGGCTTCCACCAAAAAACGGCTCCCGCGCCGACGCATGGCTCGACGTAGCACTCGTGCGGCGGCAGCAGCGCCACGATCCGCCGCGCCAGATGACCCTTCCCCCCAAACCACGTCACGGGACTGCGCAGGGGTGTGGACACCGCGCTCATGGTGTCCTCCTCTCGGCCGCGCGCTCCCGCGCCCGTCGCTCCTTACGCGGGCAGCGGCAGGGCGCGAAGTGGCAGTGGGCGCACCGTTCGATGGTCAGGCGTTCGGGTGGGGAGGGCGAGGCCCGCGCCGGCGTCACCGCCGGCGTCACGCGCGGCGCCTCATCCGTGGCCGCAACCTTCCCTCGCACCTCGAACGCGACGCGCACGCCCGGCGCGACGCGCCCCAGCGCCCGCTCGATCGGCCCGCGCAGCCGCTTGTCTAACCACTGCTGGTCGACGCGGTCGGGCACGCCGACGCGCAGCAGCCCGCCGTCGAAGCCCACGACGGTCGTGGTCTCCAACCAGCGTTTGTAGTTCTCCGGCGTCAGCTCGCCGCGCAGCTCGTTCAGCGTGTCGCGCCAGGCTGGCTCCATGCCCGGCGGCGGCGGCGCGATCTGCACCACCTCGACGGCGGGCCGCGCGTCCAGCGCCGGCAACCCGTCCTCGCCCCGGATCTTGCCCACCTCGACCCGGATCATGCGAATGGTCAGCGTGCGGGCGTGGATGCGCGCCGCGAACTCGGCCGCGCCCCCGATCGCCTCTAGCACCGTGGCCTCGCCGACGTCGGCGAGCAGCGTCCGCACCCGTCGCCCCAGGCGCTTCGTCGGCTCCACGCGCATCAATTCGACGTAGAGCGCCCGCCACCGGGTGTCTGCGGCGGGTGCCTCGGGCGCGGGCACGGCGGCCAGCGGGGGGATGGACCCCCGGCCCGCCGACCGCTTGCGCCGCGCGGGTGTCTCGACGGTGTAGCGGTTGCTCCGGCCCGGACGCTCGGTGAGGCGTAGATAGCCGGCGTCGGCCAACTCGCGCACGTAGTCGTACACCACGCGCGGCTTGACCCCGATCGCTGCCCCCAATGCCGTGTTGCTGCACGGGCACCACCCGTTCCCGCCGGCGCGGCGGCACAGGACGATGTACGCCCGCCTGGCCCCCTGCGAGAGCGTCGCGTCGTCCAGGACGCGGTGCAGGATCGTAGTGAAGCGCACGTCGTCGTCGTCGTCGCGGACGGGCCGGACGTGGAGATGGTAGACGTTGGGGTGGTCCTGCCCCCCGCCGCGCTCCACCGTGACCAGCGCCGCCGCGCGCAGCTCGCCGACCCGCCGCTTGATCGTGCGCACCGAGACCCCCAGGCGGGCGGCCAACTCCTCCTGATAGGGATGGCAACTCTCGTCGTCCCAGGCGTAGCTCATCAGGGTGACGTGCGCCAGGCGCTCGTTATCGAGCGGGGCCGCGTCGATGAAGGCGTTGGCGACTTGCACCCAGCCGTCACGCGGGACCGGGATGGCGGGCCGCTCCGCTGCGGCTGTCGTGCGGGCGCTCACCAGGCGCTCCCCGCGCGCAGGGCGCGCAGCCGCCAGTAGCGGTATTCGTCCCACTCCCGCGGGGAGGTCTCGGCCAGGGCGCGCTGGCGACCCGCGTCGCGCCGTGCCCGCGCGCTCTCGTCGTCGGCGCGGCGGTGGCCGGTCAACGCCGCCCGTACGCGATCGAGCACGCGGGCCAGGCGGGTGTCGTGGGGCAGGGCGGCGGCGATCCGCGCGCGGCTGTTGAGGGCCGTGGTATGGTCGGCGCGGCCCAGGGCGTGGGCCGCGGCGCTGTTGGTGAGGTGGTAGTCCGCGGCGAGCAGGTAGGCGCAGAGGTGCCGCGCCTGGACGACATGGGTCGCGCGGCTCGGCCCCAGGATCGCGGCGGGGGTCACGTCGGTTTCGAGATAGTACACGTCGTTATAGGCACGGGCCACGGCCGCGATGAGGGACCGCGTATCGACCGTCCCGGCGCCTGTCCACGCGTGGGTAGGGTCAACCCTTTGACAGAGGCGCGCATTCGCGTTATCCTCTGTACAGGGCATGGGGGTGCTCTGAAGCATAGAAAGCCTCCGTGCAGGCCCGCAACCCGGTTCGGAGCTGGCTACTCCGTCGGGGCCGCGGCCTCCGTGTTGGTGGCTCTGGTGATCGCTTCCAATTGGTCACACCAGGGCCGAGTGATATAGATAGTTCGTCTTTGGCAAGGTAGAGGCTCACCGGTTCGCAGCCGGTGGGCCTCTACCTTTTGCGGCCGTAACGGCCGCGCATTGTGCTACATAGCGCACTCCTTCATGATGAGCATTGTAGCCCACACACTCCCCCCGCGTAAAGGCGGCGCGCGGGAGCCTGTCCTGTCCCTCCCTAAACGGCGCTATCCGGCGCCTCATGTGTGTGGTCATGGGAGGCCCGTCCAATCGTACGCCGTGCCATGCTTCACAGGGGCCGTGGGCAGCCGCGCCGGCCTCGCCGGGTCCGGTGCCGCCACCAGGGCCGGGTCCGGTGCCGCTGAGGCCGCAGGCGCTGGTGGGGGTGTCGTCGGCGTCGGTTTCACCAGTACGCGCACCGGCGCGCGGGGCGTCCCGACGGGCGTGGCTCCCCGCGCCGCGTTGGGCACGGCCACCACCTGTGCGTCCTCACGCGCGGGTGTGATGGCCGCAGGCGCGGGTGTGGGCTCCGCAGGGGCTTCGACACACGCGCGCGGGGCCGGGCGCGTCATCAGGCGGCGCATGGCCCGCACGGACCACATCGGCCGCGTGCGCAGGTCCAGGGGCCGGGCTTCGCGCGCGATGGCGACGACGCGCCGCCGTGACGAGGCCGCCAGGTCGTCGGGGAATAGGAGGGGCACGCCTGCCTCGCTCGCCGAGCGGCTGTCGCGCTCCGGCCGGCGCCCGAACAGCCCCCCCGGCGCAGCCGAGTCACCCTCCCCATGAGCCAGCACGGTGCGATTGCCCAACGCGTCGCTGGCCCACCTGGCGTCGTCGCCGCGCGTCCCGCCCAGCCAGCAGAGTACGTTGCACGAGTCGATGATGGCCTTGGCCCCCAGTTCCCCGTAGTCGTCGACCACCTGGCTGAAGGACTGAAAGCTGATGACGCGGGAGATGCGCGGCTGCCGGCAGATGTTGAACCACTTGGGCGCGTTGGGGATCGCGCCCATCGTGCCGAACTCGTCCAGCAGCATCCGCACCTCGCGCGCCAACTCGCCATTGGGCAGCGTGCGCGCGCGGTCCAACAGCACGGTGAACATCGTGGTGAACAGCGCGGCGACGAGGGGCCGCAGCGTGTCGTCGCCGGCCGGGATCACGATGTAGAGCGCCACCGGTCGCCGCTCCTTACGGCCTAAACGGTCGAGGTCGAGCGTGCCCAGGCCACCGACGACGGCCTTGATGGCGGGGTCGGCGAGCGCGGAGAGGCGCGGGGCCAGCCCCGAGGGGATGGAGGAGCGCAGGTCGCGGTGCTCGGCGATGAGCCCGAGGAACTGCGCCGCCGGCCC
>JAABUR0100008826.1_pt1 | contig 11523 bp, 12 predicted proteins | sample 5560091 | NCBI WGS metagenome assembly JAABUR01 (sample SAMN10711879, study PRJNA513375) | rock metagenome | isolation source: Antarctica rocks | place: Antarctica: Victoria Land, University Valley sud
GTGAGCCATGTTCAAGTCTTTGGTGAACACCCCAGCGGCGAGGCCCATAGATGTGGTGTTGGCTCGAGCGACAGCTTCCTCGACCGTGTCATAAGTAAGGATAGTCAGCACAGGGCCAAAGATTTCTTCTTGAATGATTTTCATCGAGTCAGCGCAATCTGTAAAGATGGTAGGCTTGATCCAGTAGCCATTCTCCAACCCCTTGATAGCCTTGGGCTTCTCGAGACCGCCATACAGTAACTTTGCTTTATCAATCTCGATGCCGTGTTGGATGTAAGTCAATACCTTATCGTAATGAACCCCAGATACCAAAGGACCAAAGTTCGTATTCGGGTCCATGAGATCCCCGGGACGGACACGTTCCATCTTCTCCAACAGTCTCTTTTCAAAGTCTTGCTTCATGTTCTTCTGGATGAAGACACGGGTGCCGTTCGTACAAACCTGCCCGGAGCTGAAGAAGTTGGCCATCATAGCACCATCCACAGCATTCTCCAAGTTGGCATCTGGCAGAACGATAACTGGGCTTTTCCCACCAAGCTCCATGGTTACATATTTCATCCCCGCTGCGGCACTGCCGGCGACCTTCTTACCTGTCGAGACTTGCCCCGTAAACGATACTTTGGCCACAGACGGATGAGATGTAAGATAGGCACCAATCTCTCCGGCACCGTTGATAACATTGAACACGCCCGGAGGTACTCCAGCCTCAGTATAGATCTCGGCTAGTGTTTGTCCATGGAGAGGTGTGAATTCACTTGGTTTGTATACCATGGTATTTCCGGCAGCCAGACATGGTGCAGACTTCCAGAGAGCACTGAACATCCCCAATCTTCAGCTTCAATCCATATTGTTTGATAGATGTAGCGTACATTTGAACTGGGTAGTTCCACGCTCCAATACCGGCACATACACCCAATGCTTCTTTCTTGGTGTATACCCATGCATCTTCCCTCAATTGTATGGTTTCCCCATTCAGACCACCACCTCCCACCAGATTCGCGAAAAACTCCAGCACATCGGCCCCAGTCACGATATCTACTGTACTCGTTTCCGAATAGGGCTTCCCGGTGTCTTGTGTTTCAACTCTAGCTATTTCATCGTTCCTCTCTCGCAGAATGTGAACGGCTTTCTGTAGTATGCGGGATCGAACAATGGGGGGTGTGGTGGACCATGACGGGAATGCCTTTTGAGCAGATGTAACGGCGGAGTCGACGTCTGACTGAGAGGCGGCATGGATTTCTGCCAATGGCTGGGCTGTTGAAGGATCTATCGACCTGAAGATTGAACCAGAGGTTGCCGCCTGAATCTGGCCATCAAAATAAAGATGGCGGGGAGGGTAGAAAGCGTCGGTCATTATTCAGCTGGAGTCAGGCAGTTGTCCACTCAGCCGAGTATGCAGTCCTGGTCCTCATAAAATTTGCTCCTAGCATGTGGCCTCACCCTATTACAAAGCCTCTGTTGGACAGAGAATGGGTCGAAAACAAGATACTACTAATAAGGTACCTTACAATGTAGTACTCAGTAGTGTGCTTTTCGCGATGGAAACTTCTCACGTGCGGGTTTACAGATCGGCTAAATCAACCCCTTTCGGTTTTGGACTCGATCTTGAGGCGAATCTTTAATCCGTACTCATAGCGAGAATGTCAATGACGGTCATGCTCCACCGCTCCCGTCACGCCGTCTGACTCCTATTCTGATTATTCCTTCCACTGGCTTCTACTGTACCTTAGAGTACCAACAAAGTCTTCTTACTCGAAACTGTATATAACTTCCTGAGAAGTCTCTAGGGTATCACGTTTATAGTTGGAGGTCTCACCGCAAAGGATTTTGACATTCCTTAGTGTTGATATTTAAAAACATATCGATTCCCCCAGATCTCCTCCAAGATTATCCTTAACTAGCAGCTTCCTTCCCCGCAGCTAAAGTATCTAGCTTTACTGGAATTTTTCTTCCTTCTCTCTCTTCTCTCTTCATCAGAAGGTCTTGGGCGGAAGAATACGTTTCAGCTGCTACAGAAATGACAACAACTGAGCTGGCATCTCGTGAGGCTGATGCCTTTGACTACCTCATAGTTGGTGGTGGAACAGCAGGCTGTGTCATTGCCAGCAGGCTGGCCGAATATCTACCACATAAGAGAATACTCCTGATCGAAGCGGGACCAAGTGATTATCTGAATGACAAGGTACTCAACCTGAAGGACTGGTTAAACCTGCTTGGCGGCGAACTAGACTACGACTATGGTACTACCGACCAGCCAAATGGCAAGTGATATCTCCAAAACCTTGGTTTCAGCCTGGTAGCCTGTATACTGCCGCTTATTGTTGTCATGAGTGTCGGCAACGGCAGGACGACAGAATTCCCAACTACCAACTAGAACTTAGCCAGGACATCATTATTGACTAGCTACTAGGAAACTCATATATTCGTCATTCGCGGGCAAAGGTCCTGGGTGGATGCTCTTCACATAATACGTTGATCTCTTTCAGACCATTCGAATACGATTGCAAAGTCTGGGAGTCCTTGGGCTGCGAAGGCTGGTCTTTTAACACGTTCAATCGTGTCCTGGATAATCTCCGTAATACTGTACAACCTGTTCACTCGCGTCACCGTAACCAATTGTGCAAAGATTGGGTAGAATCCTGCTCGACGGCTTTGGAAATCCCAGTGATCCACGACTTCAACAGGGAGATTCAGAATACAGGAGCCCTGAAGACTGGAGTTGGCTTCTTCTCTGTATCATACAACCCTGATGATGGTCGCCGCAGCAGTGCAAGCGTAGCCTATATCCACCCAATACTCAGGGGCGATGAGAAGAGACCTAATCTCACCATCCTCACAGATACATGGGTGAGTCGCGTCAATGTCGCAAACTCCACCGTGACTGGTGTGGACATCACCTTCCAATCCGGCATCAACATGACCCTTCGTGCCAAAAAAGAAACCATCCTCTGCGCCGGCGCCGTTGACACTCCCCGCCTCTTACTCCTCTCTGGCATCGGGCCCCGGGACCAACTTCTATCCCTCAACATCCCTGTCATCAAAGACGTGCCCGGCGTCGGTCACAATCTCCTCGACCACCCGGAGACAATCATCATGTGGGAGCTCAACCGGCCCGTTCCCCCGAACCAAACGACCATGGACTCAGATGCCGGCATCTTCCTCCGGCGCGAACCCATCAAAGGCGAAGACGATGCCGCGGATGTTATGATGCACTGCTACCAAATCCCGTTCTGTCTCAACACCGCCCGCCTAGGCTACGACCACCCCATCGATGCCTTTTGCATGACGCCCAACATCCCCCGTCCACGCTCAAAGGGGCAACTGTACCTCACTAGCAGCGATCCAAGCGTGAAACCCGCATTGGATTTCAAATACTTTACGGACCCAGAAGGCTACGACGCGGCGACCATCGTCGCCGGCCTCAAAGCCGCACGCCGCGTCGCGCAGCAAGAACCGTTCAAATCGTGGCTCAAGCGCGAAGTCGCCCCCGCCTCATCCGTCACTACCGACGAAGCGCTAAGCGAGTATGGCAGAAAAGTAGCGCATACAGTCTACCATCCCGCCGGCACGACGAAGATGGGGAACTTGAGCAAAGACGAAATGGCGGTTGTGGATCCTAAACTGAGGGTTAGGGGATTGAAGGGGGTGAGGATTGCGGACGCGGGTGTGTTTCCGGTGATGACGAGTGCGAATCCGATGATGACAGTGCTGGGGATCGGGGAGAGGGCGGCGGAGATGATTGCGGAGGAGGCGGGGTGGCGGAGGGAGGAGAGGGCGAGTTTGTAAGCTGTGGAAGTTTGTGAGTTGGAGGGTGTCTTGGACCGGACTTGTTTGGGTAAGTAGCAAAATTTATGGGACTTTCTTTTTTTCTAGGAACCAACTTGTATATAACACCCAAAATCCACGTAACTAACTGTCTCTTTCATCAAAATCCCGCGTATCACTAAACTTGTAACTATACCCTCGAGACTGACGATGTGAAGAACTGACTACTCATCACAAGCGCCCCCCAATGTTCTAGAAAAAGAAAGAAAAATCTACCAATAACGAAATAGTAGAATCGTACTCGAATATGTTCACCGGCTTTAAACACTCTGATCACCAAGTGTAATTCATCTAAACTCCCCTATTTCCAAGAACCAATCTCAATTATATCCCAACAACCTCTCCTCTCAACTTCCGACATCTACCTCTCTCCCCCCCCCACCTCACTAATCAATCCCTCACATCAATCTCTCATTCCCGCAACTCCAACAAAAAACCTTCAAAAGCTATAAATCCGCGCCGCTGCAGAACAAAACCCAAAATCCAAAATCCCACACTCCGTCTCCTACATACATCATTCTCCTCTTTCAAAAATCTCCTACTTCTTCTCAATATCAACCCCTCCATCTATGTATCTCCGTGGACGGAAATAGTTTTATGTTTTTTAAACTATCAGTTTCACCTGAAGTGGCGGATCGCGAGGTTTTCCGAGCTTTGGTTGAAGATTTGCGTCGTAATGTACATGCTAGTTGCCAGATAGAATGCGAACTTGCGTAAGCTGAATGAGACAAAGGGATTATCACTGTTTGCGCCCAACACGAATCAGAGATTAGAAAGACCCCAGGATAGGCCCATTGAGAAACGATCCCCGGCGGTCGCACTGTTGCCGAGATTGGCTCACGCTTCTGTGTTAGCAGAGAATCTGCACCCCGACGATAATATCGCGTTGACGAGGAGCGAAGAGCAAAACCTTGAGAGGAGAGCTTTGAGCGCATTTCACGCTGCCCAAAGGCCTCGGCCAACATTTTCGCGCTTTGACATATGCGCTTGAGGAGGTACCTCCGGAACTTGTAGTCCGACCAGGGTTCCTGAAAACACTGGTCGAAAATCTAGCGAGGCCTTCATCGCGGACCATGCCAGCGGCCAGGGGCTCTGAAAGTGAAAGAACCCCCGAAGAGAATCGAGAACGGTAGAGTCATTTGCTGGACCGATCAACCCTAGTGCGACGCTACCTTCAACGGCACAATGCATTTACAGAATCATGCTGAGGTGGTGCACAGAACCCCTATATCACTGTCATCGACCTTGAGGTGCTGATCATCTACCTCAGACGTCCCTCGAACCTCTTAGGCCCTAAGAGCGTCGGTATTCAAAGTCCTCAGAATTTCAATGGCTGCCATCGATTTTTACCACGCATTTTCGTACTCTTTATTGCTGGCAGTGAGTTCTTCTCGCTGCTAGCAGAATTGGAAAACACTTCTTCAGCTTTAGGCTTCCCAAATTCTGCCCACATTTTACCTGCCTCAGTCTCAAAGGAATTCGTGGAGATATGGCTGTTGAGCTGAGGAAAGGGATTAACTTCGGCGATTAGCGGGGCGTCAGGTTCATTAACGTATGAAAAGCCTGCAATGAAACTGTCAATGCTCGAGGGTGACCACGGGCCGTCAGAGACATGCGTCCTCAGGCTAGAGATCTGCGGTCGATTGTCACTGTTGAGAACAGGAAAAAAGCTAAGATCGAGATTATCCGGCTGTGCCTTGTGTTCACCAGATGTTCGCGCACCACGGTAGCTCTTGGAGAAGCGTTCAATGGTAATATTATCCATTGGATTAGGACCACCCCGTTCCTCTCCACTCATCTCTGAAAGTGAGGACCGCATCCAGGGTCGGCCAATTTGCAGAGAACCGGGCTTATTTGTGGGAGTATTGTGGAGAGAGTCACTGGCACAGTCGAAGAAGAGCGCTCTCACTCGATCATGCGGATGATATAATCCATATACATAGGCTGCGATAGGCTTTCCCCCAGACCGCGGCCGACTCTCAAGGTTTCGATTTGCTCTAAACTCTAACAAGACCTTCACTGTCTCGAAGATCTCGTCATGACCAGGTTCAAACTCCCCTTCGACGTTGATTCTAGATATAGTAAGATCACAGCCTGATTCTCAAGGACAAAGGGCCTTACAGCAGCGCGTGATGAAGAGGTGTCATTGCATTCGCGTCTGTAGCATCAACGTCTGCATCTTCATTCAGGAAATATCGCGCACAACTCCAAAGTCCTAAGTGGCATGCCACATGTAGGGGAGTCAACATGTTCGTTGAATCCACTAAGCAATCTTGCAGGTTGCTCGTACAGCTGGAAATGTGACGAGCAACCTCTCCATGCCTCGCGATAAGTGCGAAAAAGAGCGGCGTCCACCTCTCTCGGACTCTGGCCTCAGGATCAGCTCCGACTTCAAGCAATAATTTCACTATGGCGAGATGTCCTTTCAAAGCCGCCAAATGGAGTGGCGTCAAGCCAGCTCGTATCCCAGTTTCATTGCTTCTGGCCTGCTGGGTTTTGACATCAACGTCTGCTCCTAAGTGAAGCAGTTTGCGCGCTGTAGATTCACGACCATGCTTCGCAGCCCAAAATAGAGCCTTGCATCTCCGATGTTTTATGTCGTAGCAATACAAATAGTCATCGAAGAGATGGTGAAATCGCTTATTGACGCGGACCAAAGAATAAATGTCTTGCTCCTTGTCTAAAATTTCAACGATCTCGATGATAATTTCATTGGGAAGGCTGAGAAGTGCCATTGTCGATAGAGGCAATCCGCACTGCTAATTTCACGTTGTAAAGACTGTAGTCTGTAATCATCATCTCCTTCGAAGGGGTTCTTCGCATTTCTTCTCCTACCCCGCTCAGCCCTAGCGGCTGTTTTAGCGTCAGGAAACTACTCTAACAGCTACGCGCTTAGCCATGTTGTTCTACGCCAGCGGAAACTCTTCCGCCACATCTACCCCGCTATTTTGAGCCGCAAACAACCCCAAAGAGTTTTCCTCTGACTTCCAACCCACAAGATCAGGTCAGATCCCTCAGTCATTCAAAACAACCCGGTCGAGCCATGGAGAAATTTCGTCGCCGCCATGCAGAATTACCCGGCAATCTTTACCGGGTGCAGTATCCCGGGTGCCAGACGGCATTTTCAGGCAACGGCCTGGAGGCAAAAGAGACCAACGTGACCTACACCGAGGATGATATGAACGCCTTTCGCCAATCGATCATCGACCAGCTGACTTGGGGTCATCGTGGAGATCAGCCGTACATCACATGTTTCTCCGAGAAGGATCACGCAGAGAATTGGGCTTGCAAGGAGCCTTGGAACCACGGCGAATACGGCAACGATTCCTGGAGTCTCTTGACAACCGACACAGAACTCATGCCGGAGACATATGTATTTAGCCTCAAGGACTTAGTGACTCAGCTGGACCTTGTATTACCAGAAATGGCTTCTCAGCATGTGAAAGGCGGGTAATTTGTGCCTTCACAGGATCCCAACGACAGCTATCGTCAACTCGGCACCTGCTCGTGAAGTAAAAGATGGTACGCAAATGGTATTGATACTCTAGGCAGCTCATTTCAGTAGCTAAAGTTCGATAGACGTGGAAGATCGGAAATGGCAAGAGACATACCATCCGCTCGACGATTACAGCGGCTCTGACCTAGAAGCTGCGGAGAACAACTGGAATGACAATATTATGAAGATGGTCGAAGGGGATTGGGACTGATTGTTGCGGAGAGCCCAGCAGGGTGGCTCGTCATGTACACACATCCTTCCCTGTGATCGGCCCCATCAAACAGGTGACTTGGTAGATATCTCCTCTTTCGTCGATTGCTTTACCTCGCGCTAAGTCTAGACCCTCAGTTAGTTTCAAGTATGGATTGTTGGGTGTCGAAAGGTCGAAAACACCTGCTCAGACAAAGTCAAAGATTTTGTTCTGTGATCCGACAGACGACTAGCCGTGCTAAGAGCGAACCCATCTTCCACCAAAATAATACGCTGAACAGGTCCCACACATTTGCCAATAAGAATGCTTCAATGCAAATTGATAAATCAATGTGATCAGGAATAGGAAGTGAACAGGCTGTAAGGCTTATTGATGGTTTCTCCTGCTGTACGTCTTAAGGATTCGTTTCGTAGACTGCCGCCCTATCTCCTAGGAGAGATCTCCTGAGCCCATCCTCCTGGGCGCTTTAAATACGGCTTGACCCTGTGGCCAATAACAGCTCATCCTAAATATTCCTTAATCCCAGAAGAATTCTCATGAAACAAACTTCCTAGGAGAGCCCGAATTAGTAGGCATCGGCCCTATAGACTGTGCTAAATCGAAGCGGGTGCCGGAATAGGAGCAGGGTGTCAGAATTGGGAGAGTTGCACGGAGTGGAGCAGTACGACTGGACCAGACGAAGAGACCGTCAAGCAATGAACGAATGGCCCATTGGGGCGTGCAAGGAAAGATGTTGAGCCTTTTACAATAGTCAACGTGATGATACAAAAGCACAATATATTATTGGCTGATTACAAATCTTGAATTTGTTTAAGCTAATTGCATCTATTAGCCTTAGTCCATTCGCAACTTCTCACCTTCCTAAATGAAACTATCAAGGAGAATTGGTGACAAAGCTGAAGATCCAAGCGATGGAAATGAAGACCTGAAATCGCAGTGATGCCAGCGAAAATGACAAAAGAAGGTGTCATGAGTAAATAACTTGTAAAGTAGCACTGTTGATATGACCAAGTGTATTGGATAGTTTCTTACTCGTTAAGGAGGCAAGGGTCAAGCTTGTCGACTAGGTCAGTGCATACAGACGACGCCGGCGTCTCCGCGGCACCCATGCTCTCGTCCGTGGCAGTGTTTGACGGAGATGAACCGTGTGAGCTGATTGAAGGAGGGGTCGATGTTTCAGGGCTGCGTCGGCTACACAGCGTCGTTGTCTCATCCACGAAGTGGTATGTCAATTGGGGCCACATATCGACCTTCACGTCTGGGTCGCGGTCCTTGCTCATTCTAGACCTCTTTCTTCGAGCCGGCATAGTGTCCGCTTCGCTGGTAGACCTACGCCTCTTGATGCCTTTGGTCAATTCGATGCAATGAACATCCTGAAGGTGGAATTTCAGCTTCAGGACGGATGAGAAGGCATCGATGCATTTCTGTCTCGGATGTGTGCATTTGGTCGCCTTGCAGTCATTCAGCAGTCCGATATGTTCGTCAAGATGTGCTTTCCATTTCTCTCGATCGAGAAATTGCTGAATCCGCGTGGGAGCTGGAAGCGTCGCATTGCTCAGGCAGAAAGGACAATACCCAGGGCAGGCAAGGGTTTCACCGTAGACAAAAGGGTTGCATTGGATGGGAAGCGTTTCCGGCCTTTTCAGGTGGCTTTTGCAGTGATCGTTCCATTTGTTCTGGCCGACAATTCACTCACTACAGTCGAAGCACAGCTCGGCAAACCCGTAGCTGGCCATGAGCTTCTTTTTGTGGCAGCCATAGATGTGCCTTCATCTCTCTGCGGCCGGTTTGCTATGGGGAAGAATCTCGTTAGTCGCTTGACGTGTACACAGGGGATGAAGAGGGGTAGGGGATCACGCACCTATCAAGCTTCAGCTTGTGGTCTGTCATCAGGCATGTGCATTTCTTCGGCTCTAAGCTCGGGCGGAAGGGAACTTCGACGTCCTGTTGACAAAGCGCGATCATGTCACGAAGGATGGATCGATCTTCGTCGCTACGGATCGAAGCGACAAGAAAGAGATTGAATGTCAGATGATTTTGCTCTGACATAAGACAACGAACGTGATGAAATTGAGTTCGATGATACTTCATCAAGACGACGTCGTCTGAGCTGGTCAGCATTTTATCTGATTGCTGCTTCTGACACTTGTGAAGTTCATTCGAAACTAGCTTTCGTTTCTGTGTCATCAACGCGTTGCGACTGTTCTTGACGATGAAGTCAGTCTTGATCATCGAAGTCAAGGTCTTAATCTTCTCTTCAATGACGATGAACTTCAGACTCTTCTTCAGCTCGTACTGTTTCTTAGTCGGCAGCGTCTGTCATAGTTCAGGATTACGATGCAGAGTCATTCTGTGAAAGCGATCATTCACAATACTGCAAAGCTTGTCGTCGAAGTATTCTTCTTGAAGGTCGGTTCCGGCATTATTAGGCATGTAGAAATCGTCAAAAGTTCGCTCATCTTTGTGTTCATCATGTTTCATGCGCTGAGTCGTCGAATAGAGCTTGTCTGCATCTTGAATTAGTTCATGAGTTCAGATGAAGAAAGAAGAATGTAAGAACACATCAACAAGATACAATCTTTTCGCTCGAAAGTCGTGAATGATAGAGCATCGAAGATATTTCGCGCGGATGCTCAGTTTTCTCAGACGTCTGCTGAAGATGTCGATCTTTTCCATCTCGTCGATAGAGATCACGTGAAAGAAGAGCTTGTCAAGCACGCTCTCGTGCTGTCGAAGATGATACATCTCATCTTTCGAAGGCTCGATCGTCAGAAGCTCTTTCATGATGCTGTAGTCTTGAAAGACGTGGTCTGCGATGACTCTGACGAGCATCGTCAGCACAGGATTGCAGAAGAGCGGTCGAGGCTTCAAGCTCTCGTGCACAGAGTGTTCTGACCTATTCATCGAGTCAGTAAGAAGGCGATGATGAGTTCTATCAGTCGAATGATTAGAGACGAACCTTTTCTCCGACGTTCAAGTCATGTTTTTCGCATCCCGCACGACTTGAATGACGAACTCGGCTTTCCCATGTTCGTTTCGAAAGACGTCGAAGGTCATGTTCTACACGAAGCGATCTCAGTCCGGGTTCTCGTTCATCCGAGGGTCACCTCGTCCTGTGGAGTGTACTCACACGGTAGTAGAGGCCGCGACCGGAACCGACACGGCACGTGAACTCGATGAATTTCCCCACTCTCGCTGAAGTAAAAACGTAAAGCTGAATCTTTGCCCACGTGTCCACTCGGACCCGTGGCTTATCGTAGATCTGCCAGACTTTCTCCCACAGCCGCGTTCCCAGATGGATGAAGTGATTGGTGATACCGTAGCTTCGGATCCTCTTTCTGTGAGCGAGGCCCAGCTCTGTTCGCAGGGGTTCCTTGATGAACTACACGACAGTCAGTCTCGATACTTGTAGCAGAGGGGAGAATGAAAGCCATAGGGCACCAACATTTGTGACGGAGAGTGTCGTTGTGGGAGGTATGGTGAAGTTGTGCCTCCTCCATCCGGCCGTAAAGTCTTTCCAGTAATGGAGGACGCTTTTTTCCCCGGCTTTGGGGTCGCCGTAAGCACCATCGATCCCGTATGCAACGTCTCTTACAAAGTCCTTCAAGGTTTCCAAGTCGTACGGGTCAGCGCCAGGGTGGCCCTGTGCGTATCTGTTGGGCGTGGGAAGGAGTGTCAGATAAGCAGGCTTCTTTGAAAACGCGCAAAAACCTAGGGCGGTGGACTTATTCATTCCATAGATCCAAGGCACGCGCGTAGTTCTTCGCTGTCTTGGGTTGAAGGTGTTGTTACACGTAGGCTGCGTAGTCATCCAGAGGGTCCCTAACCCGAAGGGGCTTAGCTACGGAAACACGTCTCCTGAGGCTAGGGAACGAATAAAACCGTTTTTTCTACAAAAAACGTGTATAATACCTCTTAGCGGCTTTTTTGCTTCGCTTTTTTGGCTTTTTATTATCTAAGCATACAAGGGTCATTGATTGGAGGATTACCC
>JAABUR0100008828.1_pt1 | contig 11521 bp, 8 predicted proteins | sample 5560091 | NCBI WGS metagenome assembly JAABUR01 (sample SAMN10711879, study PRJNA513375) | rock metagenome | isolation source: Antarctica rocks | place: Antarctica: Victoria Land, University Valley sud
ACGGCGGACCCCCGGTGAGTCTCGACATCGTCACTGTCGCGATACCTGACGAACCCGGCGCCCTGGCGCGGCTGTTCGGGGACGTCGGAGCCGCCAAGGTCAACATCGAGGACCTCCGCATCGACCACGACCCGGCTAGGGCTTTCGGGCTGGTCGAGCTCGACGTGGCCGCCGACTCCGCGGATGAGCTGACCAGGGCCTTGGATGCACGGGGTTGGGCGGTGCACAGGTAACGTCTGACGTCGGACGCCGCGGCGACGTCGCTGACCAGCCGAGCGATGACGCTGATCAGCAGGGCGAAGGCGCAGCCGCTGATCCCCTGCGCGGCGGGGCTGTCACCGACGACCAAGAACGGAGCCAGAGTGGAGGGTCAGGCGCTGAGCCAGCCTGCGCGCCACGAGCGTGACTCTTTGGTGATCGCCATGGACGGGACCGCGGGCTCAGGCAAGACGAGCGCTAGCCGCGGTGTGGCACAAGCCCTCGAGCTGCGCTATCTGGACACCGGCGCCATGTACCGAGCGATGACGTGGCAGCTGCTCCTTGACGGAGTCGACGTGCTGGACGCCGCTGCGGTCGCCGCGCACGCGGCTCGGGTCGTTGTCAAGGCAGGCACCGACCCGCGGGAGCCGACGATCACGCTGGGAGGAGTTGACGTCTCGCGGCAGATCCGTTCCGACGGGGTGACCGCCGCGGTGAGCGCGGTGAGCGCCGTGCCCGTTGTGCGCGAGCTGATGAGGGTCCAGCAGCGCACACTCATCGGGTCGGGCGGCATCGTGGTCGAGGGCCGCGACATCGGTACAGTCGTCGCGCCGGACGCCGCGCTGAAGGTGTACCTGAGCGCCGATCCTTCCGCGCGGGCCGAGCGCAGGTCGGCGGAGCTGGCTGCCGACTCGGCGCGCGACGTGTCGACGGTGCAAGCTGACCTGCTGCGCAGAGACTCCTACGACTCTTCGCGCTCGGCCGCGCCGCTGGCCGTGGCCGCCGACGCGGTGATGATCGACTCGACGTACCTGTCGCTCGCCTCTGTGGTCGACCTGGTCGTCGAACTTGCTCTCGAGCGGATGGGCCGGGCGTCGTGACTCCAACGGGGGTCTTCATTGTGCGGTTCGACGTGCCGCTGGTCGACCGGATGTCCATGATGAGCCAGGTAACCAGATGAGCTCCAACGAGGGCATCAGTCAAGTCCCCGCTGGCTTCGAGGTGGTCGCGAGCGCTGAGGAACCGGGTGAAGTTGCGGCTGCCCCGGTGCCGGTGGTTGCCGTAGTCGGTCGCCCGAACGTCGGGAAGTCGACGTTGGTGAACCGCATCCTGGGTCGACGGGAAGCTGTGGTCGAGGACGTGCCGGGCGTGACCCGCGACCGGGTGTCGTATGACGCGATCTGGAATGGGCGCGCCTTCACCGTTGTCGATACGGGTGGCTGGGATCCCGAAGCCCGCGGCATGGCCGAGCAGGTCTCCCTGCAGGCCGAGATCGCGGTGAGCCTTGCTGATGCGGTGGTGTTTGTAGTGGACGCGACGGTGGGGATCACAGACGTCGACGAGACGGTGGTGAAGATCCTGCGCCGGTCGGGCAAGCCGGTGGTGTTGGTGGCCAACAAGGTCGACGACATCCGCACGGAGGCCGATGCCGCGGCGTTGTGGAATCTCGGACTTGGTGAACCTCAGCCCGTATCAGCTCTGCACGGGCGGGGGAGCGGTGACATGCTCGACGCGGTGTTGGCGGCGCTTCCTGATGCTCCGGTGGAGATCTTCGACGCGCCGCGAGGCCCCCGCCGGATAGCCATCGTAGGCAAGCCGAACGTCGGCAAGTCCAGCCTGTTGAACAAGCTGGCTCGGGAGAACCGGGTCGTCGTCGACGATGTTGCCGGAACGACAGTCGACCCGGTCGACGAGATCGTGCAGCTCGGCGGCAGGGTCTGGCAGTTCATCGACACCGCCGGCATCCGGCGCCGGGTGAAGGAGGCGAGCGGTCACGAGTTCTACGCCAGCCTGCGCACGACTGGAGCCATCGAGCGGGCCGAGGTCGCCGTCGTGGTGATCGACGGCAGCGAGTCTCTGACCGAGCAGGACCAACGCATCGTTACGTTGGTCGAGGAGTCCGGGCGCGCTGTCGTGATCGCCTTCAACAAGTGGGACAAGGTCGACGAGGAACGCCGGCGTTACCTCGACAGGGAGATCGAGAGGGATCTGGTCCGAGTCCAGTGGGCACCCCGGGTGAACATCACGGCTCTGACTGGTTGGCACGTCGACCGGCTGGTGCCGGCGTTGGACCGGGCTCTGGGCGGGTGGGAAACCAGGGTTCCGACGGCTGCGCTCAACGCCTTTCTCGGCCGGCTGGTCGCCGCGCACCCGCATCCGGTCCGGGGAGGCAAGCAGCCACGGATCCTGTTCGCCTCGCAGGTCGCTGCTGCGCCGCCGAAGTTCCTACTGTTCACATCGGGGCCGCTCGAGCCGGCGTACACGCGGTTTGTGGAGCGCCGGCTCCGGGAGGAGTTCGGTTTCGTCGGCACGCCGATCCACATCACCGTCAAGCCACGCGAGAAACGCCGACGTGGTTGATCCCAGGCAGTGCCGTGTTGATCCCATTGGAGGGTGGTTGTGCCAGGGAGCGCCGTGTTGAGGCCGGGGAGCGGGGTGTCGGTCCCTCCGAGAGCTCAAGGTGCTCGTTGGCGGTTGAGCAGGCATCGAATGAAGCGCTGCTCGATCGTCGACGCCGGTGGGTCGAGGAGCCAGTTGCGGTAGCGGCGTTGCACCGGCGTGGTGGCGCCAGCGCCGAGGGTCGGGGGTGGCAGCGATCGGTGTTCAAGACCGGAGGGCGTCTGCCAGGTGACAACACCGGTCTCGATGTCGCGATCGACACTCATGCGCGGATGTTCGCGCATCGTGTGGCAGTTCTCGGAAAGTCCTTGGCCGTTCTCGGAGGTGGTGAGGCCACCGTTGGCGTACTCGAGCACGTGGTCGATGTCGCGGATGGGGGAGGCACACCTAATACCGCGGCAGTGTTGGTCACGGACGAGGATGAAGTCGCGCAGGTGGCCGTCGAAGTGTCGCCGTTTCGTGTCAGCAGCGGCGAGGGTGGCGTCGATGGGGTCCGTGTAGAGCCTTTTGACCCAAGTGTTGCCTGTCGCGGCGATCAGGCGGCCCACCGAAGCGGGGACGGGTCCGACCCCGACCAGCTCACCCGCGTTGTCGTCGGCGCCGAACAGGGTGGTGTCACTCATCACCAGGTTGAGATGCACCTTCAGGTCGTCTGGTTTGGCGACGCCGGTAATGCGTTCGACGAGTGTGTCGCACATGAGGTGGCTGATGGACCGGCCGTCGCCTGCGGCGCGCAAACTGCGCGCGTGGTCGTCGAGGGAGTGCCAGCAGGCAGCGGCTTGCTCAGCTGGCAAGTATGCCTGCAGATATGCGGTGCCGGGGGTGGCCGGTTGAACCGACACGTGCCTATCCGCCCGCTCGGTGACGGCTTTACGGGCGGCGGCATCAGGGTCGATCTCGATGACCCGGCGTTCGACCATGCCCCGGATTTTGCCGGCCGGCACGTGGGGAAGCTCTTCGGCGATCACCCTGTCTGCGAGTGCCTGCTGGTCCGCGTCGTCTATCAGCCGGGTCTCTCGGGCGACCGCCCGAGCCGTAGGCAGGTTGACTGTTCCCTTCGCAAGCGCGGCGTGCGTGAAGGGGTGGCGGAGGGCCAGGTCGTAGGCGTCGGCCATGAACGACTGGGCCGTCATCGTCGAGAAGTTGCAGGCGATCGAGACCTCGGCAACCATCGACCGGTACTGCCCTGGTGACAACGACACTCCCAGGTCGGCGTCCAGCGCGTTGCGCTCAGCTACGAACGTCGCCACCTCGCTCACCTGCTCAGCCTGCAGCTGACAGATCCGCCGCTGTAAGGAGGCGATCTTGCCCAACCGAGCGGTCAAGGCATCCTCGCGCTCGGCCCACCGGCTGACCGGCTCGGCGCCGTCCGAGTGCTGTGGTCCACTCATAAGTCGAACATACCTTCGACCACCGACAATTCTCGTCAGCCGGAGGAAGTGCGGACTCAATCGGCAAAGAGTCGCCGGCACTTGTGGACAACCGGGCCAGTCGCCGCTGCGAGCAGGCTTTGACGGCCGCCTGACCCGCTGAGGTAGGCTGTCGCCGCTTCGCTGAGCAATTCGACGGAGTTTCGGGCTGTAGCGCAGCTTGGTAGCGCACTTGACTGGGGGTCAAGGGGTCGCAGGTTCAAATCCTGTCAGCCCGACCAGAGAAACCGCAGGTCAGAGGCCCTAGGTTGCATTCGTTGCAGTCGCGAGTCATTTCGCAAAGAGCCAGCGCGCTCGCCGTGAGGTGGAGGCGGAGCGCCTCTGAAGAAGCTGCATCAACGCTGGCAATTTAGACTCGGCGCGTAGGGCAGCCGATGCTCTCAGCGCGGCTCTTGGGCTCTGAGCCGGATCGTTGCTCGACGGGTACGCGCACGCTGAGCGGCTTGCCGCGATGCAGCGCCGAGAAGTCGAGCGGCTCGCCGGAGGTAGGTGACCGAGGCGGTCGAGACTCTTGCCGGCCTGAGGCCACACTTCGCGCGCGAGAATGAGTCCGGCCTGCGTCGGTCGCCCTTCCAACCACGCTTGACAACCGGCTTCGAGCGAGACGACGCCGCCCCCACATTGGGCCGGGGTCCTGGCGTCCGCTCGCCGGCCCGCCGAGGACGCCTGAGTACCTCAGACCCGCTGCGTGCGCCCTGCTCAGCGCCTCGCAGCAGGGTAAGGGGGGAGGGAATCCCCCTTGCCGTCGAAAGCCCCTACCGGGTCGCATAGCACTTCAAAATCTGTACGGGTCAAAACAGTCAGGGATTTTGCGCCCGTGGGCGCGAGATCTCGTCCCGCCGCACCGCCTGAGTTCCTGCGCTCCCCCCGGAGGCCACCGAGCCTCGCGTGCGTTGGCCACGGTCAGCAGTCGCTCCCTGCGAAACATCCACGCCCCGTCAGCGTGCCTCTCGGCCGGGATAGCCCCCCTTGGTAGGCCGGAACCTACCGCTGGCCAGTGAACGGAGCCGTGTTCCCGCGCGTGCAGATCGTCACCATTGAGGCGCTCCTGGCCGGGAGAGGACCAAAGATGCCCCGGCGACGTTGCCGTACATCGTTGCAGCGCGCCGGCGACAGCCAACGTCTGAGCAGCTATCTCTTGATGAGGTCGATTCGAACTAGCACTAGCCCTTCGTTGCGGTTACGACGATCAAGACCACGGTGGCTACTGCGAGGACGACGGTGGCCGCCGCGAGCACCCAGGTGGCCTTGGTGAGCGAGTCGGCATGGGCGTTCGCCGCTTGAGCGTGCTTGTCCGCGGCCACAACCTGCCGATCCGCGGCCTCGGCTTGCCGTTCAGCGGTCCGTTGGGCAGCCTGTGCCTGCGCCAAGGTCGCTTCCTCGAAGCGGGTCCGCATCGCGATGTCGTGATTGCGTTCGGCCCATCTTGTATCCCTTTCAACTCGGGCATATAGGTCGTTTAGCTGCTCTTGGGCCGACTCAACGAGGCGTTGCAGCAGTTGGCGCCCAGCGTCCGTTGCTTCGGGGTCCAGGAGCAGGGTTTGAAACGCCTGCTTTCGTTCCATATGGAATCGGAGGCACCCCAACAAGTCCGAGGCGTCGGGACACTCCCCCTCACGGAGCACCGATCTTGCGTCTGCTAGGTAGCTGGCGAGAGCACCGTCGTCTGACTCGTCCGTCATAGGTCGAGCCCGTTCACGTTGACATTGGTGAGCACTGACGCATCCTAAGAGCCGCACTAGGTTAGTTGCACTTGTCGCACCATATGCGCGACAAAGTAGTCACGCGCCGCCCGGTGGTGGTCACTAGCTAGAGCCATCCTGGCCGTGCCATCACCAGTCGAACCTGGCCACTTCCTACCCACTCGACGTGCCGCAAACCGACTCCCACGCTGTAACGGACGAACGCTCGCCAACTGTCACTGTCGCCGGGCCAAGCGTGCAGCCAGCCCGCGTGCCAGGCGTCGTCGCGGCGTACTTTCCACGGGTTGCGGTGGATCGACGGGCCGCATGCGTCACGAGTAGCTCAGCGATCACGCTCTGTACCAACTACGGTGGTGACCCGAAAGGGGACTGTCGCCGTAGGAGGCACTTAACATGGCCGAGGAAGCGTGGAACGAGGCTCGGCTGATTCCCACGAGCGGGATCAAGGGCGACAGCGCGGAGCAAGAACGTCGCGCCACGTCCGCTCTCCTCGCGGTTATGGCGGCGGTGCGCGAGTTCGGTAGGGCAATGACACAGCGCGCTGGCGCTCCCGCCGGCCAGATCGAGGCCTTCATTGAAGTGCCGTTTACCCTCGGTGCCCAGCGCATCTACCCCGATGGCTTGGTGAGGGTGACGAGAGGCAAGAGTCGGTGGACGGCATTGGTCGAGGTCAAGACGGGCACCAACGCCTTGCGCTCCGATCAGCTAGAGGCTTACCTCGACGTGGCTAGGGAGCAAGGCTTTGACGCGCTGGTCACAATCTCCAACGAGATCCCCTCTGTGCCAGGCCAACACCCAACCGTGATCGACAAGAAGAAGCTCAAGAAGGTCGAGCTGTATCACTTCGCGTGGTCTGAGGTACTCACCGAGGCCGTTGTGCAAAAGGAGCATCGAGGCGTCGCTGACCCCGACCAGGCTTGGGTGCTCAGCGAACTCATCCGCTACTTGGAGCACCCCAAGTCCGGTGCCCTGGAGTTCAACAACATGGGGCAGGGCTGGGTCGCCGCTCGAGGCGGCGCTAAGGCGGGTACCCTTCGAGCGTCAGAGCCGGGGACGGTGGAGACCGTCGCCCGTTTCGACGCGTTGCTGAGGTATGTCGGGCTGAAGCTCGGTCGCCGACTCGGTACCGAAGTGACAATGGCCCGGAGCCACCAGGACGCCGCCGACCCGACACGTCGGGCGCTAAGACTCGCCGCGGAGCTGGCCGATTCGGGTCGACTCGCCGGAGCCTTGCGGATACCGCACACGGTCGGCAACCTGGCGTTGACCGTCGACCTGCGAGCGGGACTGGCGAGCTGCTCCGTCGACATCGACGCTCCAAAGGAAGGTAAGGCGTTGACGCGGGTGCGGTGGCTGACCCGCCAGTTGCAGCACGCGCCCGATGCGACGACCGTCGAGGCGATCTACGCACATCAGCGCGGAGCTGGCCCGGTCGCCTCTCTCAGCGCCGTGCGTGAGACTCCCGACGTGCTCGTGCCTGACCGGAAGCGGGAGCTGCGAACCTTCCGTGTCTCCTTCGGTCAACCCATGGGGATCAAGAACGGCACCGGCAGGGGCACCTTCATAACCTCGGTCGAGCAGTCGGTGGAGACGTTCTACTCCGAGGTCATGCAGCGGCTCAAGGCGTGGCGGGCTGCTCCACCACGGCTGCGGGAACAGCAGCCGGAACCACGTCCCCCGGTGGCAGCGGAGCTTGTGTCCACGGCGCTTTCGTCTCAAGACGGCACCATATCGCCGGATCCTTCGCCCGCTTCACCAGTCAACGGTTGAGGGGGGCCGTGGCCGACGACGTGCTGCGAACTGCGGAAGTCAGGCCCGACCCCGGCTCACCAGCTAAGCAGTCACTCGATCGGAAGGGAATAGTCAATCCACTCGGCTCGCTCGGCGCCGACGCGGACGTACACAGCCTGGGCGCGAAAGTTATTTGGGGCTGTCTGCCAGCCCAGCCCAGCGACGCCTCCGCGCACCCGGCACGCTTCGACGCATGCGGCGACGAGCTGGTCAGCCAAACCGGTGCCCCTCGCGACAGGATGAACATACAGGTCGTTCATGATGCCGAGCCGGCTGGCATTCAGCGTGTTCCAGCTCCAGAAAATCGTGGCGAAACCGACGGCCCGACCGTCGTGGTCACGGGCGATCAGCTGCACACCTTCGTGCTCCGCGTCCGCGAGCAGCGCCCGCGACAACGACAGCAGCGCCTCGTCTGCCGGGGTGACCTGATAGAAGTCGCAGTAGGCGCGCATCAGCGCCAGCAGCTCAGCAAGATCGTCCTCTGTCACCCTCGCGATCGTCGCCTGCCGCACGGTCGCGATGGTACGGCGCCTTTGGCTATCGCCTGAAGGCCGGTGTCTAACCGCCGGTATTGCAGAACTGCAAACCGATGACACACTCGAAAGCATCATTGCCCGGGCGGACGCGGCGCTGGCGTCACTGTCCGGCTGACGGCACAATGGCTCGAACCGGCCTTCATCACTTCTCCGGAGGAAAACATCACATGAGCAGCGCTCCCCGGGTGTCCGGCGTCGAGGTGCGTGCGGAGTGGCAGGAAGGCTACGACGAGGTCCTCACCTCGGAGTCGCTTGGCCTGTTGGCGCGACTCCAGCGGGAGTTCGGCCCACGGCGTGCCGAGTTGCTCCAGCGGCGGGCGGTCCGTGGTGACGAGTTAGCCGACGGCGCCCTGCCGGACTTCTTGCCGGAGACCCAGCATGTGCGTCAAGGTGATTGGCGGATTGCGCCGCCTGCGCCCGGTCTGGTCGATCGCAGGGTCGAGATCACCGGCCCGACCGATCGGAAGATGGTGGTCAACGCGCTGAACTGCGGCGCGAAAGTCTTCATGGCCGACTTCGAGGACAGCAACACCCCGACGTTCTCGAACCTGGTGCTCGGTCAGATCAACCTGCGCGATGCCTGGCTTCGCCAGATCGACTTCACCTCACCTCAGGGCAAGACCTACGCACTGGCCGACCAGGTCGCCACTTTGATGGTGCGCAACCGCGGTTGGCACCTGCCTGAGCGCCACGTCCTCGTCGACGGCGAGCCGGTCTCCGGCAGCCTGTTCGACTTCTGCATGTACATGACGACCAGCGCGGAGATTGCGATCGATCACGGTTTCGGGCCGTACTTCTACCTCCCGAAGCTGGAGAGCCACCTCGAGGCGCGACTGTGGAACGACGTCTTCTGCTACGGCCAGGAGGCGCTGAGCATCCCCCGGGGCACCATCCGGGCGACCTGCCTTGTCGAGACGATCCTTGCCGCCTTCGAGATGGACGAGATCCTGTCCGAGCTGCGCGAGCACTCGGCCGGCCTGAACGCCGGCCGCTGGGACTACATCTTCTCGATGATCAAGAAGTTCCGGACGCGCGGAGCGGAGTTCCAGCTGCCCGACCGCGCCGACGTGAAGATGACCGTCCCGTTCATGCGTGCCTACACCGAGCTCCTGGTCAAGACCTGCCACGCGCGTGGAGCGCACGCGATCGGCGGCATGGCGGCGTTCATCCCCAACCGCAAGGACGCCGAGATCAACGACACGGCCCTGACGGCGGTGCGCGCGGACAAGCGCCGCGAAGCCGACGACGGGTTCGACGGCTCCTGGGTCGCCCACCCCGATCTCGTGCCGGTGGCTCTGGAGGTCTTCGACGCCAAGCTCGACGGCGAGCCGAACCAGCTCGACCGCTTGCGCGATGACGTGCAGGTGACGAGTGCCCAACTGCTTGCCGCCAAGGCCACGCCGGGTCAGGTTACCGAGGCCGGCGTGCGCAACAACGTCAGTGTCGGCATCCAGTACTTGGAGTCCTGGCTTCGTGGCGGCGGCGCGGTGGCCATCTTCAACTTGATGGAGGACGCCGCCACCGCGGAGATCAGCCGATCGCAGATCTGGCAGTGGGTGCACAACGACGCCACGACAGCAGAGGGCATCGCGATCACGCCGGAATGGGTCCGCTCCGTCGAGGACGAAGAGCTCGACAAGATCCGGGCGGTGGTCGGTGAGGAAGTCTTCGACGCAGGCAAGTACGACGAGGCGCACCAGCTGTTCGAGCAGGTCGCCCTTGCGGACGACTTCGTCGAGTTTCTCACCCTGCCCGCGTACGAGCGGTTGGCGGAGTGACGACGAGTCCGGCTGTCTCGGCGTCCACCGCCGACCGCATCGCAGCCATCGCCCAGCGCCTGCGGGAAGCCGTCGGCGTCGAGCGCGTGCTCACCGACCAAGCGCAACTGCGCACGTACGAGTGCGACGGCCTGACGAACTTTCGGGCGATCCCCGGGGTGGTCGTGTTGGCGGAGAGCCGGCAGCACGTCGTCGACACGGTGCGGCTGTGCGCCGACGCTGGTGTGCCCTTCGTGGCGCGCGGCTCCGGCACCGGTCTGTCCGGCGGTGCTTTGCCGGTGTCGGAGGGCGTCTTGCTGGTGCTGTCGCGGCTGCGCGCGCTCGGTCCGGTCGATCCTGACAACGCCCGCGTGGTCGTGGAACCCGGCGTCATCAACCTATGGGTCACCCGAGACGCCAGCCCCCACAACCTGGCCTACGCCCCTGATCCTTCCTCGCAGCAGGTCTGCTCCATCGGCGGCAACGTGGCCGAGAACGCGGGCGGCGCCCACTGCCTGAAGTACGGGTTCACCGTCAACCACGTCCTCGGCGCGGAGGTCGTGCTGCCGGACGGCTCGACCGTGAGTCTCGGCGGCACGGCGCCCGAACACCCCGGCTACGACCTGCTCGGAGCCTTCATCGGCAGCGAGGGCACCCTTGGCGTGGCCACGTCGCTGACGCTTCGCCTGGTGCGGGTGCCGGAAGCGGTGCAGACCATGCTGGTTGCCTTCCGCAGCGTCGAGGACGCCGCCGGTACGGTGAGCGACATCATCGCCGCGGGCATCCTCCCCGCCGCGATCGAGATGATGGACGCGCTGGCCATCGAGGCGGCCGAGGCGGCAGTGCACTGCGGCTACCCGGCGGGCGCGGTCGCCGTCTTGGTGATCGAGCTCGACGGTCCTCAGGTCGAGGTCGATGCGCAGTTCGCCCAGGTCGAGCAGATCGCGATGACCCGGTCAGCCTTCGAGACGCGGATCGCGCAGGACGCCGACGAGCGCGCGCTGATGTGGAAGGGCCGCAAGTCCGCCTTCGCCGCCGTAGGTCGCATCAGCCCCGCGTACTTCGTCCAGGACGGCGTCATCCCGCGCACCCAACTGCCGAAGGTGCTTACCGAGATAGAGCGGATGGCGGAGGCCGTCGGTCTGCGGGTGGCGAACGTCTTCCACGCCGGGGACGGCAACCTGCACCCGCTCGTGCTGTTCGACGACGCGGTGGACGGCCAGGCACACGACGCCGAGGAGCTAGCCGGCGCGATCCTCGAACTCTGCATCTCCTCCGGCGGCTCCATCACGGGCGAGCACGGCGTCGGTGCCGAGAAACGGATGAAGATGGCGGTGCAGTTCACGCCGGAGGACCTTGACACGATGCAGCTCGTCCGCTGTGCCTTCGACCCGGACGGCATCGCCAACCCCGGCAAGATCTTCCCGACGCCACGCCTGTGCGGCGAGCGCCCGGGACCGCGGACCGGCGAGCACCCAGTGCAGGCGGCCGGCCTGGGCGAGGTGTTCTAGGCGTGACCGTCGCGCTGGACCGGCGTCCTGGGACGGCTGACGATGCCGTCGCGGGGGTTGTGCCGGCGGAGGTGGTCCGCCCCTCCGGCGTCGAAGAGGTGGCCGAAGTGCTGCGACAGACGCAGCGTGAGGGACACACCGTGCTGGCCACCGGAGGTCGCACGAAGACCGGTTGGGCACCTCCACCGAGCTCCG
>JAABUR0100008831.1_pt1 | contig 11519 bp, 10 predicted proteins | sample 5560091 | NCBI WGS metagenome assembly JAABUR01 (sample SAMN10711879, study PRJNA513375) | rock metagenome | isolation source: Antarctica rocks | place: Antarctica: Victoria Land, University Valley sud
TGAACTGTACCAAGTCTCCGAAGCCTTCAAGCTCTGTACTATCGGGAGGCATCAGGAAATATAACAATGACCATAATTCTGTAAGGTTGTTCTGTAATGGTGTCCCTGTCAGAAGTAGTCGGGAATGCGTTCTGAACGTCAACATTGTTTGCCAGCGCTTAGAGCGGAAGTTCTTAATGTTGTGAGCTTCGTCGAGTACCATATAGTGCCATGCCTTTCGCTTAAAGATCTGATTATCCTGTGAAATGAGTTGGTATGAAGTAATCCAAACATTCCATTTATCGTCATCCATCCAGCCTGTGCGTTTCTTCCGTCGCTCCTCTTGTGTCCCATAGTAGGTTAAGACTTTGAAACCTGGTAAAAACTTTTTGAATTCCATTTCCCAATTTAACATGACACTCGTAGGCACTACAATCAGATGAGGACCCCAGACCTCGTGCCGCTCGGCAAGGTGAGCAAGCAATGCTATAGTCTGTATCGTCTTGCCCAGACCCATCTCATCCGCCAGGATCCCATTAGTATTCTCTCGATATAACTTAGCAAGCCAGTCAAGACCAGCATACTGATATTCTCGAAGGGTACCTCGAAGCAGACTTGGTACCGGCGTTACGAATGCATTAGTTGACACTGGAGTTGCTGGTAATGAGTCTCTATGACTTTGGACCACGGAATCAGAACTTATCAAGTTGGCCAGAGCACATGGTTGAGTTTGCGGGTCTCGAGTGTTTGGAGTGAGGGTGGTTTCCGGATTTTTGGAATGTTCAGGTGGCCTCAACACACCGCTAATATCAAGATCATTCGATGCCTTGTGGGTGCCCAGGTAAGGTTCCTCACTATTGCTGGCGGAAGGCGTTTGAACCTGAGTGGCGTCTGGGATCAATGAGACTTCTTCAACTTCGTCTTCGGACACATCGCCCTTTTCATCAACGATTTCCGGTCTACCATCATTATTCCTCGTCGCATTAGCCGCGTCAGCAAGGTAGTCTATCTTAGGGAAGAAACCGAGTAAGCCTGGGTCTTCTGATGCTGCATCGCTCTCCTCGTCACCATTCTCACTCGATTGCTCGTCACCATCATCGGAGTCATCATCCATGTCAGTACTCTCGTCACTATTATCCATCATAACGTCATCAACTTCCTCTACCACCACGGAAGCCCCAGCTTGTTCGGAGTTTTCGACTTCCATCACGTCCTGAAACTCAGCCGCGGGACTTGTATCAGCGTTCCTGCAGTCTGATTTGATATCGTCAGCTTTCACACCCATCTCTTCCAAGCTCTCCTTATCTGGCTTTGAAGACCGTTCAAGGCCTTCCTGTTGGATTGCGGCATACTTTCGACGAAGCTCTTCATCAGTTAGTCCTTCATCGTCGTTGACTGCTTGACCGTCACTCTCCGATTGGCTTGTGGACATGTTTTCCTCGTCCCCACTTTCGTCTTCAGAATCAGATATCTGGGAACCCCTGCTTCGCTCTCCTTCCTCGTCACTATCAACCTCGTCATCACTGTGGATGTCCACAGAAGGGGCCCGCCTTCTTTTGTCCAGCAATTGAGTCGACTGCTCCAACAGTTCATTCAAGGCCTTTCTACCTAGAAGATGTTGCTCCTCTTTCCATCTCTCAAGTCGTCTTTTCTCCACCTCGGCCGTAACGATCCCCCACTTCTGTAAAATATCTGCACGCACTTGCTTGTACCGCTCAAAGTAGAGCTTCTCTAAATCTTCCAACATCTGCTTTTGGGTTTTTGGTTGTTTCCTCAGCCACTCAGCCGCTGCAGCTAAAGCAATCCTCTTCGCGTTTCTTCTGTGCTTGTCTTGTTCTTGCACCATCAATTTGTGGAAGTAAATAGCATGTGCGAGTAAGTGATCTCGATGGGCGTACTGCTGAGGGGGCTCGTCTTGAGGATCCGGTACATAAAGTGAACATCTGCCTTCGCTAAGGACACCTCCGGTCTGCGCAGCCTGGAGGATTCGCTGTCGTAAAAGAGCTTCTTTTAAGGCCTCCTCGTCCGTCATCTGTCCAGTACTCTCCGCAGCTCTAGACCCCTCCTGGTCCACCCAGTCTTTGAAAGAAGGGAAACGTCGAGCGAGAAGAACATGTTCCGGATGCTGAATTGTGACAGTGGGCATGCGAACTTTGAGGCTTAGTCTCTGGGGCTTATAATTTGGGCCTGTTATCACGATCTCCTCTTCCACACTATCGTCCTCTTCCGCCGCTTGATCTTCATCGCTCTCGTGCCACCCATTTGTTGTCATTCCCTGGGTCTTGTTTCTCGTGGTGGTGCCTGCCGAGGTGCGTCCAGATCTGCGAGTCTGATAGGTGCTTGTGTTTTGCGGCGACTGAGTGGGTGATTTTGGAGGGGATTTTGGGGGTATCCTTTTTTTATGCGAACGTTTGAGGGCAATTGCTGCAGAAGTAGTAACAGCCTGTCTAATAGAGGTACCGTTGTGTTGGCCAGTTTTGGCCGGTGACTTGGTGGAAGTGTTGGCCGGCGATTTGCCAGAAAATTGTGCCCGCTTGCCATTGACCTGACACTGACCTGTTGAGGGTGTTAAGGTTGATGATTTAGAGATAGATGCGCCACCATGTTTACTACCAATGACCTGCGTTTTCTGGATGGCGCCACGCGTCTGACGTTTATCGGCTTGAGGTTGTAAATCGAGAGGGAGGAAGTTTGTCCGGGATGATTTCCTTCGGCCTCCCTCGACAAATGATGTAGGGCCATCCACCGCAATTCTTTTCCAAGGAGGCGAGACAGGTCTGATTGTTGTCGAGGGTTGTGGTGTGGCAGAATCTGTAAGCTTCCGCTTCTTTGCAGGAGGTCCATCATTATTATTATCTTCACTTTCGGAGTCTTTGTTCTCGATGATATTTGAAGTAGCAAGAGGATTTAGGAATGCAGCTTGAGCTTGGCTATCCGTGGGTGTTGCGTTGGTTTGATCAAGCTGATCGTTGTTTTGATGTTCACCGTTGTCAAGCGTGCCGTTTTGCATTTCAGCACGGAATGACGAGAACAGCAATCCCTTACTCGAGGACCCCCAAAGATCCCAGCGAAATTTCACTCAAACCAATTAATTCTGGCATCAATCGAAAGTTTAACTCGAGCCCAGGACGGTGATGAAGTTTGAGCATGTCATCAAGTCTGTAGCGCAAGGAAATCGCAGTCAAAGATGGGTTAAAGTGTGCCTGATGAGTTGATTTTTCGAGAAGGATATTGCCGGACGGGGTGCCATAAGCACGCTAAGTGCCGTTATACGCCTATCCCATGTACATGTTATCACGCCCAGCCTGGTTTAGTGAATCGACATCATTCATCAATCGTTGAACTCAAGTAAGCTACCACCGACGTTGAGACCAGCAGCTTTGTCGCATGACACCGTAGGAATTCTTTTGTTCCAATCCATTGGAACATATAGAACTGAACTGCAGTAGATGCTATCCCGACGCCTCGCAACGGCGCGGCCATTATCTCACCTCCTCCACAAACCAGTCTCCTCCCGTATGCAAGTAAGATGCCTTACGCAAGCCGATGTGGATGATCCCGACATGGTCTGTCCTCTCCTGTCATCACCAAGCATTCTGGGGGAATCTCTCTGCTAACCACCGATAATCCAGAACGGCGGCTACATCAATCCTCCCCGAATAAAGCGTCAATTTCGTGACCCTTATGGTGACTGGTGGGATAAACAAGAGCGCCGCAACTTCGGTGAGCCAGTCCACGAGGACAATGATATTCTCGGTATCTTCAGTCCATACGAGTACACACATTTCACGCCACAGAAAGCGTTCTTTTTGATGGGGTGTTTCATTGCAACAACGCTGGGACTTTGTGGGGTCGTGAGTATGTACTATCCGGATAGGCCGAGTGTGCCGAGGACGTTTCCTGGGGGCTTAGATAGGGAGTTAGGAGGGGAGGGGGCTGTGTGGGTAAGGGTTGGGCCTGTGCTATTGCAGGGTTATTGAAAGCTAACTGTGTAGGCACCGAAGAACTTGGAGGAAACGGACGTCTGAAGAAACAAAGAACCGGAAGCTTAACGGTCTTGGAGAGGCAACCGGCGCACCTTTGTTTATTTATATTACATGAACATCCAACCCAGTGGGAAGTTGAAAGCCGAGATGATGATATACCATGCTACTCAAATAGACTCCATACACCGTTGCTATGCTAATCAGGCCTGTGCTGCGTGCACAAGCAAAACGCCATAAACCGCACCCGCAGTGTGCGACTGTCAAAGAACGCCATCGACGCCGTGGTCTCCACCGGGGCATAAATCGCTAAAAGACGTATTCGTAAGGCCACAGAAGATCAACGCCTGGGAAGATTCCCCGTCATCCTCCCACCACCCGCCAGAAGGCTCTGCCTTACTATCATCTCGGCCGCTGCGGCCGCTGTCAGTCTCTCTTTCTGCCTGCTTCGATCTTTCAGGTATCTCTCCGCTTCGGGTCGCATCCTGAGTATCCGCAAGATCATGTCATCATTCGGATCGGCCTGTGCTTCCTTCCATTTTTCTTCTTTGGCCTTTTTCATTGTACCCAGGTTTCGGGACAGCATGATACTTTTCGATCGCCGGGTCGATTGCATGGCTAGCAAGCCTGCTGCACCAGCAAAGGCAGGAGATGATAAATTCGCAGGCGCAGAAAGTCTGTGCTTATGCGACTGCTGTCGGGCAGCAGTAGCGGAGGCCATACGCTCCGAGGTACGTATCAAAGCTTCGGTGGATTCAAAGTAAAAAAAATTAAGGTTAGTAATGTCGAAGTATTTGGGCGACTTGAGAACCTCAAGAGGGACGCCATTAGCCTCTCCGGTCTCTTCGTCTACCGCATGGAAGAAGTCGAACAGGTACTGAAGCCATTTAAAGACTATATCGACTTCTTGCTGCTTCAGCTGACGTTGCTGCGAAGGTTTGTCGGAGAGCGGGGGAACTAATAGCACTTCCAGGGTGACTAGCACCTCTTTCCAAAGTCTAGTCATGACCATAATCATGGCGGCACTGGTTAGGGTTTTGTTCATGATAGCGAAGTTATCATCAAAGTACGCAAAAAGAGGCTTGAGTGCGTTTGTAATCTCGGCTTCCGTAAGTGCCTGCGTTGCTGGTGACGGTCGGTTCCTATTGAAGTAGCTGGATACCGAAGACATAGATATTCCCTTCGATAGCAAGCTTCGTAAAGCGCGCCGGGAAAGACAGTGATTGATATACGCCGAAAGCTTTTCGAGGTTAGCTTGCATGACTGAAGTACAGGTGAATTAGCTGACCTTATCCGTAATTTTTCTTGTCATATCTCTCTCTGTCCTTTTAAGCGTTCGGAACGCCTTACCGAAGTAGAATTGAATATCATCCCGCTCGCCCTCCATACTTACACGCAGTAGGATTCGGCCCTGAGTATCAAGATCTAGCCAATACTCCCGGGGAAGGAAGTCGTTGAAATGCGAAGGATCCAGCTTAAGAGAAGCCCTGCCAACGCAGTCGTGATCTCCCAAAGCATCCCAATCCCATACAGTGGCAATGATGTTCAAAGGTCCTTGCGTAGTGATGTCAACCGTCTCATCCCATCGGGGATTGAGATTGCGATAAATAATTCTGGTCTTCGCTAGACGTTTTTGGTACTCATCGCCAAGAACAACGTACGGATCACTAAATCCATTCATATCGCAGGCCTTTAGATCTTCTGCTTCCACTATCTTGATTGTGAAAACGTAGTTAGTCACCTTCCTTTGCCTTTGGGTTATTGGTGGAGCATGACTTTGAATGACAGCGGCGCAGGCGTCAACATTGACCTCGTGCTCCAACTTATCAAGCTGGTGGGCGGCAAAATCAATGTTGTTCAACTTTACAAAAGACTAGATGAAATATGAGCATAGTATTTCTTAGTGCGGGATGGGATAAAGACCTCAGGGAAGAACTGGAAAGGTTCAATTTTATCCTTGTTGTTCCAGGTATCCTTCGCCAGTTGGAGCCACTTTTCCTGCTTCGTTTGGTTCATCACGGCTTCTTGTTCTGGTATCAGTCTGTCCATCTCCTTCGTAAATCTCTGTTCTACAATCTCGCAGTAACGAGAAATGCCAATGCCAACGACTTTGGCGAGCGAAGTCATGAATTTCGCGTACTGAAGATCATCGTCCCAGTTCAACTGTACGACTCTGTCAATGGTCTGATTGAAAGAACTAAATATATCGATGATGGAGACGCTGTGTCTCTGATCCTCGTTGGGAATTTGGCTGCTGTTCTCCGTCCGCACGCGAAACTGATCTTGCTTAATAGCTTGATCTACCCATTCCGTAATCGTCAATTCCGTCATGCGAATCCAGCGCCAGACGAAGTCTGCAAGAAGGCCCTCGATGTGAAACGCAAACGCAACACTGTTTGTGGTTGGTTAACATCATATGTTCCTGTGGTTGCAATGTTTATTGACCTACTTCGGAAGGACTTCGCTATGGATCCGTCGAATTTCTACTAATTCACCGTACAATTGGAAGCCATCCTCAACAGGCACTTCGTCACCCCTTTCTTTTGCCAGTTGAAGTATTTGAGCTACTATGTCTCGAGCATCTTCCGCGTAGAGAGGGAGGATAGTCTCCACTAACGCTCTTAGCGGATTCACGCTACAACAAAACCGTTAGCTGGAAGACACAAGCGCCTAAGGATCAAACTTTACCCCATAACCTCAGGATTCTTCTTGTATCGTTTTTGAATTCGTTGAGCTAAAGCGACAACCGCCTTGCCCAACTCAATTACGTGGTAGACTTCCCATGTCTGTTGATCCTGTGGTACATGCTTCTCGAGAAAACCTCGGTACATCTCGTGGGCTTTCTGCTGCAATCCTTCATATATCTGAGCAGTAGACACCTGAAGATCTTCAGGGCTCTTGGAGAAGCCTGGATCATCATGGACGTGGTGTTCGAGAACGTAAAGGATAGGACCTGGATTCGGCGGCTTTTGATCGTAGCAATACTGTAAAATACTGTATAGGTCTCGCATCAAGGCATCATGGAGAGCTGAGAGAATTTGCTGGTTCAAGGCGATATCTGCTAAAGTCCATTTACTGCGGTCATAAAGTAACGTAGTTATTATATTGGTGCTCTTTCGATTCTCTGGAAGTGGTTCCTTGATGAAATTGAAAGCAGCATCCAGAGTATCAAGAGTGATCTCTTGATCCATGAACTTCTCACGGACGACATCAAGGAAGAGGATGATTCTGGTAACCATGGTTATCCGCCAGCGAAGGCAGATCTCGTTAAGTAGCTCAGTAGACTGCTTCGAGAAAAGCTTAACCGGCGCGGTATCGACTGTACCCTCTGATGGCAGTAGACTATTATCATTTAGGTCGTGACTTAACGCCTGTGAGAGTATGAAGCGGTAATAAGCCCTTGTGTCGGAAGGGATGAACTCGAAAATGTTGTCTTCATCATTGGTGGGTTCCGGGCTTTGACTACCAGAACTGAAGGAGCTCATATCCACTGGTTGGTCTATGACATATGATGAAGTTTCAGAGCCATCTGACTGCCTCGAAGTGTCTGGATATCCTAGATCAGAGTTTTCCGAATTGCTGACCTGGTGATTGAACTGTGGCAAGGTAGTAGAGGATGTGTTTTTGGCCAACTCTGGATTTGACTGCATTATTGTCAGCATCATTTGGGACAAGTCCTGGACTTCTGCCTTTTTCCAAGCCTCGTAGCCTTCTTCCACGTCAAAATCATTACTTCGTAAGGTCTTTCGCGAATTCAGGTTTAGGTACATTTGATAAGTCTTCAGGTCCTGTAATGCAGCTTTTTCAGTCCAAACATTCTTGTATTTATTGATGTCTGACTGGACTTGGGTATTCCTAAGGCCAAATATTCGTCCAACAGTCAGGGCTAGTGGCATATCTTTGATTTCGTAGCTCAGAGGGACTATGACCTCGATAGTTGAGCCTCCAGCACCTCCATTGCGGGACGTTGTAGCGGCTAAATCTTGGTCATGGGCCAATAGCTTGCTCTCCAAGGTCGCGAGACGACTTGTCAACTCTGGCCGATCTCTAACCCAGTCGTGGTCCTTGAGGACCATACTAATCAACCGAATGAACAGGGCGAGATGACGGTCTACCATGAGTTTCCAGGAATCATCGCTCGGCGGTTTCCCCTTTTGTAGCTCTTTGGTTGCATTGGAGAAAAAGATCAAGACTAAGTCCTCAACTCGCCGATCCTTCTCCATTCTTTTCTTGAAGCTCTGCTCGGTAAATGCGTTGAAGAAGGCAGCAAAGGTACGCTTAATTGAAGGATCATTGTATTCAGGCTTTTTCTCCTTCCCCATCAAAACAGTGGTCAAGCGCTTTTCGAGTTCCGACATGAAGCCATGGGGGAACCTTGTGCTCTTGGAATCTCTCAGAATGCTGAAATCCTTGAGCAGATCGTTGACGGAGGTGGACGATCGTTGTATCTGAGCTGGGGGCGCCGGAATATGTTGGGTCCTTCGTGCTCTAGGCTGGAGTAGATAGGCAAGGTAGGCCACTCGAAGGGCGTATAGGTAAGCATCGTTATGGGTGATGATCCGCTTCTGGGAGCGGGAATCGTTGCGAGAGTGGGCCCGATGATTTTGTAGGCTATCGATACGCCTATTGATAATTCTCGACTGCGTGGAAGATGTAGACATAACAGTCGTGAGTACTCAGTCTGGGGCTTGGCCGCAATTCTCCACGCTCCAGGTTGGAGTTCGGGGTCCACATGGATTCACACTAAGCTATGTGACCTGCACTGTATCCTCAAATCAACCAAATGGAGCATGTACAATTTGAAAAGCGGTGAGTGAATTGCTCGCCCCCGACAGTGGTATCTGACACTACCTAGGTAACCCAGTCATTGAGCATTTGATGTTTCAGGATTAAGGTACACAAACAAGGTACGCGCTAGGGTAAACCCTGAGGCTCCTCCAACGTCATAGCAGCGATCCCTTAATTCTCGTCCTCCTTCGATAGATAAAACTACCATCGGATGGTCCATCGTTCAACGCCCACTGCTATTTCAAGGAGATTATGATAATCCTAGCACTGGCTTATACGGCTACATCTATCATTAGATCTATTACAGTAAAAGCCATAGATCACAAACGCCACTCGTCGTGCTGAAATAACCACATTTAGGGCTTCTCAATTGACAGAGAGATAGCCAGCTTGTTGGTCGCAGCGTGGTCAGATGGCGACCGATGGAATGCCTCCACATGCCCTGCAGTATTATGGCCCACTCTCCGCCGTCTTTGTTTTATCATGCGACACTATGATCTTGGTCCTACGAGATACGTATGTGAGCAGCGGTCATGGAATTGGAGGGTACTTTGCTGAGAATGCCACGCACCGGCTCTGTTACTCTTTGCTCTATCTAATGTGAAAGTGATCACGATTTGGCAGTACGAAGTTGGCTAATGACGAAGCTTTCATCCTCTGTTGCTAATGTTGTCGAAAATGGTTGGAAAGCGGTCATGCGATTCAAGTGCTTACTTTATGTCTATCTCAGGGGACCTGGGAACCTCCGAGCTGGACGAAAATCCTATTCTTTCGAGAAACAACAAGTCTAGCTGAAGCTATGTTTTCTACCTCAGCTGTTGGTAATACGGACCAATAAGCAGGATTTAACCCGTGCATTGCAGGCGAATGCAGATCGTGTATTCGTCTCATTTTTGCTATTCGCATACTTTTGAAGAGCGTCTCGTTTTTTTTGATGCAGGAACGCACTGGCAAAGCCGACTAACAGTGACAATCGCCGCTCTGCTCGAATGTTGCAGGTCGAGATCAAGAACACTGCCCATGCGGCTTCTCTATGTTCAGCACTTACCTGGAGAATACTATCCTAAGAACGGCCGCGTAGGGTACCTACGTGCACAACGGAACGGACGGTACCCCCACCGCACCTAGGTCTTTCAGTTTTCGATATGGTAGTACACTAATTGATAGTAGTATGGGCCGTCTGGGTAAGTCGGGAGTACGGTATTGCGTAAGAGACATGAACAATTTTTTCTGTTCAGCAAATACATATAGTCTACTTCCTGGAGGCCATACATACGCACATCAGTTGCACATAGCAATATAAATTTTCTTATATTTCATATAAACAATCGTCGAAATGGGAAGCCAGGGCACCGACTACAAGTTCCAGGGCTAGACTGGCCTTGACACCAGCGCCGTTGAGGGAAACATGAAATGGCAATCATATGAGCCCAAGACATGGCAGGAAACCGATGTTGACATTAGGGTGACCCATTGCGGCATCTGCGGCTCCGGTAGGTAACTCGGACGGATCTGGTTGCGGCATTTGAACGGCTCCCTCTGATTGACATGTGCCAGACATATACACACTCCGTAGTGGATTAATGCCCTCAATTTACCCTTGCTGCGTCGGGTACGTCGGTCAATGCCTCGACTATACGACGTTTGCTGACTCGAAATAGGCATGAGATTGTAGGGACTGTGGTCAGAGTGGGAAGCAAGGCCGAAGGCGGCCTCAAGTAGGTTCGATCTTTTCCCTGTTTGGGACCCTAGCTGATTTTACTAAGGGTCGGAGACCGCGCTGGCGTGGGAGCTCAATCTTCGTCATGCCTGAAGCCCGATTGCGAGGACTGTCAAAGTGGTCTTGAGAACCACTGTGCCAACATGGTTGGAACGTACAGCTCCAGAAACCCAGATGGAAGCGTTCCTTATCCAAGTGGGAGCTCCAGAGGACAAAATGCCAGCGTTTAGTGCTTTCGCCTTGATTGCGAAGGGAGTCAAGGTCGGAGGTAGCATCATTGGCTCACTACGGGAAATTAGGGTATGATGGTTCTCTGATTCTCTTCAACTTGGTGTAATTGACACTGTAATCAGGAAATGTTGGATTTGAGCGTTGAGAAGAATTTGCATCCTTAGATCCAGAAGCGACCGCTCAAGGATGCTAACCAGGCTGTAGTCGACATGGTGGCCAATAAGGCAAGATACCGATACGTCTTGGTCAACGAGCGCCATGCGAACTTGCAGAATTCTCCACAAAGTTAGAGTAATCTTATAAGGCAGTTGGGTTGATAGCGTTATATATATAGAATTTCAGGCAGTGGGAGGGTTTCGGTCGCGGCACTAAGCATGCTGTTTCGGCTTATCGAGGACCGAGGGACCGAAGCTTTTTATTGCTTCTCACGTCACGCTCGGATGACGGTAGAGGAGATGGCTGTCCTAAGTACGCATAGGCCTTTGTTGGCTCTTGAATCAAATATCTCACATGATCAAAGGTTGCTGATCTATTCAAGGAAAGAATGACTTCTTCAAATGGCCTCCTAAATGGAAAAGTTGCAGCTATCACCGGCGGACTAACAGGCATTGGCCGGGCCATTGCCATAGGATTCATTGAGCATGGCTGCAAAGTAGCGATAAATTATCTCGGTGGGACTGGAGAGGCAAACTTACTCAGAGAGATGGAGAACCAGCTTGAGCCTTATAGGTCCTGCTTCGTAAACGTCGCTGGAGATATATCGAAGCCAGGGTCAGGAAAAGCTTTGGTCGATCGAGCTGTGGAAGAATGGGGTAGAC
>JAABUR0100008834.1_pt1 | contig 11518 bp, 13 predicted proteins | sample 5560091 | NCBI WGS metagenome assembly JAABUR01 (sample SAMN10711879, study PRJNA513375) | rock metagenome | isolation source: Antarctica rocks | place: Antarctica: Victoria Land, University Valley sud
GCCCGACACGCCATAACACCCCCCACATTATTTCTCCGCGGGCCCTACCGATGGCTCGCGAGGGCAAGACCCCGACGACAGCATGCCCCCGGGAGGGGAGCCAGCGGGGCCTGCCTCAGCCCGAGGGGGTGATGACGAGGTCGGCCCGGGCCCGGGAGGCCACCACCTGGTCGGCGTTCGCCTGGTCGGGGCCGAGCGCCCAGGCCTGCGCGGCGCCGGGCGGCTTGCCGAACTCCACATGGCGGGCGATGAGCCGTCGCAGCCGCTCGGTGTCTGCCAGCTCGACGAACCAGACCTCGCCGAAGCGCTCGTGGAGCTGCGACCACGGCTTCTTGTCGAGCAGGAGGTAGTTGCCCTCCGTGACGACGAACCGCGCCGCCGGCTCGATGGCGATGGCTGCCGCGAGCGGCTGCTCGAGCTGCCGCTCGAAGCCCGGGACGAACACGGTGTGGCCGTCGTCGGCGCTGATCCGGTCGAGCACCGCACGGTAGCCGTGCGCGTCGAAGGTCTCGGGAGCCCCCTTGCGTCCCAGCAGACCGAGCCGGTCCAGCTGGACGTCGGCCAGGTGGAAGCCGTCCATGGGCAGGTGGACGACCGCGTCCGGGCCGAGCCCGGTGGGCGGGTCCTCCAGGAGTGCCTCGACGAGCTGCTCGGCCAGCGTCGTCTTCCCGGCACCGGGCGCTCCAGCGATCCCGAGGAGCGTCCGGCGACCGGAGGAGACGAGCGAGGACGCCCGGGCGAGCAGGGATGCGAGGTGGGCCGGGTCGACGAGGTGAGCGGACGGCATACGGCCCATTGTGCCGTCGGCGAGGTCGACGGGCACCTGTCGGATGTCTGCTTGACGGGAACATACCCCCGCCCGGTATCGTTGTGTGGGGAGGAAGGCCCGATCGGTCGTCAGTCGAGGAGGAGACGGTCATGGACGTGGACGCACCGGGTTACGCGGACACCAGGCAGGCGCACCTCAAACGGCTGCGCCGGATCGAAGGACAGGTCCGCGGCCTGCAGCGGATGGTCGAACAGGACACCTACTGCATCGACGTGCTGACGCAGATCTCCGCCGCCACCAAGGCCCTCGAGGCGGTGGCGCTCGGCCTGCTCGAGGAGCACCTGAGCCACTGCGTCACCAAAGCCATTCACGCCGGTGGTGAGGAGGCCGACGCCAAGGTAAAGGAGGCGTCCGCCGCAATCTCCCGGCTCGTCCGCTCCTGACCTCACTCCCGCAGACCACGCCCGCCCCCACGCACCGACCGGCACGCGCCGACAAATCCGACAATCCGACAATCCGACAATCCAAGGAGAACGACATGACGACCAAGACCTACCCCGTGACCGGGATGACCTGCGGCCACTGCGTTGCCGCCGTCACCAGCGAGCTTTCCGCCCTGCCTGACGTCACAGCCGTGTCGGTCGACCTCGTTGCCGACGGAGCGTCCCAGGTCACCGTGACCACCGAGACCGCGCTGAGCGATGCGCAGGTCGCCGACGCGCTCGACGAGGCCGGCGACTACCGGCTGGCCACCAGCAGCTGACCGATGCCCCAGTGGGCACCTTCTCAAGGGAGATCAACCGTGAGCACGACCGACCAGACCGCGCACCAGGCGGATACCAGCATCGAGCTGGCCATCGGGGGGATGACGTGCGCTTCGTGCGCCGCCCGGATCGAGAAGAAGCTCAACAGGCTCGCCGGGGTCAGCGCCACGGTGAACTACACGACCGAGAAGGCCAAGGTCACCTATCCCGCCACCGTCGACGCAGCTGACCTCGTCGCGACCGTGCAGGCCACCGGTTACACCGCTACCCTGCCCACCGCACCCGGACAGACCGACGCAGCAGCCGGACCGACCTCGGCGCAGCCCGAGGACGAGGCGTCCGCCCTGCGGCGCAGGCTCGCGGTGACCGCCGTGTTGAGCCTTCCGGTGCTGCTGCTGTCGATGGTGCCCGTGTGGCAGTTCGACAACTGGCAGTGGCTCTCCCTCACCCTGGCGTCGCCCGTCGTCGTCTGGGGGGCGTTGCCGTTCCACCGCGCCGCCTGGACCAACCTGCGGCACGGCGCAGCGACGATGGACACCCTCATCTCGGTCGGCGTCGGGGCCGCGTGGCTCTGGTCCTTGTGGGCCCTGTTCGTCGGCGATGCGGGCATGACCGGAATGCGGATGTCGTTCTCCCTGCTTCCCTCCAGAGATGGTGGGGCGAGCCACATCTACCTCGAGGTCGCTTCGGTCGTGACCGTGTTCATCCTCGCTGGCCGCTACTTCGAGGCGCGGGCCAAGAAGCGCTCCGGATCGGCGCTACGGGCGCTGATGGACCTCGGAGCCAAGGACGTCGCCGTCCTGCGCGCCGGCAGCGAGGTCCGCGTCCCGCTCGACCAGCTCGTCGTCGACGACGTGTTCGTCGTCCGCCCGGGCGAGAAGATCGCCACCGACGGGGTCGTCACCGACGGCAGCTCCGCGGTGGACTCCTCCCTGCTCACCGGAGAGTCCGTCCCCGTCGAGGTCCGTCCCGGCGACGCCGTCGTCGGCGCCACCGTCAACGCGGGCGGCCGGCTCCTGGTCCGTGCGACCCGGGTCGGCTCCGACACCCAGCTCGCCCAGATGGCCCGCCTCGTCGAGGACGCCCAGAACGGCAAGGCCGAGGTCCAGCGCCTCGCCGACCGGATCTCCGCCGTCTTCGTGCCCGTCGTCATCGGCCTGTCGGTGGCCACCCTCGCCGTCTGGCTGCTCACCGGCCACCCCGTCGCGGCCGCCTTCACCGCCGCCGTCGCCGTGCTGATCATCGCCTGCCCGTGCGCGCTCGGCCTCGCGACGCCGACCGCGCTGATGGTGGGCACCGGCCGGGGAGCGCAGCTGGGCATCCTCATCAAGGGCCCACAGATCCTCGAGTCCACCCGCCGGGTCGACACCATCGTGCTCGACAAGACCGGCACAGTGACCACCGGCCGGATGAGCGTGCACCAGGTCGTGCCCGCTGCGGGCGAGACGGCGGCCGACGTGCTCACCCTCGCCGGCGCCCTGGAGGACGCTTCGGAGCACCCCATCGCCACCGCCGTCGCGGCCCACGCCCGTTCCTTCGCCAACGCAAACCTGTCGACGGTGGACGGGTTCACCAACCATGACGGACGAGGTGTCTCCGGCGTCGTCGACGGACACGCGGTGCTCGTCGGACGCCGCTCATGGCTGGCGTCCGAGTGGTCCGTTACCGCGCCCACCGACCTGACGAACGCTGCCGAGTCGGCCGAGTCCGACGGCATGACGCCGGTCTGGGTCGCCTGGGACGGCCGGGCCCGCGGTGTTCTCGTGGTCGCCGACACCATCAAGGAGACCTCGACCGCGGCGGTGGCCCAGTTCCGGCAGCTTGGCCTGCGTCCCGTCCTGCTGACCGGAGACAACGCCCGCGCCGCGCAGGCCGTGGCCCAGCAGGTCGGGATCGAAGCCGCAGACGTCATCGCGGAGGTGCTGCCCGCGGACAAGGTCACCACCATCAAGCAGCTCCAAAGCCAGGGAGGCGTCGTCGCCATGGTCGGCGACGGCGTCAACGATGCCGCCGCCCTGGCCCAGGCCGACCTCGGCCTGGCGATGGGCACCGGCAGCGACGTCGCCATCGAAGCCTCCGACCTGACCCTGGTCCGCGGGGACCTGATGGCGGCAGCCGACGCCATCAGGCTCTCCCGCAGCACGCTGAGGACCATCAAGGGCAACCTCTTCTGGGCGTTCGCCTACAATCTCGCCGCCCTGCCCCTGGCCGCCCTCGGCCTGCTCAACCCTCTCATCGCCGGCGCCGCCATGGCCTTCAGCTCCGTCTTCGTCGTCACCAACAGCCTGCGACTGCGCAGGTTCCAGCCCGTGGCAGGTACCCGAGACGGTGGCTGACCGGCATACCCGGCCCAGCTGGTCCGGGGCCCAGTGCCGTCCGGCATCGTGTCACGATGGAACCATGACGGCGCTCGTCCGCACCGCAATCGCGTCCGGCCGCCGCTCCCCCGGCGGTCGGGTGGTGCTCGGTGTCGCAACTCTGCTGATGGCGGCCGCGATCATCGGGATGCACTCCGGGGGCGCCGGCCACGACGAGCATCCCCTGACCGTGGCAGCCGGCTCATCCGCCGCCAGCCAGGCCGACTCTGCCGCACACTCGTCGATGAGCATGCCCGACCCGGTCCCGGCCGTCGACAGCCCCTCCGGAGAGTGCCTGCCTGGCTGCGCCACCGCGAATCCGGTGGGCCACACCATGGGGATGGTGTGCGTGGGCATCCTCACCGCCCTGGTGCTCGCGCTCCTCGGTGGACCAGCCCGTCACCACTCGATCGCTGCACGCCGGCGTCCCGCCGGCCCTTCCGGCCGCCCGTCGGGGCGACGACGCCGGGCTCCACCACCACACCTGAGCCCATCGCTGTCGAAGCTCTGCATCCTGCGCACCTGAGTAGCTGGTCGCCGGACGTGGCCCACTCCTGGTGACCGACCGGCATACGCGCACACCTCAGCAACCTCAGACCGATGAAAGGACCCACCCTCATGAACCGCAGCCTGCGCACCCTCGTCCTACCCGCCGCCCTCGCCTCCGTGCTGGCCGTCTCCGCCTGCGGAAGCACCGCCGGCACGCCCGGGACAGCCGGCACACCCGCCCCTGACATGGGAGGCATGAGCCAGAGCAGCACCACGGCAGCATCGGCCGGGAAGCCCGCTTCGGGACCGCACTCCGATGCCGATGTCGCCTTCGCGACGGGCATGGTCCCACACCATGCGCAAGCCGTGCAGATGGCCGACATGCCCCTGGGCCAGGCAACCAAGCCCGAGATCAAGACCCTTGCCACGGAGATCAAGGCATCCCAGAACCCCGAGATCCAGACCATGTCCGGATGGCTCGTCGGCTGGGGCAAGCCCGTGCCGACCCCCGGCGGGTCGGACATGTCCGGCATGGGCGGGTCCACCGGGGAGCCGATGGGCGGAATGATGTCACCGAAGGACATGTCCGACCTCGGCAAGGCCACCGGCACCGCGTTCGACCGGATGTGGCTGCAGATGATGACCAAGCACCACCGAGGTGCCATCACGATGGCCCAGACCGAGCTGTCCCAGGGCCAGAACCCGGACGCCAAGAAGCTCGCTCAGACCATCATCGACGGTCAGACTAAGGAGGTCACGCAGATGACGGGGATCCTGGCCACGCTTCCCAGCTGAACGGCCAGCCCACAGCCACCGGGTGACCCGTTCTCCCAGCTCGCCCCTGTCAGCAGGGGCGGGCTGGACCGGGTCAGGCCGAGTCGTGGACGGGGTCCCAGCCACGGAGGTAGGCCGTACGCGTCAGCGCGGGCCGGCGTCACGGACGGTGGGCGCCGGCGGGACTGACGTGGATGGTGGCCGCAGTCAGCCGGCAGACGTGGTCAGGAGGTGTTACTCGGCGTGGTGGGCGAGGTCGTGGGCCTGTTCGACGGTCAGCGTCGCATCCACGGTGATGTCTGCCTCGGCGCGCAGGGTGTGTCCGATCCAGCGGATCCGCAGGTCCCGAACAGCATGGATTCCCGGGACGGTCCCGATGGCCGCCGTTGCCTGCTCCACCAGCTCGGGATCCACGGTGTCCATCAACCGGGCCCCGACCTGGCTGATGGCGGAGCGGAGCGCGCCCAGGATGGCACCGGTGATCAACAGCCCCACCACCGGGTCGGCCCACGTCCAGCCCAGGGCCAGGCCACCGGCGCCGAGGAGGACGGCCAGGCTGGTGAACCCGTCCGTGCGGGCGTGCAGGCCGTCGGCGACGAGCGCTGCCGAGCCGATCTGTCGCCCGACCCGGATCCGGTACCTCGCGACGAGCTCGTTGCCGACGAACCCGACGATGCCGGCCGCGGCCACGGCCCACAGGTAGCTGACCTCCTGCGGGTTGAGCAGACGGGTGATCGCCGTGTAGGCGGCCAGGGCGCTGGACAGGGCGATCATCGCCACGACGAAGAGGCCGGCCAGGTCCTCGGCTCGACCGTAGCCGTAGGTGAAGCGCTTGGTCGCCGCCCGGCGCGCGAGGCTGAACGCCACCAGGAGCGGGACCGCGGTCAGGGCGTCCGCCACGTTGTGCAGGGTGTCCCCCAACAGCGCCACCGATCCGGACAGAGCCACGACAACACCCTGGAGGATCGCCGTGACCGCCAGCCCGACCATGCTGACCAGCGGGCACGGCGGCCGGCGCTGTCGGCCTCGAGGGCCTCGTCGACCTGGTCGGCGGCGTCGTGCGAATGGCCTCCGACCAGCTCCGAGATCGCGTGGCGGCCGCGCGCCCCACCGGCTGCCTCCGTCGCCATCCCCATGGTCGTGGTGGTGGTCTTCGCCGGGCTCGTGCTGGCGGTCGTGGCGGTGGTCTTCGCCGGGCTCGTGCTGGCGGTCGTGGTGGTCGTCATCGAGGGCGGGGCCCATCTGCGGCTTCTCTCGTCGGGGTGCGAGGCTTCATAGTAGCGATATCTGCGCATGTGTGAATAGATCGCGGTGAATCGCTAGGCTTCAGCCATGGCACAGGAACACCCTCGACCGGCGAGCAGAGTTCGAGGCTCGCATCCCATCGACCAGCCCACGGTCGAGCAGGTGGCTGCCGCAGTGACGTCGTTCGCTCTGCTGGCCGACCCCACCCGGGTCCGCATCCTGTGGGCCCTGCGTGAGGACGGTGCGGACGTGGCGACCCTCGCTGCCATCGCCGGTTGCCGGGCCACCGCCGCCAGCCAGCACCTGTCCAAGCTGCGCCTCGCCGGCCTCGTGCACGGAGATCGGCAGGGCCGCCGGGTCGTCTACCGCCTGCGCGGTGGCCACGTGCGAAACCTGCTCACCGAGGCGCTCTTCCACGCCGACCACCATGTCAGTGGCCAACCGGTCCACGACTGAGCTCGCGGTATGCCGGGAGCCACCCGCGAGCCCCCGGCCCGTCGACCGTGACCGTCACGTCGCCGAGCCGCACCTCGGGCGGCCGAGGCTTGCCCCGGGGCGGCAAGCCCGTCGTCGGTGACCGAGCCGAACGCTTGGCATGCGCTGCCCACCCAGCTGGGCTGAGCGGCATACCGGCCCGGTATGCCGTGACGACGTCCAGGTAGTGCTAACGCGGCTGATCGACGAAGACCTGGACGGCGCCACCCCAAGGTCGTGGACGCCACCGGACATGGACGTCGCAATGCAAGGCCAGTGGGCTGCTCGCGAGGTCCCATGGCGGTGCCGAGCAGATGGGCAGGAATAGTCCACTCCGTGTTGACTGGACCGGTGCACCACACGGAGGGACGGGTATGAACGGTCGGCCTTGGTTTGTCGTTCTCGTTGTCGCAGCGGTTGTGGGCGCGGCATCCTGCAGTTCGGGTGCCACCGATCCGCCCCCGGCGCCCGTCGGCAGGTCGAACGCGGCCACTCCGGTCAGTCCGGTCAGTCCGGCCAACAAGGGCTCTGGCACCTCGACCGTGGCTCCCACCGGCAGCCGTCAACCGGTCACCATCGCGTTCGCTGGTGACGTGCACTTCGCCGGACAGCTGGCCTCGCGGTTGACCGATCCCGGTACGGCGATGGGTCCGCTGACCGCACGGTTGGCCGAGGCGGACCTGTCGATGGTCAACCTTGAGACCGCGGTGACGACCCGTGGGGCACCACAGTCCAAGCAGTTCGTTTTCCGAGCCCCGCCCGTTGTGTTCCGCGCGCTGGCCGACGCGGGGATCGACGTCGCAACGATGGCCAACAACCACGGCATGGACTACGGTCCGGTGAGCGTGCCCGACGCGCTCGATGCGGCCGCCGCGGCGCGCTTTCCCGTGATAGGCATCGGTGCGGACGCCGATCAGGCGTATGCGCCGTGGATCGTCACGGTCAAAGGCCAGCGGATCGCGTTTCTCGCCGCGACAGCGGTGCTCGATGACGCGCGGCCACGTCATGGTCGGCGGGGCCGGGCAAAGCTGGGCTTGCCACCGCGCTCAACGGCAACAACGCCGCGATGGTGGCCGCAGTGACGGCGGTCCGACCGCACGTCGACACCGTGGTGGTGAACCTGCACTATAGGTCAGACCTCACCGCATGCCCGACCGTGATCCAGCGCAAGCTTGCCGGCGACCTGGTTGACGCGGGCGCCGACATCATCGTGGGTCAGCACGCCCACATCGTCCTCGGCGGCGGATATCGCGGTTCGTCGTACGTGGACTACGGCATGGGGAATTTCGAGTTCTACGTCTCGGGCGGCAGTGTCACAGCCGAGACCGGGGTCCTGAGCCTGACCGTCAACGGACGCTCGATCAGCAACCCGCAGTGGTTCCCAGGCCAGATCGTGAGCGGGCTGCCTACGCCGCTCTCGGGCACTGCGGCGGCCGCCGGCAACATGCATTGGGAAGGCCTGCGTGGCTGCACTGGGCTCACCGCGACCCCCACGCCCTGACAGCACGCCCCCGGCCGGACGAGGCGCTCTCGCGCTGCTCGAGAGTTGCCGTTGCGGCACGCTCAGCCAGTCAGGAGCCTCGCCGAGGCAGCCGACAGGCGCCGGCCCGTCGGGCCAGTGCGCCCTTCAGGAGACCGCGCGCCGCTGGTGCGTCCACCAAGAGTGAGCAAGCTGCGCTGGCCGCAGTTCGCAGGCTCCCTCCTGAGCTCGAGGTGCCGTCGCCGGTGGCCTCGCCTTAACGATCGGCGACTACTTGACGGTGACGGTGATCTTCTTCATCACGACCTTTCCGTTGTACATGGCTGGTAGGTCGGCGCCGGCAATCTTGGGAAACTCGTAGGTGCCGATGGCGTGGTCATCGACGTGCAGCATGGGCCAGTAGTCGCCGCTGGGGATGCCCTGGGGTGTGGGAATGACGACCTTGCTGGAGGCGCCTGCAGACCATGTTCAGAGGGTGTCGCTGGTGCGGTTGAGGGCTCGAATGACCCAGGCGAGCAGGACGGCGACGACGGTGATCGCGGCGGCGGTGCCCAGCTGGGTGAGGGTGAGTGGCTCAACTCGCAGGAGTACTGCGGCGGGGGTCGCCGCGGCGAGCACCGCGACGGCGACTGCGGTCAGTGCCCAGGCGGGGAAGGCCGGATTGGCTCGCCAGGACAGGGCGGGGCGGGCGCGCAGGGACCAGGCGATCAAGACGTGGCCGGCGAGCCAGGCGAACACTGCTGCGGCTCGAGCCTGCCCCAGGGGGGCGCCGTGCGCGATCAGCAGCAAGTAGGTCGGGGCCACCGCTGATGCGAGGGTGAGCGCGGACGTCAGGAGGGCGCGCAGGAACGGGGCGTCGACGAACCGGGCGTGGGGGGAGCGTGGAGGGCGGGTCATCGCGCCGGGCGCCTGCGGTTCGGAGACGAACGCGACCGAGGCGCCGATGTCCATGAACAACTCGAGCAGCACGATCTGGGCGGGCGCGAAGGGGGCCGGGTGGCCCGCGAGCAGCGCCGCCAGCACGGCGGCGACGAGGGCGACCTTCGCGCCCAGGTAGAAGGAGACCGCCCGGCGCAGCTGGGAGGTGATCGAGCGGCCCTTCTCGATCGCGCGGGCCACGGTGGCGTAGGAGTCGTCGGTCAGGACCAGCCCGGCCGCCTGGCGCGCGAGGTCGGTACCTCGAGCGCCCATGGCGATCCCCGCGTTGGCCGCCGCCAACGCGGGTGCGTCGTTGACCCCGTCGCCCGTCACCGCGACCACCTCACCGCGGGACTGCAGCAGCGAGACCAGCCGCAGCTTGTCGGCTGGGGTGGCCCGTCCGACCACGGTGCCGTTGCCCAGCTGGCCGAGCAGGTGCTCATCGTGCAGTCGGGCGAGCGGGGCACCCCCGCGCAGGGTCGCCGCTTCGGGCAGCCCGGCCGCCGTCGCGACCGCCCTGCCGGTCATCGGATGGTCCCCGGTGACGACAACGGTCGAGACTCCGGCGGCGCTGAGCTCGGCGACCGCGGCGGGCACGCCGGCCCGCAGCGGGTCGTCGAAGACCAACAGCCCCCCAAGGGTCAGGTCGTGCTCGACATCGCGCGCGCTCAGCTGCCCAACAGACCCGTTATGCGCCGGTTGGTCGTCGAGCTCTGGGCTCCTGCGGTACGCCACCGCGATGCAGCGTTGTCCTCTGGCAGCGGTCGCCTCGACCAACGCGGCCCACCGGGGCAGGTCCTGGCTGCCGGCGACGGCCAGGACGGTTTCTGGAGCCCCAGCCACGGCGAGCCGCGTGTGCCCGTCGGTGCGCCACAGCCGAGAGACCCGTTTGCGGTCCGAGTCGAACGGCCACACGGCGGCTACCTCGGCGGGGTCCAGGACGATCCCTGCCGCTTCGGCGGCCGCCACGACGGCGGCGTCCATCGGGTCCGCGCTGCCCGTGCTGGCGCCCTGGGCCGCGTATGCGATGGCCAGGACCTGGTCCCGGTTGCCGTAAACATCGCTCAGGATCATCCGGTTCTCCGTCAGCGTTCCCGTCTTGTCGGTCAGCAGGTAGGTGACCGCGCCGAGCGCCTCACCGACCCCGAGCCGGCGCAGCAGCGCTCCGCGGCGCGCCAGCTGCAGGGCGCCAACGGCGAGCAGGATCGAGACGAGGATCGGCAGCTCCTCCGGGACGGTCGCGAACGCCAGGGTAAGGCCGGTCAGGATCATGTCCTTGACCGGCTGACCCATCAGCACGCCTAAGATCGGCACGGCGACCGAGACGACCAGCGCCAGGATCAGGACGAGTCGGGCCAGCTCGGACATGGCCCGCTGCAAGGGCGTCGCCGGCTCGGTCTGTGCCTGCACCACTGCGCCGAGACGGCCGAGCTCAGTGTCCGACCCGGTGGCCACGACGACCACGCGGGCCTGCCCATCGAGCACCGACGTGCCCTGGTAGACCATGTTGGCGCGTTCTGCAAGGTCGGTGCCCGCCGCCAGCGTAGTGGCGCTCTTCCCCGCCGAGATCGCCTCGCCGGTCAACATCGACTCATCTATCCGCAGCCCGTGGGCCTGCACCACTCGGGCGTCGGCCGCGACCACGTCGCCCGCCTCCAGCAGCAGCACGTCCCCCGAGACCACTCCAGCGGCAGGAACCTCCGCCGCTTCGCCGTCGCGCAGCACCCGCGCGTGCGGGGCGGACAGGTCATCCAGCGCCGCGATCGCCCGGCCCGCGCGAACCTCCGACGCCGTCTCCACCGCGGCACTGAGCAGGATCACCCCAAGGATGGCGAACGCGTCAGCTCGCTCACCAAAGAGAAACGACAAGGCTGCGACCGCCACTAGCAGCAGCTGCAGCGGCTCGGTGAACGACTCTGCGAACTCCTCCAGCCAGGACTCGCGCTGGCGCGCGGCCCGGACGTTCGGCCCAGCCTGGGCAAGTCGCGCCGCGATTACCGCCTCCGTCAGTCCATCTGACGCGGAGTCCAGCCTGGGATAGACCTCATCGACGGGGACCGCATGCCACGCCGGGATCTCCATCACGGTGTGGGCGCTCGTCGAAGCAGCATGGGACGTCATGGGCTGGACTCCCCGTTGTCTGGGATCTGTCTCGAACGACCGACCCGTGGTTTACTGTGCTCGCCGGTGCACATCGCACCTGTTACGACTGTAACATTGAGAAGGGATGGACGGGGTGACGGAATCC
>JAABUR0100008836.1_pt1 | contig 11515 bp, 10 predicted proteins | sample 5560091 | NCBI WGS metagenome assembly JAABUR01 (sample SAMN10711879, study PRJNA513375) | rock metagenome | isolation source: Antarctica rocks | place: Antarctica: Victoria Land, University Valley sud
CTGTTCGCGGCCCCGCCCCATCCACGTTTCGCCTGGCCAGCGGCGCAAACCGCGCACTGGTGATGAAGTGGAACCGGCCTCTCGCTGGGCCGGCCGCCCGGGCCGCCTGCCGCTCTCGAACGACCGCTGGCTCCTTGCGTCCCGACGCATCCGGCGAGGGCAGCAACACTACGGATCCGTCCGCGCGGAGGTCAAACCGCTCCAGTGTGGTGCCGGTCACGTCCTCAGGAGCGGCCCGACCGCTACGGCTCCGCTCAACCGACTCTGACCCCGGCTACGTGGCGTTTGCCGCGTCGCAGTAGCAGCCAACCACCGGCCAGCAGTCGCTCGGTGCTCGGCCGTGCCTCGGCGTCGTCGATGCGCTCGTTGTTGACATAGGCCCCGCCCTCGGCCACCGTCCGGCGAGCCGCTCCCTTGCTGGCCACCAGCGCGGTTTCGGTGAGCAGGTCGGCGTACGTCGGGAGCTCGGCGGACGCCGGGACCTCCAGGTGCGTGGTGGCGTCGAGCGCAGCGTCCAGGGTCGCTGCGTCGAGTTCCCGCAGATCGCCGCCGCCGAACAGTGCAGACGCCGCGTCCTTGGCGCGGCGAGTCTCGTGGTCCCCGTGGACCAACGTGGTCACGTCGTCGGCCAGCACCTTGTGCGCCGCACGGCGTGACGGCATCTCGTGGGTCTGTTGGGCCAGGTCGTCGATCTCGTCGCGGTCGCGGAACGTGAAGTACTTGAGCAGCGGAACCACGTCGTGGTCGTCGGCGTTCAACCAGAACTGGTGGAAGGCGTACGGCGACATCATCTCGCGGTCCAGCCACAACGCCCCGGCCTCGGTCTTGCCGTACTTGGTCCCGTCCGACTTGGTCACAAGAGGTGTCGCGAGCGCATGCACGCGTTCGCCAGTCACCCGGCGGACGAGCTCGACGCCGCTGGTGATGTTGCCCCACTGGTCGCTGCCGCCGGTCTGCAGGCGCACACCGAAGTCACGGAACAGGTTGAGGTAGTCGAGCGACTGCAGCAGCACGTAGCTGAACTCGGTGTAGGAGATCCCGGCCTCGAGCCTGGTCCTGACCACGTCGCGCGCCAGCATCTTGTTGACCGGGAAATGCTTGCCGATGTCACGCAGGAAGTCGATCGTCGACAAGCTGGCGGTCCAGTCGTAGTTGTTGACCATGGTCGCCGCGTTGTCGCCCTCGAACGAGAAGAACGGCTCCACCTGATGCCGCACCTTCTCGACCCACTCCTTGACGAGGTCGACCGAGTTGAGGGTGCGCTCGCCCGACTCTTTGGGGTCGCCTATCATTCCGGTCGCCCCGCCGACGAGCACGAACGGAACATGGCCCGCGTCCTGCAGCCTCCGGGCGGTCACGAGCTGCATCAGGTTGCCCATGTGCAGGCTCGGAGCCGTCGGGTCGAAGCCCACGTAGAAACGGATCGGCCCCTCGGACATCTCGGCGCGCAAGGCGTCGACGTCGGTCGAGTGCGCGATGAGGCCGCGCCACTCGAGGTCGTCGAGGACCTGCTGGCTCACAATGCTTCCCTTCGCGGTAGGTGTGCTCGGCGGCCCCAGCCTGCCCTATCCGCACGGCTGCCTCCACTGAGTTGCGGCGAACACCCAGACCACCGGCCGGCTCAGTCGTCCTGGGACTCCTCGGCGGGCACCAACCGGCGTACGTCGTCGACACTGCCGCATCCGTCGTCGAGGAGCCGGTTGCGCTCGCGTGCCCAGGCGGCGCCGAGCCGGGCTCGGTCGCCGTCGCTGACGTCGGTCCTCGCCGGGTTGAGGATGTCGCGCTCCTCCTCGTCGACGTGGTGCAGGAGGGTCTCGCTGAACTCGTGGATCGCCTGGCTGAACTCCTCGGTGTCGACGTCGGTCGCCTCCAGCAGCGGGAGCAGGGTCTCGTAGCCTTCGTCGTGCTCCTTCTCGCCGTGCTCGACCTCCTCGTCGCCGATGGCGTCCTTCTTCTCGAGTTGGCGGTAGACCTCGGACTCCTCTGCCTCGCCGTGGGCCACGAGCAGCGCCGAGATGGCGGCGACGACGGAGCGTCGGTCAGACGTCACATCGCGCAGCTCCCGCAACAGCTCTTCGAAAAGGCGGTGGTCGTCGAGGATGAGGTCGACGACGTCTCCCTCGGTGGGGCGTGGGATCTCTCCAGTCATGACTGGAGAATAGTCGTGGACACGAGACGAACCCAGTCGTCGGGCGACCAGCTGCCAGGCGCGGGCGACGTCCTTGTACGGCGACCGGTCGTGCAGCGCGAGCTCAAGCTCGAGGATCGCGGCGAAACCCTGTTCGGTGCGCTTGACCCGCTCGTCCTGGACGGGGTCGACCGCGCTGCGCAGGCCGTGGTGACCGATGACGGTGCAGCCGGAGTGCTCGAGGTACGACCGGCCGGTCGCCGGCTCGATCCGGCTCACGGCCTGATCGAACGTCGCGGTGGTCGTGGTCGGGGCGTCGAGGACGGCGAGGCCGCCACCGGTTTGGATTCGCGGGCCAGTGCGAACACGACGTCCGAGGCTGGATTGGGCGCAATCAGTGAGACGACGCCTTCCCAGCACGAGAGGATCGACGCGTGAACGATGTGGAACGGGTGCTGCGTGGACCGGTGCTCGAGGTGGCTCCGACAATGCTCGGTTGGTCGCTCTCGCACGACACCAGCGATGGTCGGGTGACGGTGCGGCTGACTGAGGTCGAGGCGTACGGCGGGGCGGCCGATCCAGCCTCGCATGCGGCGCGCGGCCGAACTCTCCGGACCGAGGTGATGTTCGGACCACCCGCCCGCTTGTACGTGTACTTCAGCTATGGGATGCACTGGTGCGCGAATGTCGTCGTCGGGCCTGCGGGTGAGGCGTCGGCTGTCCTGCTGCGGGCCGGCCGCGTCGTCGACGGCGTCGATCTCGCCCGGGCCCGCCGGCCGCCCGGCACCCCGGAGCGCTCACTGGCCCGCGGCCCGGCCTGCCTCACCCAGGCGCTCGGGATCAGCAGGGTGCACAACGGCGCCGACCTGCGCGGTGCGTCGGCTCTCGTGCTCATGCCCGGCGAGCGGGCAGTGGACGTGTCCGCGGGTGCCCGGGTCGGCGTCAGCCTGGCCGCGGGGGTGCCGTGGAGGTTCTGGGTCACCGGAGACGAGACCGTGTCGGCCTACAAGCGCAGCCCGCGGGCACCCTGAGCCGCTGGCCCCAGGCCGGTCACCAAGATCTGAGGTTGCGCCAGTCAACGCAACAACGTGGCGGCTCAACGCAAAGATGGTGGCGGCTCACGCAAAGATGGTGGCGGCTCAACGCAAAGATGGTGGCGGGTCAACGTGGCCAGCGGGCGCGTTCGAGCACCACCGCTGCACGCAGCTCGGCGAGCTGCTCGGTGACCCGTTCAGGGGCCGTGCCACCGCGACCGTTGCGGGCGGCGAGCGAGCCCGCGACCGACAACACGCTGCGCACGCCCGGCGTCAGGTGGGGTGAGAGCTGCGCCAGGTCGGTGTCCGTCAGGTCCGACAGCTCGATGCCCCGGTCCTCACAACGGCGTACGCACGCCCCGGCGAGCTCGTGTGCCTCGCGAAACGGAACCCCTTGCTTGACGAGCCACTCGGCGACGTCGGTCGCGAGCGAGAAGCCCTGGGGGGCAAGCTCGGCCATCCTGTCCGTGTCGAACCTCAGCGTGCGGATCATCCCGGTGAATGCCGGCAGCAGCACCTCGAGTGTGTCGATCGAGTCGAACACCGGCTCTTTGTCCTCCTGCAGGTCGCGGTTGTAGGCCAGCGGCTGAGCCTTCAGCGTCGCGAGCAGGCCGGTGAGGTTGCCGATCACTCGACCGGCCTTTCCCCTGGCGAGTTCGGCGATGTCCGGGTTCTTCTTCTGCGGCATGATGCTCGACCCCGTCGAGTAGCCGTCGTCGAGCCGGGCGAAGCCGAACTCGCGCGTCACCCAAAGGATCACGTCCTCCGCGATCCGTGACACGTCCACGCCGATCATGGCGGTCACAAAAGCGAACTCCGCCACGAAGTCACGCGCGGCGGTGCCGTCGATGCTGTTGGCACTCGAGCCGGTGAACCCGAGCTCGTGCGCCACCTGCTCGGGATCGAGCCCGAACGTCGACCCGGCAAGCGCTCCTGAACCGTACGGCGAGTCCGCGGCCACCCGGGCGTCCCAGTCGCGCAGCCTGCCGAGGTCTCGCAGCAGCGGCCAGGCGTGCGCCAGCAGGTGATGACCGAGGACCACCGGCTGAGCGTGCTGCAGGTGGGTGCGGCCCGGCATCGGCGCCTCGACGTACTGCGCAGCCCGGTCGGCGAGCATCAATGCCAGGTCGGCGACCAGACCGGCGATGACACCGGCGTGGTCACGCAGGTAGCCCCGAAAGAGGGCGGCGATCTGGTCGTTGCGGGACCGCCCGGCACGTAAGCGCCCACCGACACCAGGGCCGACGATCTCGACGAGCCCGCGCTCGAGGGCGGAGTGGACGTCCTCGTCGGCGGGGGAAGGGGCGAACTCCCCCCTCTTGACCGCGGCATCGAGCCGTTTCAATCCGGTCAACAGCGTGGCGTACTCGTCATCGGTGAGCAGGCCCGCGGTCGCCAACGCCCGTGCGTGCGCACGTGAGCCGGCAATGTCGTGCGCCGCCAGCCGCCAGTCGAAGTGCGTCGATCGGCTCAGGGCGGCCAGCTCAGGTGATGGGCCGCTGGCGAATCGGGCTCCCCACAGCCGGTTCTCGCTGGTCTCCCCGCTCACCGGACACCTGCCGCGCACCGAATCAACACGCGGAACAGCCGAAGACGGTGCGAGCGGGGTGTTCTGTCGGTCATGGGGTGGTCGGTCCGCCGACCGCCTCGCCCACCCTCTGGTCACGGCGGGCGGCGATCCTGCTCGGCAACCCCCACAGCTCGACGAACCCCTTCGCCAGCGACTGGTCGAAGGAGTCGCCCTCGTCGTACGTCGCCAGGTTGAAGTCGTACAGGCTGGTGGCGGACCGGCGCCCGGTCGCGACCGCCTTGCCTGCATGCAGGGTGAGCCGGATGTCGCCGGACACGTGCTGCTGAGACGAGTCGACGAAGGCGTCGAGCGTGCGCTTCAACGGCGAGAACCACTGACCGTCGTACACGAGCTCGCTCCAGCGCTGTTCGACGCCCTTCTTGAAGCGGCCGAGCTCGCGTTCGACGGTGACGCTCTCGAGCTCACGGTGTGCCTCGATCAGCACGAGCGCGCCGGGCGACTCGTAGACCTCGCGGCTCTTGATGCCGACGAGCCGGTCCTCGATGAGGTCGAGCCGGCCGACGCCTTGGGCGCCGCCGCGCCGGTTCAGCTGCTCGATGGCCTGGAGCATGGTGACGTGTTGTCCGTCGACTGCGACCGGGACACCGTTGTCGAACGAGATGACGACCTCGTCGGCGTCGCGCGGGGTCGCCGGGTTGTCGGTGTAGGCGTAGACGTCCTCGATCGGAGCGTTCCAGATGTCCTCGAGGAAGCCGGTCTCGACCGCGCGGCCCCAGACGTTCTGGTCGATCGAGTACGGAGACTGCTTGTTGACGTCGATCGGGAGGTTGTGGTCCTCGGCGTACTCGATCGCCTTCTCCCGGGTCCAGGCGTAGTCGCGGACCGGTGCGATGACCGACAGGTGGGGAGCGAGCGCGGCGATGCCGACCTCGAACCGGACCTGGTCGTTGCCCTTGCCGGTGCAGCCGTGGCTGACGATGGTGGCGCCCTGCTCGCCGGCGGCCCGCACGAGGTGCTGGGCGATGAGCGGGCGTGACAGCGCCGACACGAGGGGGTACCGATCCATGTACAACGCGTTCGCGCGCAGTGCAGGCAGACAGAACTTCTCGGCGAACTCGTCTCGCGCGTCCACGACGACCGCCTCGACCGCCCCACATGCCAACGCGCGCTTGCGGATCGTGTCGAGGTCCTCACCGCCCTGGCCGACGTCGACGGCGACGGCGATCACCTCCGCGCCGGTCTCGTCCGCCAGCCAGCCGATGGCGACAGACGTGTCGAGACCGCCCGAGTAGGCGAGAACGATCCGGTCCTGGCTCCCGGTCACGGTGCGGGGGGTGGTCACCGTGCCGGGGGTGGTCAAGGTGCTAGGGGTGGTCACGGTGGTGGGGGTGGTCACGGTGCTAGGGGTGGTCGCGGTGCTAGGGGTGGTCACGGTAGCTCCAAAAATGTTGTCAGTCGGGATCAGGATTCGCCGCTGGCCTCGGCGAGAGAGTGGAATTTGGCGACGAGCGCGTCGCCACCGTCGCGATGGCGGCTGACCACGAGAATGGTGTCGTCGCCGGCGATGCAGCCGAGCACCGCGCTGAGCTCCGCACGGTCGAGGGCCGAGGCGAGGAACTGGGCGGCACCCGGCGGGGTTCGTAGCACCACCAGGTTCGCCGACACCTCGGCGCTGACCATCAGGTCGCCGCAGAGCTTGGCGAGACGGTGCTCCGCAGCCGCCGAGTCCGTCGCGGAGCGTGGGGTGCGGTCGCCGCCCTCCCCCGGCACTGCGTAGACCAACGCGCCCTGGACGTCGCGGACGCGGACCGCCCCGAGGTCGACCAGGTCACGCGACAGTGTCCCCTGCGTGACACGCAGCCCCGAATGCGCCAACAGGTCGGCGAGCTCGGACTGGGAGTGCACCGTGTTGCGGTTGAGCAGCTCGACGATCTTCTGGTGACGCGCCGCCTTCGTCGTGACGACGCTGGTCTGGTCTGCCATCACGCCTCCCCGGTCCGGGCCAGCAGCCAGGTGAGCAGCGCCTTCTGGACGTGCAACCGGTTCTCGGCCTCGTCCCAGACGAGGCTCTGCGGACCGTCGATGACCTCGGCCGTGATCTCCTTGCCCCGGTACGCCGGCAGACAGTGCAACACCACCGCGCCCGGGTCGGCGAGCGCCATCGCGTCGGCGTCAACGGCGAAGGGGACGAACGGCGACGACCGGTCGCCCGCTTCGTCCTCCTGTCCCATCGACACCCAGGTGTCCGTGACGACGACGTCGGCGCCTTCGACTGCGGCCGCACGCGTAGTCTCGTGGGCGACCGATCCGCCAGTCTCGGCGGCGATCTCGGCCGCTCTTTTGAGGACGTCGGGCTGCGGCGGGTAGCCCTCGGGAGAGCCGATGCGCACGTGCATACCGGCGACAGCCCCGCCGAGGAGATAGGAGTGCGCCATGTTGTTGCCCCCGTCGCCGAGGTAGGTCAACCTCAGCCCCGCCAGCGCGCCCTTGTGCGTGCGCACAGCTTGCAGGTCGGCGAGGATCTGGCAGGGGTGGAAGAGGTCGGTGAGCGCGTTGACGACGGGGACACCGGACACGCTCGCCATCGCCTCGATCCGGTCCTGGCCGAACGTCCGCCACACGATCGCGCGCACCTGTCGGTCGAGCACCCGGGTGGTGTCCTCGATCGGCTCGCCCCGGCCCATCTGCGACGACTGGGCGTCGATGACCAGCGGGTATCCGCCCAGCTCGGCTACCCCGACCGAGAACGACACCCTGGTGCGGGTGGACGGCTTGTCGAAGATGACGGCGACCGAGTGTGGGCCTGACAACGGTTGCTGGTGGAACCGGTCGGCGCGAAAGCAATCGGCCAGGTCGAGGATCTCGGCCTGCTCGGTGGGGGTGACGTCGTCGTCACGAAGGAAGTGTCGGGTCACGATGCCTCCAGCGAAGCGTGGTCGGCGGCCAGAGCGGCCGCAAGGATGGGAACAGCCTGCTCCACATCATGGTCGTCGAGGATCAACGGTGGTGCGAACCGCAGTGTGTCTGGCGTGCAGTCGTTGACGATGACACCACCCTCGAGGGCAGCGGCGGCGACGGCCTTCGCCGTACCGAGCGGCACGTCGGCAGCGACCAGCAGGCCGCGGCCCCGGACCCCCGTGACCCCGGCGAGGCGCGACAGCTCTGCTCGCAGCCGTCGACCGACGACGACCGATTGCTCGCGCAGCCGGTCGGTCTCGATCACGTCGAGGACGGTCAGCGCCGCGGCCGCAGCCAGCGGGTTGCCGCCGAACGTCGAGCCGTGCTGGCCGGGCTCGAGAAGCTCGCCGGCCGCTCCCAGCCCAAGACAGGCGCCGATGGGGAAACCGGCACCCAGCCCCTTGGCGAGCGTGACGACATCGGGGAGCACGGCCGCGGCCTCACCCTGGAACGCGAACCAGTCACCCGTGCGGCCGACACCGGTCTGCACCTCGTCGAGCCACAACAGCGCACCGGCCCGGTCGGCCGTCGCCCGGGCCGCTGCGAGGTAGCCGTCCGGGGGTACGACGACGCCGGCCTCGCCCTGGATGGGTTCCAGCAGCACCGCCGCGGTGTCGGTGTCGACGGCCGACTCGAGCGCGGCGACGTCGCCGTACGGCACGAACCTCACATGGCCGGGCAACGGCTCGAATGGCTCCCGGTACGCCGCCTTGGCCGTGAGCGCGAGCGCTCCCAGGGTGCGGCCGTGAAAGCCGCCGTCGGCCGCGACGATCGTGCGGCGGCCGGTGCGCCGGGTGAGCTTGAACGCCGCCTCGTTGGCCTCGGCGCCGGAGTTGGTGAAGAAGACCCTTCCTTCGCTTGCGCCAGTGAGCGACACCAGACGTTCCGCGAGAGCGATCTGGGGCTCGGTGGCGAAGAAGTTCGACACATGGCCGAGCCGCGCGGCTTGGTGGGCCAGGGCTGACACGATGGCGGGGTGGGCGTGTCCGAGCGCGTTGACGGCGATCCCGGCAAGCAGGTCGAGGTAGCGGTTGCCGTCGACGTCCCAGACGTAGCAGCCGCGACCGTGGCTGAGCACGAGCTTCGGCGGCCCGTAGGTGTTCATCAGTGAGTCGGAATACCGCTCCTGTGCCTCGGCAGCGGCCAGGCGCGGCGCGCTGGTCGTCGCCATGGGCGAGGTCATGACGGCACCACCATGGTTCCGATCCCTTCGTCTGTGAAGATCTCCAGCAGCAGAGCGTGCGGCACCCGGCCGTCGATGACGGTGGCTCGGGCGACCCCGGCGTCCACCGCCCGCAGGCAGGCCTCCATCTTCGGGATCATCCCGCTCGCGAGATGGGGCAGCAGCGCCTTGAGCTCGGTCGTGGAGAGTTGCGAGATGACTTCGTCCGACCCCGGCCAGTCGCGGTAGAGCCCCTCCACGTCGGTGAGCACGATCAGCTTCTCCGCGCCGAGGGCAGCTGCCAGCGCGGACGCGGCCGTGTCGGCGTTCACGTTGTGCACCTGGCCGTCGACATCAGGGGCGACGCTCGACACGACCGGGATCCGGCCGGCATCGATCAGGTCGTGCACGCTGTCCGGGCGTACGCCGACGACGTCACCCACGAGGCCGATGTCGACCGACTCCCCCGCGACGACGGCAGCGGTCCGCTCCGCCGTGAACAGACCGGCGTCCTCGCCGGAGAGCCCGACCGCCAGCGGGCCGTGCAGGTTCAGCAGCCCGACGAGCTCGCGGCCCACCTGCCCGACGAGGACCATCCGCACGACGTCCATGGCCTCGGGACTGGTCACCCGCAGGCCGCCCCGGAACTCCGTCGCGATGCCGAGGCGGTCGAGCATGGCGCTGATCTGTGGACCGCCGCCGTGCACGACGACGGGCCTGATTCCGGCGTACCGAAGGAACACGATGTCTTCGGCGAACGCCTGCTTCAGCGCGGGGTCGGTCATCGCGTTGCCGCCGTACTTGATCACGACGGTGGTGCCGTGGAACGCCTCGAGCCACGGCAGCGCTTCCGTCAGCACCGCGGCCTTGCCGTGGGCGGCGGACAGGTCCCGGCTCATGACGCGTACGCCGAGTTCTTGTGCACGTAGGCAGTGGTGAGGTCGTTGGTCCGCACCGTGGCCTGCCAGTCCCCCGCCTTGAGGTCGATGGTGACGGTGACCTCGCGCCCGGTCAGGTCGACGAGCCCGAGGTCGTCACCGAGCCCACTGCCGCGGCAGACCCACACGTCGTTGAGGGCCACGTCCAGGTCTGCGGGGTCGAAGGCCGCCGACGTGGTCCCGACGGCAGCAAGGATCCTGCCCCAGTTGGGATCGCGGCCGAAGATCGCGCACTTGAACAGGTTGCTGCGGGCCACAGCCCTGCCGACCTCGACCGCATCGTCCTCGCTGGCGCTGCCGACGACCGTGATCGCGATGTCGTGCTCGGATCCTTCAGCGTCGCGTAGCAGCTGCTGGGCAAGGTCGGCACAGATCTCCTGCACCGCGGCGGCGAACTCTTCGTACGCCGGAGCCACCCGGCTGGCCCCCGACGCCATCAGTACGACGGAGTCGTTGGTCGACATGCACCCGTCGGAGTCGAGCCGGTCGAACGTGACCCGGGTCGCGGCGCGCAGGGCCCGGTCGGCCGTCACCGCGTCGACGACGGCGTCGGTGGTGAGGAAGACGAGCATGGTCGCCAAACCCGGCGCGAGCATGCCTGCGCCCTTGGCGATCCCGCCGACCGACCAGCTGTCGCGGTCGACGACTGCCTGCTTGGCCACGCTGTCGGTCGTCATGATCGCCTCCGCGGCGGCGCCCCCACCGTCCGCGGTCAGCGCCTCGGCCGCGGCTGCGACGCCCGCGAGCAGCCGACCGCGGTCGCTGAGCCGGCCGATCAGACCGGTCGAGCACACGACGATGTCGACCGGTGCGAGTCCGAGCAGCTCGGCGGCCTTCTCGGCGGTTGCGTGGGTCGTCTGGAAACCGGCGTGACCGGTGTAGCAGTTGGCGCCGCCTGAGTTGGCGACGACGGCTCTCGCCGACCCGGTTGCGACGACCTGCTCGCTCCACAGCACGGGGTTGGCCTTGCACCGGTTGGTGGTCCACACCGCCGCGACGACCGACGAAGGGCCGTCGTTGACGATCAGGGCGAGGTCGCTTGCGCCGGTCGCCTTGAGGCCCGCCCGCACGCCCGCGGCGGTGAACCCGGCCGGGTGGGTCACGGTCATGGCGCCATCCCAACACTGGTGAGGCCGGCCTGCTCGTCGAGGCCGAGTGCGAGGTTCATGCACTGGACGGCTCCGCCGGCGGTGCCTTTAGTCAGGTTGTCGAGGGCGGCGACCGCCACCAGCCGGTTCGCCCTGGCATCCACGGTCACCTGGACGTGGACGGCGTTGGAGCCGAGGGTGGCCTTCGTGGTAGGGCAGGCACCATCGGGGAGCAGGAGCACAAACGGCTCTTTCTCGTACGCGTCGGCGTACAGCTCGGTGACCTCGTCGGCACTGACCGGCCGGCTGAGGGGCGCCGAGGTGGTGGCAAGGATGCCGCGCGCCATCGGCGCCAGCATCGGGGTGAACGAGACCGTGACGGGCTGGTCCGTGAGCGTTGCCAGGTTCTGCTCGATCTCGGGGGTATGACGGTGGGTGCCGCCGACGGCGTACGCGCTGGCACCGCCCATCACGTCGGCGGCGACGAGGTGCGGCTGGGGCGCCCTACCGGCTCCGGACGTGCCGGAGACGGCGACCACGACGATGCCGGCTGCGTCCACGAGCCCAGCGCGTACCGCGGGTGCTAGCGCCAGCGTCGCCACCGTCGGGTAGCAGCCGGGGACCGCGATCCGGGTGGCACCGCTCAGTACGTCACGCTGACCCGGCAGCTCAGGCA
>JAABUR0100008843.1_pt1 | contig 11509 bp, 7 predicted proteins | sample 5560091 | NCBI WGS metagenome assembly JAABUR01 (sample SAMN10711879, study PRJNA513375) | rock metagenome | isolation source: Antarctica rocks | place: Antarctica: Victoria Land, University Valley sud
AGGAAAAGACATCTAAAAGCAGATCCCCCTTGCCGGCGAAAAGGCAGATGGGGATGCATGCACTCGCGGTACATGTTTGTCTAATTCATACAGCCTTCCACAAGATCTCGACTCCAGTAGTTATCGAAGATATTGTATGGTGGACTATAATACGCTATCATCATCGACGTTCTGGCTAGTCCCACTTGACAATACTCTGAAACGTCTTTCCAAAGGATCTTCACCTGTGAAGCCTCGTGGCAATCTTTCTATTTGTCAAAAGCGTTTCGCTCCCACCAGGCACTATTATCAAACCCTGAATGCCCTCCGCGGCGTAGCTATATGACTTATTTGCCTATGGGAAATTTCGATTTATCTAACTATGGTGTGACAAGGGGAAGTGCGGTTGCGTGATGCTCAAACGATGAAATCAGCACTCGAAGGATTGTCGAATCCCAGGAAAAGAGCATGGACCAGCTCAGCCTCTTCGAATGTCCGCTTGTTCCATTTCACACATGCAGCCAACTCACGCTGAAGGCATCAGTGTTCTTCTAATGGCTTCTCCTCTCTATATTCCCGAAGTTTCCCCCCCAGGATTGTGATCATAGGCGCATCACCATCGAGCCTCCCTTTCATCACTGTTTAGATTCTTTTTCAGTAACAGTCCCGCCCATTGTACCACAGCAATCTTTCATCTTCAACTCCACCACCTCACCCCTTCTTCGTTATCAACAACGACCGTTACCGTTTCTCCAATCCCCGCCCTACTAGCTGAGAGCGGCCATCTCAAGAAAAGAGGTTCTTACAGATATATAGGAGGAGTAAAGGATGACCTGGTTAGCCCAGGAATGGCGGGCAGGTGACTAGCATCTCGCTGATGGCCTTACCGCCAGCGGGATGTGAAGACTTTTCCTGGAGGGTAGGAATGTTGGGTTGACGAACAGGCCAAAATGTGAACATACTTTTTTGGAATAATTCTATTCAGGTATGTATGTAGCATATTTCAACAAGGATTATTGGTACAGCGCCTTTTTTGTACATGTATATTCCCCGCTTTCTACACGTGTATGCCCCCCTTTCTACACGTATATGCCCCCCAACGGATTAGGAAGGGATGGGATTTTCGATATGCGAAATACTAAAATTTAAGCGGTGGCACAAATGTAACTAAATGCTTCTTGGCTGTTATATTTTCCCTGCAACGTTTACTGTGAGAAATCGACTGAAACAGCAATCGCCGTGGGGCTTCTTGCTTTAGGTGAAGGTTATTTTCCTCCTAAATGTGGTCTGAAGATTTCTTGACGGTACGAATATTACCGTTAGAGAGAAAGAGCATTGATCGCTAGATTTACAGATTTCAAAATGTCAGTGAATCGCAACATATAGCCAAACATAGCAGGTCAAATGTTAAAGTAAGCGGCAATTTGGGTCTGACACAGTTCAACATTGACCATAATATCTGCTTGCCAGATCTAGGAGCACACAATTAAGTGCGATTCAAAATCTCCAACGACTTGTGAAAGGAGTCGACTTCCGAACTCCTGTTCAAGTTCTGTGAGACCATGTATATCAGCATAGCGATATTACTATCAAACTCGTTAAAGGATCAGAGCGTGTCAGAGAGCCAATGGATAACAACCGCTGTTCAGGTTAAGTATAAACTGATGGATAATTCGTGTAGGAATCGGTAGGTTTTATTGTCATTGTATGGTCCATACTTGGTTTATCCTTATCGTGCAAACGTTGTAGTCGATCTGAAGTTGATGGCTGTTCTATATCCGGAGATGAGAAGGGTATGTGTTCGTTTGAGTTTCTTTCAGCAGATTGGTCGATCTCGTTTTTGCAAGCATGAGCCGCTCTCATTGCTCCTGATGGTCTTTCAAATTCTGCCTGCCATCTCGTTAATAAACAATACGGAGACCAGAAAGTATGTGCTTGGGGCTGACGTTGTAAAAGCGCTGAGTGTCGTTGTGATGACAGACAAGGACTTGCATGAATCCCAGTTTGACTTCGTTTAGGACCTTCCCACCTGTGCTCAACGAGTAACTTTCTCATTTCAGGCAATTGTTGGAATGGCTGAGATGTAAGTCATGGTAACCACCACAGACGTTAACAAGAGTGTGGGCTAACGGCAGCCATTGTCAAAAGTCTTGCTCTCACAGGACTTCGAGTAGCATATATGGTAGCAAATCTCGTGAGGAACTTCTGCCGCGGACGATGGGGCCTCTTCAAAAAGCCATTTTTCGCGGAAAACGAACTGCTCAGGATGATTATGAACGGCTTTCTCTCTAGCCTTGAGATGAAGGCTAGAGACCGGAATGTAAAGTCCCGAGCTTTCGATTTTATGATTATTGCCATCAAAATGATAAATTTGGAAGAATGTAGTTCAAATTTGGGAATACCAACTCCCATCAAGTCTCCGATATCATAGTGGGATACGCCGAGAGCACAAGCTTTGAGACACTTGGTGATTTCGTCCCCTACACATTGCTCTGCCTTCGAATCTTGAAGATCTGTTCATTATCGTCTTTCGGCGCTGCTAAGAAGGCTATCTCCCAGGTCTGGTCAAACTGAAGCTCTCCTCGACTTCTTCCGTATGGCTTTGTTCATGGGATCTGGCTGGCTCTGGGGCATTCGTTGGGACGCTGTTTCATGGCTCAACCAGTCCAGGGCTCTGTAGCAGAGTAATCCGGAAATTGGAAGCAATGAGCTGTTCAAGCGTTCGAAGCTCTGTGTACATTTGTTGCGGCGCCTGTGGTATGAAGCTATCTCATCAGTCTCGCCGTTGTCAGCCTTGATCTTCGGCGAATGCTTACATGGTCAGTATCTTGGCGGGCGGCAGAGTCGTTGTGCAATTACCTGGTCATGTTGCACGGTCTGCGTATGTGAAACGATTTGTTAGCTACCCATTCCTCGAGAGTACAGTTTCCGAATCATGGCATTGGCCATTGCAAGGCCTACATGTATGATACCAAGCAGGTACGTGACGATATACCTTCCTTCCTAGCTCGACAAAATACTTCAATTCGATAAGTCAGCAACTTCGAAACCTGGAATAATCAATCATGAGCTTGATCTTAACTGTGCACTGTACTCAAACAATCCAGTACCTTCACCTTTCGTCGGAATACGGACCTAAACAAGGTCGTATCGTAATATTTTGCTATGAAATTCAAGACAGGTAGGCTTTTGAGGACAACCCACTGATCTTCGGAATCCACTTAGACCAGATAAAGAGAGAAGATAATGAACATTTGATCCAGCTGGGATCAGGTAGAGTTGTATTCTGGGGTTGTGGGACCATGATGTCACGGAGAGTGAAGGCAGCCTTGCGTATAATACGATGTAAGAGGTGTTGACCGTTAACTATCACTTCATTCATCCCGGGGCATACCTGCAGCAAAATTCAATTCCATTCGTCTCATCTTCCATCCTTACTACACCGTTAGGTATCGAACACTACATCCATCCAGTATGGCACCTGTGCTGGACCCCCAAGATCTTAATCTCTCGAACCTCAGCATCAATACCAGCCAAGATGCTTCTAGTAATGAGATATCAAGATCCGAGCCAAGCAGTGGAGCTTTCAGAGGGCCTTTGAGCCGCATGTCAGCCTATCAGCTTCCGAACTTGATCGTAAGGGACTATCTCCGCAAGATGGAGCCTGTATTTCGTGCCTTGGATGATCTCCGCGAGAAGGTAATACGATACCCATGCTTTACATCTTGTTGGCTATTAGCTGATTGATCTACAGGGATGGAGCAGTACTGAAGGAGACGAGCATTTCAAGAAGCTTCGTGAAAGAGCGGACAGTTCCAATAACGACAAACACCAACAAAAGGTATTCTGGGATATCAACCTGAGGATTGGATCGGAGCTGCGCTCAGCCGGAGTTTTCTCTATCTCTGACCCACTGGAGACAAACCCAACCAGCCTGCACCTCTGCATGGCGCCAGGTGGATATACAGACATCTTTCTTAAGATCTATCCTGAAGCCTCTGTGAAAGGCATCACTTTGCCTCCACATCTTGGTGGGCATCCTATGTGCATCCCTCACAGCGACAAAGATCCGCGTGTGCAAGTGGAGTTCATGGATCTCACCATGTTAGCAGTTGAATATGGAACCTCTATGGCGGAGATTCCTAAGGAGCACCCTGATGCCAAGAATTTCAGTGGCGATAGACCATTTTTGGACGAGACTTTTGACCTTGTCATCTGTGATGGGCAAATTTTGCGCACGCACTTCCGTGAAGATTACCGTCAAACTCGTGAAGCACTCCGCCTGAACGTTGCGCAGCTGATTTTTGGTATGACGCGCATTAAGCAGGGAGGCACATTCGTGATGCTCCTCCACAAAGCCGATGCCTTTGACAACATAGAGCTGCTCGAAACTTTCGATACGTTCTCGAAGGTAAAGCTCGTCAAACCAAAAAAAGCACATGCTCCACGGTCCTCGTTCTACCTCGTTGCCAAAGACGTGGATCCGACGCACCACAAAGCGCAATACGCAATAGAGCAGTGGAAGAAGGACTGGAAGCGGGCAACACTTGGTGGGGACGGAGGGGCTGGAATAAATAAAGAGATGGCTACCGAGATCAAGGTCAATGCGGTATTGGAAGAGTTCGGTCCGAGGCTAATTAAGTTGGCAAAGGATATTTGGTACACCCAAAAGAACGCTTTGGAAAGAGCGTCTTATACAAAACCCAACTCACCAAGGATGCCAACCTTACAGAGGAAGCCACAGGATGAAAATGCAGCGCTGGGATCATGGCGGAAGACTGCTCATTCGAACATGGACTCTCCAAAGGCAAAGTTAGAGTCAGTGGAGAAGACGCCGAATTCTCCAAATGTGAGCCGTAAATGGTAAACGCGAACGTCAGCGGTAACGGGCTTCGGTGGCTTTCAGTTTCATGTAACCGTTTTCTAAGTGCTTCCCTCAGGTGGATGCTGGTGAAGTGAGCTCTTAGTTGCAAGTAACAAGTTGAAAAGCTGGAAAAGATACCTAGGCTTCAGCCAATACAATTGAGCCCAAAGCCTTCTCAGTCCCAAAGTAGTCGATGTATAAAGTGCCTCAGCATAACCCACCTGACGCCTGTATCTTGGATGAAAATCAACAACTTTGGATGTACAGTAAGACCTGGCTGTAACGACATCCAAATTCCCACCTAACTACATTGTAGTGGGTGTACGTACAAATTAACCCCTGTTGGTCTCCGAGAGTATATTGTTACAAAGAGGATATCGTTATGTGCAATATCGTTCTAGGAAGGTCTTATTGTACTGGCGATACGGTGCGTACCTTACCTAGTATGTTAGCGGGCCGTGTGGGTTAGCGGGTCACGTATATTACCCTAGCGTGTTTTACATACTCGCGTTATGCAGAACTGATCTGTATAATTGTCCGTGTCGTCACTGTAACCATCACTGCACATCCGTCACCATAGTTCCACAAGAATGCTTTTCAAGCATACTTCCATATGGCCATTTCTCGTGAAGCCTCTGAGTCCGTTCATCTTTCTACAATCCACTCCGATGAGTTCTTCATCCCTCACTCCCCAAAACAAATCCCCTGTCTAATCTCCTCCACCTCAACCGAAGCAAAAACCACCATTCCATCTCTGATCTTTACTCATGGTGCTGGTGGTACACTACATTCGGATGCTATCGCGAATTTCACTCATGGCTTCGCCACATCATTGCCAATCTTGTGTTTTCAGGGAAATCTAAACTTGAAGTCAAGGGTCAAGATGTTCGATGCTGTTACTCTGCAGCAAGATTCCTGCCGAGCACTAGGAGGACGAAGCATGGGTGCTCGCGCCGCTGTAATGGCTACCAAGGAGAACACGACGCATTTGGTGCTGGTGAGCTATCCTTTGCAATCTGGCAAGGATGTTCGGGATCAGATTTTGCATGATATTTCTGAGCACGTGAAAGTCATCTTTGTGACCGGAGATAGAGATAGTATGTGTGATCTAGACAGACTGGAGCTGGTAAGAAGAAAGATGAAATGTAGGACATGGCGGATTGTGGTGCAGGATGCAGATCATGGCATGAATACTAGGCCAAAAGCTGGAACCGAGAGTGTGGTTAGGAAGACGGGAAAGATGGTGGCGAGGTGGATTGAGGATCCCGAGGAGGGAAAGAGGGAGGGGAAGATTTGGTGGGATGGAGAAGTGGCTGTTTGGAGTGGATGGGGTAAGGAAAACCAGGATCACGATGGTACGAGAAGAAAAGTAGAGAAATTAGACGATGAGAAGAAAGAGGTGATTCCACAAGTGGATCAAAGCCCGAAGGCCCGAAAAGACGATACTAAGACCAAAGGCCTGCCCAATACGGACGAAGCGGTGTCGAGTAGAACGCGGAAACGACGAAAAATTCAACAATGAAAGGAAATGTGAATTTGAAAGTTGCCCTAATGACTGATCAGTCAACGGTTTTGTTAGGTCAGGTAACTTCATATCCAAAGTCAACACAGTATCCTCAGAAATATCGTTGGATGCAGTCTTTGGGTCTGTTGATTCTGCTCAACACATGCGTCGAGTCTCTCTCAACGCGGTCTCATCCACGAATAAGTATTTGCGTCAGATGCTGTTCAACCATCAACAAACATGCCTTCTTTGATCGGCTATGTGCGATTCTGGTGCTCCAATGCTCTTGTCTGGTCCGGTAAAATCTTGTCTCGACTACTTGGCCTCTCGCCACCGAACAATGGCGAGTTTTGCTTCGAGATGCCATACTATGCCGCTTCGAACCTTTTGCCAGCGCCTCTGCCAACCAACGCAGAGATTGAGCTCTTACGTGTTGCAACCAGCAGTGATGAAGCTCGCTGTATTCTCTTCTTTCCTCCCCACTTTGTCGTAAAGTATGGGTCAATTATCAGTCCGGTTGAGGGACAAAACATGCTCTTTGTTAGCCAAAGGTCCAATGTCCGTGTACCTCGAGTCTATGCCATATAAATTGAGGCTGCAACCAAGATAAACTACATAATCATGGAGTATATCGAGGGGGAAACATTGCAATCCGCCTGGCCAACTCTCAGCTCCCTGGATAAAGTACAGATCGCGTCAAAATTGAGATCGTACTTCGACCAGCTGCGCGCACTCCCTTGGCCGGGATATTATGGAAGCCTGGGAAAGCTTCATTTTCTCAGCAACATGTTTTGGTATCCAGAATTGCCAGGGCAACCAACTCCCCGACCGATTAGCGGCCCTCTTGAAATCGAAGAAGAATTGAACGAGGGTTTGGTTCTCAAATATCTGGAGCTCGCCAAGGGTAGCAAGCGGTATGGATAGAAAGCGCTTTTCTACCACCGGGCCTTTCCGTCTATTCTTCAGGGCCACAAACCTGTGTTCACACATGCGGATTTCCAGCGTAAGAATATCATGATCACCAAGTCCATCAAGCCAGGCGAGCCCTGTAAGTGGTCTAGCACCCGATTGAAGCAAGACTGGAGCACCGACGAACTCGGAACATATAGCTTCAACCGGCACAGACGATTACACAGTGACACTGATCGATTGGGAGATGTCTGGCTGGTATCCTACCTATTGGGATTACTGTTAACTGCCATAGCCCTCCGATTCGACGACGACTGATTTGAGTGGGTGGATAAGGTCATGAATCCGTTTCTTGTAGAGTACACATGGATGCACATGTTGTTTCATGAGTATTGGTGTTGAGAAAAACCTAGTGCCATTTGCAAAGGCGATTTCCTGAGCAATGTGTTGGCTGTGATGTATCGATAGGGACCTTGTATTTTCTCGGAAGGACATGAAATAAAATTCGATGCCCGTCTGCTATATAATGAGTATTGCTCGGTGGAAACGAGAAGGACGAAAGATAGAGCATATGGAAATGGCGAGTTGACAAAGAAAAGATAAACGACTAATCTAAGCAAGCTACAACCCAAGACCTGCACCCAAACCCGCAAGGACCCGAAGCAACATGTGCCGAGTTTCGTGTCTTATCATTCTTCCCTTTTTTTTTTTTGGAATATCGCTGTGTTTTTACGGATTTTATTTAGCACTTATTCAATTCATCAAGCATCCAAGTTCGATCCGGCTACGTGGGAACATGTGTCACACAAAGACCGGGAACCTCTTAATACAAAAGTTTTGCTATGTTTCTGGTTGCCGGTGCTGAACGGAGGTGGGGCCCATTTCCGGTTTTTTTTTGGGGGGGGGAAATTGCCATACCGTCATTTGACAAACTCATCCGCCGTCTCCTCTCCAGCCAATTAATGTTGTTCTCTTTTGTTCATATCTTTAGAAAAAAAGCGTTAGGGAAAAAGTTGTCGAGTATCAAATATCAACCGTGAAAGTAACTACCTTACAGAATGGAACCAGAACACTGGCAGCCCCATCAACAAGGATCCGGCATAGCGGCTATTGGCATGGTGGATTAGTAGCGCTCGACGGAAGCAGAGACCCAGCCCGCTTCCTTTTTTTTCTTTTTCTTTCGGAGGGGGGGATTGTTGGTGGTATATCGGAATTCAGAGCGCCGGATGGGTTAGTCTTGGGGGTTTTGTTGCATTTTCTGTCCTGCTGTACGTAGTCTCAATTCCAAATTCTTTGGTGTACAGAAAGCAACAAGGCAGCATCTAATAATCACATTTCAGTTGTTATGTTAGATGATATCCCGTGAGCGAATTGGATCAACACACACATAGAGCAAGCTCTACAGAGCAGTAACTTAAATTATACAAGAAAGCTAAAACTCTCACTCCCCAGCCCGCTGGGAATGTCTACTTGTTGACACTCTACTACTCCTATCGTACCTCGGTGCCGAATCCCACGGCTGCCGCTTCTTCACTAAAGTCTGGCTCTGTCTTCTGATTACCTCTCCGGCTCCCGTCGGCTCCCCTTTACTACAATTTGTTGGCATTAAAATCCTCCTCTTTTGAGTTTTCGATGGACCTGGGAAGTTGGTCGGGAGTGACGTACCATCATACATACTGATCTTCCCTTTCCTTAGGCTTTCATAAGATCGCTTGCGCTTCTCGATCCTGGAGTTTCCCCGGGTGGGTGCCCGGGAGAGCTTTGGTGGGATAGCTCCGGTGGAAGATGAGAAGGACACGGGATACTGGCTTCTCAATGACTCCGATCTATACATACTGCTGTTGCCTTGCCAGAATTGAATCTCCTCATGCGAAGCCTTGGGTGGGTTTTGGAGGGCTGCCTGCCTCCAGTAGGCGGCAGGTGGCATTATGGCTTTGCTTCGAGTACTATTTGGGACTCCCGCGTTGTCCAAAGAACGGCCTGGAAGACGTCTATATCGCTCTGGCATCACCGGCAGCTCGTACTCGCTGCCTAGATGCATTATGCTCGATATTGGAGCCTGAACAGTGCTACTGTATGAAAGATTGCTGATGGAGCTTGTTGTGCTTGGATAGCGACCTATTGTTGACTCGGAAGGTGGCCGAGATCCGCTGTATACTGATGACGAGCTTGTGGCATCAGTTTGGCTGCGCATCAGAAGAGGCTTGGATGAATGCATGCTCTGAGTTCGTACTGTCGATTTCTGAAACGCTAAAGGTGGAAGCCAGGAATTACGACCCTCAGGCATCACAATCGGTTGAGGGTGGGAAGGGTACCACACTGGGTTACAAGGGAGATACTTGGTATCACACGACTCCGTAGTATTAGGAGAAGGCGGATACCCTGTCCCTTGATCTTCTAATCTGCAATCGTTTCTGTATCTGCCAGTAAGGAAAGCGCCGAATGGCCTGTCAGAAATCTGAAGCGAGCCAAAGAGAACACATGAGAAGATCCTAGCAACTTGGTCAATTGCCTGCTAAAAGCTCACAGCAGATAAATTGGGGGCTCACATAGAAAGCAGTGACATTGCTACAATTGCTTGCTGAAGTTTGCAGCTGTCGACGCTCTTCCAAGGCCGCGTATCAAGCGTATGGCGCTCACAGATGGTATGCTTGTATGCGACGACTAATCCTGTCGCAGATGCGGCCAGCCATGCAACGAATACAACCCTTATAATCATCAAATAGGCAGAACCAAGCTTGCTCTCCTGGCGTCTTTCCTCGTCATATTTGCTGAATCGCCGGCGCAGGATCAGATGGAAGGTCACCAATGCTAAGGAAGTTGCTGACTAGGTTATTTATGTCCTTAGCTAGCTACGGTGGGACCAGGGAATGTTTTTCGATACTTACACCAGCAATTATCAGGATTTCACCTGCAAGAAGAAGCGGATCTGAAACACCAGACAGAAGTATATAAGTTACTCCCAATACCTGTACCAATGACAGCGTCAATAGAATATATAATGAAACCACAGTCGCAGCCAATGATCTGTGTCCGTGCAATCGGTCGTCCAATCTCATTATTTGAGAGGAAGACATGATTAACCCTTTTTAAGATACTTCGGGTCGAGCGCAGGTCCTGTAAGATACCAGAAACGAAATCCGGCTGCATTATATGAACGCAATAGACCGATCAGTGGTAGTAGCAGAAAGAGGTTGGAGCTGAAACACATCGGAATGCGGATGAATTGCAGGATACGATGTCGACCTCGTGATGCGCCTCATCGAGGCTGAACGAGAGGGGCGAGCATTCCAGTCACCACAACTTGGCAAGCCACGAAAACAATCGTCAAGGCTATAGCACGTCCCTATAGGGAGGAAACGCTTTAAGGTTCTCACATCTCTTGGCTATCATCGTAGATCTCGTCATTCTGGAATGCGCATTTGCAGCTGCGTTGAGCGTTGACAATTGACAGACTGGAAACCTTTTTCTTATCCTTTGTCACATCTCCACAACGCGAGGATATCGCGATTTGACTTCAACGAGACCGAGGATTGACTAAGAGATCATGTGTGTATATAGGCGACAGAATCAAGCACCATGGCAGTGAGCTCTGAAGTCAATCAACAATTCGAGGTATCACAAGCTCTTGACCTGACACTCAACCTACTCTCCTTCCATGTGCTCTTCCGCCAAGACACTCCATCAGCCCAAGGCAGACAGTAATTCGCCGAACGAGATGACAAGGTTCAGGTTGACTCGTGAGCTTTTCTTCTCGAGGTTGAGGTTTTTTCAAGCGCCGGAAGATGCCGACCGACAGCCCGGTTATAGTTGTATGACAGCTGTTACGCTAGAGTAGTAGCCCTACTTGCCTATTAGGTATTCTACAGAGCGCTGTTCTCATATAAACCTAAATTCTTTGAGATGGGTCATCGCTATAAAGATGCTAGAGAAGATCTCCCTTACCCTCAGCAAGCCAGGACATCGAAGCGTACTCGAGTTGTACACGCTCGACCTCTTGCTACGCCACTGCCTTGCAGCCAGTAACGCGTACCAGGCTGCAGCATGCGGCTCACAATCATGATGTCCAAGAAGTTGCACTCCCCTGAAGATTCCGTGACGATGAGTCTATGCTACTGGCGGAATAGAACTGTCGCTTTTGCCCGTTTTGCTGCGTTTGACTACTATCTCCTTAGCCTTCCTCTGATGAGGCAATGATGCTTATCGATTTCTCAAACCTGCAAGCCCGTGCTATCGACACTACACCTATTCGT